>Ga0116171_10004252_pt1 | contig 12918 bp, 9 predicted proteins | sample AD_JPNHW2_MetaG_FD_89798 | JGI IMG/M metagenome (GOLD analysis project Ga0116171, IMG submission 89798) | Active sludge microbial communities of municipal wastewater-treating anaerobic digesters from Japan - AD_JPNHW2_MetaG | ecosystem: Engineered > Bioreactor > Anaerobic > Digestate | place...
CTTGGGGGCCGATCTCGGTTACTCTTTTTCAAAAAATCTTTCGGGAGGTCTCGGGTACAGCTACCGACACACCTTCAAAGACACCGGAGCTCCGGGCGGGCCATCAACGACATGGGTCAAGGACGCCAAAGGAAAAGATTTGCAGGCGCCCAGCGCCGGGCTTAAATATAAACCCTTCAAAAAGCTCTCTCTCTCGGGAAGTATTACGCCCGCGATTATCGACGGACAGTACTATAAATTTGGCGGCGAAACATCCTTAAGCTATCAATGCTTTAAAATGGACGATTTTTCTTTTAGCTTCAGTAATGCTGTCGCCCAAGACGATACCGCTCAGTTGACAGGAAGGAACGTGAGTGGGGGGATAGGCGCTGCGGGCAACGTTGCTCTTACAAGGGACGAAACAGTCATGTTTAGCTACAACCACTGGCTCACTCCCCAAAAAATGAGACTGAACCTTTCGGCGAGCTATAAGAGAAGCCTGCCGCTTCACGGGCTTTCAAGCGACACGGGAAGCTTACAGGACGGCCTTTCGTTCGAAGCGTCTATCCGCCGCAGACTGAGAGGAGGCGATCTCTGGATGGAAATTACCTACCGGTTTGAAAACTATCGTCAAAGGTCCCTGGATTGGGAGGAAAGCCTGGATTCATCTGTAAAGGAACACGCCGTATATTTTTCAATCACAAACTATTTCGGACAAAAAGGGGGATGACCATGAAGAAAGCGATCATTGTAGGTCTCGGACTTTGCCTTGTTTTTTTTACAGCAGCCTATGCTGAAACGGGAGCGGAGCCGCAAGAGATGGCGAATAAACAACCGATCGGAACAGCGGCAAAAAAGATCAAGCCGGGGGATACTCTCAAAGTCAGCGTTTGGAAATACAGCGACATGGACGCCTCTCTTTTGGTCGGGAACGACGGCACCATTAACTATTCTTATATCGGGGAAATCCCGGTCGCCGGAAGAACCGCTGATGAAGTGCGGCTTTTCATCACAAAGAAGCTCGATCAAGATTACATTGCAAATCCTCAGGTGGATGTCAAAATTGACACCAAGGCGCTGACCATTTTTGTGGTCGGGGAAGTCGTAAAGCCGGGCAGCTATCTTTTTGAGCCGGGGCTGGATCCGCTTAAAGCCATCGCCCTTGCAGGCGGTTTGACGGATTTTGCTTCAACCCGGGCGCTGATCGTTCGAAAGAACGAAGAAGGAAACGAGATCCAGATCAAAGTGAATACAAAAAGCTTAATGAAGGCCAATTCCGACAGAGGAAAATATGAGTTAGAGCCGGGAGATATGGTGGTTGTCAAGAGGGGATGGTTTTAGAGAGCGGCCTCAGACAGAGACTCGAAGGGAATGACGCGTGAGCGGAGCCCCGGTTATTTTGAAGGAAACGGTTTTGGGATTTCCGCGCTTAAGAGTATGAAAAAGCTTATTAAGCAATAAGAAAGAAGGGTCGAAAACAGGGAGCGCGGGGTATTTTTGAAGGGAGCAGTTAGTGAGAGGGAATTCTGTAATGGAGACGAAGGAAGAGCCCGAGGATCTGCCCGATAATATTTCAGAGGACAGCGAGGCATTTTTCGGGCTGATCATCAAGAAGGTCAAGAAAGAGCTTTGGCAGCAAAAGATCTGGATCGCTGCCTATGCCACGCTGACATTCGTGGGGGCGTGGACCTGGCTTTTTTTCCAGACGCCTCTCTACGACTCCACCGCGACCATTCTGATCGATGCCAAGGAAGTCCGGGACAACGAAGAGCGGTGGAGCCTTCAGAACCTTCCGATGCAGACGGTGATGATCCTCAGCCCGGCTCTTTTGGAAAAAGTCCTGGCCAAGCCCGAGATCGGAGAGCTTGACTTTCTCAAGAAAAGCACCGACCCGAGGGAGTTTCTCAAACAGCTTTTGGAGGTCAAGAGCGACCAGAAGAGCAACACGATCTCGGTCCGTTGTTTTTTTTCAGATCCCCAGATCGCGGCGGACATCGCCAACGCCGTGAGCCGGGTCTATGTCGAGACCCAGGCGGCCCGGGGATCGGTCGATGCTCGGGAGAACGTAAAATATCTTCGGGCCGAGCTGGCGACGAACACGGAGACTCAAAAGAAGATCCGGACGGAGATGGCCGATCTTCTGAAGAAATTCCCCGCGATCCGCGAGGAGAAAACCGAGGGAGACCGGGTCGGATACCGGGAGCAGGAGCTTGCGAAGGTGGATTCGGAGATCATCGCCGACAAGACTTTTCTGGCCGGGTACCAGGAGTTCATTAAGCAGGGGGGCAGTGAGCAGTCCAATGCTTTGATGCGTTCCCGTCCGGACATTATGAAAAGGGACGAGGAGGTCCAGGACGCACGGATCGCGCTGTCGATGTTAAAGCAGAAGCTGCGGCCCCAGCATCCGGACGTTGTTTTGGCGCAGATGAAGCTCGATCTTCTGGAAGAAAAACTGCAGAACGACCGGAAGCTTGTTTTGTCCGAGATCCTGGCGAACATAAAAGCCAAGGAAGCCATCCGAAAGAAATTGAATGATGAAATAAGCCTGCTGCGTTCGAAGGACAACGAAGCCTCTCCGGAGCAGATCCGTTTCCGCCAATTAGGGATCGAGGAGAAAGAGGTCCTCGAGCGGGCCAAGACCCTTAACTACAAGCTTACGGAGGACCTTGGGAAGATCTCGCGCGCCAGTCCCGGGGTGGAGATCCTGGCCGAGGGAGCGGTGGCGCAGGAGCCCTTCTCGCCGAAACGCTTCAAAGTGCTTTTCCTCGCGATGGCTTTTGTGGTGACGACAAGTCTCGGGGGGACGTTTTTAAAATATTATCTGGATAAAACGCTGCACAATCTCGAGGACCTGGAGGTTTTTATCCGCCGGCCCAGCGTCGGGCAGATCCCCAAGGTAAAGGTCGACCACGATCTTTTCACTCCTATTTTCGCCAAGGAGGACGAATACCTTCGTTTCAACAACAATATGAATTTCATTTGCGCCAACATCCGTTTTCTCACGGAGGCGGAGTCTTCGAAGGTGTTTTTGGTCACAAGCGCGATGATGGGGGAAGGTAAAAGTTTTTCGGTCTATCACTTGGCGCTTGCTTTCGCGTCGGACCTGAAAAAGGTGGTTGCGATCGATGCTGATTTTTGCCACGCCTCTCTCTCGACGATTTTTTCCCATACCGGGCAGGGTCCGAGCCTGGATAGCTATTTGATGGAGCAGGCGACCTTGGAACAGGTCATTCAAAAAACGACCAATCCGCACATTGATTTCATCGGGGCGGGAAAGATAAGGAAGAGCACGCCGAACGCTTTCCGGTCGAAGCAGATGAAGACCTTGCTGGCGAGTTTGCGGGAAAGATATGATGTGGTGCTGATCGACGGAGCGCCCATTTTGCAAGTCAACGATTCGATCGCGATGGGAGAATTAGTGGACCTGAGACTTCTGGTGATCCGGAGCGGGAAAACAGGACGGGACCTTGTGGCCAGGGCGCTCAATAAGATCGCGCCGGGGAAGCTTGTGAACGCCGGGATCCTTCTAAACTGCGTCCGGGGAGCGGGAACGGTCAGCTACTACCCCTACTACGGCGGACTGACCTAGATTTTGCATGCCTCTACGCTTATAGACAGCGTAATCGCACCCCTCATTCTTTTTACGGAGAAAGGAGCGGCGAGGCACTCAAAACACGGCTTTTTAGCGGGGGAGGGTTTTGGGCCCCGCCGGTGAAAACCCCCTGCCAGGGTAAACGAAAGGCCGTGGGAAAAAGCGCAGTCCGAACAAAGGGAGACAACGCAAAATAAAATGAACTTTTTTCTTCTCGATGTCTATCAAGAAAGAAATCTGCGCGTCTCAAAAGACACGAACGGCGGCTACGGGACCGTCAACGATTATGGCGGCGGCCTTGTCTCGCGTTTTCTAAGCCGCATAAAAAAGAGCAACGTTGACTTTCCCTCCCTGACCCTTTCTTACACCGTTGCAGCGCTTAAAAAACAGGGCCACCGCGTAAGCTACGGTAGAAATTCTATGCCGCCCCCTGATACCGAGGTGGTGCTTCTCTTATCGAGCATTGTGGAACACTCGGCGGAGCTGGAGTGGGGCCGTCTTCTCAAGGGCAAAGGGTTTCATGTGGGCTACATAGGATCTTTCGCCCGCATGATGAAAGATAGCTATCTTGCGGCGGGAGATTTCGTTGTCGATGAAGAAGCGGAATTCTTTTTCCTGACGCCGGTGACGAAGGAGAAACTCCGCGGCGTCGTTTCCAGCGGCGCTTCGCGCCTTTCTTTGGATGATCTTCCTTTCCCGGATTGGAGCCTTTTCCAAAAAAAGAACCTTAAATACGGACTCTATGGCGCGGGGACTTCTTTTTTTCCGATGTTGGCAACAAGAGGATGTCCCTTTTCGTGCCGCTACTACTGCACCTATCCTCTCGGACAAGGGACGGTGGTGAGATTTCGCAGTCCCAAAAACATTGTGGACGAAATAGAACGTCTGATTAAAGAGTACGGCGCCCAGACGATCCTGTTCCGCGACCCGGTGTTCGGCATCAACCGCGGAAAGACGGTGGAGCTCCTGGAAGAGATTATCCGGCGCGACCTGAAAATAAAATTTGTTATCGAAACCCATCTGAGCCTGCTTGACGAGGAAATGATCAAATTGTTTTCAAGGGCGGGCCTGATCACGGTCAAGGTCGGCATTGAAGCCGCGGATTCGGGGCGGCTGGAGTCGTATCACCGAAAAGATGTCAACAGAAGTTCGGAGCTGGAGACCATCCGGAAGCTTGAACGTGCGGGCATCGGGGTCATTTGTTTTTATATTTTGGCATTTCCAACGGACACCTGGGATTCTTGCGTGGGGACCATCAAGCATGCGGTGATGCTTAACACCATCGGCGCCCAATTCTCGGTTTGTACGCCCTATCCGGGGACGGCGTTTTATGATGCGATCAAAGACCGCATTACGGCAAAAAAGTTCGATGATTTTACTCAATTCAATCTCGTATACAAACACGACCACTTGACCCCCCTGGACGTGGACAAGCTGATGAGCCTCGCCTATAACAAGTATTATTCCCGGCCTTCCTGGGCGTTTAAATATATAAGCCATAGGATCAAAAACCGTTTTTTAAAATGAAAATCGCTATAACGGGGGCGCTCGGGTTTTTGGGTCGGGAGCTTGTACGTTATTATTCCGGCAGTCATTCTATTGTAGGAATACAGCATTTCCGAAAGACAGGAGCGCAGCCCGCGGCAGGGTATGAGGCCGCGGTCTTTGATTTTCAGAAAAACCCGCCCGAGAATTTGTCTTCGGCTCTTAAAGGGTGCGACCTGCTATTTCATTGCGCCCATTCCGAATCCCTTCCCGAAGATCTTCCTCTAAAACTTCTCGAGGTTTATCAAAAAGCCTCTCCAAATGGGAAGTTTATTCATGTCAGTTCCATCAACGTGCTTGTCCCGGCGCTGGCCCAGGATCCTTATACGCAAACAAAAAAGAGGGCGGAGGAAATGCTTTTTAAGGCAACGCCGCTGATTCCCGTCCTGATTGTCAGGCCGCCCTTCTTGATCTCGCAGTCGGACCCCGGAAATTTTAAAAAGGTCATTAAGGTTGCTGCTTGGTCAAGGATCGTACCCTTGGTCTGCCCGGGTCCGAGTCATCATGCCCTGGAGACCCAGCCTCTTATAGAGGTTTTGGATAAAAAGATCGCGGGAATCACCCAGCCGGGCTTTTACAAGCTGAATATTATCGGGCGAAAGCTCAAGCCTCTGGCGGACCTCGTAAAAGAAAGCGTCAAAAGACACGTCCGGGGCGGCGTTTTTTTTATTTCGCTTTCGAGCGCTTTTATTTTGCGCGTCATCAACAGCATTCCTTACGGAAGACATCTCGCGAGGAAAAAAATGAAGCTGTTTAACAACACGCTCTACGAACCGGCGGATGACGGCAGCGGGACAGTTGTAGTTTAAAAAGGGCACAAGGGGAAGATGCGGAAGGTCTTTCGAAGGCATGGCGATCATGCTTACGCATTCCCTTTTGAAATGCTTGGTGTTGGTTTAAACACGAGTCGAGAGTTTTTAGGGCATAAATCACTATCAATGACGATTCGATACAGCCATTTATCAGCCACGCACAGGATGGAAGCAGTTCAGAGACTTAATGAGAAAATTGTCACCAAAATGTCACCGCAAGACTTCGAGAAACCTCACACGCAGAATCGCTTTACTGTAACCGCTTCAAATTAAAGTAGTTCCAGCCTGCTTCTTTCTGCTCTACCCTCAAAAAGCATCTTACAAACAATCAGAAGTTTGTTCAGAATAAGCTCAAACCAACTTTCAGAACCTTCAGAACTATCAGTAGGGGTGGGTCCGATTTAGCAAATTTACTAATTTTGAGCTACGGGGTAGCGACTATTTCCATCTAACTATAAGGCTAGCTTTTTATGGATAATGGGAATGTTTAGTAATATACTTCCCCTGTTTTAAAATCATTAGGAATGCTAGGAGCACAAAATGCATTTTGTGGTTTCTTGGGATATAAAAACATCAACAGAACCCCGACGAGGCGAAATAGCAACTGCCTTAAAAAATTGTTTAAAGCCGTACTCCTGGGTGCGTCCATTAACCACTTTCTATATCGTTAGCGTTTCCTCTCAACAAGTTTGGGGCACTATATTGCAATGTTTCCAAGCTGTTTGTCTCCGATACAAAGACGAAATCCACTTGGTTATGTCGCCCTTAATGCAAGGAGGACGATACGACGGCATTTTGCCTCAAAATTTATGGACAGAAATAAATCAAAGGACGGGATAGCGTGGAAGGCGAGATTAATAAAAAACAAATAGAACCTGAGGATTTGCCTCAAGCTCCGGAAACTAAAAATCCCGTTGCTGCCTCTCTTAACATCTTAGTATCAATACCAGAAACGATAGAAATTAAAATGGTCGACGCTTCTGTGCTTGCCGATTATGAAGTTTGGTTTTTTATTTCATCTGTTCTTGCTAGTGCTACGGTGGGTTTTTTGGTTGCCACCATTCAAGCAGTTGCGGCAAAACAATCCGCCACCGCAGTAGGTTGCATGACAGGCACTTTTTTTGTGCTTCTTTTAATTTCTATAGGCATGACTTTCTATAAAAGAAATAAGCTTCGCAAAAAAGCGAAGCAAGTGAAACTCAAGGTGAGCGGAGAAACGTCTAATTAGGTAAGCGTTTTTTAAGACAGCGTCTAGTATTTTGTATTGTCGTGGCGGTTTCTCTGAATAAGGGGAACCGCTTTTTTCTTAAATGTGATTTATGGACAATTCTAGGGGTTCCAATGAGTAGTAAAACAATTAATCCGCTACATTTTGAAGACTTAGAGCCGCATCGATTTGAAGACCTTGTAAGACAGCTTATATATGACTTCAGACAATGGCAAACAATAGAAGCTACCGGACGCTCAGGTAGCGACGAAGGGTTTGATGTCAGAGCTACAGAGATTACTTCTGAGCCTGATGACTCTGACGGTGACGACGAAGGTTCTGAGGAAAGAAATGTTCGTATTTGGCTAGTTCAATGCAAGCGAGAGCGAGCAATTGGGCCATCTAAAATGGCTGCTTATGCAGATGAAATCATAAAAAAAGAAGGTCTTTACGGCGTTATATTTGCCAGTTGTTGCGATTTTTCAAAACAAACACGGGACACTTTTAGAGAAAAGCTGAGGGGAAGTAAAATCCAAGAAATACATATATGGGGTAAGGCAGAATTAGAAGATAATTTATATCAACCTAAGAATGACCACCTCCTCTTTGCCTACTTTAATTTTTCATTACTTACCCGCCAACGAAGTATAAAAACAAAGCTAAGGTCTAATCTTGCAATAAAAAAGAAGTTAGTGAACCACTTTGGCATGCAAGAGAATCATTTTCAACCAATTCTAATAAGAGACATAAAAGCTCAAGAATATCCTTATATTAAATCAAAAAAAGAATTCCAATTGAAGCCGAGATGGGGACTATTTCATTTACGTAAGTTTTATTACGCCGGAATTCTACTGGAATGGCGTAAATTTTACGCTTATTTAGAAGACGAAATAAAATGGGATTACGCACCTAAGTACAATCAAGCATTTGTTAACCACGACCCTTGGAGAGAGAAAAAAGAAAAATTACCAGAAGAGAATGAATTGTATGATTTTTGGTTTAAAATTCCTGAAGATAAGAGGGCATGGCTGTATGTTTTAAAACCAATTTCATTCGAGCAAATGATTGCTTTTGATGATATGGGTGATGAATATACAAATGAATATGGTCAAACCATTCCTCATTTGCATGTAACTTATGGGAAAAATGGTCCGTTTGAAGATTTTTTTTATGCTAGTATTGAAACCATTGGAAGATTCAATAAAATTATTTATTCTCCTGATTTAAAGGATCGTATCAAATACTTTCATTCATCTGTTCGGGCACCTAAAAAGACCGAATAGATAATTGCATTTCCCTCTTCAATTATTAACCTCTTTCCGCTATACTCCACACCTCTTACTACTACGAATTTAGACTGATGTTAGACACCGCCAAGACACCGAGCGAACGTCAGTGGGTTGAACATGAAACCTTCTGATTCGTTAAGTAGTGTATTTATAATAAGTTATAGATTAATGCGCCCGTAGCTCAATTGGATAGAGCATCTGACTACGGATCAGAAGGTTGCAGGTTCGACTCCTGCCGGGCGCGCTCTAAAAAGCACCAATCTTTACGGTTGGTGCTTTTTTGTGTCTTGGACAGGAGGCGAAGGGAGGAGCGCTTGGAACATGACTTACGTCATGTTTCAGCGACGGGTGCCCGACCTGGAGCGAAGCGGAAGGCGGCGACTCCTGCCGGGCGCGCTTGTTTCCAACAAACAAGCACCTTGTCGTCGGCGTTTTGGATAACGCCGTACGACAAGGCGATATAAAAATGGCAGCACCCCGTAAAAAGGGTGGTGCCTTTTTTATTTATGCACGCGCAGGGGACGAAGAGGTTCCTTAAACCGGGAAGGGTTTATTTGTCGGGAGATGAGGTCAGCAGTTTTTTAACGGATTTTTTGAAAAAGCCAAACAAGGTGCGCCCTTTATTCCTCATCAGCTTATTTACCTGAACATTAAAAGGGGTCCATCCGCAGTGAGTGCAATAACATCCGGGCAAGGGGCTGCGGGTTTTGATCATAGACGATAAGGCTTGCCGTCTAAATTCACGATAGCGCTCTGAAAACCAGATGTCGCGGGCTGACGATTTGTTCATATCTCCTAAAACAAGACCGCTGTTGGAGCAGGGACGGATTGTTCCGTCTTCCGCCAGGAACATTCCCCACCAGCCTGCGTAACAAGGGCACTCGTAATACGTCTTAAGAGTATTGTCATGCTCTGTAAAGAGCGGCAGCGCCGGATGGATCGGGATATTTTTTTTCTGCAATGCGGCCAGCGCTTCGGAAAAAACAGGGTTAGACACATCGGGCCGTTCGGCCTCATTCTCAAAATAATCCAGAATTTTAGATTCCGAATAAGGAAATATAGAGGAAAAGCACTGGTCTTTCTCTTCAAAAAGGTTGGCGATTTTATTTATCTCTTCCAGGTCGCCGAAATTGTTTTTTTGAAAATACCATATGATCCGGAGGGATGTTTTTTGGCTTCGGCGCTTAAAATTCAGGACATTGTCGACGATCTCTGAAAAGGAGGCGTTCGATCCCGTTATTTCCCTGAACGTTTCTTCTCTGCCGGCATACATCGAAACCGTAAGGTTGTCGAGCTCGGCGGCCAGCAGTTTGTCTGTGAGGTCCGGGGTCAGAAGCGATGCGTTTGTCATTAATCTGCAATAGAGGCCGTTGGCCTTTATGACCTTCACCAGCTCAAGAAGATGCGGGTAAAGCGTGGGCTCTCCTCTTCCGCACAGCTCAATCTCTCGGGCGCCCAATTTCGCAAGTTCTTTGACGAAACTTTTCAATCTGTCGAAGGGGAGATCTTTCTTCGAAGCGGCATTGTTTTCATTTTTCAAGTGGTGGCGCTGATGACATTGGACACATTTGAAATTGCAATAGCCCACCGGGCTTATTTCAACATACTGAGGGCCCGAAAAAACATACTTCTTCGATAAGATGCCCATGTACTCGCTGAAGGAAAGGCCGCGCATCATCGCGTTTTTCTCCGATATGCATCGTAAGCGGAAAGCAGAGGATTTAAAACCATCCGGTGCTGTTCGAGCCCGGAAAGACTCAAGCCCCGGTTCCTTATGCGGTCCGCCAGTCCGGTCAGCGCATTTTGTGACAAGTTTTCTTTCCAGGCATCCGCTGAACTTTGATAGAGATTCCCATTTAGGAAGATTTCGGCAGATTGCTTGTTTAGATGAAGCTCGAGGGAGCTTTGGGCGTCCGCCATCAAAACCTTAACGGAAAATTCCTTGCTTAACCAACTTATATCGCAGCGGCATTTTTCAAGTTCGGAAAAATAACCGGTGAATACGGCCTCGTCTTCTATTTTGTGGAACCCTTTCCGCTTCATGGACGCAAACTCAATTTTTTGAAAATTTTTGTTAAGCAAAAAACACATGAGATCGGCAGCATGAATCCCGACGTTAATGGCTGCGCCGCCTCCGGCCAGCTCAGGATCAAAGTACCACTTTTTACCGGGCGAAAGGACTCGATAAAAAATCTCAGCCCGCTGAAGAGGCCCTTTCAAATGCACGAGAGAAGCTTGTTTCATGGCTTGAACGATCGGTAAAAACCTAAGGGTCATATTCACTTCAACAAAGCAGCGTTTTTCTTTCGCTAAGGCGGAAAGCCTTTCTCCCTGGCTTGTTTCAAGAAATGCCGGCTTTTCGACCAGAACGTGCATTCCTCTCATGAGCGCGCGCTCTGCAAAAGAGGTGTGAAGCTGAGGGGGGAGCGCTATGACGGCGATATCCGCATCTAACTTAAATAAGTCGTCAGGGTCCGTGAAGAAATGAGGGATGGAATAACGGGAGGCAATGTTTTTAAGGTTTGAAATATTCCGTCCAAAAACAGCTATCGGCGCGAGCCCTTTGGCGCTTAAACATGCCGGCAAAAAAAAATTGCCCACCATCGCGCCGCTGCCTATGAACATTACCTTTAAGTCTTGATCCATAAAATTGGGCTGGACTCCGCATGGTCCTTAATAATGGCTGAGGGATTATAACAGAAAGCTAAAGCGCCCCGATAAATCTTTAGGGGGGAACAAGTAATGATGGTCTCGTGCGATAGCCTGTCGCGGGTTCTTGTGTAGAGATTCGCTGGATCTTCGGCCGGAAAGACATTCTGCTGACAAAATGCGCTGCCATGGGTTATAGTATCGAACGCTGCGGAGCCGGCGGGATTTTCAAGAACGGTTTAAACCCGAAGCGCTAAAAGACCGATAAAGCTGTAGGGAAGTCCGCAAGACCTTCAAAGATACGGAACACAGAGGAGCAGTATGCTGCGAGAACACCGGCGAACCATCGCCAGGATACATTTCTTTATAGATGGCGCTTTGATCTTTGCCGCGTGGGCCTTTATGTATTTGCAGCTATGGTCCGCCGGGATGTGGCTGATCCCTTTCCATGAATACCTCGATGTCTTAGTGCTTTTTATCGCCGTCTGCCTTGTTTACCTTGGGGCCCGGACTTTCCACATCAATGATCACCTTCTGACCCTTGGCAAGATCATCCGGGAAATATTTTTAGGATGTTTGTTCGGGCTTCTCAGCGTGGGTCTTTTCATCTACTTACTGAAAAAGCCGCATCTTAGCCGGTTTTATATCATCAGCTGCATTGCATGTTGTTTTTTTCTTTTGGTCCTTTGGAATCTGATTGTTTTTCGCATCCATCTTTTTATAAGAAAAAAGGGCCTGAACTATCAGAATATTGTATTGATCGGGAACCGCCATACGCTGCCGGGACCCATCCAGATCATCCAAAGGAACCCTTCGCTCGGTCAGCGGATCCTTGCTCTTGTGTCGATCGAAGAAGATGCGCCCGAAAAGGAGTTCATGGGGTGCAAGATCTTTCACGAGCTAAAGAGCTTAAAAAAACTCCTGGATGAACATGTGGTGGACAATGCCCTCTTCACGGTTTATCGGCAGGACCCAACGGCCATCGAGCGGGCCATGCTGCTTTGCCAGGAACGGGGGATCAAGGTATGGCTCAAGCCCGACTTTATGCACCAGTCTCTTGTTTCGAGGGTGGACTATCTCGACAGGATGCCTCTTTTTACCTTTTCGCTCGGTCCCGAAAATTCTTTAGGCCTTGCGATCAAGCGGCTGTTGGACATTCTAAGCGCGGCCCTGCTTCTTAGCATTCTGGCCGTTCCGATGGGGATTCTGGCCCTCGTGGTCAAACTTGATCCCGGGCCCGTGCTTTTTAAGCAAAAAAGAGTGGGGCTGAACGGCCGGCATTTTGTGGTCCTGAAATTTCGGACTATGTATAAGGACGCGGATCTCCAGCGCGCGGAATACAATCTGAAAAACGAAATGAAGGGCCCCGTTTTCAAAATGAGGAACGATCCGCGCATTACACCGGCCGGAAAATTTTTGAGGAAGTATTCGCTCGACGAACTTCCGCAGCTTTGGAACGTTCTTGTGGGGAACATGAGCCTCGTCGGGGCCAGGCCCCCCTTGCCGACCGAAGTAGAACTTTACAAAGGCTGGCAGCGGCGGCGGCTTTCCATGAGACCGGGGATCACTTGTATCTGGCAGGTGACTGGCCGTAACAAGATCACGGATTTTAACGAGTGGGCAAGACTCGACCTCAAATACATCGACGAATGGAGTCTCTTGCTGGATCTGAAGATCCTTCTTAAAACCATTCCGACCGTTTTAAAGGGGACAGGCGTTTGACCCCGGTCCCGCATTCCTAGGTCAGTCCGCCGTAGTAGGGGTAGTAGCTGACCGTTCCCGCTCCCCGGACGCAGTTTAGAAGGATCCCGGCGTTCACAAGCTTCCCCGGCGCGATCTTATTGA
>Ga0116171_10004253_pt1 | contig 12918 bp, 7 predicted proteins | sample AD_JPNHW2_MetaG_FD_89798 | JGI IMG/M metagenome (GOLD analysis project Ga0116171, IMG submission 89798) | Active sludge microbial communities of municipal wastewater-treating anaerobic digesters from Japan - AD_JPNHW2_MetaG | ecosystem: Engineered > Bioreactor > Anaerobic > Digestate | place...
GCCCCAGATTCCACAGCTCCGTAAGCAGCGGTTCAGAAGAAAACTCAGCGATACCCTTTATCTGATAACTGCTCAGGAGATTGACGATCCTCTTGAATGGCGCGGCTTTCAGCCGGATATAGTCCGACCGGAGAAATTCCAGAAGGGAGTACTGATCGTTATACGCAACGAATCTCAACCAGGCTGTGAGCGGTTTGACCAAGGGATGGGCAGTGATCGGTTGGCTGGGTTCAAAAACTCCCGTGATACCGCTCGTCTCCAGCATCAGCTGCAGTTCGTTTAACTCCCTGCTTTTTCTGCAGATGATAGCGATGTTACCCTTACCTGCTTTTTCGTAAGCTGGCCTGACCATAGTCTCGATGAATTCGCTGTAGATATCACTAAGATCAGTATCGTCTCCTCCCCGGGCGCTATAGTTTGCCAGCTTGAACTCCACTGAACTCCGTGGGTCCAAACCGGGCTTCATACTGGTTATCTCATTGTAATCCCAGTTCATCCCACAGGAATTGAGGTGTCGTTTGATCTCCTCATTCCCAAAACAACCATTGATGAAACTCATTATCTTGGGGCTGCTTCGCCATGAAGTATCCAGCTTGTCGGTCTTGACTTCGTTCACCGGTTTGATTATCCGCTGAAGATTTACCAGCAGATCTCGCTCTCCCCCACGCCAACCGAAGATAGATTGCTTCTCGTCTCCGACCACGACCAATCCGCCAAATTCCTTGGAGCCGACTCCGGCGGTCACTTCTTCGATTATAGGTTTAAGGATGTTGAACTGGATCAGAGAGGTATCCTGGAACTCATCTATGAGGATGAACCTGCTTCTGTGGCTGAGGAACTGGTAAAACTCGTTCCCAACCTGAGACTTTTCTGCGTCGATGATATAGGTGCTATCGCTGTAAAGAGCTTCGAAGGTGAGCCAGGATATATCGTCATAGCTGAGATTGCGGTGACGATAGACCAGACGATCGTACTCCTCGAGGACGCTGCCCCATATATCGAGAATGTCCTTCTGTTCAGGGATAAGCTGATCAACAATGAGGTAATCGGCAAGCTTACCCGCAAGATCCTCCTGCAACGACACCAATCTTTCTTTATGATCCGCGAGTTCTTTCTTTCTTACCAACTGCCCATTATACATGTTCTTGGGTTTCTCGTCGATCAGTTGCTTATAAAGATTATACAGCTTTTGAGGATAGCTGAAGAGAGATTCGAACATAATGATCATTTCCGAAGAGTCAGTTGGCCCTTTGCCAAGTATCGACTTGAAATCTACGTTGAAGTGATCTTGATAGTCTTTACTACCGTGCTGACAGATCTCCTCTATAAGCAAGGCGAATTCGCGTATGGTGCTCATGATCACCGATTTCAGTTCCTCAGATCCATTTTTACTATCTACCCTTGCAAGTCTCTGTAAACTGGTGGGTGAAGGCTCAGCAAGTCTTTTGGTGAATAAGTAGTAATACCAGCGTCTGTCGATCAAAGAAGTGAAGAAAGCTCTGTATTCATCCAGGGAAGGCGAGATCCGTCTGCGCAGAAGTTTATCGGCACGTTTCTTCAGGGCGGGACTCATCAGATGAGAAAGGATGTCCGGAACCCTCTTCTTTGCCGCCTCGGTATCAAGTTCATATGCGTCTATTCCCCTGAGAGGTCTGATTATGTTTCTGAATATGGAACTGATGTAGGAGTCTATAGTCATGACCTGAAGCATTCTGCGGTCGTTGGAGATGATCCTGTAGGCGGAGAAAAGCGCGTTATACTCTCTTGTCTCAAGCTCACCCGCATCCTCCTGCCCTGTCAGGTTCTTTCTGATCGCTTTGATCAGCCCTTCTTTTTCTCCGCTCTCATCTTTTTTCAAAGACAACAGGATCCTGAGATTGGCAATGATCCGTTCTCTGATCTCCGCGGTGGCTTTTTTGGTAAATGTGAGGACAAGGATATTATCCGGTTTGAAGTCGGGGTGCTCAAAAAACATCAGGATCAAAGCAATGTATTCGACAGCAAGACGGTATGTTTTACCCGTGCCGGCACTCGCGGTGATGATCTTGGGATGATAGGTATTCATTCTTCCCCCATCATTCTCAGGCTATACAGATCAGCTCTGGTAATATCAGGCTTATAGGTACGATCTGAGGCTTTGCGGCTAAGCCCAAATCCTTTATTGACCACTTCAGTGATCCTATCTTGCATCGCCAGGATGAACTTGTTCCTGTCTTTATCTGTAAACGTCTTCTGCTCTTTATCCTGTTCAAGTATCTTGGCAAATACCGATTCAAGACGGATATCTTCGGATAAGCCATCCAGCAGATAATAACAAAGCTCATAGAAGATCAACTGGTCTGTATTGACTTTCCCGGTCTTGAAATCCACGATATAGTACTTCTTCTTAGTTTCGATCCGCAAATCAGCCTTGCCATGAATACCGACAACGTAGGTCACTCCGTCCACATCGAGAGAAAATAGCTCTTTATCCAATAGCTCAGATCGAGTCGATCTCTCGTCTTCGGGAATGAGGATAAAACGCTCCTGACCGAGCAGTTCAGGTAAAAACCTGGAGAAGAACCAAGTCACTGTTTCGGCGATACAGGTTGAGATCACGTCCCTCAAGAAATCCCAGTTGTAGTTCTGGGGTAGCTTATATTGATAGATCGGTTTCTCCAATAGTATCAAAAAAGCTCTGAGGAGAACTTCGGTATCTCCGAAACGTTCCTTAACATCCCAAATAGTCTGTTCATCTTTGCTGATCTCCTTCAGCAGACTCGAGAGGTAATCATGAATCAACGTTCCAAAGAATTTCCTGGTAAGCGTTTCTTCCACTTCGTAATGGGATTCCTTCAGCTTGGCTGAGTATTCCAGATACCAGAGGAAGGGATTCCTCAGCAGTTGTGACGCACTGTAATATGTCAGCGAGAAATACCTCTTACCCATTTGATCTAGGGCAGGGTCAAATGGCATATTAAAGAAGTCTCCAGGCTTGGAAGGATCAAGCCCTCTTTCCGGATCTTCAGCGCACTTCCCGGATTTGTTTTTCATCTGAACCGCATAATATCCTTTGATGTCGGGGAGATCTACTTCATCGGTGATGATCCTTGTCTGTCCTATGGCTTCAAAATCCCTTAAGTGAAGCAGTTCAGAGATAAATGAACTCGGCTCGATATCCTTGTCGTTATTAGTATAAGTATAGATATCAACCCTTTTAGCGCTCAGGATCATCCTGAGGAAATAATATCTCTCCCACTCTCTGATATTTTCGTAAGCTTTAAGCCCGAGGATCATCCTCTGTCTCTCATTGAACAGCCATACCGGTTCAGGAGCGGAAGGGATGATTCCTTCGATTGTGTTGAAGAAGATTATTTCATCACGGCTCAGGTTCCTGCTATCCAGAAGGTTGGTCACTTCAAACTGAGCTGACCTCTGAGACAGCTTGTGTCTATGTATCGTTGCAGTCTTCAGGGAGGCTATAAAAAGCTCAAGGATTCCCGCGGCAACCTCTGCCTGTTTAGTGCCAAAGATATCTTGCCAATTGGTCACGACTCCAAGTCTGGACAGTGCCTGAAAGTTCTCAAGCCTGTCCGCTAGTTGTTCCGGAATATCAGCGCAAGCCAGCTCATCCGGACTGATAAGATCGTCCAGTTTCAGCGTCTGAGAGGTCAGCAACTGAATCAGATCATCAGGATCACCGATCGCCAGAAATTCCTCCAGAATGGTAAAGTAGCCTGCAAGAACCTGTTTCAACAGGGTCAGGTCCTGATCGGTCTCCCAGATATCAAATAACTCCAGATTGATATCCACATAGATCATATCTGCTCCGGTCAAGACAAGAAGCTGTTTGATCACCTCATCGCCGGATACTGCTTCTCCACAGAAAACCTGCGTGAAACGTTTATCCGAGAGGCTGTCGAATATGTTCCTGAGAGGGATGTACTTCCCGTCCTTGCTTGTCGCAAGAGCGCGCAGATCCTCTCTGATCCCCACAAGGAACTTGTATAGAAATGTCCGGTCAAAACTATAATTGTGACCAAGTCCAAACAGGTCAGGATCAAACAAGCGGTTATAGGCGTTTTCTCTGAAGCCCGCGTCGATCAGCAATTGCGGCTCCTTCCCTGCCAGGTCCCGCCCGGCAACCTCCTCAAGCAGCGCCAGGACCATTTGATCTTCATTTTGAGTCTCTTTTATATGGATCTCCGCATGAGAGTAACTCTCACCGGTAAAGACACGATACAAATTCAAGGGACTAAGCTCCAGTTCGGATGATGGAAGTGATTCAGGATCTCCCTGGAAGATCACGCAAACAGAATTTCCCGCCTTCTCGAGCTCGGAGATCATATCCCGTTCCAGTTTACTATAGTAGTATTGATTAACAAAGACATATCTGGCATTCGTAGCCGGCACATGAAGATTATCCCGGCACCGGCTGAAGATCTTGTCCGTATAACCGAGTTGCGTGATAAAGATCCTGTATGCTTCCCTGATATTGACGATGTTTGCCAGGAAGTGCTCCTGCCATTCCTGCAGATTCAAAGCCCCGGATAACTCCATTTCCCGTAGATGCTCAATGGATATCTCTTCGTCATCCAGTTCCTCAAAAAACCGGAAGAAATGCTCTCCCCAGGTGACAATATCCTCAAACCCAAAGATATGAAAATACTCCCGCATTTCAGGTGCCATTGCCTGATATAGGCATAATAGCCGTTTATCATCCATCAATTCCGGATGATCCAGGCTCAGCAGGCTCGTCTTAAGGTCTTCGATGCTGATAAAGCTAATATCTTCAAAGCACCAGTAGCGATAGTTGTTCTTTTCGCAAACTCCCGCGGATGAACGAGTGGGGAATACTAAGATCGTGCGACCCACTATCTCTTTTAGCGCTGCCTCAAAGAGGTCAGCTTCAAATCCTATGACTCTGATCGTTGGCATACAAGTCCTTACAGTAAGGGTGAAAACAGTTTACATATTGATTCTGTCGTGCGTTTCAGGATTGATCTGTGCCGAAACTCCTCCAGCGACACACGACGCGAATGAGCCAGATCCAGATCGAATTGTATGGAAGCCTGCAAGGAAGCCCCTCTATCATAGATCATGGCAGTGAGTTCAAAGTTATGGTTAAAGCTCCGCATATCCATATTTGCCGTTCCTATCGAGGCAATTTCGTCGTCAACGATCAGAACCTTGGCATGGATAAACCCGTTCATGTATTCATAGATCTCGATCCCCGCCTCGAGCAATATCTCATAGTAGGAATGTGATCCCCAGAAAACCATAAAATGGTCTGCTTTACCGGGCAAAATGATCTGTACCTTGATACCACTCATGGAGGCAGTGCGAAGCGCCATAACAAGACTTTCGTTCAGGATCAGATAGGGGGTGGTGATCCGTATACTGGTTGTGGCATTGGTGATCGCCCCGAAATAGACCTGCAGGATCGTGGCATGATCAGAATCCGGACCGCTGGAGGCGATCTGCATCAGTAGCTTACTATTTTCGACCCCGGTTCTTGCCCAGTCTTGCTCAGAAGGTTTATAACCCCCGAATTTCTCCAGAGTGAGGAGATTCTCATGGCTGGAGAAGAACCAATCCGTGAGAAAGATCGCCTGCAGACTAAGCGCTCCTTCTCCCAATATTTCCAACTGGGTATCGCGCCAATAGCCGAAGTACTTGCTCTTGCCCAAATACTGGTCGCCAATGTTCAGTCCGCCCAGATAGCCGCACCAGCCATCTACCACGACGATCTTCCTGTGATTACGGTAATTCAGTTTGCTATTCAGGAAGGGTATCCAGACAGGCATGAACGCCTGAAGCCTGACTCCCGCTTTATGCAGATCCGCTTTGTAGCGATGACCCAGCTTCCAGCTACCCACATCGTCATAGATAAGTCTGATCTCGACTCCTTCGACTGCTTTCTGGATCAGCAATTGCTTGAGCCGCTTCCCAGTCTCATCGCGGGCTATGGAGAAGTACTCCAGGAATATATGGTGTTTTGCCGAGGCGATCCTTTCCAGAATTGCCTCAAAAGCTTCTCCTGTATCGCTGATGATCCGGAGCTTGTTATGCAGACTGAGGATAGCCTTGCTGTTGCTCTCCAGAAGACTGCTGAGCTTAATGGCGATCTCTCCTTTTACCAGGGAGTGATCGGTATCACCCAGAAGGTCTCTCAAGCTGAGAGAATCTGAGAGTCCTTTGCGCGAAAACAGCCTGCTCTTACGCCAGTTCCTCCCAAAGAATAGATACAGAAAGAACCCGATCACAGGTAGATAGACCAATACAAGGATCCATGCCAGAGTATGCACCGGATTGCTGTTTTCCATCACCATGATCAGAATAATGAGGAAGATAGTTATACCAAAAACTATGTTTATGATCCGCATGGTCAGCACCGTAAAAAAGCTACCCAGGCTACCCTTGATAAGCAGATTTGCTACGGAGACGACAAACAGAAGCACGACCGAAAGCATCAGGATCAAGACTACAGCATCCCAGATCTTGTGTGACAGCACGGCATCTCCTTTGGGCCAAACCCGCTTTATTATGCTGGTGCTACTTCAGCTTATTTGCTCGTTATTGTCAATAAGTTTCTTGCGTGACAAACAGCTTGACAAAGCTCGCTTATGCGGCATCCTGACAACAAGAGATATATTTCTGAGGTATAATGAGTTATCGAAAGCTGATCTGGCTCCTAAGCTTGCTTCTTCTCCTGGCTTACGGTTGCGCTAAACCTAAACAGGAGAACAAAGACAGGTATGTAGTGCTCTCACCGGAGATCGCCGAGATCCTATGCGCGCTTGGTGCGGCTTCAGATATAGTCGGGGTCACGGATGAATGCACCTATCCGGCAGAACTTCACGGGATAGAATCCGTCGGCAAGTTCGGCGCTCTCGACCGGGAGAAGATCATTTCCCTCAAGCCGACCGTGATCTTCAGCTCCGCTCTGGAGCAGGAAGCTATCGCTTCGGAATTCTCCAAGCTGGGCTTCAGGGTCGAGAGTTATTACCCAAAATCCCTGGATTCCATGATCATGGGAATCAGGGAGATCGGCGGCATAGTCGACAAACATAATGAAATGCTCGCTCTCACGGACAGCCTGCTCAGCTTTATATCGCGGACAAGGAAGCAGACAGCGGGACAAACCCGACCTAGGGTCTACATCGAGATTTACCGAGACCCGCTGATGAGCGCGTCGGATCAATCCTTCGTGGGTGAACTAATCGAACTCGCGGGGGGTGACAACGTCTTCCCCACTTTGGAACGTGACTATTCCAGAGTCAAAGCCGAAGACGTGATCAATTCCAATCCGGACGTGATCATCTGCTATTCTCAGGATACTCTGGCCTCCATATTGAGTCGTAAAGGCTGGCAGAATATCCCAGCGATCAAAAACAAACAGATCTACTTTGAAAAAGATATCGAACCCGATCTGATCCAACGCGCCGGACCGCGCATCGTGCAAGGAGTGACCAGACTTCGGGAAATATTTGCCATCGCAGCCGGAGCGAAAAACTTTTGAGACCCCGTCCCCTCTTTCTGATCATCCTCTTGTTGATCAGCACGGGAGTCATCGCGCTCTATCTTTTTTGTGGCAATCCTGATTCGAACATCCTGCTTCAAGTTCGGTTGCCACGCCTGATCCTCACTGTTTTTACCGGATTGACCCTTGCTGGGATCGGATCGATATATCAGCTTATGCTTGCCAATCCCCTGGCGGAGCCCTACATTTTAGGAATATCATCCGGAAGTGCTTTTGGGGCGATCCTGTTTGGGGTGAGCGGTCTCGTTGCCATGATGCCTCTGGGAGGATTTCTCGGAGCGGGGCTGACCCTGATCATCGTCTGGACACTCGCTCAGAAACAGGGCAGATTCGATCGCACCCGTCTTCTGATCTCCGGCGTTATTGCCGGGATGTTCTTTGGATCGGCGATCTCTCTGATCATGTACCTTAATCATGAGGACACCTTACTGATCCTGGGCACCCTTATGGGTAACCTTGGCAGGATCTTTGGGCGCAGTGAATGGTATCTCTTTCTGGGGCTGATGGCGATCTCTCTCTGCCTGCTTGCCTGGCTCTACCGCAGATCCATCGCCCTGGAGGTGATCAGCAGCGGAGACGTCTATGCCACCAGCGTGGGCATCGACGTCACCAAAACCCGTCGCGGGATCTTCCTGGTCAGCTCGATCCTCATCGGAGTCGTTGTATCCTACGCCGGGATAATTGGCTTTGTGGGTCTGATCATCCCGCATGTCATCCGTTTTTTCGTACCCAGCGGGCAAAAGAAGATATTTCTCCTCTCACTCTGGACCGGAGCGATCTTCCTGCTCTTTTCTGACTTCATTGCCCAGAATATCACGACTCTTGAGCTCCCTGTCGGTGTCGTCACCGCCTTCATCGGCTGCCCTTTCTTTATGTGGCTGCTCCTGAAAAAGACCAGCTAAGCCAAGCCATCGCGAGTATCTACTCCCGGGATACTGGTTCAACCCACTAACCACAGTTTCCTTTTTTTGTCTTCTGATCTTCCCGGCAACTTTTCGGTATCATCCCGGTATCATTTCCTGAGCTGACAGGAAATGATACCGGGATGATGGTCATATCTTGCTGCGCTGCTTAGCCATATAACTATTTCAACAATAAATTACAAAAAAACTGACTAAACTGTCCCTAAAAAGGCAGAATTGTCCCTCCTTATATTAGTAGAGGAGTGAATTATGAAAGTGACATTGAAGTATGACCAGCTTTCCTATCATGGCAAGCTGAACGACCTGATCTATTACTGGCATCCGCAGGCAGGGAAAATGGTGGCAAGACGCAGACCCCAAAAACACAAAGAGAGCGCCGGAAACGCGCGCTTCCGGCTTATCAGCAGAAACCTGAGGGATATCCAGCCTTCTGAAGGGTTCGCTGAAGATCTTCGCGTTTACCTGCAGATGCTGAAAAATGAGAATCCGGTTCTTGGGATAATGAACTGGTATGCGTTATATAACCAAATGATGTGGAAGATGCAAGATCTCATGCCGGGCGTTGATCTGACGATTCTAACCCGGGAGGAGATCATTCAGGATGATCTTCCCTGCCGGAGTGTTTACAGGGCTGTCACCGCGGGGCTTGTTCCCAAGGCTAGAGGCTTTGAGAGGTTTACTGAACATATTTGAGTACAGATAAATCGAGAACTGGCCATCTATAAAAAAGCCCCGGAGGATATCCGGGGCTATATTATTCGATCAGCGTTGAACGCTTATCGTCTAATTACTTTACCAGAACCATCTTGCGTGATTCGGTGTGGTTGCCGGCATTGAGTCTGTAATAATAGACACCGCTGGAAACCGCGCTACCGCTATTGTCGGTACCGTTCCAAACCAGAGAGTGGTTACCTGAGTTCAGGTCGCCATTGATCAAGGTCTTGACGAGCTGACCTTTGACGTTGTAAACGGAAAGGTTGGCTTTGCCATTGACCGGCATGGTGAAGCTGATGGTGGTCTCAGGATTGAAGGGGTTGGGGTAGTTCTGGCTAAGCAGGTTCACAACGGGAGTTGTCACGTTGTCATTACCGGCTGAGCCGATCGGGAAGGTGATCTGCAATTCCATGAACATCACGCGTCCGCCATCAGCAGTCGGATGGTACGGAGGGGAGATGGCGTTTGCGCCCCAGGTGTAGTCATCATACATCATGATACCGATCTTACCGATCTTGTGATTCTGACCGTCGGTGCCGGTGTAGATGACTTTATCAGCGGGATAGACCCACATCGGCTTGATACCAGCCATGGCGGGGGTTTCGACGTTGTTCAGAACGATAGGTTCGGACCAGAGTCCACCATTGTTCGGAGAAACGGAAATGTAGATCTCGGGGACGTTGGCAAAGGCAGCATAATCGGTATCGCTGTAGTAGTTGAACATACGAGCGCGATAGGCATTCTGCCAGACGCAAACGAGCATCTGCTCATCGTTGACTTCAGAGAGTTTGAAGTTGCTGTAATGGAAGAACATGGCATCGGTATGAGCTGATTGATCCCAATGCGGGAAAGGCCAGTCAGTCGCGATCGCGGGATAGGTGCTTCCAGCGCCATCATCCAGGAACTCATCGACTACGCCCCAAGGAGCTTCCATATCCCAGGGAGTGAAACAGGCATTGGTGTCGCCGGCTTCTCTCTGAGGATAGATCTCATTGATGGCAAAGGTCTGGGTTGCGGGATCATAGACAAATTCCTTCATAAACTGCATTGCAGGATAGTAGGTACCGTCAGTGGTCGTAAGCGCCCAAAGTGCGGGTGTATGGATCTTGCCGGCAGTATCGACGACAGCATTCAGATGGCTGGAATTGGAGATTGCCCAACTCAGTTCGTTGTTAGCGTAAGGAACGCTAGCGTCATCCACGAAGTAACCAGCTGTACCACCGGAAGTGGCAGGCGGATTCCAAGTGGCGATATCGCTGTTGGCGCTGACACGGGTCCAGGTTCCCTGACCGTAGTTGGGGCACATGAAGACGTCCATATCGGGCTCGGGAATGTCTGTGGTTCCGTCTGATTCTGTGGCAAAGTGATAACCGACATAATAGACGTTACCGGCATCATCGGTCGTAAGGGCATGGAAAGGACGACGCCAGGTGTCATCGGTGTTCCAGGCATTCATTTCGGGAATCGAGGTATAACTCCAAACGAGGGGGTTGCCCATTTCGATATCGTCGCCGTTGAAATCAGCATAGGCGATATAGAGGTTTTCGCTGGGACCATAAGTGTGGCTCACGGAGTTACGAGCTGCAAGATAGACTCTGCGCTTCCCATTGACGGGTGAGGGTCCGATCTGTGCGGTGGGCCAGATGAATTCGTTGTCTTGAGAAACAGTACCATCGGGAGCTTCCATTGTGACGGGACCATTGATGGCGATCTGAGTGTCATTGAAAAGACCGGCGATCTGCTCGATGAAGGCATCGGTTGCGACCTGAACTTCATATTCAGCATCGGTATCGGCATTAGCGTGCCAGGCATAGATTGGCTTGCCTGATACGGGATCAACCGCTACAGTCGTATAACCTTCGGCATTCTGCACTTCGGTAATTTCGTTGTTGTTGATGACTGCGCCGGCAGCGTTGATATAGGAATAAAACGCTCTTCTGGTGGAAGTGGGCTGGCGTCTGCCATGATAGGTCATGAAATAACCGCCGCCTTGAGCCGCGGGAATCACACGAAGAGGAAGTCCGTTATAACTACCGATCATGTAGTCATAATAGGACGTAATAAGGGAAGTCGGCTGGACGGTGAAAGTATAAGCCGGAACTTCTCTGGTGGCGGGTACACTGATACCTTGCTGATTGAGCATAACAGGGGTTTTATTATCGCCGGGGAGCATTTCTTTGGCGAAAGCTATACCTAAAAGCAGAGATAGCATCATTGTGACCAATAAGAGTTTCTTCATTCTTACCTCCTGAATTATCTATAGGTCTTGTTCATTATTAATATCTCACTTTGAGAGATAAACGGTGAGCGCTGGTCAGAAGTGATTCCGCCAGATAGCCCATATCAGTGTAGGCATAATCGATATTGAAGATACCGAAGGAAGTGGGTACCTGATATCCGACACCGGCGCTGAAGCCATTTGTGTCATAACCAATTTGATAACCGGCACGCAGGAAGAGATTCCCCATTTTGTATTCCGTGCCAAGGTTCCAGGTTTCACTGCGATCGATAACGTTGTCCAACTGAAGTGATGCGATCCAGTATGAATCTTCTGTGCGCTTGATGTCACCGCTGATCCCCAGTGAGAAACTTAGCGGGATCTTGCTGTCAAGTTCCGGTCCATCTTCATCGATAGAGCCGTCACCGTCATTATCGAAGAGATCAAAGGGATCTTCGTCATTGCTGCCATCTTCATCATCGTCCACGCGATAGCGGATATCGGGACCGAAATTACGCAGAGCCATTCCGATCTTTATGTTCTTCCAGCCGGTGTTGTACATCGACCCCAGATCCAATGAATAGCTATTAATCCCGTATTCGTAGAGGTTCTCACGCAAGTACTTGATGCCGGCTCCGGCAGAGAACTTGTTGGTGAATTGCTGGGCAACCGCAACTCCAATAGCCGCGGAGCTGTTTGTGAAGGTTTCTCCGGTGGGTCCGAAAGTCTCTTCGTCGGTGATCTCAATATCATCCATATGCAGGACTGAACCATAGACGCCAACCGTGCGGACACCGTTAGTGAATGTTGCAGCCCCGAAATCTTGCATGATGCTTGCAGGCCAATTTGTGTGGGAGACAAAGGCTTGGTTTTGATATGAAGGTGCAAGACCGGCAGGATTCCAGAATACAGATGAAATATCATCAGAAACTGCGGTGTAAGCTTCACCCATGCCAATGGCGCGTGCGTCAATACCGAGCTTGAGGAATTGCATACCTACGGTTCCTGTCTTACCAAACGGCTTTGCCATCAATAGCCCGGGAAGAGATAGAACCAGGACCAGGCTTATAAGAAGTATGTTCTTTTTCATCGTTCCTCCCTTACTTTATGATGACAAACTTGCCAACTTTCTTTTCGTTGTTGGCCTTATTTTCGACTGAATACAGATAGACTCCGGGTGCTATGATCTGGTTGTTCTTCGAAAGCAGATCCCAACTGTGGATTCCACTGGCGGAAATACCCAGAGCAGCAGCCTTGGAGACGTTGATAATATCTTCGGAATAGGCTCCATCATGCGTGATCTCGTCCACCAAGTCGCCAGCAAGAGTATAGATTCGGATCTGGCAACGTGCGGGAAGATTCGTGAACCACAAACGGCGGCTCTTGTCACCTTTTTTGTCATTGGAACGACGTCCATCAAACTGGCTGCGTCCGATGTAAGGATTGGGAACCACATAGATGTTATCCATGTTGTTCTGAGCCACGGAACCGGGGAAGAATATCTTCATGTTGGCATCTGCATCACGACCGGTTTCCAGGAA
>Ga0116171_10004254_pt1 | contig 12916 bp, 11 predicted proteins | sample AD_JPNHW2_MetaG_FD_89798 | JGI IMG/M metagenome (GOLD analysis project Ga0116171, IMG submission 89798) | Active sludge microbial communities of municipal wastewater-treating anaerobic digesters from Japan - AD_JPNHW2_MetaG | ecosystem: Engineered > Bioreactor > Anaerobic > Digestate | place...
ATGAGATTAAAATGGCCGTAAACGAAGGAGTAAAAATAAATATTGACAATTTATCCATTTTGGAACAGTTCGGGCATGAATTCCCTCATATACCGGTTTGTTTAAGAGTAAACCCACACATTTATGCCGGAGGTAATAAAAATATTTCTGTAGGACATGTAGATTCAAAATTCGGTATTTCTATTTATCAGATCCCACATGCAAAACGAATAATAGAAACAACCGGATTAAAAATAGAAGGTCTTCACATGCATACAGGATCGGATATTCTAGACATAGAAGTATTTTTGCAGGGGGTTGATATTCTTTTTGATATAACTAGAAAATTTGAGACGATCCAATATATTGATCTGGGAAGCGGATTTAAAGTCTCATATAAACAAAACGATTTATATACAGATATTGATCAGCTTGGGCAAATGCTTTCAGAAAAATTTAATGAATTCTGTAGGGAATATGGACGTACACTTGATCTGGTGATAGAACCCGGAAAATTTTTAGTAAGTAATTCCGGATATTTTTTTGCTAAAGTAAATGTAATCAAACAAACCACTTCTACCGTATTTGCAGGTATCGATACAGGCTTTAATCATCTAATTAGGCCAATGCTATACAATGCATACCACCATATAACTAACATTTCAAACCCGGGTGGAAAACAACGGATTTATACCGTTGTTGGATATATATGCGAAACGGATACATTTGGATGGAATAGAAAACTCGATGAAATTAAAGAAGAAGATATCCTAGCTTTTAATAATGCGGGTGCATACTGTTTTTCCATGTCATCGAATTACAATTCTCGTTTCAGACCGGCAGAAGTATTAATTTACAAAGGAAAAGATTATTTAATACGAAAAAGAGAAAGTATGGATGATTTATTAAAAAATCAGATTGAAATTGAATTATAAAAAATTATAAAAAAATTTCTTAAATTTAAAATTATATGTATTTTTGTAAAAAATATTCAAATATTCCTTTCTTTAAAGGCATGTTTGACTTATAAAGAAGAGTGGAGAGATCAGGCTCAACGATACTCTAGCAACCTCCGAAACGTCCGAAAGGTGCTAATACCTGACCCGAAAGGGGATTATAAATTAAACATACAGAATGAAAACTTTTATTAAAATAATATAATACAAATTCTGGAAGAATAATAACATTCTGAAGAATAAAATTTATTTATCATCAGATAATTATTAAATCAAATTATTTGAGTTGTTTTGTATAACTTTTTATTAAAAAGAAAAATGAAAAAGATTGTAGTTAAATTTGGAGGATCTAATTTAAAAGAAGCAGCAGATATTCACAAACTGCTTCAAGTAATTAAATATTACAACCGTCCGCTGGCCATTGTTGTTTCAGCATTTTATGGCATTACCAATAAGCTGGTTGATATCATGAACAGTTCCAAAAACGACGAAAAAAATATTGAAGACTTTACCGCTTTTTTGGCCGACATGAAAGAAAAAATTATTAGTCAATATATTAAAGATGAAAAAAACAAAGCGGAAGTTCTTCAACAACTAGATATTCGGTTAAAAGAATTAAAAAGACAATTATTAGGAATTAATTATTTAGGCGAAATACCCGAATTTATTGAAGATGCCGTATTAAGTTTTGGAGAAAAACTAAGTGCTCTTATTATTGCTGCTATTGTCCGTAACGAAGGCTTTGAATGTGAAGAAATACTCCCTGAAAACCTTCATTTAATTACCGATGGTGAATTTGGTAATGCAACCGTTGATTTTGAATCATCTTTAGAATTTGTAAGAGACCGCCTTTCTGAAGATAAAATATTTATTATTCCCGGATTTTACGGTGTTTCAAAAGAAGGAAGAAAAACCATTTTCGGACGAGGAGGGAGCGACTACTCTGCGGCCGCAATCGCTTCTTGTATTGATGCTGAATATTTAGATGTATGGAAAGATGTAGACGGGTTTCAAACGGCCGACCCCAAATTAGTTGAAAACCCTCTTACCATTTCGCATCTTAACTACGGAGAAGCTGCAGAACTTGCTTATTTCGGCGCTAAAATACTTCATCCCCGTACCGTTGAACCTTTATTAAATAAAAATATACCCATTCGAATTTTTAATATCAATAAAACCGATGCAAAATTAACGCCCCTTACTATTATTGAACGACAGGAAAATATTAGAGATGAAGTAATAAAAAGTGTAACCTACAGCGACGATTTTTGTGTTATCCGTTTAAGCGGTCCGGGAGTTGGTATTAAACACGGGCTAGTACATAAAATTACGAGTCAGCTCGAAGAAGAAAGAATTAATATTAAACTTATTTTTAATACCCATACCCATATCAATCTTTTCTTTTCTACTTTTGATATCGACAGGGCATACAGCATTATTAAGGATATACCTTTAAGTGGCATTAATCGATGTATTAAAAAAACAGGTCTTTCTACCGTTGCGGTGGTAGGTTGTGGCATGATGGAAAAACTGGGTATTGCAGCCCGTTTGTTTAGTGCTGTTGCCAAAGAAGGCGTGAATATTGAGACCATTAACTTTGGAGCATCCGATGTTGTTACATACTTCATTCTTGACCAAAAAGACCGAAATAGAGCAATTAATGCAATACACAACGAATTCTTTTCAAAACTTATTGAACAAAAAGAAACAATATAAGTTAAATGACAAAAAAATTGCATTTCGATACGTTGCAAATACATGCCGGACAAGCCATTGAACCCTCAACGCTTTCTCGCGCTGTTCCATTATACCAAACGACATCCTATTTATTTAAAAATGCCGAGCATGGCGCCGATTTATTTTCATTAAAAGAATTCGGCAATATCTATACTCGAATAATGAACCCTACTACCGATGTGTTTGAAAAAAGAATGGCTGCGCTTGAAGGAGGTATAGGTGCGCTAGCAGTTGCATCGGGACATGCAGCCCAATTTATTGCATTAAATAATATACTTCAAAATGGAGATAATTTTGTTTCTACCCCATTCCTATATGGAGGAACATACAATCAGTTTAAAGTTTCATTTAAACGATTAGGGATAGAAGTCCGTTTTGCAAAGAACGACAAGGTAGAAGCATTTGAAAAATTAATAGATGCAAATACAAAAGCCATATATCTGGAAACTATCAGTAATCCCGTATTAGGAATTCCCGATTTTAATGAATTTAGCCGACTCTCCCAAAAATACGACCTCCCTTTAGTTGTTGATAATACCTTTGCCGGAGGTGGATATCTATTTCGACCTATTGATTATGGAGCCCATATTGTTGTTGAATCGGCAACCAAATGGATTGGCGGACACGGAACTAGTATAGGTGGAGTAATCATTGATAGCGGGAATTACAATTGGGGTAATGGAAAATTCCCTCTCCTTTCTGAACCTTCAGAAGGGTATCATGGCATTCGATTTTCGGAAGAATTCGGATTTAATAGCCCTAGCGGGAATATTGCATTTATACTTCGAGCTCGTTTAGAAGGATTACGTGATTTTGGTCCTGCAATAAGCCCTTTTAACTCTTTTTTACTTTTACAAGGAATTGAAACTTTATCGTTTCGGATGAAAAAACATGTAGAAAATGCAATGCACCTTGCTGAATGGCTAGAAAAAAATCCATCTGTAGAAAAAGTAAATTACCCCGGACTAAAAAATAGTCATTCGCATGAAAATGCAATCAAATATCTTAAAAATGGATTTGGAGGGGTTCTTACATTTATTATAAAAGGAGATAAATCAAAAGCAGTAAAATTTGTCGACAATCTGAAATTAGTCAGTCACTTAGCAAATGTTGGCGATGCAAAAACACTCATTATTTTACCTGCGGCAACCACTCACCAGCAATTATCTGAAATGGAGTTAACGGCTCTTGGAATTCCGCCTACCCTATTGAGAGTTTCTGTCGGTTTAGAATATATAGAAGATATAATAGCTGATTTTGACCAAGCTTTCAAAAAAATAAATTAAATTTAAATGCATTATGCCTGTAATTATTCCCGATAAACTTCCGGCAAAAAAAATATTACAAAATGAAAATATTTTCGTAATGGAATATTCAAAAGCTATTCATCAAGATATTAGACCTTTAAGAATAGCTATTTTAAATATAATGCCTTTAAAAATTGAAACCGAAGCACATATTTTACGGCTTCTTACAAACACCCCTTTACAAGTTGAAATTGAACTTATTAAACCAATAAAACACACTTCTAAAAATACTTCTTTAGAACATCTGCAATATTTTTACAAAACGTTTTCGGAAATTAAAAATCGCTATTTTGATGGTTTAATTATTACCGGAGCACCGGTAGAACTTCTTAATTTTGAAGAAGTAGACTACTGGAACGAAATTAAAGAAATAATGAATTGGTCGGAAACGCATGTTACTTCTTCGTTATTTATTTGCTGGGCAGCACAAGCCGCGCTATATCACTTTTATCAAATACCTAAATATCAACTTAAAGAAAAAATGTTTGGTAATTTTTATCATACCGTTAACTTTAAATTAGCCCCTATTGTTAGGGGATTTGATGATGGTTTTTTTGCTCCACATTCTCGTCATACCGAAGTAAGGAAAAAAGACATTGCAAAAGTTGCTGATCTTCAAATAATTTCAGAATCTAAAGAAGCCGGTATTTATTTAGTGGCATCAAAAGACGGAAAAAAGATTTTTGTTACCGGTCATTCCGAATACGACCCAATGACATTAAAAGAAGAATATGAAAGAGATCGGAAAAAAGGCATAAAAACAAACCTTCCGGCTAATTATTTTCAGCATAACGACCCCTCAAAACCACCTATTGTAAGTTGGCGTAGTCATGCAAACTTACTTTTCCAAAATTGGCTTAATTACTATGTATATCAGCTTACCCCATTTAATATGGTTGAACTCGGGGAAACATAATTATCGGAGTGATTATTAATGAAATAGAAAATATTTTAATTTTTTTTTGGCTAAATAAAAAATTTAGTTACCTTTGCACTCCAATTTAGAGGCCCGTTCGTCTAGCTGGCCCAGGACGCCAGGTTTTCATCCTGGAAATCAGGGGTTCGAATCCCCTACGGGCTACAAAAGTTAATAATTAATTAATTATTATTATTATGGCATATCATAAATCGTCGAAAAAAAGAATCCGCAGCACGGAAACAAAACGCGCTGCAAATCGTTATCAAGCCAGAACTGCAAGAAATTCTGTTAAAAATTTAAGAAATACCAGCGATAAAGAAGAAGCTAAAAAAGAACTTCCTAAAGTAGTTTCTTTATTAGATAAATTAGCTAAAAAGAATATTATTCATAAGAATAAAGCTTCTAATTTAAAATCTAAACTTACTAAATCAGTTAATGCGAAATAGTATTTTAACATTTATGAAAAAAGCCTTTCTTTTATTAGAAGGGCTTTTTTTATACCTTTTTTTTTCAAACAATAAATTTTAAAAAAATCAGTTTATTTCCATTGAACTTATTAAACTAACTTGATGGAAAGAGTTACAACAACAATAAAAACATGGGCAGAAGATGACAGGCCCAGAGAAAAGCTAATTTTAAAAGGAAGAAATGCATTAAGTGATGCCGAGCTAATTGCTATCCTTATTAGTTCAGGAAACATCGAAGAAAGCGCCGTTGATTTATCGAAACGAATTCTTTCTAACACCAACAATAATCTAGCAGAATTATCGCGCTTAAACATGAAAGATTTAATGAAATTTAAAGGGATAGGCGAAGCAAAAGCACTTAGTATTATTGCCGCTCTTGAATTAGGGAGGAGAAGAAGAGAACAAGAAGCCATTAATAAAAAACAAATTACAGCCAGTGTCGATGTTTTTAATATTTTTCACCCCATACTCTCGGATATTGCACACGAAGAATTCTGGATACTACTGCTAAACAAAGCAAACCATGTTATTGGCAAATTCAACATTAGCGTGGGCGGCCTAACGGGGACTGTTGCCGATCCTATAAAAATATTTAAACAAGCATTCGAATACAATGCAACCGGATTAATTCTTTGTCATAATCACCCTTCTGGAAATATTAAAGCCAGCGATGCCGATCTAAAACTTACCCAAAAGCTGAAAGAAGGCGGTAAGCTGCTCGATATCCCCATTTTAGATCATATTATTATTGGACAAGAAAAATATTTTAGCTTTGCAGATGAAGGAATCCTTTAAAAACGTATTCTTTTTACCTATTTTTGTAAATCATCATACTTATAAAAATGATTAAAGTAATTACTATTATTGGAGCACGTCCGCAAATTATTAAAGCAGCCGCTTTAAGTAGATGTATTAAAACGCTTTATAAAAAAGAAATACACGAAATTATTGTTCATACAGGGCAACATTACGATGCGAATATGTCGGATGTTTTTTTTAAAGAGATGGGGATTCCTAAACCAAAATACAATTTAGGTGTTGGTTCTTTTACCCATGGTAAGCAAACCGCTTTTATGACCGATCGGATTGAAGAAATATTGTTGAAAGAAAAACCAGATATGGTTATTCTATATGGAGATACCAACCCTACCTTGGCTGGTTCCATTGCTGCATCAAAAATACATATTCCTGTTGCACATATAGAAGCTGGACTACGCTCTTTTAATAAATCGATGCCCGAAGAAATAAACCGAATCGTTTGCGACCATACCGCAACATTATTGTTCTCCCCTACTCAAAAAGGAATTGACAATTTAAAAAAAGAAGGTTTTAATTTAAAAAATAAACCACCTTATAATATGGATCGACCGGGCGTATTTCATTGTGGCGATGTTATGCTCGATAATGCCCTTTATTTCTCGAAAGAAGCAGAAAAAAAATCTTCCCTTTTAAAAAGTTTACATTCGAAAAACAGCCCTTTTTTGCTGGCTACAATTCACCGAGATAGCAATACCAACGACCCTTTGCGCTTGAATTCCATCTTTTCCGCGTTTCATCATATTTCAACAAAATATGCTATTCGCATTATAATTCCGTTACATCCTCGTACGTTAAAAATTTTACCTAAAAATCTAAAACCTGCACTATACAAAGCTATAAGCAAAAACAAGAACATTGGTATAATTCCTCCGGTATCTTTTTTCGATATGATTCAGTTAGAAAAAAATGCATCTCTCATTATTACCGATTCGGGAGGAGTACAAAAAGAAGCCTATTTCTATAAAAAACCGTGTATTATTGTTCGCTCTGAAACCGAATGGGTAGAAATAGTTAAAGCCAAAGCGGCTCGTATTTGCGATGCCGATGAAAATAAAATAATTCAAGCAACAGCATATTTCTTCGAACACCCTTTAAAGAAATTACCACCCATTTTTGGAAATGGTAAAGCGGCTGAATTTATTTGTAAAAAAATGGTAGAACATATTTCAAAAACCTTATGATTCTAATTTATACACATAAAACAAACAATCGTATTAAATATGTGTTTAATTTGATTTTTCGTGACCTTTTGCAAGTCAATTTTTCCATTACCAATAATACCGAAGATTTTTTAGCTTATGAAGGTCCTAAACTAAATTATTCTTTTCAACCTATTGGCAACGAACTATTTTTCTTATCCTGTAATTTGCTTTTTGAAACAGGAATAAAACAACAAAAAATTGATCATGTTCTGTTCGATCAAATAAAATGCCCTTTTCCACTATATAAACAATCGCAATTCCCTTTCGACCCTTTTGCGGCTATTTTTTATTTAACCACACGATACGAAGAATACCTTCCTTATAAAAAGGATGCTTTCGACCGTTTTGATGCATCTGAAAGCATAACAACACAACTTGATTTTTTAAAAAAACCAGTAGTTGATATTTGGACACAAAAAATAGCAATTGCTATTTCTGAAAAATATCCTTCATTTATTTTTCCGAAAAAGAACTATAAATTTATTCCAACAATTGATATAGATAGTGCCTGGGCCTATAAAGAAAAAGGAATAATAAGAAGCTTATTAGGGTACATTAAATCTTTTACTAAATTTAATTTTCCCGATATATTAGAACGGTCAAAAGTTTTAAGTCGTTTATTGAAAGACCCGTTCGACACATTCGATTTACAATTCTATCTTCAAAAAAAATATAATTTATCTCCTTTATATTTTATTCTTTTTGCCGAATACGCACAATACGATAAAAATATATCCATTTACAACCGCAAATTTCAGTCGTTGATTAAATCTATCGACGACTACGCAGTTGTTGGCATACACCCCTCTTTTAAATCGAATAGCAATCTTAAAAAGTTAAATACGGAAATAACTCAATTATCGAATGTATTAAAAAGAGAAGTTACCAAAAGCCGTCAACATTTTTTAAAATTATCATTTCCTTCTACCTATAGAACTCTTATTGAAGCAGATATTCTGGAAGATTATTCGCTTGGGTTTGCCTCCGCTACAGGCTTTAGAGCAGGCATTTGCAACCCTTTCCATTTTTACGATATTGATTTGGAGAAAGAAACCAATCTTAAACTCTACCCTTTTGCGGTTATGGATGGAACCCTCCGCGATTATAATCATATTGAAGCCAAAGATGCCTTAAGCCATATAAAACCATTGATTGACGAAGTAAAAGCCGTAAATGGAACATTTATTAGTCTGTGGCATAACGAATCCCTCAGCAATCAAAAACGATGGGTTGGCTGGGACGTAGTCTATGAAGAAATGATTAAATTAGCTTTACCGTAAATTGATACAATATCTAACATACGAAAAAATCGATAAACATCGATGGGATGAATGTATAACTCGTTCATTCAATGGAATTATTTATGCGTATTCATGGTACCTAGATACGGTTTGTCCCGGATGGAGTGCTTTGGTTGAAAACGATTACGAACGTGTATTTCCAATAACATCAAGAAAAAAAATCGGCATCAATTACTTATATCAACCCTGTTTTTCGCAACAACTAGGCGTTTTTTCAAAGATGGTGTTGAATGAAATTACAGTAGCATCTTTTCTAAAGGCTATTCCCAAAAAATACAAATTAATCGAAATTAATTTAAACACCTATAATAAGGCCGACAGCAATGAATTTAAGCTTTATAGCAATAAAACGCATGAGCTCGATTTAATTCAATCGTACGAAAATTTATATTCAAACTATGCTGAAAACAATAAAAGAAATATAAAACTTGCACTTCGCTCTCACCTTCAAATTATCTCGCTTGATAATGCAGATGCACTTATTCAGATTTTTCGCACGCATAAAGGTAAAAACCTTACAACACTTAAAGATGCCGATTACGAAATCCTTAAGCGTCTTGTTCAAATTAGTATTTTTAAGAACAAAGCACATATATTAGGCATACAAACCGAAAACGGAAATTTATGCGGGGGTGCTATTTTTGTGGAAAGTAATAATAAAATAATATTTCTATTTTCCGCTGTCGATAAAGAAGCTAAAACAAAAGGAGCAATGTCGTTTCTAATTGATTCCTTTATTAAACAGAATGCACAACGAAATTTAACGCTCGATTTTGAAGGATCTAATAATCGGGAATTAGCTCGTTTTTACAGAGGTTTTGGAGCCAAAGAATGCATTTATTATCAATATCGAAAAAACGAACTCCCTTTTATCTTAAAAAAAAGTATTACTTTTATTAAGTGGATAAGGCAAAAGAAAAATTAATCATTAAAAAATTAAGCAAATATGATTCATATTTTAGGCACTAAAAATTCTATATTAAATCAATTTATTGCAGAAATAAGGGATATTGAAATTCAAAAAGACCCGCTCCGATTTAGGAAAAACCTAGAACGAATAGGAGAAATTTTTGCTTATGAAATCAGCAAACAACTAAATTATGAAACCAAAGAAGTAATTACCTCTTTAGGCACTGCTGAAGTTCCTGTACTTGTTAAACAACCCGTTATTGCCACTATATTAAGAGCAGGATTACCAATGCATCAAGGCATATTAAACATTTTCGACCAAGCCCAAAATGCATTTGTTTCGGCCTATCGCAAGCATCATAAAAGTGGTAAATTCGATATTCAAATAGAATATTCATCGACCCCTGACTTAGAAAATAAAATTTTAATTCTTTCCGACCCCATGATTGCTAGCGGACTTTCAATGTATTTAAGTTACAAAAAGCTCCTCGAAAACGGAAAACCTTCGCACACACATATTGTATCCATAATTTCCAGTTCCGAAGGAGTTGAATATTTAAAAAAACATATCTCCGAAGATGCGTTTACCCTATGGACAGTTGCTATTGACGATGAGTTAACCGCTCAACTTTATATTGTTCCAGGTTTAGGCGATGCCGGCGACCTTGCATACGGAAGTAAATTATAAAAAAAATCAATCCTACTTTCAACTTATTTTATCATAAAAAAAATAATATTAATCTATTTTCTTTTCAAAATATAATATAATCGGCAAACATGCGTTTGATAAATTATGCTAATTCGATTATATTTGTAATATAGAATTAGCTAGCAAGAACAATAAAACCATGTTATTCCTTTTTATACAATCGGGTAGTATTTTTAAATCTTTTCAGATATTAATTCTTAGTGCTTTAAAATTTCTTTTAGCACCCCCTTTGTCATTTAAATTAGGATTTAATTTTTTACAAACAGTTATTACAACTACTATTGGCGGCGTACTAGGGGTTTTATTCTTTTTCTTTTTAAGCGAGCTAATAATTCGTCTATTTAAAAAAATATGGCCATCTATTAAATTGTTTTTTGTAAATAAAAAGAACCGTACTATTCCTTATTCAATTAAACCGGTGAAGGCAACTATTAAAAAGAAATTTTCTTTTAAAAATAAGTTTATCGTTAAAACTCGTTTAAAATACGGGTTATGGGGAATAGCGATTCTCACCCCAATACTGCTCTCCATACCGTTAGGCACCTTTTTAGCAAACCGGTATTATAAGAACAAAAAAAGCGTTATTTTCAGCTTAGCCATCTCTGTGGTATGCTGGTCAATTATTATGTCTTCCTTTTACGCTTTTATTAAAATAAAACCTTTTTAATTTTCTCACTCTTATATTTGTTTTTTTTATACTTTTAACATTCCAATAATTTTTTATTGGGGAAAAACATTTCCTTTGAAAACATTTGTTGTAGAAAATATAAAAGTATCGTTAACTTCTATAAAGAGCCATCTTTTAAGAACCATTCTTACCATTCTAATTATTTCTTTTGGCATTATGGCATTGGTAGGGATTATAACCGCGATAGAATCGCTCAAGTACTCTATTAGTAGTAACTTTTCGCGAATGGGCGCTAATACTTTTACTATTCGTAATCGCGAAATGAAAATACATATGGGCGGTGGTGGTAATGATAAGCGCTTTGAATCTATCACTTATCAGGAAGCCATAAAATTCAAACAATTATTTGATTTTCCGGCTTATACTTCCTTACTCACTTTTGCTACAAATACGGCCACTGTAAAATTTGGAACAGAGAAAACAAACCCGAATATTGCTGTTAGAGGTACCGATGAAAATTATTTAGCAACTTCTGGAAATGATTTATCGAAAGGGCGAAATTTTACCTTACAAGAAATATATTCAGGGGCTAACGTAGTAATAATTGGTCCGGAGTTAGTAACAACCCTTTTTAAAAAGAAAGAAGATCCGTTAGAACATTCTATCTCTATTGGTCCAGGAAAATACAAGATCATAGGTGTTTTAGAATCAAAAGGGACAAGTATGGGGTTTAGTGGCGACAAAACCTGTATTGTTCCTATTACCAATGTACGACAGTATTTTACTCGTCCTAATGCTTCTTATACTATTAGTGTTATGCCCCAAAACCAAGAAATGCTGGAAGCAGCCATTGATGAAGCAACCGGCACATTTCGCATTGTTCGTGGTCTAAAAGCAGGGATGGACAACAATTTCGAAGTTGCCAAAAGTGATAATTTGGCTCAAATGATGTTTGCAAATATTAGATATGTTACCTTGGCAGCAACCATAATTGGGTTTATTACCCTTTTAGGTGCAGCAATCGGGCTAATGAATATTATGCTGGTATCTGTTACAGAGCGTACGCGTGAAATAGGTATTAGAAAAGCGATGGGAGCCACCTCTAATACCATAAAAAATCAATTTCTTATTGAAGCTATTGTTATTTGTGTTTTAGGAGGTATTGTAGGCATCCTAATTGGAATTCCTATCGGAAATATTATTTCCTTTTTTGTAGGAGGGGCTTTTATTATTCCTTGGGGTTGGATTATTGGGGGGTTAATCCTATGCATTATTGTAGGCATTGTTTCCGGTATTTATCCGGCATCTAAAGCTGCCAGGGTGGACCCAATTGAATCGTTGAGATATGAATAAATATTTTTTGCATGTAATTAAAAATTCTTTTACATTTGAATAATTGAAATAAACCATGGCAAAAATTAAAGTACTTTTAGTCGACGACCACGACATTGTGATATTAGGATTAAAAGCATTGTTATCGAGAAACCGCGATATCGACATTGTGGCGGTTACCAACGACGGAGAAGAAACACTTAAAAAAGTAGAAGAATTAGAACCCGACGTAGTTGTACTTGATATTGATTTACCTAAAATTTCGGGCATAGAGGTAACAGAAAAAATTACCCAACTATATCCGAATACAAAAGTTCTTTTACATACCTCTTTTGCCGATGAAGAACATATAGTAGCCGGATTTGAAGCCGGAGCATCCGGTTATATTCCAAAATCGTTTAAAAAAGAACAACTTTTAGAAGCTATACGTACTGTTCACAAGGGAGAAAAATATATAAAAGGAAACGTTTCTGAATTATTTATAAATAATTATTTTAAAGCTAAGAAAACCGAAGAAATAACAGAAAAATCAAAGGAATCTCTTACCAAACGCGAAATAGAAATTTTGAAATGCATTACCGATGGTCATTCTAACCAGATTACGGCTGAAAAATTAAATATAAGTGTTCGTACAGTTGAAGCACACAAGCA
>Ga0116171_10004256_pt1 | contig 12914 bp, 9 predicted proteins | sample AD_JPNHW2_MetaG_FD_89798 | JGI IMG/M metagenome (GOLD analysis project Ga0116171, IMG submission 89798) | Active sludge microbial communities of municipal wastewater-treating anaerobic digesters from Japan - AD_JPNHW2_MetaG | ecosystem: Engineered > Bioreactor > Anaerobic > Digestate | place...
GGCCGGATCGACAGGGTTGTACAGTGCCATCACCTGTACGGTGTAATACAGCACATCAGGGTCAACCTCCGCATCGGTATCCTTTACATCCCTGACAATCAGGTCGGTGATGAGCATTGATGAGTCAACAACTGTCAGATATGGCAGATCAGCCGGATTAAAGCTGATGGTGACAGTGTCTCTTTTCTCCTCGTCCGGAACATTGAAATCAACGAGAGCTATCTCCTTCTTCTTGTACCCTGTCATGATGGAGTACAATCCGGAGTTGCCTTCATTGAAGGGCTGGAACGCGATGTTGTCATCCGTTGTACTGATGGGATAACCTATATTTATTGGGGTTGCCCATTGTCCGTTGGACAATTTTGACAGGAATATATCATATCCGCCCATGGACCCATGACCTTCAGAACTGAATGTAAGTGTATTGCCATCACGGGAAATGAATGGTGTCTCTTCATTGTAGGGGGTGTTGACCATGCTGCCCAGGTTTGACGGGATGCCCCAGTCGCCGGTGGCATCTTTTTCCGAGACCCACAGGTCAAGTTCTCCGAGGCCCCCTTCGCGGTTGGATGTGAAGTAGAGTTTCTTCCCGTCAGAGGAGATGGCTGCATGTGATTCGTAGAACTTTGTATTGATATTCCTGTTAAGCCTTTCAATTGCTGACCATTTGCCGCCGGCATATCTTGTCACGTAGATATTTCCGTCATAGTTGTCATTCTTGAAAAGAAAGAGTTCCGTTCCGTCACTGTTGAGTGAGGAGGTATGGCAGTCTGTGCCCATCGATGCCTCGAGGGTTATGTCAACCGGTGTACCCCATAAATTTCCCTCTTTGCGGGTGATGTAGATCACGCTTTCAAGTCCTCTTCTTTCAGTATAGGCCATCGTGTTGCCGTCATAGCTTACCACCGGTCTGTCATTTACCGAACCCTGGTTTATGTATTCCTTAAGGGGTTGAATGAGGACATTGACCGGTTTCTTCATCTGTTCGGATGCAACATTGCATGCCTGCATCTGCTGGTTGACGAACTCCTCGTTCTGCATTGCTGATGCTTCGGTTATCAGCTGCCGGAAGAAGCGGTAGGTGCTGAGGGCGCTGTCAAGCCTGTTGGTGATACGGTACGCATTTGCAAGGGAGAAGTAAGCGTCAAGGGGTGCCCGCGTCTCTTTAAGCTTGCCGGTTTTGGAATTGTAGCTGGTACTTCTGACCGCCTCCTCAAGGAAGGGGATGGCTTTGGGCTTTTCATCAAAGATGTTCAGATAGCAGTTGCCGATCTTGTACTTGATGTTGTAATTACCCGGTCGGAGTTCATTGAGCATGAGATAGAGGGGGTTGGCCAGCTCATATTCACCGTAGAGGTAGTGAGATTCGGCTTCGGTCCAGATCTCTTTTATCTCACTTTTCTTCTGCCCGTTAAGCGGAAAATACAGAAGCAGCAGCGTCAGAAATGCAATTCCCCTTATTCCCATGTCTCAGTTTGCCTGTAAAAATAAATCATTTGCAGCATTCTTCCCCAATCAGGTGCCATTATTTGAACCTGACACGGTAGATGTCAGCCCCGCCTGCTCCGCCTTCCCTGCCAGTAAATGATACATATCCTGCCTTTCCGTTTTCTGCAGGACAGAAAAAGATGTTGTCATCAGGATTGTTAAGCGGGTACCCTATATTTTCAGGCGTGCTCCATAATCCGTTATACTGCAGGTCACTGCGGAAGATGTCATACCCGCCCATGTTGCGGTGGCCCTGTGAGGCGAAGAAGAGTTTCTTCCCGCCATTGATGAGGAAGGGCCTGTCTTCGTTGAACGGGGTATTAATCTCAGGTCCCATGTTTTCCGGCAGACCCCATTCGCCGTCAGGTCCGAGTTTTGATAAATAGAGATCGAGTCCTCCGAATCCGCCGGGCCTGTCGCTGGCAAAGATCAGGGTTGACCCGTCTTCAGTGATAAATCCGTGTGCTTCCCAGTATTTGGTGTTTACCTCCTTTTTCAGCCTGCGTGCCGGTTCCCAGCGCGTTCCGTCAAACCTGCTCATCCAGATGTCACTGTTGATGTTGTCATCCTTGGAAAGGAGCATAACAGTATTGTCTGACGCCAGGCATGAGACGTAATGGTCTCCGTCAGACTGCAGCTCAGGAGTTATGTTCAGCGGGGTTGTCCATTCATTTTTCACGAAGCGGGAGAACATGATTGCGTCATAAAATTTCATGGAGGTCATATAGGTGATTGCTTTCCCGTCAGGGGAGACAACCGGGGAAAAATTGTCATTGGCGTCATTGATTATGTCATCCACTTCTTCCACTGTGAACTTCACCGGGGTGGCCATCATGGCCGGGGCATTGTTGCAGGAGGAAATCTGCTGGTCAATGAACATCAGGTTCTCAATGTCAGAAGGGAGCAAAGTCTGCCGGTAGCGTGAATATGCATCCCTGGCTTTTTCAAACATATAATTTATCCTATATGCGTCGCCGAGGAAAAACAGCGCTTCGTAAGGTGCCTGGGTCTGCCTGAGAGAGCCCTCCCGATATTTTCCCGTCAGGTTGGCGGAGGCCTTCTCAAGGTACTCAATAGCCAGGTTCTTGCTGCCCTCGATGTTGAGGTAACAGAGTCCGATGCGGAAGGCGATGCTGGCATTTTCAGGCATTGCAGCATAGATGCCCTGGTAGTAGGGAAGCGCGTCATTGAAATCACCCCTCATCAGGAAGTATTCAGCATCATAAAAAGCCTCCTGCAGCCTTATATTGTCCTGCGATCTGCAAACGACAGTTGCAGATAGAATGATCAGTAAAAGGGCCAGTCTCTTCATTGTCATTATGTTATTGTTCTTCATCCTTTTTCTTTCTTCTTCTTCTCCATAGCAGGAAGAAGAGGAGCAATGCCGCCAGCAGAAGCAGCCACCAGTAACTGCAGCCTGTACTTTTTCCTGTTTCAGCCGGCTGGCCTGTGTCAGTGCCTGAGGCCGTGACCGCGGCATTGGTGCTGTCAGCGGCAGCGTCATTGGCGGCTTTGTTGCGGGCGACTTTGTCATTTGCGTCTGGGGCCGCAGCCGCAGCCCCGGCATTGGCGGTTTCCGGAGCCGTGACGTTTTCCGGAACAACTGCTGAAGTAACCTGCGTTACAGCTGCGGCTGCCTCGTCATGAGGTTTCTCTCCAGCAGGTCTCTCCGGAATTTCATTCCTGAGCGTGATCTCTTCCCCGGCAGTAGCGTCAGTCCGGCGCACCAGTACCGAGGTTATAGTGTCATTACCATAATAGTCAGTCAGTTTCAGCGAGACCAGGTTGTCACCCTTTTCCGGAGAGAATGTGTAAGTGAATGCGGTGTCTGCAATGCTGACCCTCTCAGATCTTGCCGGTGAACCTGGTACCAAAATCCCGACCTCAAGCTGTGATTTTTCCTCGGCAATGAGCCTTATGCTGACAGGATCAGCAGATGTGACGTTCACAAGGGTGTCAGTCAGAAGCCTTAGATAAGCAGACAGGTCGGCCACCTCCGGCAGAACGTTCTCCACGCCGGCCGTATCGGTGAAAACATCAGTCTCCATCCCTGATTCCCGGGTGACAGGAGAAGGGTCCTCACTCCGGAAGGCGCACGCAAAGAGATCCATCCTTCCGAAGCCGTCATCTGCAAATCTGGCATGAAAACCTCTGTCTCCCCTTCCTACAGGGGTGAAGAAGAGGTCATCATCGGTGGTGTTCAGGGGATATCCGATATTGACCGGGGTGCTCCACTGTCCGTCCCTGCCGAGTTCTGACCTGAAGATGTCATAACCACCTATATTGAAATGTCCGCGGGAGCTGAAGAACAGTGTGCTGTCATTATTTGCCAGGAAAGGTGTCTCTTCGTTATAAATTGTATTGATACCGGGCCCCAGGTTTAAAGCAGGACCCCAGTTGCCGGAACTGTCGCGGGCAGAAACAAATATGTCAAGGCCCCCGATGCTCTCCTTCCGGTTACTGGTGAAAAAGAGTCTTTGCCCGTCACTGCTCATCACGGCATGTGACTCCCAGTACCTTGTGTTAATGTTTCCGTTGAGTTTCTCCACCGTGCTCCATGTGTCCCCCTTACGCCGGCTGAGGTATATGTTGCCGTCATATGTGTCAGTACGGTACATCAGCAATGTCTTCCCGTCAGGTGAGAGGGAGGAAGTGTAATAGTCCTGGTCAATGCCCAGTTGAGGTGTCAGGTTGACCGGCTCCGTCCATTTACCGTCAACCTTTCTTGACCAGAAGATGGCGTCATAGAACTGCAGTTCGCGGGTGAAGAGCAATGTATTTTCATCAGCTGACAATACCGGGTTGAATTCAGAAAAGCGGTCATTGACTGTTGCGCCAAGGTTCCGGTCAGTGAAGAAAACCGGTTTTTGCATCATCTCGCGCGCATTATTGCAGGTCTGCATCTGGAACCGGACAAGGGCGGTGTCAAACTTTTGGGTATCAACGTCCTTCAGAAAAAGCTCATAGGTTTCAAGGGCCCTGTCGAAGTCATTGGCAATACGATAGGCGTTTGCCAGGAAATAGAGAGCGTCATAAGGGGCGCTGGTCTCCCTCAGCCTGCCGCCGCGGTATTCCGGGCTGATATGTCCGGCGGCAGTCTCCAGCCATGAGATGGCCTTGTCCTTTTCGCCGGGTGTATTTAAATAACACTGTCCGATGCGGAAATACAGATTGTAATTCTCAGGATAAATCTGGAGCAGGCTCATGTATTTCGGAAGGGCTTCTGCGTAATCCTCAAAGAGCAGGTCACCCTCCGCCGAAACGAAAAGTTCCCGCAAACTGCTCCTCGACTGACCTGCCAGAGATACAGCATGAGCTACCAGGATCACACAAAAAATATATCTAACCCTTCTCATCAGGTTGATAAATAATCTTTAAGTACCTAATATAACTCAAATATTGCTATAAGATTATAGCAGAACAGGCCCTTTTTAATATCAGGATTCATTTTTTAACCATTCCGGCCACCCTGAGGCGGGTCAGTGAGATGCCTTTGAACAGGCTTACGGCAGCCCTTACCGGCATGTGCCAGCCCCTTTTCAGGTGTTTCTCCGCGAAGATGACCATTGCATCCCAGAAGTGGCTGACTGCCTCCTCCCTGTTCTGAACAGAACTGCTGCCCTTGAAATGTGTGACACTGACATCGTGGAGATAGTAGTTGAAATACCCCGTCTTCCTGATGCGCCAGCTGAGGTCTATGTCTTCACCGTACATGAAGAAGGAGGCATCAAACGGTCCTGTTTTATTGAGTGCTTCCCTCCGGATAAGCATGAAGGCGCCGGTGAGTATGTCTGCGCGGCATGTTTCGTTTTCGGGCCTGTTGCCCAGGTAATAGGCATTGAACACTGCCGAACGTGGGAAGAGGCGGCAGAGGCCTGTAAACCTGAACGCCGACGCAAGGGGAGAGGGAAACCCCCTTTTCGACTCGGGAAGGAACCTGCCATGGCCGTCGGTCATGTGTCCTCCTGCTGCCCCGGCATCAGGATGTGTTCTCATGAATTCAAGAGCCCGGGCAATGGCGTCTGGGCCGGTAACGGTATCAGGGTTGAGGATGAGTATAAAATTGCCGGAGGAAGCCAGTATACCCCTGTTACATGCTGCGGCAAAGCCCTCGTTGCGTTCTGAAACAATCAACCTTACCGCCGGGAACTCCTTTCTGACCATTGCTGCGGAGTCATCAGACGAATCATTGTCAACCACCGTGATCTCGTGGACGGTTCCCCGGGCGGAATAAATGACTGACTGCAGCGCATTGCGGAGAAAAGCGCTGACATTGTACGAGACAATTACCACAGAGAGTTCCATCGCGTCAGGCGGTGGCCATTTCCTCCCTTATCACTTCTGCCAGCCTGCGGACACCTTCCAGGGTATCCTGTTCATTGGCATAGGAGAAATTGATACGCATGGTGTTATGGCCTTCGTTATTGCAGTAAAAGACTGACCCGCAGACGAAAGCAACGTTTTTCCGGATTGCCTTTTCAAGCAGGCGGGCAGCATCAAGGGCCGGGGGCAGGGTGACGAACAGGAACAACCCGCCGTCAGGCTCGGTCCATTTTACCCCCTCAGGCATCAGGTCGCGGAAACATTTCAGCATGAAATCGCGCCTGCGGCGGTAGAGTTCTATTGTCTTTTTCAGGTTGAGGTCAAGAAGCCCCTGTTCCATATACCTTGCTACCACCTTCTGCACGAAGGGAGGTGTGCAGAGGTCCGTTGACTGTTTTGCAGTCACAATTTTGTCAATTATCTCCCTGTGACCAGTCATCCATGCCAGTCTGAAGCCCGGTGCGAGAATTTTGGAGAATGTGTTCAGTGTCATCACCCTGCCATGGGTGTCAAGTGATGACATCAGCGGCTCCGGCGTGCCGGCAAAACGGACATCACGGTAGGGACTGTCCTCAACAATCAGCAGATCATGCCTTTCGGCGATGCGGATTATTTCAAGACGGCGTGACCTGGGGAGGGTGACACCGGTAGGATTCTGAAAATCAGGGATTATATAAATGAACTTAAGAGTCTTACCTTCCTTTTTCAGGTCGGTTATTGTCTTCTCAAGCAGGTCTGGCCGCATACCGTGGTCGTCAAGAGGGATTCCCTTCAGCAGCGCGCCATAGTTGGCAAAGGCGTTCAGTCCGCCCAGGTATGAAGGCAGACCGCACAGCACAACGTCACCCGGATTGATGAAAATCTTTCCACAGAGGTCGAGGGCCTGCTGTGAGCCGGTGGTGATCAGCACATTCTCGGGGCAGAGGTCAAGGCCGTCTTTTTTATGACGTTCTGCAAGCAGGGTGCGAAGTCTGATGTCTCCCTCCGTGGTCCCGTACTGAAGCGCATCTTTGCCCTCCAGCTCAAGTACCTCGGCAGTGACTCTCTTTATATCTTCCAGCGGGAAGGAGTCTGGTGAGGGAAGTCCGCCGGCAAAGGAGATCATCTCCGGCCGTTGTGTCAGCTTCAGTATTTCCCTGATTGCTGACTTCTTCATCAGGTGCGATGCATCCGAAAAGAACCTGTCAAATGTGTCTGCCATGAACAATTGATTTGCATCAAATTAAGTAAGATTTTCAGAATAAAAAAATGACCCGGGGCACTGATCTGAAAAAAGTGCTGACGGTTCAGAAGAGCCATGAATGGGATTCACTCACCGGTCAATGAAGGTGAATCCCTCAGCCCTGTGAGGGTATGGAGAATATGCGGCGGTTGACGATTGACTGCCCCAGGGTGATTTCATCGGTATATTCCAGCACGTCGCCTATGGCCACGCCTCGGGCCAGGGTGGTGATCCGGACATCATAACCTGACAACCGTTTGTAGATATAGAAGTTTGTGGTGTCACCCTCCATGGTTGTGCTCAGGGCCAGGATAACCTCCCTGACACTGCCTCCGCGCACCCTCTCTTCAAGGCTGTTGATTGTCAGGTCGGATGGCCCGACGCCGTCAACAGGCGAAATGATTCCACCCAGTACGTGGTAAAGACCCCTGAATTGCCTGGTATTTTCCACTGCCATTATATCCTGAACGCTCTCAACCACACATATAACAGAGCTGTCCCTTGACTGGTCACTGCATATCTCACACATGGGAGTGTCACTGATTCCGTGGCATATGCTGCAGTAACATACATCATCACGCAGCCTGATGACAGTTTCGCCGAAACGGCGAACTTCCCCGCTGTCACGTCTGAGCAGATGCATCACCAGCCTGAAGGCGGTCTTGCGGCCTATTCCCGGCAGTGAAGCGAACTCATTCACTGCCTCTTCGAGCAGCCTGGATGGGAAACGTGATGACATTGTGCGACTTTAGGGCAAAAATAATTCAATATTTGCCGCAAACCTGATGGCAGTGTAATTTTTATCTGCGATCTTTTTAGTATCCTTGCACCTGTGACTTCGAAATTATGACACCTACCCTCATCCTTTTGATTTTCATAGCCTATACGCTGCTGCTGTTTGCCATAACCTTCATTACGGCACGCCGTGCCAACCACCAGTCGTTTTATATAGGCAACAAGGTCTCACCGTGGTTTGTAGTGGCCTACGGGATGATAGGAGCCTCCCTTTCCGGAGTGACCTTCATGTCTGTGCCCGGATGGGTGGGGGAGACGCAGTTTTCCTATATGATGGTTGCTTTCGGATATTTCTTCGGGTACGTGGTCATCGCCCTCATCCTTCTTCCTTTGTATTACCGCCTTAAACTCACCTCCATATACAGCTACCTTGAACAGCGTTTCGGTTTCTGGTCATACAAGACCGGGGCCGGATTCTTTATTCTTTCGAGAGTTCTCGGAGCCTCGCTCCGCATGTTCCTTGTCATCAATGTGCTCCAGATCTTCGTTTTTGATGCCTGGAACATTCCCTTCTGGGTCAACGTGCTGATATTCATAGCACTGATAATCATTTATACCCTCAAGGGAGGGATCCGTACAATCATCTGGACAGACACACTGCAGACCACATTCATGCTCCTTGCCGTAATACTCTCAGTCTATTACATAAGCCGGGAACTGGGAGAACCGCTGTCCAAACTCATCGGGAACATCTTTGACAGTGATATGTCAAGGATGGTGATTACTGACTGGGATCATCCCCGCCACTTCATAAAGCAGTTTTTCAGTGGCATGTTCATTACGATAACAATGACCGGGCTCGACCAGGAGATGATGCAGAAAAACCTGAGTATCAGGCACCTGAAGGATGCCCAGAAAAACATGTTCACATTCAGCACGATTAACCTTGTCGTTGTGTTCCTGTTCCTGGTTCTCGGAGCATTCCTTGTGTTCTATGCCAGCGCCGAGAATATCACCGTTGCGATGTCAGACGACCTTTTCCCGACAATCGCCTTCCGGTACCTTAGCCCTGCTGCAGGAGTGATTTTCCTGATAGGTCTTATCTCGGCAGCATTTCCGAGTGCAGACGGGGCGCTTACCTCGCTGACCACCTCATTCAGTATTGACTTTCTGGGGCTTGAAAAGAAGACCGGTATGGACAATACAAGGAAAACCAGGATAAGGTATACCGTTCATTTCTCCTTTGCTCTGATTTTCTTCATTTGCATATTGGTATTCAGGCAGATGAATGACAGGGCGATAATTGACAAGCTTTTCACAATAGCGGGATATACGTACGGGCCGCTGCTTGGCCTGTTCACATTCGGTCTCTTCACCAAAAGAAGCGTCACAGACCGGTACACACCATGGATCGCAATTATCTCACCGGTAATATGCTATTTCCTGAGCCACTTTTCCGAAGTGCTTTTCAATGGATACAGGTTTGGCTTTGAAATGTTGCTGGTAAACGGTTTCCTGACTTTCCTGGGATTGCTGATTTTCAGCAAAAAGGGATCAAAGACGGTTGGTGAAGCCTGACGTCCCGGTACCGGTATCTCTGCCGGTATTTTCACCCTCTGTCTCTTCCTCGTCTGATTCACGGACCTTGGGCTTTATAAACACCTTTATTTTCTTGTAGGGTATTGATATTGAGATATAGTATTCTGCGCCAGTTGTCATTCCGGAGGTTCCGGGTCCGTACCCCGGCATCCAGACAGGTTTGAGATCCTTCCCTGCGCCTGCGCTTATCAGCATTCGCATGTAAAGGTTCCACCCGATTGTGACTCCCCTGAACAGCTCTGCGCGAACACCCGGAGTAATCTCAAGGAAATGGCCGGTGTTCCTGTCAAATGGAACGAAGGTCTCCCCGGCGCCCCATTCATTTGTGTACCTGAGCATTGATGCCTGTTCGCTGTAGAAGCTGAGCCCGTACCTGAGCCCTATGCCGGCGCTGTATCTTCCCTGTGAAACATTGGCCTTCATGAAGTTGTAGTCGACCCCGGCGGTGAAGCTGAGGCCATTGCTCCTGAAGTCATACAGCACATCTGATGAACGGTATGATGAATACCTGACTCCCGCTGTTGCGGCGAGTGACGAGTTGAGGTCAGCAGATGCGAGCACCCCGTAGCTGACAAGGTCTCTGCTTAATAATTTCATAACCGGACCCGAGATGTCAAATCCTGCCCTGACATGAAGCGGAACGGTGACTGTGTCCTGTGACACGGCAGCGATTTCCGCCAGCAGAAAAAGGCTAATAAAAAAGATGCAGGTTCGTCTGGCCATCGAGGTTCACGCTTTTATTCTCTATGAAAAGGGTGTCAATTATATTATGGGTGGTTTTCAGCCCGGTGATTTCACTGACAATTGTATATCCGCACTCGGGCGAAACAAGATGTGGAACACGGTAGTAACGGATCAGGGCAGTATCGGTGACTCCGTTGAGTGTGATCAGGAACAGCGACTCGTCATTTGCCGGGTCAAGCGGCACCGAGAATGTGGAGGCTCCCTTCTGGTTGATGAATTTCAGGGTATCTGTTTCCCTGTAGGTGTAAACCCTGAGCGAATCAGCCTTTGCAGTCTCACCCGTTCCACTGGCAAGAAGAAGGGTATGCATCACTGGATCAGTCTCCTCGTAGCAGGGCTGCACCGAGCAGGAGTGGAGAATCAGGGCCATGACGGCCGCTGCGGCAAGGAAATGTATGGGGAGCAACCTCTTCATAACGGAGTACAAAGGTATAAAAATAAAAAGAGGTTCGCCCTCGGTCGAAGCAACCTCCCGGCCATTGGTTTGCCGCAAGGTACGCCGGTGCCTGAAGGGGTGAGGTACAATCAGACCGGGTGGCCGGATTTGGCGTTCACGGACGACCGGATCAGGCGGTCTGGCCAGGTGGCCGGTTATATTCAGACCCGGAGACCGGTGACCGTCAGAACTTCGGCAGGTTCTTAAGGATGCCGCTGACGCCGTTGCGGATCACCCCGACTACCATCTCAACCACGGTGCCTTTTTCCTTAACGGAGTAGATCTCATTGATTATCTGCCGGTACCTGTCAGCCAGTATGTTCCTCCTAAGTTTCAGGGTTGGTGAAAGTTCGCCGGTCTGAGGGGTCCACTCCTCGGTTACCAGCCTGAATCGTTTTATCTGTTCGAATTCACCGAGCGATTTGTTCACTTCGCGCACTTCTCGTGCAAATCTTTCAATCACCTCGGGTATCTCAACCAGGTCAGCATTGTCACGGTATTGTATATGGTGCATGGAGCACCAGTCATGCAGGAAGGCAAAATTAGGCGAGATCAGCGCACTTGCAAACTTTTCGTTTTCACCAATGACCATTGCCTGTTCAATAAATAATGACTCCTTCAGCCTGTTTTCAATCACCTGCGGGGAGATGTACTTGCCGGCTGAGAGCTTGAACATTTCTTTCTTACGGTCGGTGATCCTGAGGAACCTGCCCTCTTCAATCCTTCCGATATCGCCGGTGTGGAAATACCCTTCGGTATCAATCACCTCAGCTGTCATCTCCGGTTCCCTGTAATATCCCATCATTACGTTGGGGCCCTTGCAGAGAATTTCACCGTCATCTGCAATCTTTACCTGCACCCCGTCAAGAACCGGACCCACCGTCTCAAACCTTATGTCAGGTATTCGGTGTGGATTGACGGCAATGACCGGTGATGTCTCTGTCAGTCCATAACCCTGGAGAACAGGCATTCCCGCAGCCCAGTAGATACGTTCAAGTCGTGACTGCAGGGCGGCGCCGCCGGAGATGAGAATGCGGAGCTCGCCTCCAAGGGCCTCCTTCCACTTATTGAAAACCAGTTTCCGGGCAATGCCAAGCCTGAATTTATAGAACCTTGTATTGCCTGCGATTCTGAACTTAAGGCCAAGGTCCACTGCCCAGAAAAATATCTGTTTCTTCAGCCAGGGGAGGTTCTTTCCTTTATTTATTATGTTATCATATATCTTTTCCAGGAGCCTGGGAACTGTGTTGGCAATATGAGGCCTTATCTCCCTCATCGTGTCAGCAATGATACCCATGTTCTCAAGGTAGTAGATGCTTGTGCCCTTGTACTGGAAATGGTAGTTCATCATCCGCTCATAGACGTGGCAGAGAGGCAGGAAACTGAGCGCACGGTATCCCAGTCCGAATTCATGTGCTGCACTTGTTGATATAGCATTGGTGACCAGGTTGTTATGCGAGAGCATAACCCCCTTTGGATTGCCTGTGGTACCTGAGGTGTATATTATTGTCACCATGTCAGAGGGTTTGATGGAGTCTCTTATGGCGGCAAGTTCACCCATGTATTTTTCCCTGTTCTTCCTGCCCTCCTCAATGATGTCATCAAACGTCATAAGACCGTTGACCGGGTCAATGGAGTAAAGCGCCCTTATGGCCGGTATTCTGGATGTTACTGAAGATATCTTATTGTAAATCTGTTTATTGCCGATGATTACAGCTTTTACGCCGGAGTGATCCAGGATATGCGAATACTCCTCGTTGCCGATAGTCGGATAGACCGGCACATGGATCATTCCTGCCTGGGCCAGGCCGTGGTCGACAATGTTCCATTCAGCCTTGTTAGGGGTAATTGTGGCAATATGATCACCCCTGGAGTAGCCAAGTGCCATCATTCCACAGGAAAACAGGTCGGTCAGCTCCCTCACGGCTTCGGTGCTGTAGGTGACCCACCCGCTGCCGTGTTTACCGCCGAACATAACCTCACGCGGACAGACCTTACACCCCAGGTCTACCAGGTCAAAGGTTCTGGTAACTTCCATCAGAATAGGATTTGGATTTGCAATACAAGATTATGAATTTCGAACAAAAAAAGCAAGAATACGGACGGCCAAATTAATGACTATCTAAAAGAATGGTCCACAGTCAGTTAATATGACAGTATTTATGAGGCTGTTTCGAACGTCAGAATAACTGTTCTAGAGTGACTTTTTTACCATCTCCACGGCCCTTGTCACTGCGTCATGAAGCCCTTCCGGTCTTTTGCCGCCGGCAGTTGCCAGGAATGGCTGTCCGCCGCCACCCCCGTTTATCAGGGGTGAGACAGCTTTTATTATTTCCACCGCGTTCAGGTGTGCCGTTTCAGCTGCCC
>Ga0116171_10004257_pt1 | contig 12914 bp, 10 predicted proteins | sample AD_JPNHW2_MetaG_FD_89798 | JGI IMG/M metagenome (GOLD analysis project Ga0116171, IMG submission 89798) | Active sludge microbial communities of municipal wastewater-treating anaerobic digesters from Japan - AD_JPNHW2_MetaG | ecosystem: Engineered > Bioreactor > Anaerobic > Digestate | place...
CAGATACCGCATAAACGTTGTACCAAAACAGGCGCTTCCCAATAAGGACGGCCCTGCACGAAACGTTCAAATCCGCGAAATTCGACAATATGAAGGCGAGTCTGAGTCACATTCATACTATCATCGAGATGAATGGTCACTTTGCCGTGGCCTTCAACCCTGGTTACAGGTTCTATAGTTACTTTTTGTGCCATTATTATTTTTCTTTAAGATTAATCAAATTTAACTAGTTCGTAAGGAATATTGAGTGTATCGCCGGTAACCAAAGCTACAACAGCAGCCCAAATAAGGTCAGCCCGTGGTGCACAGCCCGGTAAATAGTAATCGATCTTTACAATTTCGTGGCATGGATACACTTTGTCAAGTATCATGGGCAGTTCTTCATCATTGGGCATGATCTTTTCGGAGTTTAGTCCCACTGTCGGGCCGCCAAGATACGCTTCTTCGAGGCATTCTTTAACAGGAATTCCGTTGCGCATGGCAGGCAATCCTCCCATAATGGCACATTCACCTAAAGAAATAAGAATTTTACAATGTTTGCGGAATTCTTTCAAAACATGAATGTTTTCGCTGTTACAGCAGCCACCTTCTATAATTCCGATATCGCATTCCTTGGTAAAAGTTTTAATATCATCAATCGGTGATTTGTTGAATTCAACGAGATCAATAAGTTGTAATATTCTGTCATCAATATCGAGTAACGACATGTGACATCCGAAGCATCCTGCTAAGGAAGTAGTTGCAATAATAGGTTTACTCATTTTAATGTCCTCCTGTTTTTATTGATGAATTTTTTCTATATCAGAACCTATAGATATTTTGTCGTACTTGCGGGTTCCGATTGGGTCTTTGAAACCAACTTCTTTTTTCAGAATACAGCCCACCGGACAAATATCCATGGCTTTCTGCGCCAGTTCATCTGAAATAGTGGTTGCAAGCTTATGGTCAATATTAATTTCGAGAGTTTTGCCTCTTCCTTTAAAAGCAAAAATGCTTCTTCCTTCGTTGTCTTTTATTACGCGAACACAACGTTTACAGAAAATGCAACGGTTCTTTTCGAGTATGATCTTGGGTGCGTTGGCATCAATTTCCCTGCGTTCAAATGCATACGGGAAACGCGGCACCATCATCTGGTATTTATATCCCAAACCCTGAAGGTCGCAATTACCGCTTTTTTCGCATGATGGACAAAAGTGATTTCCTTCAACAAAAAGCATTTCAACGATAGCTTTACGGATATCAGTAAGTTCCGGGGTAATGTTTTCGACAGCCATGCCTTCGTCAACAGGTGTTGTGCAGGCAGCCATTTTACGACCATTGACATTTACAGTACAAATCCTGCATGAGCCGGCCGGAACAATATCTCTCATGTGACAAAGCACGGGAATGTATATGCCGTTATCGGCAGCAGCATCAACGATATACTGACCTTTGTTGCCCTGACATTCTTTGCCGTCAATTGTGAATTTTACAGTTTCACTCATATTTATGTTTCCTTATTTTTTGTTAATATCTAATTGAATTATTCGTGAACTTCTGCACTACGGCCAACTACTCCACAGGATTCGAGAACGGCTTTCTTCATATCAAAATCACTCTGATAGTCCGTATCTTTTACTCTTGCATCATAAAGTTCTCTGAAGTTTCTGATGGTGGTGGTAATCGGGTTTGATGATGTTTGTCCCAGCCCACAGCGGGTAGTTTTGCGAATTATTTCGCTCCATGCAGCCATGTCGTCAATATCTTTTTTGATACCGCGGCCTTCAACAATTTTTTCTATGGAGTTTCTCAATATCATGTTGAATGAACGGCATGTAACGCATGATCCGCATGATTCATCAGCAAAAAATTCCATAAAATTCAGAACAACGTCTTTTAAAAGATCGCGTTTTTTTCCGATCACAATCATAGAACCGCCTGTTGGCAAATCTTCCAGGGCAATTTTGCGGTCGAACTGACTTGGGGGTAAACAAATACCTGATGGTCCGGCAACCTGTAAAGCTTGTACATCAGTTGCTCCAACCATGTCGAGCATTTCTTTAATGCTCATACCCCATTCAATTTCATAAATACCGGGGGCATTGCAGTCGCCTGAAATGCTTAGTATTTTCGTACCCGAAGAATCTTTTGTTCCAATAGCATTATGCCAAGCGCCACCTTTTTCCATTATTCTGGCAGCAGAACAAAAAGTTTCTACATTATTTACTATTGTCGGTTTGTTCTTATAACCTTTTTGAGCAGGAAATGGTGGGCGATTGCGTGGTTCGCCGCGTTTACCTTCTGCAGATTCAATCAATGCTGATTCTTCACCGCATACATAAGCGCCGGCACCCAATTGTACCCTGATATCAAAATCAAAACCTTTTCCCAGAATATTTTTCCCAATCAAATTTTTCGACTGCATTTCCTTCAGAGTATTTTCCAAAAATGCTTGCAGGTATTTGTATTCTTTTCTAAGATATAAAATTCCTTCTTTTGCACCGATAGCATATCCGCCTATCGCCATGCCTTCAAAAATCATTTCAGCACGTTCCGTAAGCAGCACCCTGTCTTTAAAAGTACCCGGTTCGCCTTCATCGGCATTACACATTACATATTTTTCACCGGCTTCGCGTGAACAAAAATCCCATTTCATTCCGGTAGGGAATCCGGCACCGCCACGTCCGCGTATATTAGACTCTTTAATTTCAGCAATCACTTCTTTGGGACTCATCCCTAAAGCCTTTGTAATTCCTGCCCCTGACTGATAAGCATCCAGAACTACAGGACCTGATTTTCTGATATTGTTTTTAACCTCTGATTTGATCAGCGGATTAGCATTATTGCCATCGCCCAATTCTGAAACCATATCTCCAACAGCTTTTCCAGAGCGCATATCTGCAACCAGTTTCTTTACTTTGTCGCGGGTAAGGCTGGTAAAAACTACATTGTTAATGATAGCAGCGGGCTCCTGATCACTCATCCCGACACAAGCGGTATAATGCAGGCTGGCTAGGTTATCAGCAGTTAAATCACCGAATTTTATGCCCAGTTGTTTTTCAAATTCATCGGCAGCATCGGCCATTCCCATCATGCAGGAAACAACACTATTATTAAGATACACAGCATATTTCCCAACGGGTTTGCATGTAAAAAAATGGTAGAATGAGCGTGTCTGTATCACGTCAACTTCAGAAATATGAAGTTGTTCAGCAACCACGACTACTGCTTCGTTTGAAACACAACCAAACTCTGACTGGATACATGATAAAATATCCATCAGCCGGCCTGAATCTTTACCATAAGCGTCAATAATACTGATAATTTTTTCTTTCATAGATTTTTATAATATTTATTTATGTTTTTTGGGGAATTTCTGCAACAAATTTATATTTAAAATTTTATTTGGCAATACTATTATATAAAAAAACGTTAATACTATTTTACAAAACCTATCACTACTTGTAAAATACTAATTATCTATACCTTATAGCAAATAAAATTACTATAATATATTCCATCTGACCAGATATTATTTAGATTTTCCTATCAACGTTAGAATACCATTAATTATAGTAAGAGGATGTGGCGGACATCCTGGAATGTAAAGATCGGGTTTGTGTTTTTCAAATAAGCTGCAGTTTAAAGTTTTACTGTTTTGAAATATTCCCCCACTTATCGCACAGGCACCTAGAGCTATTAAAATTTTGGGGGCCGGAATGGCTTCGTAAGTAAGTTCCAATGCGCGAATACTGTTTTCAACCAATGCTCCAGTAACCACAAGCCCGTCGGCATGTCGTGGCGAAGCAACAAACTCAACACCATAACGGCTCATATCAAAATTAACATTATCTGCGGCATTCAATTCCAGCTCACAACCATTACAACTACCATCGGATACCAGTCTAAGTTTTAAAGATCCTCCAAAAAAATGTTGTATCTCTTTGCGAATAAAATCAGAATTAAAATTTATATTTTCTGTCCCGGCCGTTACTTTAAGCAATTCTGGATCGTTAGATGCAATTTTATATTCGTTGCTAAAACTTATAATTTTTTCAGAGCAAACGGTGCATTCCCTGCAAAACACACAACGTCCCATATCTATGGTCACAGGCTGAATTGAGATCGCCTGTGTCGGGCATAATTCCCTACATACAGCACAGTCAGCTTTGCATGGATATTCTGCTATTAATGGTTTCCCGGTATGTATGTCCGGAAGATTCACCTGCTGCAGATCCGGTATGAACTGTTTGCCCTGATGTTTAATAATTTTTAAAGTGCGTATCATGATTCCTGTGTTTACAAATCGTATCCGCAGTAGGATAAGTTAAAACTCTTGTTGCAGACCGGAAAATCTGAAATATCGTTGTTGCGAACCGCCAGGGCCAAGGCCATCCAATTATGTAACGACGGATCCTTTATTTTATAATGTATCAATGAACCGTCATTACCGGTAATGGCACAATGGCAAATTTCGCCACGCCAGCCTTCGGTAAGCGAAATAACAAACATATCCGGTTTTAGATTTATCGTCTCAGGCTTTGTTTTCAGCGTAACACTTTCCTGATCGTATTTCGCCAGCATTTCGCGGATATATTTCAGTGACTGGCGAATTTCAATATCACGCAGTTTTGCCCGTGCCTTTACATCGCCATCTTCTAATATCACCGGCTCATGTGAAATTTCGTTATAGTAAGAGTACGGATGCGATTGCCGGATATCTCTTTCTATTCCAGCAGTGCGCGCTGCCATTCCTACAGCGCCTATCATCAGGTTTTGTTCTTTGCTAACAGAGCCTGTCTGATCGAAACGGGCCAGAACGCTAGGCATATCGAACATTTTATCCACCATTTCAATATAGCGTTTTTCAAACTTATCAAGATTTTGTTTTATTATATTAATCAGCTCAGGATTCAGAGGATAAGGTTCATATCCGCAGCGGATCAATTTACGGGCAAAGCGGTTTCCGCACCAGATCATAAAAGTATTGATGATAATAGTCCGCAGACCTTGTAAAACGGAGCTTCCCAGCTGATATGCCACATCAGTACAGAGTGCAGATAGATCGGCAGTATGCATGGCAATACGTTCAAGTTCAGATGCAATGGTGCGGGCAATTTTTGTATTTTGTGGCATAGAAACTTCGCCTAAAGCTTCCATAGCCTGAACAAACGCTGTATTGTGTCCGACGACGGTATCTCCGACAATACTTTCAGCAAGTATGGTTTTCTGAAGCAAGCTATTTTTCTGAAGCATAAGCTGCTCCACTCCCCGGTGCTGAAACCCTAAATGAATCTCAAGATGCAGTACTTTTTCGCCGGTGCAGATAAAACGAAAATGCCCCGGCTCAATAATTCCTGCATGAATTGGACCTACCCCTACTTCATGCAATTCGTGACTTTTTATGTCATAAAAAGGATAATTCCCTAAATCAGAGTTCGCATCTTTTCTATCAAAAGGAAACCTTACAGGCTTCAGCCAGGGATGTCCGGAAAATGCTATGCCATACTTTTCGTGAATTTCACGTTCAAAGATATGCATGCAATAATGCCGGCTTGTTAATGATTCTATGTCTGATGTTTCATCATTATTTCTTACAAAGGAAGCGACAAGTATATTCCGAGCTTTGTCATCGGCAATACAGCAAATGAATTTTAATCCGCCGGATTCAGGAATTGCGTAATAATTTACGCAGTGACAATACTCATTTTTCAACAAAACAGATGTCTCTTTATAAAAATCATTATAGTCAAGCACAGGTATCTGTTGCAATGGAATGGCTGAATTATTTTCAATTAGTTTATAGCTCATTTTACATTTTCATTTATACAGCTTGTGCTTGTTTGTGTCTATGTATTTCAATTAATTGGAGGTAATGTTGCAATTGCATCTTGTATCATATCGAGCAAAAATGGTGGCGGGTAAATACTAATTACTAAAGTCAACACCAATAATATCAGTTGCGGCACACTCTCCCATTTACTTATTTTTTTGCTACTATTTATTGTTTCAATTTCTACAGGCCCAAACAGTGTTTTAAAGAAATATTTTGCCAGCGTATAAATGATAAAGCAAAGCAGTACCATCACCAAGCCCGCGACTATTGCATAACCGCCTGAAAACATTGATGAGAATATCATGAATTCAGTAAAAAAGAAACCGGAAGGCGGTATGCCCGACAGAATAATGAATGCAAATATCATCACAATTCCGCCTATTGGGTTTACATGAAAATAGCGTCCGATCAGGTATACCTTTTTTGTTTTATAAAACCGTATAATTTGTGCCATCTGGTAAAAAATTCCCGACTTTACAAAAGTATGTATAACAAGGTGAAGAATGGCTGCAAACCATGCTATCCCACCAACAGCAATCGCTATAGCAACAATTCCCAGGTTCTCGATGCTCGAATAGGCAATCAGTCGTTTGAAATTTTTGACTTTTACCAAATATATCGCAGCAAACAAAATGGATAAGAATCCAATGATCAGCAGCACATGGTTCATCCAGTTAAATATTGAAGAATGAGATAGCATAATGTAAAAACGGAAAATTGCAACAAAACCAACATTCATAAGTGAAGTGGAAACCATTGCGCTAACAGGGCTTGGCGCTACTGAATGTGCATCAATACACACGGTATGTAAGGGGAAAACGCCCATTTTTACACTAAATCCGATCACAATTAAGATAAAAGCAAGCTGAAGCATCATTTTATTCTGAATACTGATAAACACATTTTGCAGATCCGAAAAAGTAAACAAAGCTGAATGGAATCCGCTGATGCTGATATCAAACAGCAAAATACCGATGAATGAAAACGAGAGCCCCAGCGTTGAAATAAAAATATATTTCCATGTTGCCTCAATGGCTTCATGAGTACGTTCGTGATAGATCAGCAACGCGATAGAAAGAGTTGTGGCTTCGGCAAATATCCACATTACACCAATATGGTTCGACATAAAAACGCCGGTCATGCTGCTTATAAATATTACCATTGATGCAAAATAATAGGAACGATGAGCGATAGTATCGTTACGTTTTTCAAGATAAACAAAGCTTTGGATTATTGTTGTTACGGATATAATAGTTAGCAATGTCAGGAATATCAGCCCAAGCGAATCAGCGCGGAAATAATCCGGATAATTTATATCACCTTGAAAAAATATATAAGTGGTCAACGTTATCTGCACAATGATAAAAACGGACATGGCAATATATTGAAACGGTTTATTTTTAACCAGCGCCAGCAAAGCAGCAATAAGCATGATCGTTATGAAATATATCAGTATCATCAGTCTTTTAGTTTACTTAAAGATGATATTTCAAATTTTTTGGATATATACCTGATCTTGCTCAGGAAAAATCCGAACAACAAAACACTCACCAGAATATCGAGCAGTATTCCTGCATTAACGATCATCGGCATCTCATTTCCAACCGAAAAGGATAAAAGAACAATCCCATTTTCGAGAATTACGTACCCGATGATATGCGTAATAATTTTTTTTCGGCTTACCATCAGGAACAGGCCGGTAAGTATAGCAGAAAACGCCACTGTAAAATAGATTACTTTATGGAAATTCTGTTGAAGTGAAAAGGTTAATACAAAACTCAATATGATCAGTACAGAAACTATTACCAGCGAATTAACCCCCGAAATGAACGGTTCCACTTCACGCTTTATATTATTCTGCCTGATGGTTCTTTTCAAAAAATAAGGGACAAGTATCGCTTTAAAAACCAGTGTTTCGACAAGGATAACTATCAGGTTTATCAGATTCATTTCGCGTAATTCGATCAGCGCCACACCAAAAAGAAGAAGCCCCTGTATCATCAGCAGGTTTATCAGAGCGAACATCCTGCCCGATATAGCAGCATAAAACAGAGTAATAATGAATATGATATTTAGCAGCGTGGCCATTCTAAAATTGTTTGGTTATTATTAATAATATGCTAAAGAATACCAGTATTGCAATTGGCGTAAGAGTAAGTATAGCCTGATTATTATTTCTGAGCCGGTGCCTTGCCCTGAACGATTCGAGCATGCCAACGATAACTGCAAAAGCCATTTGTGTGGAAATAAAAACCAGTATAATAATATACAACGGCATGTAGGGAGTAATAAAAAAATTTGCCATAAGGCTTCCGAATACAGCAAACTTCATCGCTGATGCAAATTGAATTATGCCAAGATCAAACCCGCTGTTGTCGAGCACCATAACCTCATGCACCATAGTCAACTCAAGATGTGTTTTCGGGTCGTCATAAGGCATGCGGCTGTTCTCGATCATAACAATCTGGAACAGGACATACACAGCAAGGATTCCGGTAAATATTGTCAGGTAAGAATCGAAATACAATGATTTATAGATCTCATAAAACGAAGTATGACCTGTGTACATGGCAAACGACGCCATCAGCACAAAAAAGGCCGGTTCGATCAGTAAGGAATACAAGGCCTCACGGCTTGCTCCCATCCCTTCGAAACTGCTTCCTGTATCAAGCGCTCCGATGATCAGAAAGAATTTCCCGATAGTAAGAACATACGCAAAGAAAATAAAATCACCATCAAATGAAATAATACCGGGACGATCACCCACAGGAAGCATCAACATGGCCATGATAATGGAAGCAACGTACACCAGCGGAGCCAGCCGGAAAATAAAACTGCTTGTTTTACTGTACACACTTCCTTTTTTCAGCAAACGAATAATATCTTTCATGGGCTGCATAATACCGGGACCTTTTCTTCCGCTGGCAATGCTTTTGGTCCGGATAATGATTCCTGGAAAAAACACCGCGCAAAGTAATATCAATAGTAAGCCCGTCATTTTCTATATGAGGTTTAAAACAGTTAATATAAGCAATAGCAAAATCATCACAAAAGCATATAAAATATAGTGTTGGGTATTTCCGGTCTGAATAACTGCAAGCCGTGAAAGAGTCCTGTTGAGGAATTTGATAGACCTGCCATACACTTTTTTCTCCATCATGTCTTCGCTTTCTGTTTCAAAACCGCGTTGTTTCGGGAAAATATCATTGCTTTCCAAAGGCCGGAATTTTGTCTTGATGTTCAGCAACGGTTGCGCAATATCAGTAAAATTCTCTACATAAGACGTTGCTGTGTATTGCCCTTTTTTAATAGTTCCACTATAAGCACAGCCCCATGTATCCGCGTATTCAACCGGTTTTTTCCAGGTAATTATCTTCTTCAATAACATCATCAACAAAACAATCCCGATGAATACAGCCCCTGCTATCCCGATCTTCTGAATCATAGGAACAGCAACCATTACATCGGTATTACCTTTAATATTTAAATACAAATTATTCACGACAAAATTCACTGGCTGAATAGCTAACTGTGGAAACAGTCCGATGAAAGTTATTATTATCGCGATAATAAACAACGGTATCATGCTGTACCATTTTATTTCGGTGATCTCTGAAATATCTGTTTTTCTTGAAGAACCTAAAAAAGCCACACCATAAGCTTTGGTAAAACAAAAAACAGCCAGTCCCCCGATGACAACCAGGCTGATCATTGAAAGCAACATGATCACTTTTATCCAGATTGTTTCTGTACCAAGGCCGCCAATGAGTCCTTTATAAATAATAAATTCGGAAATAAAACCATTGAAAGGAGGCAACCCGCAAATGGCAAGAGAAGCAATTAAAAATAATACCGCAGTTACGGGTATTTTTTTGATCAGTCCACCTAAAAACTCAATATTCCTTGTATGAGTTTTCATGTATATTGCCCCGGCACCATAGAAAAGCAACGACTTAAAAAGTGAATGATTCAACACATGCAAAAGACAACCGGCAAAGCCAAGAACAATAAGTAACGGATTATTCAAACCCATGCCAATAATCCCGATGCCCATACCGATACCGATAATTCCGATATTTTCGATGCTGTGATACGCCAGTAATTTTTTCATATCGTGCTGAACTATAGCCCATGCCACGCCTCCAATTCCAGAAATGATTGATATGATAAGAACCATGATGCCGATCCATAACACATCGGTTTGTAAGTATATAGCTACTCTTAGTATTCCGTAAATTCCGAGTTTGATCATTACGCCCGACATTACTGCCGAAACATGCGTGGGTGCAGCGGGATGTGCGTGAGGCAACCACGTATGCAACGGCATAAAACCTGCTTTGATACCGAAACCAATAAAAAACAATAGGAACATCGGTATATTCAGACACTGATAAAAATATTTTTGCAGGGCTTCAAAGTCATAAGAACCTGTTTTAATATGAAGAATAATAAAAGCCGAGATCAGGAATAAAGCGCCGATATGCATCTGGATCAGATAATTAATCCCTGCTCTCAGCACGCTACCCTTTTCATTATCAAATATTACCAGCATAAACGAAGAAACTGCCATCAATTCCCAGACAACCAGAAAAGCAATACCCTGATGTACCATGCATACCAATATCATTGACAGGTGCAAAAGAAAGAATGAAAAATAATGAATAGAAAGTTCCGCTGCTGATTTATTGCGGTACATTTTCATGTACTCAATAGCAAAAACGGATGCTGTAAGTACCGTAAAATTAATAATGCAAATAAATAAAGCTGATAAGGGATCTATGAGCAATACAAGTTCCTGCCCCCAAAAATTTACCGGTAATATTTCTGAATATGTTTTGCTGCTTGTAAATACGTCGACGGTGAGCACAGAACTAAAAAAAACCAACGCTCCGACAAGTATTAGATTATAATAAACTTTTGCATTCCGCGGAACAAGAAAGACTAATAAGGAACACGCCAACAATATTAAAAAAATCATTTCCGAAAAATGTTTGCGCAAAAGTAATCGTAATAATTCTACAAAGCACCGTTGCATTTTAAAATAATTAACCATTCCTGGTTAATAGCTTAACATTTTAAAAAAAATATTATAATGCATTATTTCATATACATTCAACCATTTATTTTTTCAATATTTTTTCAAGATCGATTTCAGCTATATTTACCATTAATAACTAAATTTGCATCGAATATTTAAAAATGATGCTCTACAATTTTATTATTATACTAACAACAATAGTTCTCGTGGTTGGGATGGTGCTGATAATCCGTATGCTCTCATTTGCAAAAGGGAAAAAATCTTGGATTCTGATCGGACTTTCTATATTCTTTATGGCAATTGCATTATTGCTGGAGCTCTTCAATCTTTACTTTGAAAATAATAATCAAACCCTGCTCACTATTTATTTTATTCTTAATTTATTCGTTGCCGTGCTTTTAACTGCCGGGGTAATAAAGATGGGAAAACTCTTGAGAAAGTTAAAAAAAGCTGAAGAAAGCCGAATAGAATCAGAAGACCGCTTTAAACTTCTTTTTGATAATACCGGAGATGAGATATTTCTGGCAGATTTTTTAGGTAATTTCATTGAAGTAAACAATGAGGCACTTAAGAAGCTTGGCTTCACTAGAGAGGAACTGATGAAGAAAAGTTTCGCCGATATAAAAACAACTAAATACATTCCTTTGGTTCAGAAAAATATTGAGATCATCCTGAAAAAAGGTCATCATGTTTATGAAACTGAGCATGTAGCCAAGGATGGGAAAGTTATTTTTCTGGAGATGAGCAGCCGTGTTATTGATTATTTCGGTGGAAAAGCTATACTCAGCATTGCTCGTGATATCACAGAACGCAAAGAAATAGAGCGTAAGATTGCTTCTGCCATTATTGAAACCGAAGAACGTGAACGCAAGCGTTTTGCCGCTGACTTGCATGATGGCCTGGCGCCCTTGTTATCCACCATCAAACTTTATACGGACTTGCTGAAAAAGGGAAACTTCAAAAATATCAGCCCTGCCGAGACACTACAATCCGTAGATGAACTTGTGGATAAAGCCATAGTGTCCACACGCGAGATATCCAATAATATCATGCCCAGCATACTGCAGGATTTTGGCCTTCCGGCCGCTGTCAAAGACTTTTGCAATTATATCAATAATACCAATTCGATTAAAATCACCTTGGATTCTTCGCAATATAAGCTTACCGGTCCGCGTATTGAAGAAACGGTATTATTTCAGAGCATCAAGGAATTGGTAAATAATACGTTGAAACATTCTCGGGCCAACAATATTAATATCTTTTTGGAAAGCCACGAGAATCAGGTTAACCTTTTTTATAAAGACGACGGAGTAGGTTTTGATGTGGATGAAAAAATGACACTGCCGACTGGACTGGGTCTGAATAATATTGTGAATAAAGTAAAAACCATCAATGGATTGTCCCTGATTAAAAGCAAAGTCGGAGAGGGTATGTCGGTGTTGGTTTCATTATACGTAAAATAATTCTTATGGAAATAATCCGCTTAGTGATTGCTGATGACCATGAAATATTCCGTAAAGGGCTGCGCATCATTCTTAATGAGTTGGACGAAGTGAAAGTTGTTGGCGAAGCTCAGAACGGTCATGAACTGTTTGAAATCCTGAAACATCAGGATGCAGAACTTGTGCTGATGGATATCCGCATGCCTGTGATGGACGGCATTGAAGCTACAAAAAAAATAGTTGAAAAATTCCCACATATAAAAGTTATAGCGCTGACCATGTTTGAAGAGATCAGCTATTTTAACCAGATGATCGAAGCCGGCGCTGACGGATTTCTTTTAAAGAAAACCAACAAGGATGAGCTGCAGCGTGCCATAACACAGGTGATGCAGGGCGATAACTATTTTTCAGAGGAATTTATCAGCAATGTGAACCGCAACCAAAGGCCTGCATCCAGGTTGGCAACTATAGAACTCACCGAACGCGAGCAGGAAGTGCTGGAGCTTATCTGCAAGGGCATGTCCAATGCCGAAATCTCAAAATACCTTGGTGTCAGCGCTCGTACGGTGGACGGACATCGTGCTCACCTGCTTGAAAAAACAGGCGCAAAAAATTCGCC
>Ga0116171_10004258_pt1 | contig 12911 bp, 12 predicted proteins | sample AD_JPNHW2_MetaG_FD_89798 | JGI IMG/M metagenome (GOLD analysis project Ga0116171, IMG submission 89798) | Active sludge microbial communities of municipal wastewater-treating anaerobic digesters from Japan - AD_JPNHW2_MetaG | ecosystem: Engineered > Bioreactor > Anaerobic > Digestate | place...
ATGAAAAGAGATGCGATGGTTGTTACTATTTCTCTTAGTATTGTTGCAGTTTTGACTTTGGGCTTCTATTTATGTTTTAGTGAATTAACAATCGAAACAATTTTATTATTAGTGTTTTTTGCGATCTTATTTACTATTGGCATTAATAGACTTAGAAAAAAAGTATCAGGGGAGACAGTAGACGACGAGCTAACTAAGAAGATTAAGTTAAAAGCTGGGTATTGGGCTTTTTTCTTTTCTTTATACCTATGGTTTATTATAGCATTACTCGATAACTTTCATATTATTTTGACCCGTAAGTTATTCTTTTATGGGTATTTTGGGATGATGGCTCTTTATGGAATTTTCTGGTTATTTTTTAGGTTTAAAGGGGAGATTAATGAATAACAGAATAAAAGAGTTAAGAGCTCGTTATAACCTTACTCAGGAAGATTTAGCCAAGAAGGTTGGAGTAAGACGGGAAACTATTGTATTTCTTGAGCAGAATAAGTATAACCCATCCTTAAAGTTAGCTCACGATATTGCTAAAGTATTTCAATCTGCAATTGAAGAGGTATTCATTTTTGACAAATAATTCTATACAATTTGTCATCCTGAGCCTGCCTGACCAGCAGGCAGGCAAAGCGAAGGATCTAGTTTTTAGATGCTTCACTTCGTTCAGCATGACATAAATGATTCAAATAGTTAGTTTGTTCCCTTAGTTGTTTTCTTACGATCAACGATCAACAAACAACTTACCTATACTTTTTTAAGTTTCCATTTCCCTCTAATAAAGAAGATCATTGCAGTAATCGTCATTGCTGTTTCGGCAATAACTATGGCATAGTAAACCCCTCTTTCCTGCATTCCAAATTTGATAGCAAGAATGTATGCCAAAGGAATCTCAAACAACCAGAAGCAAAAGATATTGATAATCATTGGCGTTATTGTATCTCCTGCTCCGTTTAGCGAGTTTACAAGTACTCCGCCAAAGCCATAAGCAATAAAGCCAATGCTAACAATCCTAAGGCACTCAACACTTTTGCTTACAACATCGGGTTGTTGAACCAATAATCGTATAACTGGTTCGGTCCAAATAATTAGGATCAAACCTATTATTCCAAGGAAAATGGCATTGGCAATACCGGTTGACCAAACCGATTTTTCTGCCTGTTTAGGTTTATTCGCTCCTAGGTTTTGACCTACAAGCGTTGCTGCAGCATTACTCAACCCAGAAGATGGCAATAGTGCAAAGATTATAATCCTTATACCTATTGTATACCCAGCAACAGCAAGACTTCCAAACTCAGAGATAATCCTAACCATAACAATCCAGCTGGTTTGACCAATTATTAGCTGAGAGATTCCTGCAATAGAGAGTTTAATGAACGATTTAATTTGATTAAAATCAGGTCTTAAATCTCTCAAATACAACCTAATTCTGCTGCTTCCAGCGAATAAAGTATAAAGTTGTATCAATACACCTGTTCCTCTACCTATGTTGGTTGCAACAGCCGCTCCAGCAACTCCAAGCTCTGGAAATGGACCAATCCCAAAAATCAACAGAGGATCGAGTACAATATTGATAAGGTTAGATATACAAAGCACCTTTAAAGCAATAGCTGCATCGCCAGCACCCCGGAATATACCGTTTAGGATGAACAGAAACATAATCGTGATGTTTCCTCCTAGCATTAGTTTGGTGTATCCCCCGTGGTTTTGTATCGCTTCGCTTCCTGCACCCATTAAGCGCAACAAACCATCGCTGAATAGTATTCCAACGATTGAAATAACTAAGGTAACAGCACCTGCAACTAGCATAGCCTGAAAAGCGGCATTGGCCGCTTTACGAGGTTTCTTCTCGCCTATACGCCTCGATACAATAGCCGTTGCAGAAATGGCAAATCCAATACCGAATGCATATACCAATGTTAGAAGCGACTCGGTGAGCCCTACAATTGAAGTTGCATCGGAACCTAGCTTGGAAACGAAGTAAATATCTACAATGGTAAATATCGATTCCATCGACATTTCGAGTACCATAGGGATGGAGAGCAGTATCAACGCTTTCCGCAGGCTTATTGAGGTGTAGTCGGCCTCGGTACCCTTTATTGCGTCGGAAATATCTTTTATAAAAGATTTTATCTTATCAGTATATAATTTATAATGGTTACGGTTCATATCGTCTTCGTTTTCGGTGTTTAACATGTGATTTGGTAGTTTGTGAATTGACTTTAGCAATAAAGTCGAATGTCGATAGCACGACAACTGAATTGAAAGCAGTAGGTTTCATAGGAAATCCTCCGAAATTTAAATTGTTAGTAAAATGTTTGATTTAAAAAATAAAAAAGATAAAAGCGGGTATAAAAAGTGGACTCCTTAGCAGGTGGCCAAGGTCATAGGGTTAAATCGATCCACTCGAATAAGTTTCATTGTAGTATGAATACGTTACAATGCAAATGTAAGGAGAATTTGAAAACAGCAAGCATTTTACTTTAAAAGATTGACATAAAATGTTTTTGGTTACCTTTGGTATAGTATTTAATTTCTTTTTATATGAATATTCAAGATTGTATAAAATTTACCAACGAGAACCCCATTTGCTATTTAGCAACAGTTGAGGGCGATCAACCGCGCGTTCGCGCGTTGGGATTCTGGTTTGCTGATAGTACAGGGTTTTACTTCCAAACAGGTGCAGTAAAAGAGTTTTACCTTCAGCTTAAGAAGAACCCTAAAACAGAGGTTTGCTTTTACAGGCAAGAGGGTATGATTGGCACTATGCTTCGCATTTGTGGTAGCGTTGAGTTTATAGACGATAAGAAGTTAAAAGAGAAAGTAATTAACGATAGGCCCTTCCTTAAAGGGTTTGGGCTTGCCCCTGAGAGTCCCGGATTAATTATTTTCAGAATCGCCCATGGACAGGCTTATTTCTGGACCATGGAGAATAATCTTAAACCAAAGGAGATTATTGAATTTTAATAGTAAACAACACCTATTTTTTTTGTTAGATTATTAAATCAAAAGCCATGACAATACTAAACTATTTCGATCATCACGATAGGAAAGCTGCAAAAGAGCATTTCCTCCATTTAATTCAAGTTGCCAATGCTGATGGGGTAATTGATGACCCTGAACTTAAAATGCTTCACAAGGTTGGAAAGAACTTAGGTTTAACCGATCCTGAGATTGATGGTATGATTGAATCAAAAGACTCAAAGGTTTATAACCCTCCATATGAACTGGAGAAACGCTTTCATATACTTCATGATGTTGTTGCAATGGCTCTTGCGGATGGTGTTCTTTATGAGAGCGAGAAAAGGTTGATTAGAAAGCTTGCTATAGCATCTTCTTTTAAAAATGAAGAGGTTGAAAAGTTAATCAACCTGTTAATTAATGGAATTAAGTATAATAAAAGCGTAGAAGTTCTTTTTGAAACCTACAAACTAGGGAAATAGCTTCTTCTAATTCATATCCCTCACTTTAATGACATCCTCAGCTAATAGTTTAGCTGAGGATTTTTCATTATTTGTATTTAAAAGATTGCCCTACATCGATTGTTTTTTATTTGACTTTCATTTTTAATTAAGATTGCACCATATCCAAAAAGATCTTCACATGGGTTTTGGGCAAATTAACACACACAGTTTTTATCAATTCCCCTTCGATACTTTTTTAAACATAGTATCACCTTCATTCTTTAAAGTTGTGAAGATGTTGTTTTTAGAGCAAATAAACTATTACATAATCCTCCTAAATAATGAAATCTGAATATATTATGAGAAAATTAATATTAATTCTTATAGCAATACTTACAGTATCTAACCTTTTTTGTCAAAAGAAAGGTATAGTAAGTAATAAGATTAAAAGTGTAGTAGTATTCGAAAATAAAACAGATAAAAATAATAAAATAGTCTCCAAGAAAGATTCTGAAAGCAAATTCGATGCAAATGGTTATACCACCGAAGAGGTTGAATACAAAGATGGAAAAGTAGATAAGAAAACTACATATCAGTACGACGAAAACGGTAATAAGATTAAGGAGACGGAATACGATGCATCTGACAAGGTTGTCAAGGTATCTGAATATAAGTATAAAGGAAATCTTAAGATTGAAAAAGATGTTTATGACGCAAAGGGTATCTTAAAATCCAAAAGGACCTATCAGTACGAAACATATTAATAATTACAACTGTGATACTCGAGGAGGTATTAAACTCATATAAACCAATAAGCTTATCTGAAATGGATGGCTTTGAGCTTATGAATCGCATTGATACAAAATACATTTTCCCTTCAAAGCGATTGCCTAAGCTGTTGTCAAGCATTTCCGATCACTATCGTATACTCGAGATTAAGGAGATTCGAGATTTCCCTTATAGTTCTACATATCTCGACACACCAAATAATTTGTTTTTTAACCAACATGTTAGGGGCGTTTCAAACCGTTATAAGGTTCGTTTTCGAGTTTATGAAACTACCGGTCAATCGTACCTTGAAGTGAAATTGAAGAATGTAAAGAATCGTACCATTAAATGGAGAATTAAGAATAATTTAAGAAATAGTGAACCCGATGAAAATGCATTACAGTTTTTATCATCCTACATTCAAGATACTGCTTACTCAATTGAACCTGTTCTTTTCAATAGGTTTCATCGGATTACGCTGGTAGGTATCCATACTAGCGAGCGAATTACCTTCGATCATAACATTCAGTTTAGCAATAAGCAGGGGAATTTAATAGACCTACCTTATCTGGCTATTGCTGAACTTAAGCGGGAAGGGAACTCTGGCGAATCGCCATTTCTATCAACCATGAAAACTATGATGATTCGTTGCTCGGGGTTTAGCAAATATTGTGTTGGTTCAATATTGCTAAAGGATATTCCTAAATCAAATACAATTAAACCCAAAATTCTTCAACTTAAAAAGATTCAGAATGAAAATGTTATTCTTACTGCTTGATAAAGTAAAGCTATTTGATGTTGAGATAATTGATATTGCCGATTTTGCAGAGTTTATTTTGAGGCTTTCGTTGAATTTAGTAGTACTTCTATTACTAGTACGATGGATTTATTACTCAGTTACCAAGCGTAAAGACTACCTGTTTACCTATATTCTAGTCGGAACAATAATTTTTCTGCTTTGCTATTTACTTGCTAATGTAAAGCTGCAGCTAGGATTTGCACTTGGCCTTTTTGCGATTTTTGGCATTATTCGATATAGAACCAATCAGATGCCAATCCGTGAAATGACCTACCTTTTTCTGGTTATTTCCATTTCGGTAATCAATGCGCTTGTAAATAAAAAGGTAGGTGTGGTCGACGTTGTTTTCACCAATGCTATTGTAATCCTTATGACGTGGGGTTATGAAAAGCGTTGGCTTCTTAAGCATGAATCGGTTAAATCAGTTATTTACGAGAAAATAGAAATGATTAAACCTGATAACTATACAAAACTTGTTGAAGATCTAAGGCTGAGAACAGGGATTGAAGCCATAAATCGTGTTGAGATAGGTAAAATTGACTTTCTTCACGATACGTGTAGATTGAAAATCTATTATGAAGAGAAGGCTAACCACATAAATATGTCTGATAATTACAACAACGGCATTAATGGTAATGATGACGACGATTAAGGTTAATAGTTTTTGTTTTCATGTGGTGGGTTGTTTAGGCGAGAACTCTGCTAGGGGAATTCAAACCCTAGTGGAGTTTTCTAGATTAAAACATTTAACTTATAAAAACACAAATAGTTGCTAATATGAATATTATGAAGAGATCGCGTTTTTATCCAATGGCATTATTCTTAGTAATAAGCATTGGTTGTATTGGTCAAAGTAAAGTTGATAACGGTTTATGGAGCACTATTTCTCTTGAAAAGGAATTACCTAAAAAATTTTCTTTTTCATTCGATCAGGAGATTCGCTTTAAAGACAACATCTCCCGGTTAGATATTCTTTATTCAAATATCGGTTTTGATTATTCTTTCCTAAAAGGATTTAAAACGGGTATTTACTATCGATTAACTGAAAAGTACACAAAGGAAAACGAGTTCAAGTTCAAGCATAAGTTCATGTTTGATATAGCATATCGATATAAAATCTCTCCAATATCTATATCATACAGAAGTAGAATTCAGTCCGAAGTAAAAGATTATAATAGTGAATATGAAACAAATCTCGCCTGGTTCTGGCGGAATAAATTTGAGCTGAAGTATTCGTTTAAAAAATTTATTCCACATGTTAGCGCCGAATTTTATTACCAAATAAAAGATCCATGGAATTCAGCGCTAAACAAAGGGTGGCATAAGCAAAGGTTTTCTTTTGGCCTTGATTATAAGCTGAATAAGAAAAATGAATTCGGACTCTACTACCTTATCCAAAGGGGAATCGATGTAGATGATTCGAATGATATCAATGTGATTGGGATTCAGTACAAATTGACTTTACCATACAATAAACAGTAAGTCTTTAGCTTATTTTGAGATGTATAATAATTTTTATAAAAAGATTATTCTAATTGTTTCGGTAATCTTAACTATTGCCATATTGGTTGCATTCAGCAATGTCTTAAAACCTTTTTATAGTAGTTCTAGTAAACATGGAAAAAAAGAAGCAATTCGAGTTGAACATCCTGACTATACGATAGTTTTTCCTCAGGATAAGGTCAACAGAATAGACCTAATATTCAAGCTATCGGATTGGGTAAAAATGCAAAATAACCTAAAGGCTAACTTTGGGGAGCAAAGAGATAGCCTAATGCAAGGATTTATGCCTCCTCCGATGGGAGAAGGAGATTCAATTCAACACCCAAATCACTATAGATTTCAAATGCCACCAGGAGGCCCTCCAAAATTTGATGTTAGGAATGATTCAACCCATCATCATAAACAACCTCCACAAGGAGGTGGCGTGCCTAGAGATTTCTCACCTATATATGTGCCCTGTACATGCCTATTCGAGGGTGAAAAATGGGAAAACGTTGGTTTTCGGTTTAAGGGGAATTCTAGCCTAATGATGACATGGATGAGAGGAATAAAAAAGCTTCCGTTTAGGCTAGATTTTAACAAGTTCAAAGATTCTCTTCCTAAAACTAAGTCCCAAAGTTTTTATGGGTTTAAGAAACTTTCCTTTTCTAGCAATAATAACGATAGAACTTTGCTTAGAGAAAAGATAACTTCAGATATTCTCCGTGATTCGGGTGTTAGAACTGCACAAACTGCATTTTATGCTGTTTACATTGATTATGGCAAAGGCCCAATTTACTTTGGACTATATACAATGGTGGAGATTGTTGAGGACACAATGCTCAAAACCCAATTTGGCGATAGCACAGGTAACTGCTATAAACCCGAAGGCAGATCAGCTACATTCGGAGAGACGTTTGATAAACAATCGTTTGAAAAGAAAAATAATAAGGAAAAAAAGGATTGGAGCGATATTGAGCATTTTATCAAAGTTTTAAATTCTGATGAACGTAAATCAAGACCCGAACTATGGCGTTCGGATTTGGAATCGGTATTTGATGTTCCAAACTTTTTAAAATGGCTTGCCATCAATACCACTATTCAGAATTGGGATAGCTATGGAATTGTACCTCATAATTTCTACCTTTTTCATAATACCTCAAGCAATAAGCTGGTTTGGATACCTTGGGATCATAATGAAGCGATGGAGGGCAGGGGTAGAGGGCTTTCAATCTCATTAAAGGATGTTACAGAGGAGTGGCCATTAATAAAATATTTAATGGATCAGCCAGAGTATCAGGTAATGTACAAAAATGCAATGAGCACTTTTATTATCAATACATTTAGCTCTGATAGCATGATTAAGCGAATTGATCATTTTAAAAACATGATAACACCCTTTGTTGTTAAGGAGCAGAAGGGGTATACTTTCTTGATCTCAATAGATGATTTTAACGAATCAATCAATCAGCTTAAAAAGCATATTGAAAAGCGAAACCAAATAGCTAAAGATTATCTTGGCTTTTCGAAGTAGATGTTAACCAGTAAGAATGCGGATTATAGTTTGTATATTGCAGGTATAAAGAGAAAATATTTAGTGAAGTAGAAGAAATCCTATGAAACTTGCATCAATAAAGAAAATTTTTGCTTCGGGTTTCTCCGAAATAGCTATATATTCAATAATATGGCTTTTTATTGTTGCAGAGCTAGTATTTGAATCCAACGGACGATCAGTTGAGCTTTCGACCCACTTCGTTAGGGACGGATTAAAAGTAATACCAATCTTCATTCTATTTATAATTAATACAATTTGGCTGATTCCTAAACTTTTATTCGAGAAGCAGACCAAATTGTATGTAAGCTTGGTAGTGATGCTAAGTATTATATTCGTACTAACAGGTGAAATCCTTTTTACAAATAGTTTTCAATTTTCACAAACCCCGCCCGAGCTAAACCATCCATTTGAAAATAAAAGGCCACCGGAACTCAATGGGTGGGAAATGCCTCCTAACCTTAATAATCCAAATGATTCATTTCATAAAATGGAGCCCCCTCCGATGGGATTATTCGGTTTGGGTTTTTTTAATCAAATAATTATTTGTCTTCTCATAATTGGTTTAAATACTGCAATAAAAGTTACCGTTAAATGGTATAAGGATGAACAAAAACGTAAGGAAGCAGAAAAAGATCTTTTAAAGTCTGAGCTTACGATGCTTCAGAATCAGGTAAGTCCTCACTTTTTTATGAATACGCTAAATAATATTCATGCTCTTATTGATATAAATGGAAAGTTAGCACAACAATCAATTGTTCAGCTATCAAAAATGATGCGATATCTTCTTTACGAGTCCGAACAGGGATCTACAACACTCGAAAAGGAGATTGTATTTATAAACAGTTTTGTTGACTTAATGAAGCTGAGAATAGATGAATCAGTTAATGTTACTTTCTGCATTCCTGAGAACTATGAAAATGTAAGCCTTCCGCCATTGCTTTTAATGCCTTTTATAGAGAATGCTTTTAAGTATGGGATAAGCTACCAGGAGGAGTCATATATTAACATTAGCCTTGAACAGATAGGTCGTTTTCTTATCTTCCGATGCAATAACCGTATTCTAACACAAAACGCATCGAATGGGATATCAAAGGGCATTGGACTTCGAAATGTAAGGAAACGTCTCGATTTGCTTTTTGGCAACACTTATAGCTTAATAATTGACGATTCGGGTAAGGAATTTCTAGTAAAACTTATTCTACCAATCAATGAAAATTAGCTGTATTGCAATTGATGATGAGCCAATTGCTCTTAAACAGATAACGAGTTACATCCAGAGAACTCCGTTTTTGGATCATATTGCATCATGTAAAAGTGCGTTTGAGGCAATGAGCATTATAGCCTCAAATCATATTGACCTTATGTTTGTTGATATTCAGATGCCAGACCTAAATGGTGTGGATTTCGTGAAAGCATGTGGCAAGGATCAAAAGATAATCTTCACCACAGCTTACGAACAGTATGCCGTAGATGGCTTTAAAGTAGATGCTATTGATTATATTCTTAAACCATTCGGCTATGACGAGTTTCTTAAATCTGCCCAAAAAGCATTCTATTATTTTAAACTGTTAAATAGAGCAAAGGAGGAGAATTCAACTGGAAATGATTACTTCTTTGTTCGCTCGGATTACAAGTTACGTAAAGTTTTATTAGAAGATGTTCAATATGTAGAAGGGCAAAGGGAGTATGTTAAGATAGTACTTAGAAATGATAGTCCTGTTGTTACTATGATGAGTATGAAGTCTATCGAAGCTAAACTTCCTTCATCTTTATTTATGAGAGTTCATCGATCATTTATAATAAACTTAAACCACGTTGAGGTATTTGATTGCGGCTGTATTATTTTGGGGAAACAGAGAATCCCTGTAAGTGATCAGTACAAAAAAGTTTTTATGGATTACCTCGATAAAAAAATTTAATGAAGTTTTGTTTCTATGTTCTATCTGTATTCTTTTTTTAATACTTAATTATTTTATTGGTAATGTAAAGTAAAACTTGGCACCATTTCCTAAGACGCTATCAACCCAAATTCTTCCGCCCAGCATTTCAACAAGTGATTTAGAAATTGCAAGACCGAGTCCAGTTCCATTTATTGAAGACGAGTTTGTTCCTTCAACCTGCCGAAACCGTTCAAATATTAAAGAGTGATTTTCGGGATCAATTCCGATACCAGTATCTTTAACAAATAGTTCTAAACAAGAGTCTTTTATAATATAGCCAATTTCAATCTCTCCATTAGTGGTGAATTTAATTGCGTTACTAACAAGATTTCCGACTATTTGATTAATTTTTGTTTCATCAGAATTAATGGTTAATGAATTTGAATGTTCAGGGAATGAGAGTTTTAAATCGATGTTTCTGCTTTTTGATGGTACGCTGTATAGGTTAAATATATCTTTCAGTACTTGATTTATATCTATTGGCGAAATATTAATTGTTACTTGCCCGGCTTCAATTTTGGAGATATCGATGATGTCGTTAATAATGGAGAGAAGCTGTTTACTCGATTTGGTAATAATATCAACATATTTATTTATTTCAGATGGGGTGATATTGGGTTTTAGTAGAAGCTCGCTAAATCCAATAATCCCGTTCATTGGGGTTCTAATTTCATGAGACATGTTTGCAAGGAAAGAAGACTTCAACCTATCGCTTTCCTGAGCCTTTTCTGAAGCAACAATAAGCTTCTCATTGATCTCGCGTATTTTCTGATTTGTTTCGTTTAGCTCTTCGTTTAATGCTTGGTATTCTGAGTTTTGCTTACGAAGAAGCTGTTCATTTTCTCTTAAACTCTTTTCAATATTTATTCTTTCTGTAATGTCTCTAATTATTGAAATATATGTATTATAGGGCATCTTTTTTGAGTTCATTTCTACATGAACATCACTACCATCTTTCCGTTGTATTAAACGTTCATTGATGATCACTTTTCCCTCTTCAAGTAGATCATATCTAAGAGGACTTTTATTTAGGGTTGACTTTGAGAATAGGTGTGAAATATTCATAGTCATTAGCTCATCAATTGAGTAACCAGTGAGTTCAGTGGTCTTAAGGTTTGCACCAATTAAATTGCCATTTTCATCCCCAAGTATTATTGTATCTGAAGCAAGCTCAATTATAGTTCTATACTTCTCCTCAGATTTAATAAGTTCAATTTCAGCCCTTTTTCTTTCTGTAATATCCCTTATGATTGCCCACATACCTGTTGTACCTATGTTTTCATCAACAGTAAGGTAAGTTCTTAGTTCAACAGAAATAATCTCTCCATTCTTTTTTATGTATTCTTTTTCGTATAATTGGGTATAACCGAGTTTGAAAAAATGCTCGTTTAGAAGACTCCTTTCAAATTCATGCCAACGCTTAGGTGTAATATCGTTGTTTGTGAGGGTTAAAAGTTCCTCTTTGGAGTATCCAACCATTTCGAGGAAAGCATTATTACAATCAATAATCTTACCCCCAAGATCAACTTTTGCAAATCCATCCATTAAACTCTCGTAGAGCTGACGATATTTTTGTTCTGACTCTATAAGGGCAAGTTCAACTTTCTTTTTTTCAGTGATTTCGTTTCCAACGCAAAGAATCTCGATTGGGTTTGTATTATCCTCCTTGATTACCTTATAGTTCCATGACACCCATTTAATTGAACCATTCTTGCATGTAATTTCAGTTTCTGTATTTACATACTTTTCGGGCTTATCAATAAGTTCTTCAATAACTTTTGCAAATTCCTTAAATGAGTTACTGTTATTTTGAATTATTGAACCCATGGCAAATTTCCCAATAACCTTTGATGGCGGAAATCCAATTAGTTCTTGAGCAAAAGAGTTAATAAAAATGATTCTTCCGCTTGAATCTAGTTTTACAATCGGACTAGATGCCTTTTCGACTAAAAGTCGGTATTTCTCCTCACTCTCCTTTAGTGCTTTTATAACTTTAAGCCGGGATTCCTGTTGAAGAAATAGTAAACACATTAAAAGCGATCCTGTTGGGTAAATAATTAATACTGGTAATGCAATAATTCTTAATACTTCATTAGACATACTTGCCGGTAATACTGATGTTAGAATAAGCATGTTTAAGTGAACTATTACCCCGAAAATAAGAAGGAATGCAATGTTGATTGCTTTCTTGTATCTCCTACGGATATAGTAGTAAACAACTCCAAGCAATGAACTTGAGACAATCACTCCAACCCCCATGTATGCTCCTGGTCCACCAAGATATATGCGGTACATCGAACTTATAAATGTTGATATTGTTGCAGTTATCGGTCCTCCGAATAGTCCACCTATACTAAGAATTATGCTCCTTCCATCGAAAATAACTCCGGGTTGGAGTTTTAATGGATTCATCATACCTATAATAGCAACTATACCAAATAGAACCCCAGCAGTACTCCGATGCCAAATTGAAGAATAGTCCCAACGTCTTGAAATTAAACTATATAAGATGCTGAGCGAAAGTAGAAGTGTTATATTATTTACTAAAGGGATAAAAACCATAAGTAGTTGATATTCAGATTAAAAACAATTACGAATTATATCTGAAAAGTAAACAAAAGAGAATAGGATAATTTAGAATTGATAATGATTTTCCTCATCAATAATATTGATTGTGAATACCCCAAATTATCAAGAAAATTGAAGTGAAATTATGCGAGGATAAAAAATAAAAGGTTTGGGAATCTCCTTAAATGTGTCGGGGTGGAGAGATTGCTCGCAAGGCTCGCGAACTCGTCGCGTTGCTCCTCGGTTAGAACTCACGACCTCGGAAAATGAAAAAAGGATAGCGATCAGTTTTCCTTTATTGGTCGGGGTGGAGAGATTCGAACTCTCGACCTCGTCGTCCCGAACGACGCGCGCTAACCGGGCTGCGCTACACCCCGAAATATTAATTAAACCCGAAAAGAACC
>Ga0116171_10004262_pt1 | contig 12906 bp, 10 predicted proteins | sample AD_JPNHW2_MetaG_FD_89798 | JGI IMG/M metagenome (GOLD analysis project Ga0116171, IMG submission 89798) | Active sludge microbial communities of municipal wastewater-treating anaerobic digesters from Japan - AD_JPNHW2_MetaG | ecosystem: Engineered > Bioreactor > Anaerobic > Digestate | place...
TGGATTGGGCACAACTCACTATGGTCACAGAGATGGAAATCGACCCTGTGCAAGCCGTCGCCCGCGGGAAACGCTCCATCAAGGGTGGTTACGAGCTGCTGGAAGTACCGCTGCCGTGCGTGGTATCGGTCAAGACCGCCTGCAACGAACCGCGTTTCATGGATTTCCGACGCAAGGAGATCTCTCAAGCAGCCGGGAGCCTGAAGGTGTGGAACGCCCAGGACATCCAGGCAGACCCGGAACTGTGTGGATTAAAAGGCTCGCCAACTGCCGTGACCGGGTTGGCCGCGGCAGCATTGCGCGCTCGTAAAAATCAGTTTCTAACGGGAACGAACGAAGAAATAATCAGCCGCCTGGTGGAGATCATCAGGCAGAGTCAATAACCCGCTGAGTTGGAGTATGAACATCGGTTCCGATCAACAGGAACCGATATTAAGCAGACACTGAAGTTGAGTGCTCTTTTTCCTGCTTCTGTTTACGCTTCTCCTTAATGGTCAGCTTCGGTTTCTTACGTTGTTCTTTTTTACCCTTATCTTTTTTTCCGGCGTCTCCCATATTTACTGCTCCTCTTCCAGGAAATGGCGATGCATCTATAGGGTATCATAAACCGGAAAAAAATCAACCGGCTATTTCCAATCATCCGGGTTAATTATTTGCAGTTTATCCCAATACTCCTTCGCCTTGGTGTACTGTCCCAGGCTGTCGTAGGCGATGAACAGGTTATTCATCGTCACTTCGTCCTGTGGATTGATTTCAGCAGCTCTTAACAAGTACTCCAGGGCTTCTGCACTCTTCCCCTGGTTGATCAGGATCGAGCCGATGTTGCATAACGCGTTGAACTGAACCGGGTTGGCCTCGGCGCTTTGCTTGTAATAACTGACCGCCTGGTCGATTTCTGACAGTTTTTCATGCGCGCGCCCGAGGTTGAAGAGTACCTCCCCGCGCAGCTCCGCCACAATGGAATACTCCAGTACTTTTTTCCAGGTATCGATGGCTTCGCGCAGTTTCCCCTGCTTGGCCAGGGTAAGCCCCTCTGTCGAGAGTTTATTCGCCATGGGCTGGTCATCCAGAAGGCGGGACATGCGTTCAGGCTGCTGCGAAGGGCCGACCTTTACCGGCTGCCTGGCGCTAACCCCTTCACTCCACTTGAGCGAACTGACCAATTCATCCATCAGCCGGGTACATTGGCAGTACTGCTTGAAAGAGCCGGCGAACTCAAAGGTAAACAGGAATTCCGCCGCCTTGCCGGTATTCTTTTGCAGCAGCATGATGGAATACCGCCGTCTCCAGGTCATGCGATCGGAATAGGTGACTGCGAAGTGGCTGTACCCCTTGAGGAAGAAAAGGTGCACTCCAGAAATACGCCAGGTGGAATGATACTCTTCGAAATATCGGCGGGCATAATCCACCATGAAATTGTACAATTGGCGGTCGTTCTTACTCTCCAGTCTGAAACGCGATTCATAAACCTCTGGTGAATACTCCTCGCCATACTGAAGATTCCAGTAGATCGGCCGGAATTCGAACTTGGTGCGGTAGCAAGGACCTCCGCCATGGAATGAATCCGTTACCTTTTCCCAACCGGTGACATCGAGGGTGTACTCATCTCCCAGGCACTCACCGGTAAATGTTTCCGGCACGGCGCTTTCATTACGTTTTAGACCTTTCAGCACCTTCCAATTAGTTTTTTCAACAATCTCCTGCATCACGTGGTCAATGTTACCGTCATACTGGATACAGGATGCGTTGTTTAACTGGTTGTACTTTTGATGTGTCAATGGTTCCCGAGGGATCATTATCTCAATGATCCTGTCCGGTCCGACGTAGCGGATGAGTTGAACCATCTCTTTATCACAGTATTCAGAGCCGGCGTAGGCATCATTGGTTAACGCGATGCCGTATCTACTCTGGTGGATGCCTTTATCGATCGCCTGTTGGAATTTCTCGCGTTTCACCAGTAGGATCTGGTATTCAGCAAACCACACTCTGATCCCTGAGCCGATTAACTGGTCTGCAATCGCTCGTGCCAGGTCAACGTTTTGGCTCTTGTAACTGATAAATACATCCCAGGTCTTGCCGAATAAGCAGCGGATAGTATCGATCAGGAACACCAAAGTGGTAGCTCCAAGCGCGACCCACCAGAAGGGATGGGCATTGGAAAACACGTCCCACACGAATGGTTTTAATTGGATCGGAGCCAGTGCCTGCCAACCAAGTTTGCCGGCTACCCAGGTGACTATGAATGCCAACAGGTTGCCAAACACAGCATAACGGATGGTCATACCCAGGATGGAGAAAAAGCGGCTGAGGAACGGCAGCTTGGATTGCACGCTTGCCCGCCCGACCTTACGGTCATAACTAAAAGCCAGGATGGCGAGCAGTGCCAACAGCAAACAGCCTGCGAGAAATACCCAAACCATGGGCAAGTTGCCTGCCGCCGCAAATGAAGGGGACGACTGCCCGGGTTTGAACAAGGCTCCGATCGCAGGCAGCTTTTCCGGGATCGAATTGATGAATTGCAGCACCTTCTCCTTCTGGTAGAGCGCCAGTATGTCCAGCGTTGCCAGGGGGACCAGGAGTACCGCCGTGAGTGTTCCTAGTTTAAGGAGTAATCCATTAACCAGGCAGATGAACAACATGAAGATGAGGATAGCCAGGGCCACCCCGGGCTTCACCCGCAGCTCCCCCCACAATAAACCGGCAGCCCATCCCCCGAAGAATATCAGAATGAAAAACGGAAACAACAATCGCCTTGTACGATTAGAACCCATGGATCCGTCCATTGTTTCCTCACCTTCTGAAATTAATCAAATGGAAACAAAAAGTACGCTGGAATTTTAATCATTATACAGTCACGATGCAGGAATTTGACCAGACAACTAATTCAAATAGGTTCTTCATCTGCCCTGATGAGTTCGAGTTCCCCCGCACTTTTCCGTCCGCTTAGCGGGTTCGAAGTCCCGACCGCTTCATTGTCACAATAGACCCAATACACTGGTTTACCCAGGCTGCGGGTCGATCGGACCACATCACTGGTGCCACCTTGTTTGTGATTATAGACACCATTCCACACGGCAAGCAGCACATCGCACTCCTGCGCCAGGTACATGCCTAGGGACCGGTAAGCAGCAGCATGAGTGGCAGCATCAGGCAGGCGGATGATCTTAACGGCACTCTGCAAAAAACCATCCACGACTGCCGCGTCTTCCCCGTTAACAGGCGCTTCAAGAACCTCACCCGCGCAGACAGGCTGCACAACCACCAGTTTTACCTGTGAGATTTCTCTGGAGATTGTAGTTACCAGCCTGTCACTCCCCTGAGCCAGCGCGGTCAGGACGTTATATTCAGCATCAGGATAATCAACTTGAATGAACCGAAATGCCAATTTGACGCCGGATTCAAGTGCCTCCGAAAAACCGATCATGCGGTGGCCTGTGACTCCTATATTGACAACCTGGCGGGGAGGACTCATATCGGTAAGGTCATTCTATCATTCAATCCTTAAATCCTGTACAATAGAAGCACAAGTTGTTTACACAACGTTCGACAATGGAGGACGCATGCCTAAAAAGATCTACGTGCTCAGTGATCAGGCCATCCATTGGAATATTGTTCCCTGGTCCAAGGGAAAGAACGTCTACCTGGAAGCCTGGGGATACAAGAGTATCAACAAGTTATTAGGCTGCCTGCAGTCCTTTTTCCACCAGATCAGCGTACCGGTGGATTGGGAATTAATGAAGACCGGACTGGAATACGAGGACACGCAGAGCATCAACCCCACCAATCACACCGTTAACCATGCCTTTGCCACCTGGCGGCAGTACAACGATGGCTCTTCCAAGGCCTGGCGCATCCAGGAGATCGTGCATGTCGGCCAATCCGTCCAACCCCAGATCGACCAGGCCGTTTTCTCACGCATCAAGGAAGCCGACCTGGTCATCTTCCAGGATTGGGGCATGAACATCCGTTACTTCGACATCCCCGGACTGAACTCCCTGCTCAAGGACAAGTGGTTCATCTACCGTGCTTATCCACCGGTCTTCGAAGACAAATTATGGCACGAGCTACAGAAAGGCCTGGGGAAAAAGAATATCCTCATCATTCGCGCCAACGACCTGCGCACGATGAACACCTCCATCAGCAAAGGCCTTTCCTGGGAGCAGACCATCCAGGACATCGCCAGCGAAATTTATTTCAAGCGCGCCATCTCGCTGCACCCGTTGCGCACCGCGGAATATGTGCTCATCTCCTTTGGTTGTACCGGAACCCTGTTGATCCATAATCATCTTGACCGAGGTGGCGAGAATCCCGAATTCCAGTTCTTCTTCGATTCCATGGGCGGAGAGGGCTACTGGGAAAAATCCCACCCAGGTTACCTGCCCGGCGACCTGGACCTGTTGTTCGGGTTGGTGGCACGCGAGATCCTTTACCCCGATATTGCTTCCGACATCCGCCTGGACCGCGCCATCCGCGCCCACCTGATGGCCCGCCGCATGCTCATTACCACCGGTGCCAACGTGGAAGAAGGCAGCCTCAGCTATAGCTGCCTGCCCGAAGAGTTTATGAAAGTCTATGGACCCAAACAAACCCAGGAGTTTTCTCCTGTCTCCTTTGATTCTTCAGTATTCAAATCCATGTACGAGCGCAAACAAAACCACCAGGAATCTGCTATCGAAGATTGGTCACTGCTGGGTATGACAAAATGGGACCTGTATTCCCTGGCCCGGCAGATCGCACTCTTCGGTCCGATGAAAGCCCTGCAGGGTTGGAACATCCCCATTGCCAGGTTCAACCTGCTGCTCACCGTGGACCGCAAAGAGATCGAGTTCCTGCACCACCTCAAATCCCTCATCAGCGAGTACCTGCAGAACAAGATCAGCCAACCCCTGTCAATCGCAGTGTTCGGCGCGCCCGGCTCAGGCAAATCCTTCAATATCAAGCAATTAGCCAAATCACTTGATTTGCCCGACCAGGAGATCAAGGATATTACCTTCAACCTTTCCCAGTTCAATGTGGATGATCCCTCGGAGCTTTACCAGGCGTTCCACGCCGTGCGCGACATCTCGCTCTCCGGCAAGACCCCGCTGGTGTTCTGGGATGAGTTCGACAGCAAGCACCTGGCCTGGCTGCGTTACTTCCTGGCCCCCATGCAGGATGGCGAATTCCAGGAAGGTCAGCTCATCCATAACATCGGCAAGTCCATTTTCGTGTTTGCCGGCGGAACCTGTTCCTGCATGGAAGAATTTGAAGACATTGCCCGGGATGCAGTGAGCGACAAGGGACCGGACTTCCTCAGCCGCATCAAGGGTTTCATTAACATAATGGGTCCCAATCCCATGTTGGGTTACACAGACCGTAAGAAAGCCAATCTCAAACCCGGAGACGAAGCCGCTGAACTCATCCTGGCGAGAAATGCCGATCCGGAGTTCATCATTCGCCGTGCCATCCTCATCAACAGCCTGTTGTATTTGAGCTTCAAACAGTTGTTCAAGAACAACATGCTGCAAATTGACGACGGCGTGTTAAACGCTTTCCTGCTGGTCCCGCGCTTCAAACACGGCACTCGCTCCATGGAGACCATTTTCAAGACCAGCCAGCTTTACGGAAAGGATAAATATCACCGCTCCGACCTGCCGCCGGAATCGCAGATGAACCTGCACGTGGACGGGCAGCAGTTTTACGAACTGCTTTCACAGGAACCCAGGAAGTACGAGGGCGGAGAAGCTTTTTACCACCTTGTCAACGAAATCACGTTTGACGAGAAGATCGTTGAAAAATTGGCGGTGGGTATTCACTCCATTTATTCGCTGGTGACCACCACAGGACGTCTCTCCAATCCGCTCTCCATCACGCAAGAAGAATTCAATACCTGGTACGACCAGATGCAGAAACTCCCGGATGAACTGCCGCATGATGAAGTATCTCAGAATTACCACAATGCGCGCAAGATCCCCGAAAAACTCACCTCGGTTGGATTCACCATCGTCCCCCTGGAAGCCGATATTCCAGCTGGTGTGTTTGACGCGGAGGAGTTCGAGAAGGTCAGCCAATTGGAACATATCCGTTGGGTCAGGCATTATATCGACGCCGGATGGGCCTATTCCCCGCATAAGCAGAAAATGAACAAACTGTATGACGCCCTGGTGGCCTGGGATGAGGCTGAACGTCAGAAAGCAGAAGAGGTGTACGGGAAAAACTATGTCATGAAAATGGGCATCGCGAAGGGTGAGATGCTGAGCGAGGACTACCGCAATATGGACCGGGTCATCAGTTTGGCCATTCCCTGGATACTGGAAAAAGTGGGGTACAAGATGGTGCGCTTGAAACATAAGTAATCAACCTCGGTAGGAGTCCGCCTTGGTCCGCAGAGCCTGGAGAGATTTCTTTATCATCCTATCCACCATCTGGATCAACCTGATCCTGTTCATTTTACTGATGGGCATTGGTGCGCTCCTGCTGCGCTATTTTGGCGCTAACCCTACAGCCAATTGGCCGCAGCTATTCCTGGATACTTTTCATCTTGCCACCATCAAACGTGTGGATACCGGTGGAAAACTTATCCCCATTCTGATGGCCTTCTCACTACCCGTATTTACCTCCATTATCTTTGGGGAAGGAATCCTGCGTGTGATGTCCATTTACATGCAGCGGCGCGTAAACCGGAAGGAGTGGGATCTCATGGTTGTGAAGACATTTAAGGGACATACCGTGATCTGTGGTGTGGGAGAGATGGGGCAGCAGATCCTGCGCTGCCTGGTTGCCGAAGAACCGGACATGAAAATGGTCCTGATTGACCCGCATTCCAGCATTCTGTTCGAGATGGGCATCGCTGAGGACCACATTCTACAATTGCAGGGCAGTATGACAGAGATCGAAATTCTCAAGCAAGCCAGGGTACAGCAGGCCAGCCTGGTCATCCTGACAGCCGGGGAAGATGCCGTAAACCTGGAAGCCGCCTACAAGATACTGCATCTGAACCCCGACGTGCCCATTTGGATCCGGCTGCATCACAGCGGGCTGGCTGAGTTGCTTGACTTGGCGAGAAAACCGCAGATCCACTTCTTCTCCCCCTACCAGCAGGCAGCGGACGCCATCGTGACCAACATCATGAACGGAAACCGACAACCGATGTAACAGCGGTTTTCCAAGCCATCCAACACAGGAGGAGCACCGCTCATCGAATATCCTCTTTCATAAAATGGAGGGTTTATGAAACAACTCGTACGCTGCCCGTATTGCGGCTTGACCCAGGAAATGCCGGAGGGGGTGATGCAGTGCCGCAAATGCGGAGGGGATTTGAACGCCAACGTTCAAACCAGCTCCCCGGTATTCATCTGTTACAGCCGGAAAGACAAAGCATTTACTGACCGACTGACCGCCGATTTGAAAGCCCAGGGGGTAAACACCTGGCGCGATGTGGATAATATTCCCCTGCAGAGCCAGACCAACCGGAACCAGTGGCGCTTAGCAGTGGAAGACGCACTCAAGCGTTGTTCCACCATGCTGGTCATCCTTTCTCCTGACGCGCTGGAAAGTGATGAAGTACAAGCAGAGTGGAACGAGTTCGCCAGCAGCAAACGCCCCATCTTCCCTGTCATATCCGAGCCCTGTTCCGTACCTTTCTACCTGAAGATCTACCAGATTTGGGACATGACAAAGGAGTATAAAGAACAACTGCCCCTATTGGCCGGGGTTCTGGCACCCAAAAAGCAATACCTGCCTCCCCGGGAGGTGCCGAAATCTCCCGCTCCCCGTAAACTAAATCCGCTGTGGATTGCGTTGATTGCGGCAGTTGTGCTCATCGCAGCCGGCGTGATCGTCTATTCCCTGATTAATAAGACACCTCAGACACCTGTGACCACGGGAAATACCGTCAATCCTGAGCAATATCCGCTGCCCTCCGAATTGGAACAACCCACACAAGCAATCTCCAATAATCCGCTTCCCACCGAACCACTCAGCGGTTCCAGCGACCTGGGAGTGCTGGGCAAGGAGCTCTGGCGGGTAAATGTGGGCGGCGAGATCGTGCATGCCCCCACTATCGGACCGGAAAGAGAGATCTATGTGGTGACGCATAACGGGCTGCTGCTGGCGCTGAACGCCGATGGCAGCAAACGCTGGCAGGCGATCATCGGCAGCTCTTCCAGCTTTGATATCGCCACCCGCGTGGTGATCGGGAAGGATGGCATGGTAGCCTTGACCAACGATGGTCATCTGCTCACCTTCGACTCTGAAGGGAATCCAAAGTTGAACCTGGGCAAGAGCGGTGGATTGACTGCCCCGCCAACTTTTGGTGAAGATGGAACGATCTATGTAATGTCGAATGAGAGCACACTCTGGGCGATCTCTCCGGAAGGAAAAGACTTATGGAACACCAAGTTGTGCAGTATTTACGGTGGAGGAACCTGGCCAGGCGCGGTGGTGAGCTTCGGTGATATCGTCCTGGCCGTCTGCAAAGGTGACACCATTTATGAACTGCTCGCAGATTCGGGGACGATCGCCTACACATACCAGACCAATGACAAAATGGAATCTACCCCGGCGGTTGGGCAGGACATGACAGTCTATTTTGTGTCAGATGGAGGTTGGGTGTTCGCCATGCCCAAATTGGATAAACCTCTCTGGACAGTTTCGGTGGCAGGTGGTGCGAACATGATCCAGATGGTGGACGCCCCGGTGGTGGCCGGACCGGACGGGTTGATCTACGTTACCCCGCGGCACGGAACCATTTACGCCCTTAAACCTGAAGATGGTTCGATAGTCTGGAGTGCGAAGATTGGCGGACAGGGGGTGGGCATCAATCCGGTGGCTGTTACCAGGAATGGCCACGTATACGCGAAAAATTTGATCGGCGAATTGTTTTGGATCGACCCGGGCGGAAATATTAAATTAAAGCTGAGTCCGGCAGATGAAGCCCATAAATTTGCCCCGCCTGCGGTGGGTCCCAATGGCGAACTCTACCTGGGAGTTGGTACTGAACTGGTGGCCTTTCAACCGCCTGCCAATTGATGATCGAGGAAAGGAGTTTGAAATGAAAGGCAAGATAATTGCGCTGTTGATGCTAATGGTGATCCTGTTGGCGGCATGTGGATCAAACAAAACGGCGTCTGATCCTACCCCGGGAACTTTTTCCGGAAAGACCAGCCAAGGCAATATTTTCACCCTGGTGGTGAAGAATACCCCGAACGGTCTGGCGGTGACCTCGGTACAGTACAAGGTTAAGGTGTCTGGAAGTGGCTGGTCAGTGACCATCGATTATGTCCAACCGCTTGATTGTCTCCTTTATATAAAGGAGGGGCGTTTCAGTGGCAGCGTGGAGTTGAACGGCACAGATGCTCCGGCGGAGTTCAGTGGTGCTTTCTTTGAGGAAAAGCTGGTAGAGGGTCGCTTCAAGCAGACCAAGGAACACCCGCAGGGGTTAGGCAGCGGTACGGCAGATGTGACCTTCAGCGCGGATCGCTCAGAGTAATTCCTGGTGGACACTCGATCAAAACACAAGGAGTAAACTATGGGATTCAAATTATTCAAAAGTCCCGAAGAAAAAATGCGAGAAGCAATGTTTCGCATGACTTTACCAGTCGGCAGAGACATCAGGCTGCTTCTTGCCAGCAATGGCGACTATTATATGGGCGACTACGCAACTACAAAAATGTATGAACGCCCGATGCATGAGTTACTCTTTCTCAAGGAAAGGTTGAAGAAATTAGGTATCGCGCTGGCAGTGTGTGACGATGCAGGCTTCTTCTTTGCCGACCCGATCCAGGTTGTGCGCTTTAGGTCCTCATTACAGGAAACACTGGACAAGGCTGGTGATAATTCGGGATTCGTCTTTATCCAATTGATGAAACATTTTTGGATGAACAAGATTCCTATCGCCAAAGTACGTGTGTTCATGGAAGGTTTTGAAGTGGAGACCTTCGTGGATGGCGAAAAGGTGAAGAAGGAGTTACTCAGAAAACCATTTTAATAGCTTGTTTCAATGTGCTCTCTGATGAAAGGAGGAGCCATGGCCAAACTCATGCGCTGCCCGTTCTGCGGATTGCTTCAGGATGAGCCGTCAGGTGTTAAAGAGTGCAAACGCTGCGGCGGTCAATTGGAATTTGACGCTGGTCAATTGCCCGGCAGTACATCTTATGTGCAGATTCAGATGGAACTGGACCAGGTGGCCGCCCCGGCCGGCCGCAATGGTGAGCGGCACCTTCTGCTCACCATCCGCACACCGGATAAAGTTCCTGCGGAGGACGCGGTTCCAGGTGGAAAAGAGCGACCGCCCATTAACTTTACCGCGGTGTTGGACGTTTCCGGTTCGATGCAGGGGGAGAAGATCGAGCAGGTGAAGGACGCCCTCATCCGGGCTGTGCGCTTCCTGCGGGAAGGGGATATATTCTCGCTGGAGACGTTTGGCAACCACTCCACAACCATATTTAACGCAGAAGAGGTAACCAGGTCCACCCGTGATGAGTTCCTTGCGAAGATCACCCGCCTCTGCGCAGGCGGAATGACCGCTCTCTGGCAGGGATTGAATGCGGGCATTGATGACGCCCGCGAAAAACCCCGCACCAACAACCTGCTGCTTCTGCTCAGTGACGGGCAGGCAAACGTCGGCGAGACCGACCTGGAGGTCATCGGTCAGGCAGCCGCGAAGGCCCGCGAGAAGAATCTCATAGTCTCAGCGCTCGGTGTGGGAGACGATTACAACGAAGCCTTAATTACCGAGGTGGCCACCCAGGGCGGCGGGCGGTATTACCACATTGAGGAAGCCCGGCAGATCCCAATTTTTGTCGCTGGAGAATTGGGGGAGGTTGCCTCCCTGGCAGCCCGCGAAGTAAAGATCAAACTTACGCTTCCGCAAGGAGCCACCCTGCTGCCGTTCACGGCTGCCTATCCGGTGCAACAAGCAGGCAGTGAGGCTGAGATCCTGGTTGGCGATATCCCGTGTGATACCGAACTGGAGGTCCCGCTGCGATTGGCCTTCCTGGCTCATAAGAAGGATAGCCGGCTCAGCGTGGAGGGTGCACTTGAATTCAAATCTCCCGTTGATAAAGCCCATAATGTTCCTATAAATCGTGTTACGGTACGCTTTACTGATCCGCAAGCCTTTCAACTGCGCGAGGGCATCGTCATGCCCGTAGCAGAAAAGGTATTTGCCCAGATGAAAGCCGCCAGCGTGATCGGCGTATCAAGAGTGAGAGCCATGCGTCCCAGCGAAGCCGTCCAATCAACAAACATGGCCATCAACTCGCTGAGAGAGTATGCTAATCTACTCGGCGGGGATCTGGCAGAGAAGGAAATGAGCGATGCTGCAGAGGAATTGCATGCCCTCGGCTTGTCCTCCTCAGCAGCCAAGCACAGCGTTTCACGGGCAGCAGCGCATATCCGCTCGATCAAGGACTTTCTAGGCTGATAAGGTAACAGGATGGGACTCGATTTTAGTTACATTTTATATTTCAAATGGGAAAAAATGTGGGAAGCTCTGGATGCGGTGATAAAAATCGCACAGCCATCCGAAATTCCTTCAAGGTTGATCTTTCCCGATCACGAGCTCCTCATTCCGATGGAAACCTGGATCTCAAACAATGGCATTCAACATTCGGACGATCCTGAGTTGAATTTTTCATCCGTGCTGTTCTTCGAAGCGGATGAAGCGATCCGCGAATACGTTGAAGACCACGGAGGGAATTCTGATGATTTTCGCAGTCCGCCAGACGCAACCGGTATAGCCAAAATTCCGATCGGTTATGTATATTTATCCATTTACAACAAAGGGTCTGAATGGTACGGGGAAGATGGTGCCCGGGACGTGGCAGCGTTTGATTTTGGCACCCCCGGAACGACTATGAGCATCCTCTTCCAGGAATCCCCCTCCATCCGTAACACATTTTTACAGTTAGCCCGGAAAATACCTGCCGAATGTGCTGTGTTCAATAGTGAATTCAACGGCGAGGTAATCTGGTGGAAAGGGAAAGAGGTCTCCATTGAAATTGGCGACCCCTTTATGCAACCGCATGAGATCGAAACGATTCTGTCCAAACCAACACCACCGGCAAGCCATGATCGGAATGATTGATGGAAGATGCATATCGTGAACTCAGGTTGGAGATCATTCGCTTGCGCCGGTTGCTGGCGGATATGGAGAACAGGCGTAACGCTAGCAGCGGAGTGGTTCCGGCAGACATCTGGCAGCAACTGGTCGATACGTCCCACGCGCTCGAACAGGCAGAGGGCAGGTTGAGGGAGGTCTGCACCCGGGTGACCGCGGAGGTCAACCTGGTCCAGCGGGACATCATTTCAATCCTTGACAGCCATAACCGCCTGCGGGAACAGATGCGCGAGGTGGAGGAACTCTTCCTGGTAAATATAGTGCGTCCAGGAAGCCACCTTAAGAATGCCATTGCCCAAAGAGAGTACCTGGAAATGGAATATCAACGCCTGTTGAGCAGGATTCATAATGAAGCCTATCTCGATCGCGGTGACCTTGAACAGGACATTCAGCAAGCTCTGATGAATTCCGATCAGTACCCGGTGGAGGAAAGCCCCGAAGAGGAAGACAACTTTTTTGAAGATGAGGTCGAGCCTGCCAGGGACATGACCAGGTTGAGCGCGGATGAGGTGCTGGAAGCCTTTCGGATTCGTGAGCTGCGCAAGGAATTCAGGCGCGTCGTCCTGCCACAGGTTCACCCGGATACTTCTACGACCCCGGAAGAGGTTTTCAAAACCGTATTCGAGGTATACAAGCAGAACGATACCATCCTGATGGAAGCGTACATCCTTCAATACCGCGGAGAACTGGTCACCCCATCCGGAGAGGACCCCCTGGAGAGTCTCGATCTGTTGATGGAAACCCGGCAGAGGTACGTGGACTGCCGCAGCAAATTGACAGCCCGGGTGGAGAGCCTGAAACGCGAA
>Ga0116171_10004263_pt1 | contig 12905 bp, 11 predicted proteins | sample AD_JPNHW2_MetaG_FD_89798 | JGI IMG/M metagenome (GOLD analysis project Ga0116171, IMG submission 89798) | Active sludge microbial communities of municipal wastewater-treating anaerobic digesters from Japan - AD_JPNHW2_MetaG | ecosystem: Engineered > Bioreactor > Anaerobic > Digestate | place...
CTGGGGGTGCGCAAGCCATCGCCGGAGTATTTCGCTGCGGTGCTCGCGGACCTCGGCCTGCCGCCGGAGCGCGTCGTCATGGTGGGCGACGAGTGGCGGGCCGACATCGATGGTGCGCTCGCGGCGGGCCTGTGGGCGGTGTGGTACGACCCTGGCCACCGTGGCGAATGCCGCCACGAGCGGGCCCGTACGCTACACGACATGCATCGGTTGCCGGCGGCACTTCAGGAGTGGGGGTTGGTCTGAAGGCTGTGACCCGCGTGGCTGACGCCGCGCCAGGAGGGGCTGCATGAGGGTTTGGATCAGTGTGGTGGTCGGATGCCTGTCGGCGGTGAGCGCTGCAGCCGGGGTCCTCGGCCCTAGCAACGCCGGGTTCGAGCAGGCCGGCACGGCGGGGATGCCGGCCGGCTGGACGGTTAGCGAGGAGGGCCAGCCGGGTGGTGTGCGCGTCGTCCAGGACACCACCGTGGTACACGGTGCCAAGGCCTCGCTGCGGGTCGAGTGCGCCGACGGATGCGAGGTCACCGTGGCCTCGGCGCCGCTGCGCCTGGAGGTCGGGCGGCCCTACCGGTTGCGGGGGTACATCCGTACCGCGGGGCTGGTCTCCGACCCGCTGGCCCGCTACCCGACGGCGGTGCCCGCGACCCTGTCGATGGCCTCGTTCCCGTTCACGAACCACTCCCCCGCGGTCGGCGCCGACAGCGACTGGACCCTGGTGCAAGCCGTCTTCATCGCTACCCGGGGAGAGGACCGGGTGCAGCTCCACCTGGGGCGCAATGGCACCGCCGCCGGCACGGCGTGGTTCGACGACCTCGCCGTCGAGGAGGTCACGGACGTCCGTGAGCTGGTCCCGGCCGAGACGGTGCGCTGGCGGGGTGAGGGGTATCGCTACGAGGATCGCGGCTGGATCGTCCTGCACGTCGAGGGTGAGCCGTACCCCCGCGGATTCCAGCACGGCTTCCTGCTCGCTGACGAGATCGTCACCTACCTCGGGAAGCTCGCCATCGGAGAGAACGGCAAGGAGCCGGCCGCCGGGTGGACGAGCCTGCGGCTGCTGGCCGACGCGCTGCTGCTGCGGGGGTTCGACGAGGAGCAGCTCACCGAGATGCGCGGCATCGCCGACGGGGCAGCCCGCGCCGGCGCCACCTACGACGGCCGGGCCATCGACCTGCTGGACATCGTCACCCTCAACTCGGTGGTGGACCTCGGGCAGCTCAAAGGAGCGCTCCGGGTAACCCCCAACGCGCTCTCGGGGCGCAGCTTCCTTTCGGCCGCCGAGGAGATGGCGATTCCCGACGAGCGCCACAAGTGCTCGTCCCTGGCCGCCACCGGCCCGGCTACCGCCGACGGCGGCGTGGTGTTTGGCCAGCTCTTCATGTGGGGCGGCTACACCGGCGTCCACTTCAACGTCTTCTGCGACCTCGTGCCGACCAGGGGGCAGCGTCTCGTCTACCAGACGTTCCCGGGCGGCATCCACTCCGGCACCGATTTCTACCTCAACGACGCCGGCATCGTCTTCGGCGAGACGACGGTGGCGCAGACGCCGTTCGAGGCCTCGGGCACGCCGCAGTCCAGCCGCGCCCGCCGCGCCGCCCAGTACGGCCGCTCCATCGACGACGTCGTGCGCATCCTGTCCGAGCGCAACAACGGCCTGTACACCAACGACTGGCCGATGGCCGACCTGAAGACCGGGGAGACCGCGGTCCTTCTGCTCGGCACCAGGCGCTCGAAGCTCTGGCGCTCGTCCGACACCCCGGCGCCGTTTGGCACGCCGGGGTTCCTGTGGGCCAACAACAACGCCCGTGACGACGGGGTGCGGCAGGAGTACGCGGTGCAGCCCGACGGCGCGCCATTCGACATGGTCTTCGCGCCGTGGAACCGCGACCTGGCGTTCCTCGACTTCTACCGGCGCTTCAAGGGTCAGATCGACGCCAAGGCGCTGGTGGGGCTGTGGGCCTCCTCGCCCATGAACCGCCCTCACGCCTGCGACGGCAAGGTCACCGACACCCAGATGGGCCGCCAGATGGTCTTCATGGCGCACTACGGCAAGACCACCCTGCGCGAGAAGGTACCCGGATCCGGGAACCGCCGCATGCCGGACCTCCCCGGCGCCATCCCGCACCTCACCCTGGGCTGGGCGACGATCAGCCCCAAGATCCTCACCGGGATGCTCAAGGCGGCGCGCACCGAGGCGCCCGCCCAGGCGGCGTCTCCGACCCTGGTCCTGACCGAGGTGGCCGACCGGTACCATGTCGACGATGCTGCACTGTGGCGACAGAGCCTCTTCCCGGCCGGCGACGCGGACGGCTGGCTGGCGTCGGCCTCGGCCGGCCTCTGGAGCCTGCTGCACAACCTCCCGGACAAGCCCGAGAAGGCGTTCGTCAGGCTCACCGATGCCCTGGCCGAGCTCGGGAACCGCTACCTCTACGTGACGGCCCATGAGGGCGACCTGGCGGCGGTGGAGGCCAGGTGCTCGTACGAGCAGTACGGCCCGTACCAGATCCCCCGCGTCAAGGGCACCTTCGCCCTGCACCAGCTCCGTCTGGCCCTGGGGACTGAGAAGTTCCTCCAGGCGATGCGCGTCGCCCACGAGCGCTTCGGCAATCGCCAGGTCTCGACGGCGGCGTTCCTGGAGGCCCTTGCGGCCGGCGCCGGGCAGGACGCGGCCGCCATCGTGCGGCCGTGGATCGAGCGACAGGGTCTGCCGGACCCGCGTCCGGCCATGACGGTCGAGCCGGCTGGCGCAGAGTGGTTCGTCCGTCTCGACGTGGCCCAGCCGGGGACGCCGTACCGGCTGTGGGGCAGCGCCGCCATCGAGCTTCCCGGCCAGCGGGTGATCAAGCCGTTCGAGCTCTCCGGGCCGACGACCAGGCTCGAGTGGCGGGTCGCGGCCCGACCGACCCGGATCCTGTTCAACGCCGGCCACGACTTCCCGGTCGTCCACGACCGGTTCTTCGCCTGGTCGAGCTTCGCCGACGACTTCGACCACACGCTCATCGTCTACGGCACGGCGCGCCAGGTCGAGGCCAACCACACGGTTGCCCTGCGTTTCCAGACCGCCCTGGCGGACGCCTTCTCGGAGATCCTCCCGCCCCTCGTGAAGGACGCGGAGCTGACCGCTGACCAGGCGGTCGAGCACGATCTCGTCGTCCTCGGCGAGGGGCGCGACAACGCCTTCCTAGGCCGCCTGGCCGGCAAGCTGCCGGCCGAGTTGGGTCAAGGGTTCTTCCGGTTCGAGGGGCGGACCTACGCCGGCGCCGACGAGGGGCTGTACCTCGTCCTGCCCAACCCCGCCAACCCGAGGCGCGCGCTCTATCTCGTGGTCGCCAACAGCGCCCTGCAGCTCTGGCGCATGACCAGGGTGTACCAGCCGTCGCTGTCGAGCTGGGCGATTGCCAGGGGCGACGACGTGACGTCGCAGGGCTTCTTTGACCCGGGAAGGTTCTCCCTGCAGCCGGGCGAAGGGTCCTAGGTCGGCAGTGCGCGCGATCCTGATGGCCGGCGAGCCGGTGGTTCGCGACGACCTGCCGCGGCCGGAGGTGCCGCCCGGGGAGGCGCTGATTCGCCTGACTCGAGCCGGGATCTGCAACACGGACATCGAGATCCTTCGCGGGTACCGGTCGTTCCGGGGCGTCCTCGGGCATGAGTTCGTCGGCGTCGTCGAGGCGTTCGGCGACACCGCGGTGCTTGCCGCGCCGCCGCGGGTGGTGGTGGGGGACCGGGTCGTCGGCGAGATCAACTGCGTGGCGCCGGAATCGGCCTCCCGCGACGCCCGGGCGCGGGCGCAAGACCCGATGCGCACGACCCTGGGCATCGCCGGGCGGGACGGCTGCTTCGCCGACTACACGGTTCTACCCGTGGCCAACCTCCACCGGGTGCCCGACGGGGTGGGCGACGACGAGGCCGTCTTCGCCGAGCCCCTGGCGGCCGCCTGCCGGATCCTGGAGCAGGTGGCGATTGCCCCCGGCGCGCGGGTGGTCGTCCTGGGGGATGGAAAGCTCGGCCTGCTGTGCGCGCAGGTAGTGGCGGCCTCGGGACCATGCGAGGTGACTGTGGTCGGGCGTCATGCAGCCAAGCTGGACGTGGCGCGAGGCCTGGGGATCCGCGCCGCGCTCGAGGCCGAGGTGGGCGCGGCGGCGGGGCATGCGGCGGACCTGGTGGTGGAGTGCACCGGCTCGCCGACCGGCTTCGGTCTGGCCCGGCACCTGGTGCGGCCGCGCGGCACGGTGCTGCTCAAGAGCACGTTCCACAGACGCTCCGACGTCGACCTGACGATGATGGTGGTGGACGAGATCACCGTCGTCGGCTCGCGCTGCGGGCCGTTCGACGTGTCGCTGCGGTTTCTCGACGAGCGGCGCATCGAGGTGCGGTCGCTCATCCACGCGCGCTATCCCCTCGGGCAGGGCGTCGAGGCGCTGGCCCATGCCCAGCGCCCCGGGGTGCTCAAGGTGCTTCTGGATATTTCGTAGGGAGCTCGTGGGGCTGGTCGAGCCTGAACGACAGGAAGAGCGGGCTGGCCGAGATGGACAGCCCGCCTTCCGCTCTATTCCTTGACCTTCTTGCCCTTGGCGTAGAGCTTTGGAAGTCCCGTCTTGGCCATGTTCTCGGTGATCTCCTCGATCCAGTTGAAGAACTTGCCGTCGGTGGTCGACCAGGAGGTGCCGCTCACCACCCGGTGGTGGAACCCCGCGAGCGCCTTGCCGCTTGCAACGTCGACGAAGCGCACGTCGATGGTGGTATTGCCGGCTCCGGCGCCGAATCCTACCCACATCTTCGCCGCCGTGTTGCCGGTGCTGCAGTCGACGACGCGGCCCTCGACGAGGATGTCGCCGCTCTCGTACGATGTCTTGATCCGATCTCCGTAGGCCTTGGCGAAGGCGCTCGAGAAGACCTCGTTCATGGTGCTGCTCATCATCTTGGCCAGCCGGTGGTCCTTCTCGTCGCGCTCCGAGGCCTTCGGACCCAGGAACGTCGGCTCGGGCCAGGCCTTGAAATGGAGCGACTTGCCGTCGAGGTCGAACCCCTCGCTCACCCACAGGTAGTCGATCTCGTCGGCTTCCCGGAAGGTGGCGCCGTCAGAAAACCAGGAGATCTCGAGCTTGCCGTCGTCCAGCGTCGCGGCGGCCAGGGGAGCGGCCAGCGCCAGCCAGGCAATGCACCACATGCGTGTCAATCCGCCTCGAAGCTTCATACCCTCCTCCTTTTTCCCGGTGGGCGTGCTCTCGCCGCCTCAGGGAACGCCAGCGTATCCTCGCGGTGCCCGCTTCACGAGCGAGCTACGACGGGATGCGCAGCCGCTGTCCGACCTTGATGAGGTTCGGGTCGCTCAGGATGTCCCGGTTGGCCTCGAAGATCTTCATGTAGGCGCCGGCTTTTCCGTAGTAGCGCTTGGCGAGGGCGCCGAGAGTGTCACCCGGGGCGACGACGTGAATTACGGGCTCCTCGCCAGCGGCCGGCACCGGCCCGGCCTCGGCCGGCACGTGGGCGGCCGGCGGCGGCACCCGGATGGTGTTGATCACGTTGTCGCACTCGACTCGGGCGCAGAACTCCTGCATAGCCCGGGTCTTGGCCTCGATGTCTGGAGCCTCGCCCCGGAGGGTGATCACCTCGCCGTTCACCGTGGCAGTCAGATTCACGACGCCGAGCCCCATCTGACCGATCTGGGCGACCGCCTCCTGCGTCTTTTCCTCGAGCGACTTGCCGAAGATGCCCATGTTCGTGCGCCTCCCGTGCACAAGGATACCGCCGATGTGCCAGGGGCATTCCGGTTCCGATCGTGCGTCCGGACCTCGCCCCGGACACGTCCACGACCACGGCTGCGTCCACGTCAGGTCCGACGCTGCCGCCTGGGGGTGGGGAATCGGTCGGCGCAGGCCGGGTGGCTACTCCGGGAGCTTCCCGAGCCACCGCCAGAGGGTGCGGTGGAACCCGTGAAACCAGCCGACCGGCTCGACGAACATGAGCAGGCAGTGGCCGGCCACGACCTCGATGCCGGCGGCGCGGGCCGCCTCGATGGCGGCAGGCGACTCCGTGCCTGGCTGGAGCCAGATCCGGGGGATTTGGGCGGCCGCCGCCTCCTGGACGACCTTGAGGGCCTTGGCGGGAGGGACGACCACGACGACCCCGCCGACCGGCTCGGGGAGCGCGGCCATGGTCGGCCAGCAGGCGTCGCCCTCGATGCGGTCGGCCCCGGGGTGGACCGCCAGCACGTGGTAGCCCTTCGTGCGCAGCTCACGGTAGATGGCGCTACCAAACTTGTGGCCCGAGCGTGATGCGCCGACCAGGGCGAGGGTCTTCTGCCGGAGGAAGTCGTCGACGGCAATGCGGGTGGTCATCGGAGAGGGCCTCCCGGGCCGCATTATGGCCTGGGCTCGGCTCCGGCGCACGTGTCAGGAGTCGTGAGGGGCGCCCACGGCACGCTCGCGCTCGTCCGCCTCGGACCGCGTCGCCGGGGGCGCCGGATCGCGCCGCGCCGTGACGATGAACCGTTTGGGGGCGAAGCCCACGTAGCGGAAGGGGTAACACGTCACCAGGGTGAGCGTGGGCCGCTCGGTCGGTGACAGGACCTCCACCTGCTCGGGCCTGACGACGCGAGAGCCCTCCACGGTGTAGTGGTAGGTGGTCGTCGGCGTCATGACCTCGATGGTGTCTCCCGGCGCCACGCCCTGAAGTGGCTTGAAAAGCCCGTTCCGATGCGCGGCAACGCCGACATTGCCCGGCTCGCCAAAGCGCGCCGTGCCGGGGATGTGACCAACCGCGAGGCTGAGGGTGGCCGAGTCGGCGCCCTCCTTGATGACCGCCGAGATCCCGAGTCGGGGGATGCTGATCATCCCCACCACTCCGGGCGCCAGAGCGGGGCGGGGCGGGCGAGCCGGTCCCGGCCTGACCAGGCGGGGCCCGGGCTCCAGCTCCTCGGCCCGAACGGTTCGGAGGACCCGGAGCTGGCTCTCCTGAAATCGGGACAGCCGCCAGGTGCGGAAGCCGGCGGCGGCGAGCAGGCCCAGGCCTCCGACGATCAGAACGGAGCCGGCGGCTCCGAGAGCCCGGTTGCGGCGGAGCCGCCGGCTGTTCATGTGATCCTGTCCATCTCCTAGGAGTGGCTGCGCGACACGACTCGCCGCAGCCCAAGACCGCCCAGGACGAGCGCGAGCCCTGCCATGGCGAGGAGCGGTGTCGTCGAGTCGGCGGTCCTGGGGAGAACGTTCGGGAGAACGCCTTCGCCCTTGGGCATCGGCTTCGAGCTGACCTGCTGCGCCGGGCTCGACTTGGGCTGGCTGGCGCTGGCCATCTGCATGGGGGCCTCGGAGGTGGCGCCCATCAGCGGTTGCTGCCCGGCCATCATGGTGCCTCCATTGGACGGCGGTGTCTCTCCGGCGGAGGTGGTTCCGGCCTGGGAGCTGCCGGCGGTCGAGTCGTTGGCGGCCACCTGCGAGCCCGCAGGCTGGGCTGGAGTCCCCTCGGCTAGCTCCTGTTCCAGCTCCTGGGTCATGGTGATCATCGGCTTGATCTTCGACGCGCGCTCGAAGGCCGCCACGCGCTCGCCGCTGTAGATGAACTCATGGCCGTACTGGCTGCCGATGAAGGTCCAGGTTCGCAAGGCGCGCGGCGTTTGACGTTCCCCCGTGGGGATGAACACGAACTGGTTCTCGGTCGCTGGCTTGCCGTTGTCGACCATCAGGGTCAGGACGGTGGCGTAGATCCGCTGCAGGTCCGGGCTCAGGACCTCAACTACGTCTCGCCTTCCCTGAGTACGGATGACCCGAACCAGATAGGTTCCCGGCTCGAGGACCTTGCCGGGAACTTCGATCGGCTCGGTGACGTTGAGGATCGACTGCCCGATGTCGGCCTGGGTAGTCGGGGCCTCCAGCATGAGGAGTGACACCGTCAGGACTGCAACGAGAACGCCGGGACGACAGCGATGAAAGCTCATGGACAAGTCTCCTTTCACTGAGGTTGGGCGGAGCACAGCGGGCGAGATCATCGCTCCGTCGGGGGGCACGCCGATGGACGTGTCGGCCCCTCCCGTGTTGCACATGGGTCTCAACGCCGGCAAGGAGCCGAAAATTCTAGACGTGCCCGCCTGGTGTGACGGAGATCACAACGGCCGCCTGGCCCAAGTGCGTGGGTCGACGAGGCCTGACCGCCGGTCCGATGGCAGCCAATTTCACGGATATGGCGGGAGGCCAATCAAATTGGCTGAGGATAAACCCCGGCCTATTGGATCTTGTCGGTGGTCGATCCCGGGCCTATCGTGGCATTGGATCGATCCAATGCTTTCTGTGGATCGGCGAGGGGAGGAGGCATGGAGCTCGTGGTCGACCGCAGCAGCCAGGAGCCGGTGTACCGCCAGATCAGCCGTCAGATCCGCGGCATGGTGGCCAGCGGCGCCCTTCCCGGCGGTTTCCGCCTGCCGCCGGAGCGCCGCCTCGCCCGTGCCCTCGGGGTCAACCGCTCGACGGTGCTGCAGGCCTACGACGAGCTCAAGGCCGAGGGGCTGCTGGATGCCCACGTGGGGCGCGGCACCTCGGTGCGGCCTCCCCGCCAGGAGATCCTCGAGCCTGCCAGCGAAGTGGTGCCGCTGCCGTGGCGGCAGCTCTTTCGCCAGGTGGGACCGGAGGCCCTCGACCCGCTGGTTCGCGACCTGCTCGCCATGTCCGAGCGGCAGGATGGCATCTCCCTGGCCGTGGGCCTGCCGGCGCCGGAGCTGCTCCCGGTCCAGGAGGTACGCGACGTGCTGCGGACGCTGTTCGGCGAGGTCGGGCCGGCGCTCCTCCAGCACAGCCCGACAGAAGGCCACACGCCGCTTCGGGAGTCGATCGCCGGGCTGCTGGCCCGGCGCGGGATCCTCTGTGACCCCTCGGAAGTGCTGGTGCTGTCCGGCTCGCAGCAGGGGTTGGACCTGGCGGCGCGGGTGCTCGTCGATCCCGGCGACGTGGTGGTGGTGGAGGAGCCCTCGTTCTTCGGCGCCCTGCAGTGCTTCCGCGCCGCCCAGGCGCGCCTGGTCGGGGTGCCCGTGGACGGGGAGGGGATGCAGACCGACGTGCTCGAGTGGGTGCTGCAGCGCCACCGCCCCAAGCTCATCTACACCCTCCCAACCTTCCAGAACCCGTCCGGTGCGGTGATGAGCCTCCAGCGCCGCCGCCACCTCCTGGAGCTGGCGTATCGCTACCAGGTGCCGGTGCTGGAGGACGACCCCTACTCGGACCTGCGCTATGCGGGTGAGGCGCTGCCCACCCTCCGGACGCTCGACACCCACGGCTACGTGCTCTACCTGTCGACGTTCTCCAAGGTCCTGAGCCCGGGTCTTCGGCTTGGTTTCCTGGCGGCGCCGCGGCCCGCGCTCCGACAGATGACGTTGGCCAAGCAGGCCGTGGACCTGCACACCAACACCCCAGCCCAGTGGCTCGCCGACCGGTTCCTGCGCGAAGGCCTCTTCGCCCCGCACCTGCTGCGGGTGCGCGCGGCGTACGCGGCGCGCCTGGAGGCGATGGATGCCACGCTGCGCTCCTGCGCCCCGGCGGGGATGAGCTGGCAGCGGCCCGAGGGCGGGTTCTACGTCTGGTGTCGCCTGCCGGCGGAGGTGGACGCGCGCGCCCTGGCGACCCGCGCGGCCGCGGCCGGGGTGTCGTACCTGCCGGGCCGGTCATGCGCCGTGTCGCCACCGGCCGAGGACCACGTCAGGCTCAACTTCAGCTTCTGCGGCCCGGAGCTCATCCGGGAAGGGGTGCGCCGGCTGTGCAGGGCGCTCGGGGAGGCCCAGGCCATCCCTCGCGCCGACACTGCCGAGACCCGCCCCATCGTCTGATCAATCGGAGGATCGAGATGAACTACCCACTGGCACAGCGCATGGACAGGATGAAGGCCTCGGAGATCCGCGAGATGCTCAAGCTCACCCGCCGCCCCGAGGTGATCTCGTTCGCGGGCGGGCTCCCGGCCCCTGAGGCGTTCCCGGTCAAGGAGATGCAGGAGGTGGCGGCGAGGATGCTGGCGACCCGGGGGTGCGAGGTGATGCAGTACTCCACGACGGAGGGGGAGCCTGACCTCCGGGAGTGGATCGCCGCCCGCATGGCCGCGCGGCTGCAGACCGCCGTGACCCCGGACGAGGTCCTCATCACGTCGGGCTCCCAGCAGGGGCTAGACCTGTCGGGGAAGGTGCTGCTCGACGAGGGCGACAGCGTGCTGTGCGAGAGCCCGACCTACCTGGCAGCGATCCAGTGCTTCACTGCCTACCGGGCGCAATTCGTGGAGGTCCCCACCGACGACGACGGCATGCTCCCCGAGGAGCTCGACAGACGCCTGCGGTCCGCGCACCGCCCCAAGGTCGTGTACGTGATCCCCGACTTCCAGAACCCGACGGGTCGGTGCTGGTCGCTGGAGCGGCGACGCCGCTTCATGGAGGTGGTCGCCGCCCACGAGGTCGTGGTCCTGGAGGACAACCCATACGGCGAGCTGCGTTTCGAAGGGGTGGCGCTGCCAGCCCTCAAGGCGCTCGACCGCAGAAATCAGGTGGTGATGCTCGCCACCTTCTCCAAGATCCTGTGTCCGGGGCTGCGTCTGGGGTGGGTCGCGGCGCCCGCGCCGCTGCTCGAGAAGTACGTGCTGGTCAAGCAGGGGGCCGACCTGCACACCTCGACGCTCACGCAGAGGCTGGCTGCGGACTATGTGCACGAGTACGACCTGGATGCGGCGATCGGTCGCATCCGTGAGCTGTACCGGGGTCGTCGCAACCTCATGGTGGCGGCGCTGGAGCGTGAGCTGCCGCCCGGCGTGCGCTTCACCCGGCCCTCCGGCGGGCTCTTCTTGTGGGTCGAGCTTCCCGAGCAGCTTTCCGGCCGCGACCTGCTGGCGCGCTGCCTTCAGCACGACGTGGCGTTCGTGCCGGGCGGCTCGTTCTTCCCGTGCGGTGGTCACGAGAACACGGCCCGCCTCAACTTTTCCAACATGCCCGAGGCGCGCATCGAGGAGGGCATCCGGAGGTTCGCGCTGGCCATCCGCGAGATGCTTGCTGAAACCGCTGTTGCGGCCACGGCGAACGCCTAGCTCGCCAGGTGCGCGGCGAGGAATCGGCTCTTGACCGTTTTCAGGAGGTGACCATGTCCCAGTCGTACACCATCGTCGACGCCTTCACGCCGGAGCCGTTCGCCGGCAACCCGGCGGCTGTCCTGGTCCTCCCCGCGCCGCGCGAGGCCGCCTGGATGCAGCTCGTGGCCCGGGAGTTCAACCTCTCCGAAACGGCGTTCCTGGTGCGCCGCGCGGACGGTTTCGACCTGCGCTGGTTCACCCCCGAGGTCGAGGTCGAGCTGTGCGGCCATGCCACCCTCGCCTCGGCGCACACGCTTCGGGAGCTCGGGCTGCTGCCATCCGGGGAAGCGGCCCGCTTCCACACCCAGAGTGGAGTGCTGCTGGCCCGCCAGGAAGGCGACTGGATCGAGCTCGACTTCCCGGCCCATCTCCAGCAGCCGTGCGAGCCTCCGGCGGGTCTTGTCGAGGCGCTGGGGGTGACGCCCCGGTACGTCGGACGCTGGGGCGACGACTGGCTCGTGGAGCTGGGCTCCGAGCCGGAGGTGCGGGAGGCGCGGCCGGACCACACGCGGCTGGCCGCGGTGGGGGTGCGGGGCGCGATGATCACCGCGGCCGCGTCGACGGCTGGCCTCGACTTCGTGTCGCGGTTCTTCGTGCCGGGGGCGGGGATCGCCGAGGATCCGGTCACCGGCTCCGCGCACTGCTGCCTCACGCCCTACTGGGCCGGGAGGCTCGGCAGGGCCGGAATGACGGCGTTCCAGGCCTCGGCTCGCGGTGGTGTGCTGCGCGTGCGGCTGGAGGGGGAGCGGGTTAGGATCGGTGGCCGGGCGGTCACCGTGGCGCGGGGCGAGCTCCTCGTCTGAACGCCCGTTCGGGCAGGCTCCAGGCTCAAGGCTCCAGGCTCAAGGAGACCCCTCACCCGATCGGAGAGGGGCGGTCTGGTCTTCGATTCGACGTCGCAGACAAGGTACGCTTGCGTTGCAGGAGGCATCGATGACATCAGGAGAGGCTGGGGCGAAGGTCGAGACCGCTGTTGGGCACTTCGTGGGTGGGTACAACTGCGCCGAATCGGCGCTGCTGGCCTTGGGGGGTGAGCAGGCGAGGGTGCAGGGCGAGCTGCAGCGCCTGGCCACCGCCTTCGGGGGCGGCACGGCGCGCCGCGGCATGTTGTGCGGGGCCGTGGCTGGCGCCGCCATGTCGCTTGGGCTGCACCTGGGTCGCAGCCTGCCCGGGGACAGCGAGGGCAGGGACCGCGTCTACCACGCGGCTGAGGAGCTGATGGCGGCAGTCGAAGCGCGATTCGGCAGCGTGCAGTGCCGGCAGCTCACCGGTCTTGACTTCCATGACCCGGGCTCCCACGATGCCTTCCCTCCAGTCAAGGAGAGGGTGTGCATCCCTCTGCTGCGATACGTCGTGGAGTTGACTGCACGCCGGATCGCCGGCGACTGAGGATGACTCGGGCCCGACCAGTGGCCCCGACTCGCCCGGCGGCTGGCCGGCCGATTCTCCGCTCCTGGCGGAGCACGGGCGGGAGCGGCAGCCCCGAATCGGGGTAGCATCGTCGGGTGGATGCGCTGCCGATCCGGCGAATCGCACCGGTTGTCGCCTGCCTCGCCTGGCTTGCCTGGGTCTTCCTCGGCTTCGAGAGGATTCAGAGCCCCCTGCCGCTGGCGGAGATCGGGTTGGTCGCGGCCTGGTTGCTGGCCCTGACCGTGGCGGCGGCGGGGCCGGGCCTGGCGGCGTGGCGTTGGGTCGGAGGATCAAGCACGCTGCGCTGGGACGCGGTGCCGGTCGTGCTGGCGGTGGGCGCCGGTGCCATGGTGGCGGGTGTGGCCCTGCTCTCGCTGGCGGGGTGGTTGCGGCCAGGGCCTGTCGACCTGCTC
>Ga0116171_10004264_pt1 | contig 12900 bp, 7 predicted proteins | sample AD_JPNHW2_MetaG_FD_89798 | JGI IMG/M metagenome (GOLD analysis project Ga0116171, IMG submission 89798) | Active sludge microbial communities of municipal wastewater-treating anaerobic digesters from Japan - AD_JPNHW2_MetaG | ecosystem: Engineered > Bioreactor > Anaerobic > Digestate | place...
CAAGATCACGCTCGGCCCGATGCCGTACATGAGTGTCATGCCCACCCTGCTCGTGGGAGCGACCGTGAAGGGAAAACCGAACTACATGACCGCCGCGTGGGCCACGGTTGCCTGCATGGCGCCACCGATGGTCTGCGTTGCGCTCAACAAGGCCCGGTACACCGTAAAGGGGATCGAGGAGAACAGGACATTCTCCTTAAACGTACCCTCCGCACAACACGTGGTCGAAGCTGACCACTGCGGGCTCGTCTCCGGTACACAGGAGGACAAGTCTAAGGTCTTTACGTCCTTCTATGGCAAGCTGAAGACCGCTCCCCTGGCAGAGGAGTGCCCGGTCAATATCGAATGCAGGCTCTTCAAATCCGTTGACTGCGGGAGCCACCTGCTGTATATAGGGGAGATCGTGGAGATCCATGCCGACAGGTCCTGCGTTGCAGATGGCAAGCCGGATACGGTAAAAACCGACCCGATCGTGTACGCCCAGTCTGCCTACTGGCATGTCGGGAACCAGATCGATAAAGCATTCTCTGCCGGAAAGAACTACAAGAAGAAGTGAAGACCGGGTTTCACGGTCATTTTTTTCACGGGTCCCCCGGGTATCATTCACGGCACCAGCGGGACTGATCAGAGATCTTTTCACGGTAACTTTTGGGATTATCACGGCCGAGACACCGTATCCGCGAGGGTATCGGCATTTTTAAACGGTACGACTTGGTACCTTACACCAGAGGAGCCATGAAATCCGCTGTAGTACTTGCCTGCATTCTTTTTATTGCCCTGATGTTCGTTCCTTCCTTCGCCTCTGAGGAGGCAGGAACCAGCGTTACCCCCGAGATCATCAGGGGAGTTACCCTTGAACCCACGCCGGATCCAACAAAGGAGATCACGCAGATTCCCACAACAATACCCACAACAGAAAAGACCGCTGAACCCACAACAGAAAAAACCCCCGGGCCCACCGCACGACCCACGGAGATCATCGTACCCCCGGCCAGCCTGCATATCGTCACAGAGACACCGGAGAAACCGGTGACAATGCCGACGGAAAAAATGGTTACCAACACCGAACCCCCGGGGCCACAGGTCGGGTGGCTGACCATCCTCTCGACACCATCCGGCGCAGAGGTTTCGATTGACGGGACCGCAGCAGGAGTTAGTCCTGTCACCGGCAGGGAACTGGGCGCCGGTACCCATGTCATCCTGATCACGATGGCCGGCTACGAACCTTACCAGACTTCAAAGTCAATCGGTGCCGGCGAGCAGGCTGCGGTCGATGCCCCGCTGAAGGAGATTCCCGTCACGACCGTCCCCACGACCCATGCAACGGAGGTTCCGACAACCATCGCGACCACACGGGAGACGGGAATCCCGATCACCTCCGGTACCGGCGGTCCGTGCCTTGGCTGTGACAAGGGATGGCTCCGGGTGAACTGCAACGTGAACGGTGCCACGGTCTCCTTTGATGATCTCTCTGCGGGATGCACCGTCACCGGGGGCTCCTGCGACACCGAGGTCACGACCACGATCATGCCCTTCAGGACGTTCACCGTCCAGAAACCCGGGTACCAGATCTTCACCGGGACGGTGACCTCGTGGCCTGCAAAAGGCCAGACCGTGAACCTGTATGCAACACTGAACCCTGTCGAGACGAACGGGAACATCCAGGTCACCTCCCACCCCTCCGGTGCCATCGTGACGCTTGACGGTGGCAGCTGGCAATATTCCCCGGCAACGTTCACGTCCGTGAGCGCAGGGACACACTCGCTCCAGATCACCATGAGCGGCTACCAGCCGTACGGTACATCGGCATACGTGGCATCCGGCCAGACCGCCGCGGTGAACGCATACCTCGTTCCCTATACCCCGCGGCCACAGACCGGTTCCCTCAGTGTCGTCACCGTTCCCAAAGGGGCGGATATCTACGTGGACGGGAATTTTGTTGCTGAAAGCCCGTATGTCGTCACCAATCTTGCCCCCGGGACGCACACCCTCCGGCTGCACAAGGCCGGGTACGATGAGTACCTGTCCACCTTCTCCATAGTTTCCGGCCGGCAGACCCCTTTCTCCCTGATGTTCTCACCGCAGCAGGCAACGGTAGGATCCATCGAGGTAGCATCCACACCGGCAGGCTCTGCTATCTACCTTGATGGGAACTACATGGGGCAGACCCCGTATGGTGAAGGTTATTCCGACCTCACGAGTATCCTTCAGGGGACCCACACCATTCTCCTGCGGCAGACGGATTTCCAGGACTACACGCAGGCCGTGTATGTCAGGGGCGGGCAGGTCGTGACGGTCGATGCCAGGCTCTCTCCCAATACTCCGTCGCCCGTCCCGGACACGACCGGGGAGATCATGGTAGTATCAACACCGGCCGGGGCCGAACTGTTCCTTGACAATACCTTCCGGGGCGTCACACCCGCAACCCTTTCGGATATTCCCGCCGGCTCTCATATCGTGATGGCCCGGCAGGCCGGGTATGCCGATGCATCGCAGGCGGTCACCGTAACCGGGGGAGAGAGCACGCCGGTTGCACTCGGTCTTGCCGAAATACCGGTGACAACGAAGACACCCCTCTCGGTTATTCCTGTTATCGGGGCCTTTGCCATTCTCGGGGTCGTCATTGCCCTCGGGCGCAGGATATAATAACACGCTCTTTTTTTACCTGAACGAAGTCTTTCCGGTACCGGGAACGGTATTTCCGGGTTTTCCGGCCCCAAAAAAAAGGTCCGTCGCGATTTTCATACCCGGATTTTCAGCCATGCGGACCGGTGCTCTTCCCAGGGCCGGGGGCTCCCCTCCCGTTCATGTCCAGCCGGATCCTGCCATCCGTCCCGCGTGTCCGCACCACTGCATCAAGGGATGGTGCATCCCGCTTCCCGCCGGATATGATCCACGCGTGCATGTCCCCGTCACACCGGATCGAAATTACGGTATCCTTCTGGTGCGCTCGTTGTCCGGCAACCGTTTTTCCTGTGGCTTAAGCCGTTGGTTTTTCGAAAAGACCTTTCCCGGGATATATATCCTCTCTTTTATTATGGGTCCGCTGGAGACTTATTTTTGCAGATTTACCCAGATATTGCCACTGAATGGAAAAAACCACAAGATCAAATCAAAGCGTATAAATAGCCACATTTTCGAAATACATCTGTTGCAACGACAATTGACTGAAGATATTCCCTCATTCCATAGAGGATCGTTTATACCCGTGCAGGAATTTTTTTATGTATTCAATTCTGTATGTCGATGATGACGAGAACCTGCTGAATCTCAATAAAATTTTCATGGAGAAATCCGGCGAATTCCTGGTAGATACGGTATCTTCCGCACCTGAAGCACTGGAACGGATCCCGGCCGTACGGTACGATGCGATCCTCTCCGATTACCAGATGCCGGCGATGGACGGGATTGAATTCTTAAAGCACGTCCGTACCCGGCACGGCGACCTGCCCTTCATCCTTTTTACCGGCAGGGGGCGCGAGGATGTCGTCATCGAAGCCGTGAACAACGGCGTTGACTATTATATCCAGAAAGGCCCGGACCTCAAGGCGATGATTGCCGAACTCCGGCATAAAATCCTGCGTGCCATTGAACGCCGGCAGATCGGATCGGAATTAAAAAAATCCCGGGAAGAACTGAACGATATCATCAATTTCCTGCCCGATGCAACCTGTGTGGTTGATACCGGGGGGAGGGTGATCACGTGGAACCATGCCATGGAACATATGACAGGGATCCCCCGGCAGGACATGATAGGGCAGGGGGGATACGCGTATGCGGTCCCGTTTTACGGTGAACGTCGGCCGGTCCTTGTCGATTTCCTCCTCCACAACCTGCCCGGGATCGGGGAACAATATCCCGATTATGAAAAAACCGGCGGGAAGATCAGTTCCGAACGGTTCTATCCCTTCATGAACGGGGGGGCCGGGTTACACCTCTGGATCTCTGCAAGCCTGCTTTATGATTCCGCCGGGAAGGTCACGGGTGGTATTGAGACCGTGAGAGACATGACCGATGTCCACAAGATCAGGCACGACCTGATCATGTCCCGCGAGATGAACCGGGAGTTTGCCAACATGATCCCGGTAGGGGTCTACGAAATGGACCTGCACGGGATCCTTACGTTCGCAAACCAGGTTGCCTTCTCCTGGTTCGGCATCACGCAGGAAGATTTCGACCGGAAGATCTGTATTCTTGACTACATTGTAAAGGAGGATCGTGACCGGGCGTTCAGGGATATCCAACGGATGATGGGCGGGGAGACCGGTACCGGGCAGGAATACCTGCTCATAAGGAAAGACGGCAGTACCTATCCCGGCCTTATATACGGCGGGACAGTGACGGATCCCGAGACAGGAAAGGTCACCGGCCTCCGGGGGATCATCATCGACCAGACCCTGCGGAGACAGGAAGCACAGGATCTCCTTGAGAGCCAGGAACAGCTGAAACTGGCCCTGCAGGCCGGTGATATCGGGATCTGGAACATCGACATGCGGACGATGATTGTCCGCGATATCCACGATTGGGCATCCCGTACCCTGGGCTTTACCTCAGAAGAATACCCGGAGATCACGGTCAATACCTGCAAGTTCCTTGTCCATCCCCTCGATCTCCCCCGCATCCTGTACAGGTTTTTCCGTCACCTGGCAAACCAGGATCCTCTTTTCGAAGTTGAGTTCCGGCTCTCTCACAAGGACAGGCGCTGGATCTGGGTGGCAGTCCGCGGGAAGGTCATCGAGCGGGATTGCAACAATCATCCCATCCGCATTACCGGCACCATCAACACCATCGTTGCGCCACAAGAGTCCCGGTATTTTCCTCTCGGAAGGATCCGGCCTGACGATAAGGGATCCTCCGGTACCTGAAGGCAGCCGGAAGGACGGTATCTTCTCAAGCCGGCTCACCAGCGGTTTTTTTTAATGTACAGTATCAGTTTTCCCCCGGTTCCCGCCAGCTCCGGAATTATCCCTGCGTGAACCGGTGCAGGATATGGTAAGAAAATATACGGGATCGCAGGAATCTTTATCGCACACAGGTTCCCACCTCACTGAGTGTCTGATGAAAACCTCCAGCCTTGTGATACTATGCGGCATTGCACTTCTTTTTTTCCTTGTTGTGCCGGCGAATTGCGCGATAACCCCCGACTGGGGGGTAGCCGGCCCGACAAGCGGCGAACTGTCCGGTGTGGTGATCTCTGCAGACGGATCAACCATCATTGTCGGGGGCGATCAGTTGATCTCCCTGACACCCGATGGCAGGAAGCGCTGGACCGGCTGGTCCGGGACCTCCCTTGCAGTCAGCAGCGACGGGGATTATATCCTCTCTTCCAAGGGCCAGGACGTGCGTCTCATATCCTCCGCGGGAAAACTGGTCTGGGAAAAACCTATGGACATCACCGTCACGGATATATCCATGACACCGAATGCCTCCGTGATCGCAGCAACAGGCGGGGGACAGATCCGGACTATGGACATTTCAGGCGATGCTATTGCATCGAACGAAACCATGTCCATCAACCATATCAGGGTCATGCCTTCAGGAAACCGGATCCTTATCACCACGAACAGGAACATCCAGTTGTCGGATCTCACACTGAGAATGGTATGGTCCGATACCAACGCAACCCAGAACCTTGTTGCAGTCGCCGTCGACGGGTCCTCCTTTGTGACCGCAACGGATAACCGTATCCGGATGTATAACGGGACCGGGCACCTTCTCTGGGAGAAACGGTTCTCCAGCGGGAATGCCCAGGCCCTTGCTTATTCCCGGGACGGTTCCACGATTGTCATCGGCATGGACGATAATAACCTGCAGGTGCTTCGCCACAACGGCATGCAACTCTTTACCGCAAATGCAACGAACTGGATCACCGCCGTCGCCGTATCTGATGACGGGAACACGATTGCCGCGGGAAGCCTGGATAAAAAGCTCTCTGTCTACAACCATGCCGGGACGAATCTCGGGACCTTTACTGCAAAAAGCCCGATCAAGTTCAATTCCGTTGCCGTGAACAAGGATGGTTCGCTGATTATTGTTGTCGACGGATCCACGGTATACGGCTTCTCACGGTCATCGTTCATGCCCAGGGTAACAACCGGAGAGACGATAGATGTGCCCGCTACCGAAATAACCGATGAAACGACACCCCTGCCTGAAATAACGGCCCGGAAACTCACCACCCGGAAAACGACCATCCCGACACCCTATCCCACGGAACGTGAAACCCCGGAATCAGCCCTGCCGCCGGCAGTCCCGCTGGCAGCGCTCCTGCTCCTGTATCTCTGCCGGTCCAGAAAACAATAATCCTTTTTTCCGGTTCTTCCGTTCAGGAATATTTATCGCTGTTCCGGTCACCATTTCCCTTAAGGATTTTATGAACGGTTACCATTTCATGATTCTCTGCGGGGTGGTCTTTATGATTGTCCTGCTCGTCCCGATCGTATCTGCCGTGGACCCGCTCTGGACAGAGGCCGGTACGAGCTCCGGCGACCTGTCCTGCATCGTCATCTCCGGGGACGGTTCAACCATCGTTGCCGGTGGCGACCGGCTGGTCGCCCTTTCCCGCGATGGCAGGAAGCTCTGGACCGGCTGGTCCGGGACCAGTCTTGCCATCAGCCGCGACGGAAATTACCTGGTAACGTCACGGGACCAGACCCTCCGCCTGATCACCGGTACCGGCACCATGCTCTGGGATGTGTCGCTCGGAGTTCCGGTCACGGAAATATCCATGCTGCCGGATGCCTCCCTTATCGCAGCCGGCGGCGGGAGCCGGATCCGGATTATCAATGCGTCGGGCGCCGGTTTCCGGCAGAATACAACCCTTACCTTCAACCATTTCCGGCTCTTCCCGGACGGTAACCGGCTGGTTGTAACGACAAAAGAGAGTATCTCTACTTCGAATCTGACGCTCCTCTCCGGATGGGCGGATACGAACGTGACCCAGGATCTTGTTGAAGTTGCCGGTGACGGGTCTTCGTTTGTGAGTGTGACCAACAACCGTGTCCGGATGTACACCCGGGAAGGGAGCCTGCAATGGGACCGTGCTCTCCCCGGCGGGAATGCACTGGCGTTTGCCTACTCGGGCGACGGATCAACGATTATTGTCGGCAGGGATGACAACACCATCGAAGTACTGGATGGCAATGGTACCCGTCTCTGGACCGGAAAGGCATCCTACTGGGTTACCAGCGTTGCAGTGTCTGAAGACGGGAACACGATTGCAGCGGGAAGCCTGGACAAAATCCTCACTGTCTATGACCGGGCCGGAACCAAACTGGGTTCATCTACGCTTAAAAATCCAATCAAATCCCATTCTGTCGCTGTGAGCAGGGACGGTTCCGTTATTGCAGCAGTTGATGCTTCTGCAGTATACGGCTTCTCCCGGTCACAGTTTACCGGGCAGGTAACCCCCGCGGTGACAACAACTGCACCCCCCCCGGTAGTGACAGCGCCGGTACCTGCTGCGAACCCGGTGCCAATTCTTTCCCGGCCGGTTCCCACCCCAACAACCACACCTCAGGCTGCCCTCAATCCGGCAGCACCTCTTGCGGTACTCGGGCTCCTCTTATTGTTCCGTGTACGGAAGTCCTGAACTTTTTTTCTCTCCGGATACCTCCCGGCATTTCCCGGGCGTTCCGGTACCGGTAACCCAAAAGTCCGGGATAATCAGGAATATCCCCGTTTACCGGTAATGCACTGATCACTCCTGCCGGTCCTCCCTATATCCAATCCGTATGTAACTCTCATCTTCACTTGTCCGGGGCATTTGTTGTGCTTTTCCAGTTCACGTTTCACATATCAGTGGCAAAGGACCTCCAGTTCTGGCAGCGGTTTTATGAGATGGCCGCTATCAGTCCCGGTATTGCGGCAATCTCCTTTGTTATCGGACTTGCAGTACGGGTATTGCTGAATGTGAACGTTTGAATGCTCTGGCAGAAGGCAGCCCGGCAAACAGGCATTGTTTATTAACCCCTGTGCGAAACGGTATGTATCTGATCATGACGTACCAGGATTTCCCATGCAGTGATGAAGCGTTCCGCCTTGCACAGGAGGGGAAGGTGCACGAAGCGCTTGCCTGCTATGACAAGGCGCTCTTGTCAAATCCAAAAAATGACGTCATCCTCAACAATAAAGCGATAGTGCTTATCGGTGCCGGGCGGTACGAGGAATCGCTAGCCTGCTCCCAGAAGGCGATCACGATCAATTCCTACGAGACGAATGCCTGGATCAACAAGGGCATTGCCCTGGAAAAACTTGGGCGGCTGACAGAATCGGCTGAAGCGCTGGAACAGGCCGTAGCCATCAGCCCGTACAATGCGTATGCCCGGGCCCTTTTGGGGATCGTGTACCAGAACCTAGAGATGTACGGCAAGGCCGAAGCGCAGAACCGGAAGTTGCAGGAGATCGTTTTTCCCCGGGAATATGCCGGGTTCTATTTTGCAACCGCCACGTTCCTCCTTGGGATCCTGCTCGGGGGGATCCTGAGTGTTGAGGGCAAACCGTTTCCCGTTACCCTCGGTTCTGCAGGTATCATCATCCTCCTCTTCGGTATTATCTGCATCCTGTATGTCCGGGCCCAAAAGTTCCAGATGGAGGTCAGGCGCGACGTGGTCACGGCCCCGTGCGAGCCGGCCGGTCACGGAGGATGGAACCGGGCGGGTATGTCCATGGCGCTCGGTTATCTCGTGGTTGTCTTTATTATCGGGACCGTTTCAGGGATCGGGATCTGGCAGTATTTCCGTTAACATACCCCCGGCCTGATTATGACGTCCATGTTCCCCATTTCCCGTCACCTGAATGTCAGGACAAAGATCCTGCTGATATTCCTCGGTCTCTCGGTCATTTCCCTGCTCGTGACCGGGTTCGTGGCCCTGTACACCATTCATGGTGTCGGGGATCTTGCAGAGTCCGGCAGCACGTCCCTTGGCATGGAGGCAGTGAATGACAGCAGCGCGGCCCTCATACAATCAGCCGAGCAGAACCTGCAACGGGTTGCCTCCGACCAGGCCGCTGTCACGGACGTGATCTTTTTCGATACTGAATCGGAGATCTCAATCCTTGCTTCGCATGCCGCATACCTCCAGCGGGATCCCCCCGATATTATCACTGCCCCATGGTATGCCGGGGAAGATAACCAGCCTTTGCTGCTCGCCGCTTCACCGGTTATCTTTATTAACGGGACTACGGTCACAAAAGAGTCGGAGGAGTCCAAGTCCCTTGCCGGCATGGCGCACCTCCTGAGGGCAACAAAAGAGGCTGACCCGGATCTTACGAGTATGTACGTTGCCACCGACTCAGGAGTCATGTGGATGTACCCGGGCATGGGGTATATCCCGCCGGATTACGATCCCCGCACCCGCGACTGGTATACGGGCGCAGTGCTGGCTGGCGGTAAACCGGTCTGGACAGGACCGTATACCGATGCGGCAGGTAACGGTCTGGTGATGACCTGCTCGGAATCCGTGCCCGGCCGGTACGGCACCTGGGTGATCGGCACGGATGTGACGATCGACTCGGTCAATAAAAACATCCTGGATCTGACCCTCAATGGCTCGGGATATCCCGTTCTTCTCGACAACAGGGGGACAGTCATCAGCCGCCCCAATCTCTCTGCCAATGGTACGCGGTGGGATGAGGAGTTCAAACCGGACGATGCCTTTGCGAGCAGCAATCCTGAGCTCGTTGGTGTGGCGGCTAACATGACATCAGGAAAGACGGGCATCGAGCGGGTTATGTTCAATGGTACCTGGTCCTATGTTGCCTATGCCCCGGTCCCCTCAATGAACTGGAGTTTTGCCGTATCGATGCCGGTGAAGGAGATCCTCGCGCCGGTACAGAAAACCGAGGCAAAGATCGCCCGTGAGATGGTAGACACCAATACCCGTATCAGTGAACAGACGGACCGGGTCCGTAATATCTTTGCCCTCCTGTTCTGCCTCCTCCTTGTCATCGTGATCTGCCTGTCGTGGATGCTTTCGAGGACCATTACCCGCCCGGTGGATGCTCTGAAGGCCGGGGCCACAGAGCTCGGGGCCGGCAACCTTGATTACCGGGTGAATCTCACGTCCGGTGATGAGTTCGAGGATCTTGCGGTCTCGTTCAACTCCATGGCCGTCGATCTCCGCACCAGCATCGATAATCTCCGGCGTACCACCGCTGAGAAGGAGCGGTATACGAAGGAACTCGAGATCGCAAAAGAGATCCAGGACACGTTCCTCCCTGAATCGACTCCGGTCATCCCGGGCATCGGGATTGCCGCGACCACGATCCCGGCCATGGAGATCGGTGGCGATTTCTATGACTTCATTCCGGCGGGAGAGGGCCGGTGGGGCATTGTTATGGCCGACGTCTCCGGCAAGGGGACCAGTGCTGCCCTGTTCATGGCCTTATCCCGGACCCTCCTGCATGTCAGCGGCGGGACCGCCACGGACCCGACAGCTGCAATCCGGCAGGCAAACCGGTGGATCTACGAGGACGGCCGTTCGAGCATGTTCGTCACGGTCTTCTACGGCATGCTGGACCCCGCCGGGATACGGTTCTCCTACGTGAATGCCGGTCACAACCCCCCGCTGCTGGCGCGGGAAGACGGGGTGGAGGAACTGGGCGGGAGCCGGGGAATCGCGCTGGGGGTCGTGCCGGAAGTTGCTATCGCATCCACGACCCTGGAACTCCGGCACGGCGACCTCCTTGTGCTGTACACCGATGGTGTCACGGAAGCCTTCAATAACCTCAACGAGGCATTTGGCGAGGAGCGGCTGAAGGATTTTGTGCTGGCGAACCGTGCAAAGCCGGCCCGGGAGGTTCTTGATGGTCTTATTGCTGAGATCCGCCAGTTCACCGGGACAGCGGCGCAATCGGATGATATCACGCTGGTGGTCGTAAAAATTGATTGATCCCTCTTTTTTATAGTATCTCACCGGTTTAATGCCGTTCTGTGATCATTGAAAACCCGGCGGCCTTTTATTCCCGGAAAACAACCTCTGTATACCTGGCTATCATGTCGCACGCAGTATCAGCAGGAGGGGGCGAAACGGAAGTATCCATTGCCGACAAGCAGCGGGCCGTCCTCACCAGCCTGATCATTGATTTTATCCTCTGGATCCCGGATGTCGCTGCAGCGATCCTGTCCATGTCCATCGTGCTCTTTGCCGATGCCGTGAAGTGTGCAAACGAGATCCTTGCGACATTCTTCGCGTACCTCACCCTGCGGAAGATGGCAAAGGGCGGGGCTGGTACCTATGATTACGGGATGGGCAAATTCGAGAACATGACCTCGATCATCACGGGCGGGGTCATGTTCCTTTCTCTGGCACTCGTCTTTTTCGCTGCAATCCATCGCATCGTGTACCCGGAATCGATCGTCATGGAAGGTGCGTCCCTGGGTGTCATCCTGATGGTCATTGGCGTCTCCATGAACACGTACCTCTGGAAGAAGAACAAGCGGTTGTATACCTTAGAACCCTCGCCCATCATGGACTCCCAGTGGCGCCTCTTCCGCACCAAAGCCTTCTCCGACTTCTCGGTCCTCCTCTCGCTCATCTTCTCTCTCGCGTTCTCCCGGTTCGCCTGGTCGCTCTATATCGACCCCGTGGCCTCCTTCTTCATTGCCGGTGTCCTGTTCTTCTCCGGCGCCCGGGTGATCCGTTCATCCCTCCCGGACCTGCTGGACAGGACCCTTGACGAGGAACTCCAGATGGTGATCGTGCAGCACCTTGCCGTGTTCTTCAACGATTATTCAGCACTGCACGGTGTCCGTTCCCGCCGGTCCGGGAGCAACGTGTATATCGAGATCTTCCTGGAATTTGACGGGGAGAAGAAGATGTGCGAGGTGCAGGAGATCATCAACCGGATCAAGGCATCGCTTGAGGCACAGATTCCAAAGAGCACGGTCAGCATTGTGCCGACCAGCGTTGCGGCATGCGGCGAGATGCCCCCTCCTTCACCGAAAGATCCAGGCAGCTGAATTTTTGCCCCCCTCTTACGCCACCAGTCCCCCGTCGGGGGACGGGGCGCATTATGGTGGTGCGGGTACTACACTTTTCCGGAAATTCCTATCAATTACCTTATCGGTAATACGGCACTATCGCAATACGGGGGATGCCTCAACGGCGGGGGCGGAGGCTAATGCCGTAGCCTAAAAGAGCGTCAGTTATTTCAAAAAGCGGTGTATCAGATCCCCGGCTGCTGCTGGGTGGCACAGTGGAATGTCCCGTAGCCTTCAACCAGCGCCCGGGCATCGACCCCGACAATATTCCGGTCCGGGAAGATCTCCTGGATGATGCGGAGCGCTTCTGCATCGTGCGTGTCGTCAAAGATCGGGACGACCACGACCGTGTTGCCGATATAGAAGTTCGTGTAACTCGCCGGGTACCGCTCGTCACTGTCGGCAACTTTTGCGGGCATGGGAAGCCGGATGACCGTGATGGGTTTCCCGTCCTGGTCGCTTGACTGCCGCAGGATCTCGTAATTGTCGTGCAGGGCAGGGTAATTGGCATCGGCAATATCCGTCTCATAGGCACAGACAACCGTCGAGGGTCCCACAAACCTGGCGATATCGTCGACATGTCCATCGGTATCGTCCCCGACAACCCCGTCGTTGAGCCAGATCACCTTCTCAATACCCAGGTACTCTTTGAGTTTATCCTCTATCTGGTCGGCAGACAGCGTCGGGTTGCGGTTGGGGTTGAGGAGGCAGGCACGGGTGGTGAGGACCGTTCCCCTCCCGTTCACATCGACAGACCCGCCTTCCAGCACAATCCCCGGCTCAAACATCGGGAGGCAGAGGCGACGGTTCATGGTATGGGGCATCTTCCCGTCGCGGATCTGGTTCTCGTACTTGTCCCCCCATGCATTGAAGTTCCAGCGGACCATGGCAGTCTTATTCAGAACGCGGTTGACCAC
>Ga0116171_10004266_pt1 | contig 12899 bp, 7 predicted proteins | sample AD_JPNHW2_MetaG_FD_89798 | JGI IMG/M metagenome (GOLD analysis project Ga0116171, IMG submission 89798) | Active sludge microbial communities of municipal wastewater-treating anaerobic digesters from Japan - AD_JPNHW2_MetaG | ecosystem: Engineered > Bioreactor > Anaerobic > Digestate | place...
ATGGTAGAATAACACTCCAGCCATAATTGTACCTGATATAAGCGGAGCTGCAAAAAGAATTGAAGTAAATACAGGAAAATTTTTTGCGAATCTGATTGAGGATTCATCTCTCATGTTTTCATTGATCATTTTCTGAATTTTACTTGTGATTGAGTTATATATAAGAACTACAATACATAGAAGTATAAGCGTGAAAACACCGACAAACACCAATGCAGAGATAAATGTGGTCAGATCCATGCACATACATAAAAACAGTGACATTATAGCCGGAAAGAAAATATTGCATCCTAGAAAGTTTTTCATCAGTTCTTTTTTTAAATCTGATACTTTTATCCTGCTCATTGCATTCTCCTGCTTATTTATGAATAAATAATTTTTTTATACCTGGTTTACCTAAATGCAGCCTGAGCTGACGGATTTATTAAAAATTGCCATTCAGCATACACCGCTTCAACGAAGATGTATTTTACATCTGAGAAGTACGGCATAACCGGTTACTTTAGTTTTATATATAGCGGACACCAATGATAAATCTATTCACATCCTGTTTTGATCAGAATTATAGCATCACTTGTCCGTATCTCGCTGATTCAATCAAATCTGACATTAAAGGATTTAAAACTTCGATTTTAACAGGTTTTGACAGATAGCTGTTCATTCCGGCGTTATAACATGTTTCGATAATATTATCTGAAACGTGAGCAGTGAGAGCAATTATAGGTATTCCTGCCGCTTCTTCACCAGCTTCTCCTGCCCTGATACGCTGAGCAACCTCTACCCCATTCATTACCGGCATCTCAATATCAAGAAGAATTAAGTCAAAAGACTGTTTTAATAATCGTTCAATAGCCTCTTTCCCATTTTCTGCTACCGCTACACTATGCCCGTTTTTTTTCAGTAGTGCTGATATTAGCTTGCGGTTAACTAAATCATCCTCTGCAACAAGAATTGAATATTTCATTTTCTCAATTTTGAGAGACCTATCCGGCGTCAGCAAAGATCTCTTTATTTCATCTTTTACTTCTGACAGCTGAAAAGGTACTTTCAGTATAAACAGACTCCCCTTACCTATTTCACTCTGAACATGTATTGAACCGCCCATCAGCTCAATCAGTTCTTTTGAAATTGCAAGCCCCAAGCCAGTACCCCCGTATTTTCTTGATATTTCGGGATCTGCCTGCCCGAAGTTCATGAAAATAGTTTCAAGCTTGTCAGATCTTATTCCGGGTCCCGTATCTTGAATAGAAATCTGGAGTTCAATAATTTTTAAACTGTTATCAATATTACTATCTTCTAACCTTTCAACAGATACATCTATACCGCCATTTTCAGAAAACTTTACAGCATTTCCGACTATATTAATAATCACCTGCCTGAACCGGGTAGGATCACCCTGGACACTCTCTTTTTCAGATATATTCCGTATGTTAAAATTAAGATAAAGACCCTTTGTGGAACACATATAAGAAAATATTGAAATTGCAGTTCTTATTTCCTGAACCGGACTAAACGGGACAGATTCGAGTATCAATGATCCTGATTCAACTTTAGAAAAATCGAGGACATCATTAATAATACTGACGAGATGAGAAGACGACTGTTTGGCAGTATTAAGATAATCAAGCCGCTCCAGGTCAGTATCAGCCGTAATAGCCAGGTCTATCATGCCGCTTATGCCGCTCATAGGTGTTCGTATTTCATGGCTCAATTTGGCCAGATACATGGATTTAGATTTGTTAACCTGGTTTATTTTTTCTTCAGCCTCTTTCCGTTCTGTAATATCCTGATGAGTTCCCATCATCAAAAGAGGATTACCATCTGCAGTCCAATTTATGATCTTTCCCCTATCCAGAACCCATACCCAATATCCGTTTTTATGCTTCATCCGTAACTCAAGTTCATAATAATCAAGCTCGCCCCGGAAGTGTCTTTTAAGAAGCCCGTTACTGATCCGCAGATCATCAGGATGTATATGACTGATCCATGTTTTAATTGATACCGGAGAAATCTCTTCTAATGTGTATCCGATAATTTCAGCCCAGCGATCATTGAAAACAGTAACACCTGTCTGAATATTCCATTCCCAGGTTCCTGCGTTAGTTCCTTTGATAATCCCATCAAGGTATTTTGTTTTTTTGTTTAACTGTTCTTCTATCTTTTTGCGTTTGCTGATGTCATGCATCATTCCCTCAACACCGGATGGTTTCCCATGTGAATCGAAAACAAAATGAGAATTGGTGATGAAATATCTGAGCCTGCCGTCTTTATTTTTTAACCGTAATTCATAATCAATTACCTTACCGTTTTCACAGAGATTATCAAGAAATAGTATTCTTTCTGAAGGATCAATATAAACAGACTCCATATGTTTACCAATTAATTCCTCCCTGGTAAAACCCAGATTACTTTCTATAGATGGACTCAATTCAGTAAGTACTCCATAAAGATCTGTCCGGTAAAAGACGCTTTGAATATTCTGGAATATTTTTTTATACTTATTTTCGCTTTTTTTAAGATTCTCTTCATACTGCTTAATCTCGATAAAGCCTGCTATTATTCTTGAAACTGAAGTTAGAAGGTCTACATCCTCTTCAATCCAGAAATGATGCATAATGCAGTCATCAAAGCCTATGAAACCGTAATAATTCCCCCTTATGAAAAGCGGGATGAGCAGTACCGATAAAACATTCCGTGACTTCAGCAGATTCCGTATGCTCTCTTCCTGCATACTTTCAATTTCTGAAAAACAGATGTTATAACCGCTTCTCAGCTGATTGACTGAACATGATATATGATCCGCGGCAACACTCTGAAGATTATCTCTCTGCGGCCATATATCGGGTGCGCACCACTCATATGTATTACACAACACATCCGTTTCATAATTGTATTTAAAGATATATGAACGGCTTAGGTTCATGGTTTCACCGAGTATACTTAAAGACATATTAATAAAATGATCCAGGTCTTCGGCAGTTGATGCCATCAGGGATATACGTGACAGTACATTCTCAATTGTCAGTCTTTTAGACAATTTACTTTCGGCCCTCTTCTGCTCTGTTATATCCTCCATCAATCCCTGCAGCCATCCCTTTACGGGTTCTATTCTCGCTGAAAATCTTAACCAGATAAGTGAAGAATCCTGCCTTTTGAAAAGTACTTCATAATTATTAAGTTCACCATGCTCTTTTAATAATCCGATAATTTCTTTTCGAATATCAGGATCAAAATACCATCCATCAATACACCTGTTTCCGGATAACAGATCATCGCGCCCATTAAAACCGAAAAGCCTTGCAAAACAATCATTTGCCTCAATTATAAACCCGGTATCAATATCTGTTCTGAAAATCCCGACCTGGGAATTGATAAATAAATCTCTGTATGTTTCTTCAGCTGCCTTTAGAGCCTCCTCCGCCTCCTTGCGTTCTGTTATATCACTGATAAAGTTCAATGTAGCTTTTTTACCATGCCATAAAATGAAACAGGACTTCAGACCAATCCATTTTATTTTATTATATGATGTAATAATCCGGAGCGGACTGCTGATTTCAGTTTTCCTGTTTTTTATTATTCCTTTGTAATGATCCGATGCCATATCAGCATCATCAGGGTGAATAAAAGATATAAGAGGTTTACTGAGCATCTGCTCTTCCGAATAACCTGAGACTTCTGCTACAGCATGATTAAAAGTATTGAGTTTACCCTCTGATATTATAAAAATACCGGAAGAGGAACTTTCAAAAAGCATGCGGTACTCATTCTCCCTTTCCTCGAGTCGGCTGATTGTCTCGATTAATGCTTCATTGGTGGCTTCGAACTCCTCATTCATCGCAGCAAGCTCTTCGTTTTTATTGTTGATTTCCTCTTCAGCTTTTTTTTGTTCAGTTATATCTGTAACTGAAGCGATACTTTGATCTGTACCGGGAATCATACAGATTGTCAGAGTTGCATAACGAACCTCACCCGAATTTGTTTTAAATTTAGTCTCATAGCTTTGCGATGCCCGGCTTTCATTCTCACGCCTTAAGCGGTGCTGACCAATCATGAATTCGAGATTATCCGGATGAGCAATCTCAGTCCATTTCATTTTCCCGATCATTTCATCCTTTAGATAACCGAAGCTGCGGATAAACTGATTGTTAACCATACTTATAGTCATATCATTCTCGACTATAAACATACATGTTCCGGTATTTTCAAAGATTGAACGGTATTTTTCCTCCCCGTCCCTCAGCTTCTTTTCTTTATCTTCCTCTTTCTTTTTAGCATCGAAAAGACGAAAAGCCATCTTCACAGATGCAATAAGTACAGTTTCACCGGAATTTTTTACAATATAACCGTATGAGGTAATCCCTTCAGTCTTTTTAACGATTTCAGGCTCAGTATGTGATGATAAAAATACAAGGGGGAGGTCATTAGTTAAGAGGATTATCTCTGCAGCCTCGGTGCCATCAATGCCGTCTCCAAGATCAATATCCATGAGTACAAGATCAATCTTTGACGCCGATTGCACAATATTTACAGCCTCTTCGCCGGTCTTTGCATGTATTACTTCAAATTTATATTTTTCAAGACTTCTTTTATTCAACTTTGCATTAATAGCTTCATCTTCAACCAGAAGAATTGTTTTATTGTAGTAGTTCACTTTTATTTAAATCCGCATTTAAAAATCAGCAATCATGCAATCTAATTTTTCCCGGCAAAGGAAAGCTGGAATCCTTATCGAACACTATAGCATTTTATTATGTTATTATTTAAAGAAATCGGTCAATAACCGTAAGCAGTAATAAATAAATCACATAATCCTGTTAGGAGTAATGGTTTACGGTGATAAAGGCGGGATGTGAATAATTCAACTATCAGATGTTTTTATTGCATATTTGAACAACTCTCTGCAGCTGGCAAGGCCTAATTTATCTTTAAGATTCTTACGATGTGTTTCCACAGTGTTGACACTCAATTTAAGTTCACGTGCAATCTCTATAGGTGTATAACCGACCCTGATATACTGCAGCACTTCGCGTTCACGGGGTGTTAATCCTATATGCAAATCAGCCTCCTCCCCCTGCCCCTTCCGCATTAGTTTCATAATTAATTTTCCGGACAGATCTCCCGGTATATAAAGATTCCCTTTCATGACCTCGCGTATTCCGTTTATTATTTCCTGAATAGGCTCCTTTTTGGTTATATATCCCATTGCACCGGCAAGAACAGCCCTTTCCGCATAGAAAGCCTCATCATGCATTGATAGAACCAGAGTTTTAACCGCATTATACCGTTCATGTACTGCCTTTATAAAATCGAAGCCGTCTACTCCACCCTCGAGAGATATATCAACCAGAACAATATCAACGCCCCCCCGTGCGATAGTCTTTATTGCGCTTTCTGCATCTGAACTCTGCGCAGATACCATCATATCATCCTCCAGGTCAATTGCCATAGCAATCCCGTACCTGATAGCAGGATGATCATCAAGAAGCATAACACTGATTTTTGTTCCATTCATAAAATATATTCCTCATACTCCCGGATTATCATTGTTTTTATTAATATGCGGTTCATCGCCTAAAGCCACTATAACGGAAACTGTTTTATTCACTGAAGAAATACTGAATTCCATCCCGGCTACCTCAGCTCTGTATTTCATAATACGCAGACCCATGCCGGGTTCTCCATATTTCAGTATATTTTTCTGATAGCTGGTAATTGTGAAGAAACCTCTTGTTTCTGACGTGTGATACTGAAGCAATATTTTTTTAGCCTTCCCGTGCCGTATCGAATTATTGATAGATTCAAGTATAATATAATACAGGTTAATAAGCTTAATTTTATCATATCGTTCCAGTGTGTCTTTGACTTCAAGATCAACCACTATTCCGTATATAGATCTGGTTCTGACCACAATCTCATTCAAAGAATCAAGAAAGCCTCCAAGGTCAATGATCGAATTATCAAGTCCTCTGCTCAGGCAACGGGTCTCTTCAAGGGCCGTTGATGACAGATCAACCAGCTGCTCCATGTCATAATCGGAAAGTATTCCTGTTTTATCATACTTTCTGCTGCAGGCCTGCGCAAGATATAATACTGCTCCCAGTTTCTGGCCCAGACTATCATGAAGTATACGGCCTATCCGCGAACGCTCATTTTCGAGTTCATCAAGCATAGTGCGTTGTACTGCCCGTTTATCTGTTATATCTTCGACTATGCCGATTCCGCCTGTAATACTTTCATTTTCATCGTAGATAGCTTCAAATTGTGCACTGAAGAACCTGATCCTGGCAGACTTGGGAAACTGATATACTCCTTCATATTTACCCGGACAGCCATTCAATGCGCTGGCAACTGCAGATATAATATCCTGATGCGGAAGCTTAAGAAGATCAATTCCGATGACAGGAGACCAGTTCGATCCGATAATTTTTTCAAATTCAGAATTGCAATCAGTTATAATACCTTTTTTATCAAAATGAAGTAAGCCAAGAGGGGAATTTTCGAAAATAAGCCTGTACTTTTTTTCACTGGTGAGTAATTCATTATAAATAACATTCTTCTCTGATTCAATCCTTTTTAGAACAGTAATATCTTCACTTACCCCTTCTATCCATCCTTTTTCGACAATATGCCTGAGAGAATAACGTATCCAGAATAAAGAACCGTCTTTCCGTTTAAACTGTGCTTCATAATTCCTGACTTTTCCATGTTCTTTTAAAAAAGAAATCATATTTTCACGTACAGCTTTATCAATATAAAAATCTTCTATATATATTGAACCAGTAAGCATCTCATCCCTGTCTTTGAATCCGAACAGTTGAGCAAAACAGTCATTTACTTCAAGCACAAGTCCGGTATTCAGGTCTGTTATGAAAATACCCATCTGGGAATTCATGAAAAGATTCCTGTATTTCTTTTCTGCTATTTTATAAACAGCCTCAGCCTCTTTCCGGTCTGTAATATCCATTATGGTAGCTATACTTTTTTTAGTACCGGGAATCAGTGATATATTAATGAGATAATTCCGCAGTTCGTTATGCTTGAATTTAGACCTGAATTCATAGCAGGATTTTGCTTTCTCCGGTTCATTACGTCTAAGATGATGCTCTTTTATCATATAAGCAAAATCTTCTTCGTAAACCATTTCAGCAAATTTCTTTTTGTTCTCTATCTCCTCTCTTGAATAACCAAAACCTTCTGCAAAGGCATTGTTTACAAGAGTAACTGTGGTATCCTCATCAATTACTATAATTACCGAGCCGGCGTTTTCAAAAAGTGTGCGGTAATATCTTTCTCTTTCCTGAAAAGTATTTTCGATTATTTTCAGATCTGTAATATCATGGTAATTTAATAATACACCATTTATATTAGGCTCATTGATTAGATTGACAGCAGTAGAGTTAACAGGCTTAAAACCTCCATCATTACATTTATGCCTGAACTCAATTGTTTGTGTTGAGTTATATTCTTTCAGGAGGCTGACGATTGTTTTCTGAATATACTCCAGATCATCCTTGTGGATCATCCGCCAGAGTTCTCTGCCGGAGAGATCCTGTGATCGCCACCCGAATATTCTTTCTATATTATTACTTATATATTTAATAATACCGTTTGCATCAATTATACAAATAATGTCCGAACTGTTGGATAGAATATCTGTCTGTTTTATTTCGCTGTCGGAAAATTGTTTAATTCTGTCAAAAAGCTTCAATGCTGTCTTTATGGATGCATCTAAAACCATGATTCCCGAATTCTTCAAAACGTATCCGTAGGACGGAATTCTTTCTGTTGTTTCTATTATTTCCGGTTCAATATGATTTGATAAGAAAACAACAGGAATTTCCTGCTCTTTCAGCAGAATTTCTGCTAATTCAGGGCCGCTAATACTTTTTCCGAGATTAATATCCATGAGAATCAAATCGATATTATTGTTTTCATTGAATACATCTATTGCTTCTTTATCTGTATTCGCTGTTATTATATGATAACCGCATTTCTCAAGGGCTGTTTTCTCTGCCATCGCAGTGAAAGGTTCATCTTCAACAAGAAGGATGGTTTTATATTTATTTTTAATCATCAGTTAAACCTATGGGGAGTTTAAATCCTGCCAATTATTTGTTTATAATTATAACAAAATAAATACAATCATAATTTTATGTTATTATACTTCACACGAATGTGTTATTTGTAACATTATAGTAATTATTTAGAATTACTGAATACTGGATGTTATTGACCTTATCAGAAGAACTTTCTCAGACTTTCTTTAACCCGGTTGAAAAACATCATAAAAGCAGAACAATTTCCTGTCCTGCCTTTATTATACATGAACCACGATTATTTGAGGCCGTAGAAAAACCTGATGTTGTCGGAAGAGGGTTTCAATTCACCATTCTCGATTTTATGAACAAGCTCGACGACTCTATCATTGTAGGGAGTGGGTAAACCGACTTTTCTGGCGCACGTGCATAGAATACCGTTGATAGCGTCAATTTCACATTTTTTCCCTTTTTCAAGATCCTGTAGCATACTCGCCCTCACAAAACGGTGTTTTTTAACCGCAAAGGGGAGAATCGCAAATGAAATCTTCTGTTTTAACCAGCCATTGTAATCAAAAAGCTTTACGATATCCTTGCCCTGGAATGGCTCTACTTTAATACCCGTTTTTTTTGCTACGTCGATACATTCCTTGAGGATGCGCTGTGCACACAGACGGGAAGCCTTGTCCTCCATAACCTCTCCGAAGCTGCATCCCTGAACCGACGACATACCGCTTAACACACAGTTTATGATGAGTTTTGACCATCTTGCGCCTATGAAATTCTCTTTAATTTCGACGTTACCCATTAACTCTAAAACCTTTTTGATCTGCTGAAGCTTTTCGGGATTGCTGTTATTGAGAGCGCCTATTCCGAATCCCAGGCTGTCCGGTGATGACGTGAGTTCGGACATGCCTTCTCTGATCATCGTAGCGCCCCAGCCTATGATGCAGCCGAATGTGCGGTCCTCACCTATGATTTCGGCAATCAACAGCTCGGGAAGCCCGTTTTGAGCCGTGCAGATAACTCCGTCATCCTTCAGAAACGGAGTGAGGAATCTTACTACGTTGGCGTTGTCGAGCTGCTTGGTCATAAGAAAAATGATGTCGTATTTCCCGTTCATTTCTTCAGGAAGCATTGCCGTAACGGGCACAGTTAAATCGACAGTGCCGGTAACGTGTGCACCATTTTTTTTAAGCCCGGCAACATGCGACTTGTTGTGGTTGATGAGATCAACTTTTGTGCCGGCCTTTGTGACATAGGCTCCGAGGATAGTGCCGAGGGAGCCTGCCCCGTAGATTGCAAGTTTTATATTATTTTCCATTGTATTGCCTCCTCTTATATCTATACAGGAAAATATGATAAACAACAGTGTTTAACTCAACACCCTGATGTTAACCGTATATACTTAGAGTAATCCGGGAAATGAAGCTGTCTTATTTCTGACAAACTGTCATTTATATGTCCTTGTTTAAATTAAATTATGCTCTGACGATTTTACGGATCCCATAGAGCACATCTTTAATTATCCATACACCTTCATATTATTCAGACTTTAAATCCCAGCATATATTTTGCTATTACACCAACAGATTTTACAGGACCCAGTTTTTTCATCAGAATCTGCTGATAAAGCGCATCATGTGTTTTCGGAGGGACCTTAATCTTATCCTGTTTCTGAAGCGCAAGTGCACCGGTTTTGCAGGTGGTTGTACACAATCCTCAGCCTGTTCTTTTGTATATCCCATATCTTTTATTCTTGGATAGATACGGTCAATCGTTTCAGGCAGCATACTCAGTTCAAGCGCAACCTGCGCCTCCTCAACAGTAAAGAGCTGCTTCAGTATTCTCAGGTCTGCTCCAGTTTCACTCTTCGGGAATCCTACCGGCATCCGGTTTATATGTTCCTGAAGCCTGCGATAAAGTATTTCATCTGTTCCCATAATACATCCTCCAGTTTTATACAGGCTGACTCCTGTTTTATGATATTTTAATAATCAAAATATGTGTTTGTAAGGAGTTTTCAAGTTTTCCTGAAATTAATTGAAATTTTCCATGTTGTCACTGTATAAAGTAATCTCTGTATTATTCCAATGATGTCTTTACATCATATATTTTTTGTATCAATGCTTAGCCAGCGGCTACTAATTATTATGTATTAAAGATGGAGGATAATATGGAATATGCAAGCACTGAACTGATACAGGAACATGAGGCGATTCTCACTTCATTAAGAGTCCTTGATGTAATATCAAACCGTTTAGAATCCGGAAACGATATTCCGGTTGAAGATATAAAAGCTCCTGTTGAATTTTTAAAAATTTTCGTCGATGAATATCATCACTGTAAAGAGGAATGTATTCTATATCCTGCGCTGGTGGAATCCGGAGTTCATAACCAGAACGGCCCGATAGGAATGATGCTGTATGAACATGACAAGGGAAGAGAATATCTTTTACAGATGGATGATTCACTATCTGTTAATCCAATAAAAAGAAATGAGTTTATCAAAGCAGCACGGGATTACACAGCGATGCTGAGAGATAACATTAAAAATGAAAATACTGTTCTCTTACCGATCGCCGATGTTAAAATCCCTCCTTCAAAACAGGAGAAAATAATTAAGGCATTCGGGGAACTTGAAGATGATGTAATCGGGAAAGAAACGCATGATAAGCTGTATGAACTGCTGGATGATTTTAAAAGGAAGTATTTGATGTGACTAACCGGCTCAATCCGGATCATTTAAAATTTGACCGGAATAAGCCGCTTAATGAACATCGTGATTTATCATACAACACGATTACTGAATACGCACGATTGTTGAGCGAAGCATGCCTGTTCTATGATTCTTCGCCGTGTAACAGAACCGGTTCACTCCGGCTCCGAACAATGTGCGTTGTGTTGACTACATTAGTTCTCTACTCCTTAAGTTTACCTTCACCTGCAATCCGGAAAGAGCTATTAATCCTTTCATCGATTCCGGCACATGCATTATTAACTTTTTCTGAATCAAGAACAGGTTGTATCAGATAACCGATGATGATATCAAAAATGATTCCCGACACAAATAAAATCGACACTATCAGAAAGCAGTGATATAGAAATAACGGGGAGGAGTAATATGCCTCCCTGTTCACTGCATAACCCCAGATCCAGTCCCTTAGTATAAAATTATCATGGAATAAATATATCCCGAATGTAGTACCCGCAATATAGTTTATAAACCTGTTTGTGTTTATAGAAATTTTTAAAAATAACATAAAGAAGCTTACTCCGATTACTAAAGAAAAAATATTATTCATATCTAAAACCATCTTATTAAACAGTTCAATATTCAGAAAATGCCCTACAGGATAGGTCGCATATGAAAGTGCCCAGAAACCGGTCATTATAATTAAAAGTTTTGATCTGGTTATTGTTTCCTCCAGGCGGTACTTTTTAATATAGCCCGCAATTGTATAAATAACTAAAAAAGTCAATATACCATTCCTTTCATTGGACATTGAGAAGGACCTGTTCGTGGGTATAACGAAAACAAGCAGTATGGCAAACAGCAGAAACAATTGGTGCTGCCTCATATTGCACTTATCCATCAGCAGATCCATAAAAGGTGCCAATAAACACATCCCCAGGTACGGGCCCACAAACCAGTATGCATCATAACCGTACAGGTATGGAATAAATGATTTTATGACCATATCAGAATTGCCATGAATCTGTAAAGCGAACACGCCGATAAGCAGGCAGACAAGAGAAAATGCGACTACCTGAACCAGCAATGAGACTATTCTTTTGGTTTTAAATTTACCATCTCCAGCCATAAAATAGCCGCTTATAAGTACAAATGCCACCAGTCCCGGATAACCGGTAGATCTGAACAGGTGTGCAATGTTATTATTAAAATTAAAAACATCGAAAGACTCAACAATACCTCTTCTTGATACATAATGATTTAAAACTATGATGGCCATACATATAATCCGCAAAAGTTCTATATTAGATTTGCGTGCTTTCATAAAATTTAATGTTTCTCCACATTGATTTTGTCGCGGCTGTTTTCTATATATGGCTCCGCGTTAACCACAATTAGATTTAAACAACATTCCGGAACAGTTTTAATGTTTAATTAATGCACGGTCAAGTAAATATCAGAATGATATAGCAGTATAATCCGGGTGTTTTAATAAATATCGCTTCTGAAATAAACGCAGCCGGTATAGACCTGAAATCAGGCGTAAATCAGACAAGCCGGGCAATCGGCGAAGCGGATACAGCAACACAGAAAAATAATTCAGCAGCTGAAGAGCTCGAATCTACGGCTGAAACTTTAAACGGAAATTCATCTGACATGAATCAGATGAATTTTTTTATAGTGCAGAATTGTAATACTAAAATCCCTGCTGCCAGACAGGGGATTTTAGTATCAGAACATGAACTGCCTGTTAAAATCAGAAATCATCTTCCCCCAGTTTCATAGCTGAAATGTCTCCAGCTTCAATCGACTGCTTTATTGCATGGGACTGCGGCAGTACGTTATAAATAAAAAACGACGCTGTCAGTATTTTACTGTTATAAAATGCGGCATTTTTATCTTTCCCGATGAGATCTTTCATTTTTTCTTTATCTGTTACAGAAAATCCGCCTTTCGCTGCTGCCTCAGCAAGTTTTTCAGATGCAATACCCGCCTGCCAGTACAGGAGCCACGCAGACATTACCGTTCCTGTAAGGTTCAAAAACGGGTAAGAGTTTATTACAGGTACAATTAACTTTTTCTCTTTCATGTACTCAGTGAAGTGATTCACTGTTTCAGTAAGAACAGTAACAGCATCGCGGAATTTATCAGAGAGACCCGAAAGAGTG
>Ga0116171_10004267_pt1 | contig 12898 bp, 9 predicted proteins | sample AD_JPNHW2_MetaG_FD_89798 | JGI IMG/M metagenome (GOLD analysis project Ga0116171, IMG submission 89798) | Active sludge microbial communities of municipal wastewater-treating anaerobic digesters from Japan - AD_JPNHW2_MetaG | ecosystem: Engineered > Bioreactor > Anaerobic > Digestate | place...
TAATTGGTTCGTATGCCGAAAGATAGGAGAGTGTTCCGATCTTTTCGGGAAGGAAATATTGCAGGCGAAACCGTTCAGACAATTCCAGAAAGGCGGTTGAATTAATTCGGTTTGACGTGATTCCTTTGTCGAAAATCTCGGGTCTCGAGGTCGCAATTAATTCTCCGGAAGTGTCGTAAATATTAATGTCAGTTCTGAAGATATTTGAAAGCTTGTTCAGTTCAGAATAAAGCCACTGCTGCAATTCGGGATTAATGGAATTTACATTGAACAGGCGGCTTTTAATTTCTTCTGAAATCGATTTTATTTTTTCCTGAAGATCGACCTGGTGCCGCGAACGGTATTCCCTGATGTTGTAGTAGATGGTTCCGGTGGCCACGAAAAGGTGTGATATTAGCACAACCGAGATGATCGAACCCTGTATTTTAAACCGAAGATCGTTGACAATTACTGCGTTTCGGAACCCTGAATTTCGGATCAGAATTACTGCCAAAATGAAAACAAAGTAAAACACAAAAATATAGGGAAACGAAATGAGGTAATCGCTCAGCCTCAGCGAACGGTTGCTTACTATAATCTGGTTTTTCCCGTCGATGTTGTAAACCAGATGGTCGTAGCCGTCCCATCGAAGCATCTGAAATTCATTCTGCCTGGTTGTAAGTTTGTATGAATTCAGGTAATATTTATAAGGGTACTCGCCGGTTAGCGAAACCAGTTCGTCGTCGTAATACTTGGCATACGAAAGGTATTTATATCGGAATGGTTTTACCAGCGAACGGTCCATTAACAGCTCCGGAAATCCGATCCCTTCAGAAATGGCTTTTGAATTGATTTCGATATATATTGAGGTTTCTTTCTGAGTCTGGGGAGAGTAGAATGGCAGTTTCCCCAGGTACGAAATGCGGCCGTTAAAATTGTTCATGAAATTGAATTTGCTGTTCAGTATTCTGTTGCCCGAACGTTCAATCATTTCATCGAAGAACGGATAGCACGATTCCCACTTGTTTGCGTCTTCGTTCAGAATACTGTCTTTGGGTTGGCAAAACCAGAACCGGATATCGTATTTCCTGAAATATCCGCTAAAATAGGATCGGGTCAGGTAGCTTTCAAGTTTCTCATAAGGTGGATTCAAGAGCGTTGAAATAATGGTGTCGGCGTCGAATTTTGTTTGCATTCTGGCTAATAAAACTTCGGCCACCGGGTCTTGCTCGGTACTAAGTGTTGTTGCCCTTAACTTCTGAAATTCCAGATCGCGCTGTTTTACGGTGTTGTAAACAACAAGCAGCGATGCGATTGAGAAAAGTGAAATGAAAAGAATGGAATACGACAGCGAGTAAAGGCTGATATGCATTTTTTTGATTACGCTTTGCAGAATGTTTACTGCGAAGAATAATGCGAGCATGAACGAAACTCCTGAGGGCCAAATTGCCGAAAGTGCTAGAGAAATTACAAATAAAGCACTGTTCAAATTCAGGAAATAGCTTTTCCGGTTGAGGTATTCGGTTCTCTGAATCACTCTTAGGTGAATCAGAAACACAGAAAACAAGAGCATTGCAATTATCAAATATCCTGTAATACTGTATTGGTCAATGTCGGTAATCCGGTTCAGTTTGTAGTTGATATTGCTGTCGCTTATCAGATTGTTTATCAGAACGCTGACAATCTGGTATAGTACTACAATGAGCCCGAACAATGGTACGACGAACTTTTGCCGTACAAACTGGTTAGGCGAAAATTCTCTTGCGAAAAATAAGCTCCAGTAAAAGAATAAAATGCACAATAGGAAGAAGTCGCCTAGTGAAGGCACTGAATCGGAATATGCATAGTATTTGGGCCCGAATACCCCGATGTGATTGAACGTCTCCGGAATTTTTAATGTTACGCGAAGAAAGTAAATCGCTGACAGCGAAATCGCTAATCCAACCATTTTAACAGCGAAATATTTGCCTTTGTATTTTTCGGTCTTTTGAAATACGAATGATAGAATGAAAATAAAAGACAGCCAGTACATTACAGCCGGAACGTATAGCTCTTTTTCGGCATAGGCTTCTTCGTTTGATGGCAAAATGGTGAAAAGATATTGACCTTTCTGATCGTGAATTTCGATGGCATTGGAGTTTCTCGCAATGCTGATTTTATATCCGGAAGGTAACTTGAATGGCCTGACAAAGGTGTTTTCGAGGTACTGGTTTTCGTACGAATAGTTGTGCTTAATGTGAATCAGCCCAATAATCCGGTAACTGCCAATAATTCTTGTTTTTGCAAGAAAAATGCCGTTGGGAAGCGTAATCAGCTTGCTGTCGACCGAAACCTTGTTCAGGATGTTATGAAATGCAAACTGGTTGTCGGACCAGTAAATCATTTTCATTTTCTTGTAAATGATAAACCCAAAGCCTTCGTCGTCGAACAAATGATTCAGATCGGAAAATGTTGATGAATAATTTTCCGGTTTCAGGCTTTCGGTAATTTTTACTTCAGCCTTTGTAAGGTAGTTGGTCAACTTTGTCTCCTGGTCAAGCAGGGTTGCCTGGAAATTCCGGATCACTTTTATTTCCGGTTTTTCGTTTAGCATTTGGTTTTCCCAAACTGCTGCCAGCAACATCAGGAGAATGGCCGAAATAAGTAGTATATAATTTTTAAAAATCCTCATTCTGTGGTTGCGCGGTTTATTCGTGGTGATAAGGTTCGCCCTTTAAAATTGTCATTGCCCGGTAAAGTTGTTCCAGAAAAATCAACCGCACCATCTGGTGCGAAAATGTCATTTTCGAAAGACTGACTTTCCCAATGGCTTTGCTGTAAACCGATGCTGAAAAACCATACGGCCCGCCAATTACAAAAACCAATCGCTTTAATCCGGCAACCATTTTTTTCTCCAAAAAACGTGCAAATTTTATTGAAGTGAATTCTTCGCCATTCTCGTCAAGCAGAAAAAGCTCGTCGGAACCAACTATCTGCTGTAAAATTAGCTCGCCTTCTTTTTCTTTTTGCTGATCTTCGCTTAGATTTTTTGCGTTTTTCACGTCTGGAATAATTTTCAATTCGAACGGAATATAGTGTGGAATCCGCTTGTGAAAAAGTTCAATTCCTTTCTGCAAATAGGCTTCGTCTGTTTTACCAATTACAAGAAGGCAGATTTTCATGTTGTATATTTTATCGGTTGTGTTGATATTTTTCTTGAGTGCCGGCTATTTTGCTCTTCCTTTATTCATCGGCCACAGATAGATTTTTCAGCTTAGCTAAATTTGCTACCTTTACAAAGGTATTTGTTTAAATAAAAAAATTGCACGGTTTTTGGTAATGATTCATGCTGAAACAATTAACGCAGAAATTATTTACAATGAAAAAAATTAGATTGAAGCTGGTCTCTGTTCTATTCGGGCTATTGGCGTTTGTAAGCGTAGCGTTTGCGCAGGTACCCGACGAAATTGTAACAAGTATTCAGAACGGCAACGACGGTGGTCTGGCAGCATTTTTTAACGATAATGTCGAATTGGTTGTTGGTACACACGACGATGTATATAGTAAATCGCAGGCACAACAGATTGTTGCAGAATTTTTTAAATCGAACAAACCAAAACAGTTTAGTATCATTCATCAGGGAGGAAAAGATGATGCCCGCTACGCCATTGGAAGCCTCACCGCTGCAACCGGAACTTTTCGGGTTTATTTTTTGCTGAAAAGTAAAAATGGAAATTCTTATATTCATCAATTACGAATTGAAAAGCAAGGCTGATGCCTGAAAAAATCTCTCGGAAGTTAATTTCTTTCTGGGAAAATGTGATTCGCAGGGCAAAGCAGGTCACTTTCCCTGGGCTCGACGGAATGCCTGTTTACGACGTTACTGTCTTTTTTTGGAAAAGTATTGTTGACGGTGCCATTACAACACGCGCATCGGCTATTGCATTCAGTTTCTTTGTCGCGCTTTTCCCGGCAATCATTTTTTTGTTTACACTAATTCCATACATACCAATCGCTAATTTCCAGGATGAGCTGTTTTTGCTTATTCGCGATTTTGTTCCGGAGAATGCTTTTAAAGCCATCGAGGAAACGGTGAAGGATATACTTACCCGCCAGCGTGGAGGTTTGCTCTCGCTCGGTTTTTTTATGGCGCTTATTTTCTCGACTAATGGATTTGCTTCGATTATGACAGCCTTTGATGCTTCATTGCACAGTTTTGAGCGCCGCACCTGGTTGGGCCAGCGGGTGATTGCCGTATTGCTACTGGCGATCATGTCGGTATTGCTGACCATTACAATTGCGTTGATTACATATGGGCAATCGTTTATCAACTATTTGGTTTTTAGAGATATATTGAAAGATCATTTTACCGTTTATATGCTTACGTTTGGTAAGTGGATTGTGATCCTGCTCCTGATTTTCATTGCCAATTCGTTCCTATATTGGCTGGCCCCGGCTAAGCGAACCAAATGGCGGTTCATTTCTGCCGGCGGTACATTGTCAACCGTACTAAGCATTGCAACATTCTCAGGTTTTTCTTATTACATCAACCACTTTGGGCAATACAACAAGTTGTACGGATCAATTGGTACACTGTTGGTCATCTTGTTGCTGATGTACATCATGTCGATGATTCTTCTTGTTGGTTTTGAGCTAAATGCAAGCATCAGTGAGGCCGTAAAACATTCGGACAAGAAAATTTCGAAGCGTTAAATTGAATTTTATTTGCCCATTTTGAACAGGAATTCCTTTTCTTCTTTCGATAGAGAATCGTAACCCGATTTGCTGATTTTTTCAAGTATCTGATTCATGTGTTCTTTCTCCAGGTTTTTTTCGCGGTTATATTCGATTTCGTTCGCGGGCCGTTTATAGCTTACCTTTACCTTAGGTTTTGATTTTAAAATATTTAGGCTTGAAAAAATACCTTTGCTTTCTTTTCCTGTTTTTGAATTATGGCGTAACTGTAAAGCGTAAATTATTCCGGCAAATGCGCCGCCAAGGTGGGCCAGGTTTCCTCCTGCGTTTGTCGAGGAAATTCCGATGATGTAAAGTAAAACAGAAATAAGTGCTATAAATTTCATTTTCACCTCGCCAACCAATACGATATTAACCGGATGATTTGGTGCATAAACCGCCAGAACCAACACGATGGCTATAATCGAAGCTGAAGCTCCCAAAAGTCGGGAGTCGGTAACAACTTCCTGAAAAACAGGAAAATAATTGAATCCGGCGATATAAACCAGTCCGCCAATAATACCACCTAAAAGATAAATAACCACAAGCTTCTGCTGATCGAAATACTGCATGAAAATCTGTCCCATCCAAAACAGCCAAAGCAAATTAAATAGTATATGAAGAAAATCGAAATGAAGGAACATGTAGGTGACCAGTGTCCACGGACGGCTTGCCAGCGTTTCGAAATCAGCCGGAAGTGAAAGCCAGTCGAGCAAAGTAAATTGCTTTTCGGAAAGGAAAAAGAAAACATTTAACAGGCGGATTACCAGAAAAATTCCAAGATTGATGTAGATCAGCCTGGTTAAGGCCGATCCTTCTTTAAATGATTCTTTTATTTCGTCCCAAATGGTCATTCGCCAAGTTAAAAGTTAAAATTTGGATTCAATCTTCCAGTTAATAAAAGTGCCTGGTATTTTTATTCCAGTACCTAATCATGAAAAATCCAAACAGCATACCTCCCAGGTGGGCAAAGTGAGCAACGTTGTCTCCCGGATTTGCAATGCCGCTAAATAGCTCAATAGCACCATAGCCAATTACAAAGTATTTCGCTTTAATTGGTATTGGAGGAAACAAAAGCATTAGTTCAGTATTGGGGAAGAGCATACCAAAGCCAAGTAAAATACCGAATACAGCTCCGGAAGCACCAACGGTTGGAGTATTCAGTAACAAGTTTAATTTCCCGGCAGCCGGGTCTGAGAAGTTCTGGCCTTGATTAAAGATTTCGGTTCCTTGCGACATAACCATGCGAACAACCTCAGGATCCATTTTTCCGGCCAGGTAATGAAATTCCATGTAGTTCACAAACGAGTGCAGCGCAGCGGCTCCAAGTCCGGTTACGAAATAATAAATGAAGAATCGCTTGGGGCCCCAAACACTCTCCAAAACTCGCCCAAACATCCACAAAGCGAACATGTTAAACACAAGGTGCATTAACCCGCCGTGCATGAACATGTGGGTTACAAGCTGATATGGTTTAAATTCGGGCGATTCGATATAGTGTAACCCCAATATTCGGGCGAGATCAATTCCTCTGGCCTGAAGAACAAATGTCGCTAACAGCATAAGTGTGTTAATGATAATCAGGTTCTTCACTACCGGCGGAACAGCTTGTATGCTCGGTCTAAAATTATTCATGTTTTTCTGTTTTTGTTTCTAATAATTTTGGCATGATCTTCAAGAATCACACCAACTTTTGGCTTTCGACTTTTAACTTAAAACTTGACTTGCCAATGTAATCAATTTCTGGTATTAAAAGTTTAGTCAGCCAATTTGTCATTTCAATATTTTTTCAAAATCGTCGAGCGGCATTATTGAAAGCACTTTTTTCCCTTTTGGCGAAAAGTTGGGTGTTTGACATGCAAAAAGATTGTCGATCAATTCGCTGATTTCATTTGCTTTTAAAGCCTGTCCATAGGGAATTGCCGATGCCTGAGCCAACGATGCGGCAACTGTTTCGCGCGCCTTCTCCTGAAGGTTGACCGGCGAATTTTTATATTCTTCGAGCAAATATTCAATAATTTCTACCGGGGTAGATGTGTTCAGCACCCCCGGTGTCCCGTTTATGATGAATGAATTTTTACCGAACTCACGAATGTCAAATCCCAAAGCGCGCAAATCCGGAAGGATGCTTGTCAGCAAAGTTGCATCGGCAGCATTCAGCTCAAACGTTTCGGGAAACAGCTGTTGCTGGCTGGCAATCTCCTGATTTTCCAATACCTGAATCAGGCGCTCGTACAAAATCCTTTCGTGAGCGCGTTTCTGGTCAATAACCATCAGCCCGGATTTAACGGGTGTCAGAATATATTTGTTTTTAAACTGAATAGAGGTGCGGGTGTTTTGCTGTTCATCCATTTTTACCTGAACAGGTTGAATATCCTGCATTGGCTCCGTTTTAGCTTCAAAATCGCTTTCAAGTCCTTTATACAACGACTGCCAGTTAGTCAGATTCGTTTTTTCAGTCGGAGTAGATGTAAAACCGCCTGAATTGCCACCGTAATTTTTTGCTGAAGATTTCGTTTCAAACGGATTGTATGTTGGATCAACTTTTATTTCAGGAATAGTTATATCGTCGAAATGATGCAGGGGCATCGGGATGTCAATGCTTCCGGCCTGATCAAAATCAATGGAAGGAACAACATTGAATTTTCCCAGCGCCTCGCGAACAGAGGCCTGCAGAATTTGCCAGATCGCCGATTCATTCTCAAATTTAATTTCGGTTTTGGTTGGGTGAATATTGACATCAATATCTGCCGGGTTCAGGTCGAAATAAATGAAATAGGATGGAACGGAATCGGGTGGCAAAATCTTTTCATACGCCTGCATAATGGCTTTATGAAAAAACGGATGTTTCATGAATCGCTTGTTCACGAAAAAGAACTGTTCGCCGAATGTTTTTCGCGAATATTTTGGCTGACCAACAAATCCGGAGATTTTCGCCAGCGTTGTTTCCGTGTCGATTGGTACCAGATTTTGATTGATTTGCTTTCCGAAAATCGAAACGATCCGCACTCTTTTGTTTGACCCGGTGAGATCGTAAATCACGGATCCGTTGTGGTGCAGCGAAAGTGAAATTTCTGGATTGGCAAGGGTGATTCGCTGTATTTCGTTAATGATGTGCTTTAGCTCAGCCGGATTCGACTTCAGAAATTTTCGCCTGGCAGGAACATTGAAAAACAGATTTTTTATTTGAAAATTGGTTCCGGCGTCGCAGCTAACGGCTTCCTGTTTTATCATTTCCGACCCCGAAATGTGTATGAAGGTTCCCAACTCTTTATCGTGCTCCCTGGTTCGAAGTTCCACGTCGGCAATAGCGGCAATGGATGCAAGCGCTTCGCCCCGGAAACCCATGGTGCGAATGGCAAAAATATCGTTGGCCGAGCGGATTTTTGAAGTTGCATGACGCTCGAACGACATGCGTGCATCGGTGTCAGACATGCCGCATCCGTTGTCGATGATCTGGATCAGCGTTCGGCCAGCATCTTTAATAATAACTTTGATTTGAGTAGCTCCGGCGTCAATCGCATTTTCGACCAGTTCTTTCACTACCGAGGCCGGTCGCTGAATAACCTCGCCCGCTGCAATCTGATTGGCAACCGAATCTGGAAGTAATTGAATAATATCTGCCACGTTTTGTTTCCTGTTTCGAAATTAAATGATTGGCAAAATTAACAATTAAAAGATGAAGTGCCTAAAGTTCGAAGTGCCTAAAGTTCGAAGTCAGAAAAACGACTCGGGCTGCAAGTTTCGAGTGGCGTGGTAAATTATCAAATGGTCAAATTGTTTTAGCCATTCAGCAATTTAACCATGCAGCAACTCACATTTTTAAAATCAGTAACTATCTCAAGTCTTTCCCGAAAATGCGGAAACGCTTGTAAACTTTTCCTCCCATTTTTTCCATCTCAGCCCTAACTTTTACATTGTTTTCCAGCTCAAGATGTGAGTCGATGACGGTTTTACCCTGATTGTGTGCCGACTCGATCATTTTTACACCCATCATCACATCCAGGCCTTTCCCCCTGTATGCCGGATCAATTCCGCCGAGTAATAAATTAAGCTGTTTCGATTTTCGGGCCGAAGCAAAAATTTTGAAGATGCCAAACGGCAATAAATAGCCTCCGGATTTTTGAATTCCTTCGCCAATATGCGACATCCCAACGATGAATGCCACTACTTTTTCCTGTTCGTTCACCACAATTTTAATAAAGCGCGGATTGATGAGGAACAGATAGCGGTTGGCAAAATCGTCCATTTCGGCTTCGGTAAACGGAATAAAGCCAAATATGTCGGTAAACGTGCTGTTGAGTAAATTTAGTACCGGATGAATGTATGGCTTTACCTTGGTTCTTGATGTAAATTCGAGAACCTTCAGCCCTTTATTCTGATTTACTGCACGCTCATATATTTTTTTATAAAACTCAGGAATTTCGTTCGGAACTTTAATCTGATAAACAACCAGATCAACTTCCTTGGAATAGCCGTTTTTTTCAACCAACTCCGACTGATACGGAAAGTTACAGTTTGATGCAATCACCGCTGGTTCGTCAAAACCTTCGATAAGAAACCCCTGCGGATCTTTGTCTGAGAAAGCCAGCGGCCCGATAAGTCTGGCGGCACCTTTGTTTTCTGCCCATTTTTCAATGGCACTGATAAGTTTATTTGCGACTTCTTCGTCGTTCCATGTCTCAAAAAAAGCGAATCGGGCATTGTTTTCGTTGTGCTTTTCGTTGTATTTGCGGTGAATAATTCCCATTATTCTTCCAACCACCTGAGTTCCTTTACTTGCAAGTAACAGAATGGTATCGCACGATTCGAACGACTTATTTTTTTGCGGACTAAAAAACTCCCATTCGTCCATGTAAATTGGCGGCACCCAATTCGGATGATTTTTGTGGATTTTTGCTGGTAAATGAATAAACTTTCGAAGATCGTTTTTCGTTTTTACTTCCCGAATTTCAATTTGGAAAGTGTTTTTATCTGAAGTGGTTGGTTGACTCATGTTTGCTCTGGTCGGTGAAAAATCTATGGGATGATACACCGTCACAAGATATTTTATTTTCTGAAAGATTGTAATGGAATTGCAATAGAATTTTAACACAAATCCAGAAATCTGTGGTTTTTCAAACGCTTTGCGAATTTTCATCCTTTTCGAGAAAATGTATCTTTGTGAATCAATCAAAAAAAATCTGATCGTTGAGTACTTCTGCTAAATATGTCGAAACGCCTTTAATGAAGCAGTATTATGCTGTTAAGGCGAAACATCCCGATGCCGTTTTGCTGTTCAGGGTTGGTGATTTTTACGAAACGTTTGGCGAAGATGCCATTCGTGCTTCGGGGATTCTGGGTATTACACTAACCCGCCGAGCCAATGGTTCTGCCAGTTTTGTAGAGTTGGCCGGGTTTCCGTACCATGCGTTGGACACCTATTTGCCTAAATTGGTGCGCGCCGGAGCCCGCGTGGCAATTTGCGAGCAGTTGGAAGATCCGAAAATGACAAAAAATATAGTCAAACGCGGAATTACAGAACTGGTAACTCCGGGTGTGGCCATTGGCGATAATATTTTGGAGAATCGCGAAAACAACTTTCTCGCGTCGGTTCATTTTGATAAAAAAATGGCTGGTGTGGCTTTTCTTGATATTTCAACCGGCGAATTCCTGACTGCTGAAGGTTCATTTGAATACATAGACAAGTTGCTGAATTCATTTCAGCCTAAAGAAGTTTTATTTCAGAAAGGGAAAGGATCTGATTTTACAGCGCTTTTCGGCGGAAAATTCTATACGTTCTCTCAGGATGACTGGGTTTATACTGAAGATGCAGCCAGGGACCGGTTGATGCGGCATTTCGAAACCAAATCGTTGAAAGGGTTTGGCGTTCAGGAGTTGAACTACGGAATAATTGCTTCAGGAGCAATATTGCATTACCTGGATTTGACGCAACATAGTCATCTTAAACACATTGTAAATCTCTCGAGAATTGAGGAGGATAGATACGTTTGGCTCGATCGGTTTACAATCAGGAATCTTGAATTGTTTTCTTCGATAAACGAAGGAGCAAAAACACTGGTGCAGGTGATCGATAAAACGATTTCGCCGATGGGAGCTCGTTTGCTTAAGCGATGGATTGCCCTTCCGTTGAAAGAAATTGCTGCCATCAATAATCGGCTGAATGTAGTTGAGTATCTTGTAAGCGATGATAGTCTGAAAGAGAACCTCGAAGATCACATCAGGCAGGTGGGCGATTTGGAACGTGTGATTTCAAAGGTTGCGGTTGGGCGAATCAACCCGAGAGAAGTACTTCAGTTGAAAAATGCGCTTCAGGCCATTGCCCCGATTAAAGAAATTTGCGGACAGTCAGAAAACGACAGTTTAAAACGGTTTGCCGAGCAACTGAATCCCTGTGAGTCAATCAAGACGCGTATCGAACGAGAAATCCATCCCGATCCGCCTACGCTGGTAAATAAAGGGCATGTTATTGCATCCGGCGTTGATGCCGAACTGGATGAATTGCGTACGTTGGCTTTTTCAGGAAAAGATTACCTGGCGCAAATGCAGGAACGTGAAGCCGAACGAACCGGAATTTCGAGCCTGAAAATAGCGTTTAACAATGTGTTTGGCTATTACATTGAAGTTCGAAATACGCATAAGGATAAAGTTCCGCCGGAGTGGATACGCAAACAAACGCTGGTTGGTGCCGAACGCTATATTACCGAGGAACTAAAAGAATACGAATCGAAAATCCTGGGGGCCGAGGAAAAAATTCTTGCCATTGAGGTTCGCCTGTTTAACGAATTGGTGGTTGCTCTGGGCGAGTACATTCAGGCTGTTCAGTTAGATGCGGCCATAATTGCGCAACTCGATTGCCTGTTGTCATTTGCATCGGCTGCAATCGAATATAAATATAGCCGTCCTGAAATCAACGATTCAAAAGATATTGTCATCAAAGCCGGACGGCATCCGGTTATCGAGCATCAATTGCCTCCTGGCGAATCATATGTTTCGAATGATGTGGCTCTGAATCAGGATGATCAGCAGATTATTATCATTACCGGGCCCAACATGGCAGGTAAGTCTGCACTATTGCGGCAAACGGCGTTAATTGTGCTGATGGCACAAATCGGAAGTTTTGTTCCGGCAGAGGCGGCACAAATCGGGTATGTCGATAAAATTTTCACAAGGGTGGGGGCTTCGGATAATATTTCGCTGGGTGAGTCAACGTTTATGGTTGAAATGAACGAGGCTGCTAGTATATTGAATAATGTCTCAGATCGAAGTTTAATTCTGCTTGATGAACTTGGTCGCGGAACCTCGACTTACGACGGAATTTCGATTGCATGGTCGATTGTTGAGTACATTCATGAGCATCCGAAGGCGAAAGCAAAAACCATGTTTGCTACACATTACCACGAGCTAAACGAAATGGAGAAGTCGTTTGGCCGGGTTAAAAACTTCAATGTGACAGTGAAAGAAGTGGCCAATAAAGTTATTTTCCTTCGAAAGCTTGTTCCGGGAGGCAGTAATCACAGCTTCGGTATTCATGTGGCCCGGATGGCGGGAATGCCACCTTCGGTGGTTCGCCGTGCCGATGAAATACTGAGCCAGCTCGAAGACACGCATCGAAAGGAAGGTTTATCGAAACCATTGGAAGGCATGGCCGAAAAGCGGGAAGGCTTCCAAATGAGTATTTTCCAGTTAGACGATCCGGTTTTGAAGCAAATTCGCGACGAAATTAAAAATCTGGATATCAATCAGCTTACTCCGCTTGAGGCGTTGAATAAATTGAATGAAATAAAGAAGATTACTGGTCTGGACAGGCCTTTCAAAAAATAATGAACTGAAAAAAGTTCAAACTTTCCAGCCAGTATTTGGAGAAAGAAAAAATACGTATATATTTGCATCGCTGTTTTCAAAAGCACTAAACAGTACGTTCAAACCAGAAAATACTGCAATTTCCACCAGATTGCGGGATATGTTGAAAATGGCGTCAAAAGCGTTCTGAATGCAAGTTCTGGACAGCAAAATGCGAGAATAGCTCAGTTGGTAGAGCATAACCTTGCCAAGGTTAGGGTCGCGAGTTCGAGTCTCGTTTCTCGCTCTTTTTAAGGATGCCCGGATGGTGGAATCGGTAGACACGCAGGACTTAAAATCCTGTGACCATTAGGTTGTGCGGGTTCAAGTCCCGCTCCGGGTACTTTTTAAAAAATCTGGTTCA
>Ga0116171_10004268_pt1 | contig 12898 bp, 12 predicted proteins | sample AD_JPNHW2_MetaG_FD_89798 | JGI IMG/M metagenome (GOLD analysis project Ga0116171, IMG submission 89798) | Active sludge microbial communities of municipal wastewater-treating anaerobic digesters from Japan - AD_JPNHW2_MetaG | ecosystem: Engineered > Bioreactor > Anaerobic > Digestate | place...
ATAAAACGCCTGGAAACTCAACAATTGCAGCTGTTCCGCTGGTTGAAAGCCAGGAAAGCATGTGCATGGTAAATGCTAAATCGGCTTTACTTTTTGGAGCCAACACACCAGCAGGAGAAAACCGCGGATCATTAATTAGTAATGGATTGGCATCCCCCTCCCAGTTAATAGAATACGGCGGATTAGAAACAATGGCATCAAAAGGTTCCTCATCCCAGTGTTTTGGCTCAGTTAAAGTGTCGCCTAACTCAATATTAAAATGATTATAATTAATATCGTGTAAAAACATGTTAATGCGACAAAGATTAAAAGTAGTGATATTAATTTCTTGCCCGTAAAAACCAAGTCTAACATTTTCTTTTCCCAGAACTTTAGCAAATTTAAGAAGAAGTGAACCGGATCCACAACAAGGATCATAAACTTTATTAACTTCTTTTTTGCCAACTGTAGTTATTTCCGCTAAAAGCTCAGCGACTTCTTGCGGAGTATAGAATTCTCCGCCTGACTTACCCGCATTTGAGGCATACATGGTCATTAAAAATTCATAAGCATCGCCGAAAGCATCAATAGTATTATCAGAATAATTACCAAGACGAAGATTGCCAATAGATTCTAAAAGTTTGGCTAATTTTTGATTTCTTTGTTCTACTGTATTACCTAATTTTTTAGAGTTAATATCAATATCATCAAAAAGACCTTTTAAGTCATCTTCACTATCTGCGCCTTTAGCTGAGTTCTCAATATTGCGAAACACTTCAGCTAAAGTTTCATTAAGGTTAGAGTTATTGCGAGCATTTTTGCAAACATTTACAAATAGTTCGCTTGGAAGAATATAAAAACCTTTTTCTTTAACTGTATCCGCTCGACCAAATTCCGCTTCTTTATCAGAAATAAGAGCATAATCAAAATCTTTTTTACCAGTTCGGCGTTCATCAGCATTAATATAATTAGTTAAGTTCTCACTGATAAAACGATAAAAAAGCATTCCAAGAACATATTGCTTAAAATCCCAACCATCAACACTGCCCCGTAAGTCATTGGCAATTTGCCAAATAGCTCGATGGAGTTCTGATCGTTCTTGTTCTTTAGAATTATTCAAATTATTAGCCATAATATTTAAATCTTATTTTTTATTACTAGTTTCCTCCAAAAATAGGTGAACATCAGATTCTTTAATTCGCCAAACACCTATCTTAGAAGCTTTTAATTTTCCTGATTCTATATACCTAACAATAGTTCTGGTGCTTACCCTTAAAATATCAGCTACTTCTTCTATGGTTAAAAGTTTGTCTATTCGGTCGCTCATAAAAGTTTAGAATTTATTTATCTTTTCTTTATATAAATTTTAACATATTTTATAGAAATGTCAAAAAATGGCATAAGTTGTCAATGAGCCTATTTTAAAGAAAAACTAGCCTTTTCCTAACAAAAAATAGAGCTTATTTAAGCTCTGTTTTCAAGTGCTTAGTGCTAGCACGATGTTGCGGAGAGGAAGGGATTCGAACCCTTGAAGGGGTTTCCCCCTTAACAACTTAGCAGGTTGCTGCTTTCAGCCACTCAGCCACCTCTCCAATAAATTGTTCTAAATAAAAAAATATGTTATAATATAAACATCTTATAAAATATAATAAATAATGTCAATCAAAAATATGGCTTTTCAAGAATCATCTTCACATAACGAAACTCTTAAAGAAATATCCTGGGAAATAGATGATATTAAGAAATATCCTCGTGATAAAAAATGGTATATAATTGCTACTATTATTGCTGTTGGTTTAATTGTTTATGCTTTAATTACTAAAAATTATTTCTTTGCTCTAATCATCATATTAGCTAGTGGTCTTATAATATATTTTGATAATGAACCAGCTAAAAGAATTCCTTTTAGTATAAAATACAACGGTTTTCAATTAGCTAATACCTTTTTTGAATTTCAAACTGTTAGAAATTTCTATATCATCTATAAACCAAAAGAAGATGTTAAAAAATTATTCGTTGAATTTAAAAATCCCATTAAACATCGTTTATCAATTGATTTAGAAAATCAAGATCCCGTAGAAATTAGAAATTATTTATTACAATATCTAGACGAAGATTTAGAAAAAGAAAATGAACCTATTTCCGAAGGCCTAGCTAAAATCTTTCGTCTTTAAATTAAAATATTTAATAAAAAAATATTGACAGTATTTTTTTTATTTTCTACAATAACTAAACGTCCTCGTAGTTCAACGGATAGAACGCAAGATTGCGGATCTTGTAATTTAGGTTCGATTCCTAACGAGGACACCATTTTATGCTTACTTACTCTAGTCCACTAAATCAACTTAATAAAGTTGGACCAAAAACATTAAACGCTTTACATAAATTAGATCTAAAAACTATTTTAGATCTTGTTTTTTATTTCCCTAACCGTTATGAAAGATATGAAACTGCTTCCAATCTTAATAATTTAAAAATTAATCAAGCCGTAATTGTCTCTGGCCAAATTGATTTAATTCGTAATAAAAAAACATTTAAGAAAAGAATGTATATTACTGAAGCTTTAATCTCTAATGATTCTGGTTCCCTAGAAATTATTTGGTTTAATCAACCTTTTATCACTAAAACTTTAAAAATTGGTGACTCCATTTCTTTAGCCGGAAAAATAACTTTAAGTAATGGTCGACTATTAATGGTATCCCCTACTTATGAAAAAATTATTGAAAACAAAAAAATGATTCATACCGCTAGTTTAGTTCCCATATATAATCTAAGTTCGGGCTTAACCCAAAAACAACTTCGCTATTTTATTCATCAAGCCTTAGAGATTATAAAAGAAATTCCTGAATACTTACCACCCGAAATTATAAAAAAATATCAATTATTAGATATCAAATCAGCTTTAAATAAAATTCATTTCCCTAATACTAATTTAGATTTAGATCAAGCTATTGATCGTTTTAAATTTTCCGAATTATTTATCTTTCGCTTAAAATCATATTTCGTTCGTCATGAATTAGATAAAAAATTAGCCCTACCTTTAGGTATAAAATTATCTACTATAAAAAAATTCATATCATCCCTACCCTTTAAATTAACTAGTGACCAAAAAAAAGCCGCTTGGTCAATTTTACGTGATTGCGAAAAACCCATACCTATGTCTAGATTATTACAAGGTGATGTTGGTAGTGGTAAAACCATTGTCGCGATGATCGCTATATTTAATTGTGTTAAGAATAAAAAACAAGCTGTCATAATGGCCCCCACTGAAATATTAGCTCAACAACATTATAATTCCTTTTGCTTCTTTTTTAAAGATAATAATTTTAAAATAGCTCTACTTACTTCCAAAAAACAATTAACTAATTTCCCTTTAAGTACTTCTAAAAAAGATCAAAGCTTAGAAATTACTAAACAAGCTGATATCATTATCGGAACCCATGCCTTAATTCAAGATAAAATAAAATTTAAAAAATTAGCTTTAGTAGTAATTGATGAACAACATCGTTTTGGCGTTAATCAACGAGAAGAAATTATTTCTAAAAATATTGATGACAATAATAATAGAACTACACCTCATTTCTTATCCATGACGGCCACACCTATTCCTCGTTCCCTAGCCTTAATGTCATTTTTTGGTCTAGATTTTTCTATCATCTCTGAAAAACCAAAAGATCGTATTGATATAAAAACAAAAATAATTTTACCAGAAGAAAAAGAGTCTACCTATAATTTCATAAAACAAGAAATAAAACATGGCCATCAAGCTTTTATCGTTTGTCCTTTAATTGATCCCTCTGATAAGTTTGAAGCTAAATCAGTTAAAGCCGAATATCAAAGATTAAAAAATAATGAATTTAAAGATATTGAGATAGCCATGCTTCACGGAAAAATGTCTAGTAGTGAGAAAGAAGATATTATGAATAATTTTTCTAATAATAAAATAAAAGTATTAGTTTCTACTTCTGTTTTAGAATTAGGTATTGATATTAAAAATGCCACCACTATTTTAATTGAAGGAGCGGAAAGATTTGGTTTAGCCCAACTTCATCAATTTAGAGGTCGAGTTGGTCGTAGTAATTTAGCTAGTTATTGTTTTTTAAGTTTAAGCGAAGCTCCGCCTGAGGCTACCTTGTTAAATAAAAAAATTAATTATTCTTCTAGTATTGAACGTTTAACCAATCTACAAAAATATCAAGATGGTTTAAGTTTAGCTAAAATGGACTTAGAAGCTCGTGGTAGTGGTGATTTCTATGGTACCGCTCAATCTGGTATTATGAATTTTAAATTTGCTACCCTATTTGATCATGATACTATCACTAAAGTTGATGAAGCTATTAACAGTATTGCCAGTTATGACCCTGATTTTACTAATCATCCTAAATTAATTAAAAAGATTAAAAGTAGTTTAGATCAAGCCCATTTAGAATAAAAACAAAAACTTTTAAAAATTTTTTAATTATACTATAATATATTCATAAAAATTAAATGATAAATATGAAAAAAACAGCCATTTTAGCTTTGACTTTATTCTTTTTAATACCCTGGGGTGTTAAAGCCGCTTCAACCGAATTTGATCCATCCTTCCTAATAAGTGATGAAGACTTATTAAATTTTAATTCGATGAGTGTTAGTCAAATTCAAAAATTCTTAGAAAATCATCATAGTTATTTAGCTACTTACAAAACTACTAGTTCTTATGGAGAAACTAAAAGTGCCGCCGAAATAATTTATGATGCTTCTGTTAATAATTATGATTGTGATGGAGCAACTTTAAGTGATGAACCCACTAATGCCGAAAGAAAAGCTAAATGTAAAATTATTGGAACAGTTAGTCCTAAATTTCTTTTAGTATTATTACAGAAAGAACAAAGTTTAATAAGTGATACCACTCCTAGCGATGGTCAATTAAATTGGGCTACTGGTTATGGTTGTCCTGATAATTATGCTTGTAATCCATATTACAAAGGATTTGGTAAACAAGTTAATAGTGCCGCTCTACAATTTCGTTGGTATATGTTAAATCCTACCCGCTATAGCTACAAAGCTGGTCAAACCTATACTTTTACTAATAAATATGGAGTTGCAAGTAACGCTGATATTGAAGTAACTATAAAAAATACAGCTACCGCCGCTTTATACAATTATACTCCTCATGTCTATAACGGTAATTATAATTTTTGGAAATTATGGAATGAATATTTTCCAACTCAAGGTTATCCTGATGGTACTATTTTAAAAGCTGGTAATGATTATTGGTTAATCCAAAATGGAACTAAAAGAAAATTTGCTAGTGTGAGTGTCTTATCATCTCGCTATAGCACCGCTAAAGCTATCACTGTTAGCGAATCCAGTCTAAATGCCTATAACGAAGGAAGTATTATTAGATTTGCTAATTATTCCATTATCATGTCGCCAGACGGTGATTTGTATTTACTAGTTAATGATAAAAAGAGATTATTCGCTAGTACTGCTGTCTTTAAAAACATGGGCTATAATGTCGAAGAAATCCAAAGTGCTTCTTGGGCTGATGTCAATTCATATATCAATGGACCTGACTTAACCATAGCTTCCGCCTATCCAACTGGCGCCCTATTACAGAATAAAAGAACTGGTGGAGTATATTTTGTAGAAGAAGAAACTAAAGCTCCCTTAATTGATAAAATATTTTTAACTACTAAATTTAAAGGTAAAACTATCTATGCTATTGATGAAGCTCAATTAGATAAATACAAAACAGTTGATCCCGTTAAATTTGATAATGGAGAATTATTAAAAGCTACTAATTCTCCAGCCGTCTATTTAATTGATAATGGTCAAAAACGAGCTTTTGTTAGTGGTGAAATCTTCGAAGGTTTAGGCTATAATTGGAGTAATATTATAACTGTACCAGAAAAAATTATTAACCTCTATACAACTGGCGATCCTATTCAAGAACTTATTAATAAAAATTAATATGTTATCATTAGCTTTTATCGTTCCACATTCTCCCATTTTAATACCAAATATTGGTAAACAAAATACTAGAATTTTAAAAAAAACTAGTGAGTCTTTGGCTAAGATAAAAAAAGAATTAATTGAAAAAAAGATTGATACTTTAATAATTATTTCTCCTCATAAAAAAAATAATTTAGATATTAGTTTAAATAATCATTTTAATTTAGAAATTAATTTTGAAGAATTTGGTGACTATTTAAGTAAATTAAATTTAAATGGTGATTTAGAATTATCATATAAAATCAAGGAAGAATTATGGCCTGATTTTGATATTAATATTGAAGCTAAAAGTAAAGCTGATTATGGTAGTAGTATCCCTTTGTATCTATTATTATCAGATAATAATCAAAAGATAAAAAATCTTAAATCTAAGATAATTATAATCAATACCTCTTCTCATCATGATTTTTCTTATCATTTTACCGCTGGTCAAAAAATACAAAGATTATTAAAAGAAACTGATAAAAATATAGCCGTATTAGCTTCGGGTGAATTATCTCATTGTTTAAATCATAATGCTCCGGGAGGCTTCTTTCAAAAGGCTATAATGTTTGATGAAAAGACCATAGAAAGTTTAAAAAAGGGTCCCCTAGGTGTGCCTGATATATTGAAAATTGACCCTAAATTAGCCCTAGGAGCTAAGGAATGTGGATTGCGACCTATTTCCCTCTTACTTGGTATTTTAGACAATTTAGACTATCAAACTGACAATATGTCCTATCAAAAAGAATTAGGTGTTGGTTGTTTAACTATGAAATTTGATCTTAAATAATATGGATGATATAAAAAAGATATTAGAACAAAAAACTAATAAAAAACCACCCGCTTATGAGTGGCAAGATTTAGCTTTAAATATTATTAAAGAATTATCTATACCAGAATTTAAAAGATCATCTGTTTTTAAAATGTGTAAAGAAAAAAATCAAACTATAATTAGACAAGCTTTAAATGATACTAAAGAATTATGTCAGACGGGAACAAAATGGCAATACTTTTTTAAGATACTTAGTTCTAATAACAAAAAATAATAATTAATTATATGTTAAATATTCTAACTCATCCTAATGATATATTAAGAAAGAAATCAATGAAAATTGATTTACTTGAGTTACAAAAACCAGAATTTAAAAAATTAATTAAAGAAATGACTGAAACCATGATAAAGAAAGATGGAGCTGGTTTAGCGGCACCTCAAATTGGACAAAATATTCGTCTGATAATTATAAACAACGAAGATAAAGCTATGGTTATGATTAATCCTGAAATTACTAAAAAATCATGGTCTAAAGAAATAGAACCAGAAGGTTGTTTATCAGTTTTAAATAAAAAAAATGAGATATACTTTTTACCAGTAGCTCGTCATAAAAAAATAAATTGTGTATACTTTGATATTAATGGAAAGAAACAAAAAATTATAGCAGAAAATCTATTAGCTCGAATTATCCAACATGAAACTGATCATTTAGATGGTATTCTTTTTATTGATAAAGCTGAACCAAATAGTATACCTGAAATTAAAAAATAAAAAATGGATAAACAGATAAAAACAATTTTTATGGGTACACCCGAATTAGCTAAAAGTGGCCTACAAGCCCTACTCTTAGATGATTCTTTTCTTATCCAAGCAGTAATAAGTCAAGCTGATAAAAGTTCGGGTCGTAATTTAAATATACAAAAAACTCCTGTTAAAATAATAGCTCTAGAAAATAATCTATTAATTTATCAACCTGGGAAAATAAAAGAAATTATAAAAGAAATTTCAGACCTACAACCAGATTTAATAGTCGTTATTGCTTATGGTAAAATATTACCTAAAGAAATTTTAGATATCCCTACCTATGGTTGTATTAATGTTCATGCTTCCCTATTACCAAAATATCGTGGATCCTCTTGTATTGCTAATCCCATTTTAGAGGGTGATAAAGTAAGTGGTATCACTATAATGAAAATGGATGAAAATATGGATACAGGTGATATTATAAAACAAATTGAAATAAGTTTAGATGAGGATGAAACTTCAAAGACTTTACTTGATAAAATAATACGAGTAACCCATGATAACTTAGCTAAGATATTAAAGGATTATGTAAATAATAATTTAAAACCATTTTCTCAAGATAATTCTAAAGCTACTTATGTTAAGATGATAAAGAAAGAAGATGGTCATTTAAACTTTAATGAAACAGCTGAGATAATAGAAAGAAAGATTAGAGCCTATTTCCCATGGCCCGGAACCTATAGTTTTCTAAAGAAGGATGACTTGTCAAATAATAAATTATTATTTAAAATACTTAAGTCAGAAAAAACATTAATCCCAAGTGATGCCCCTATTGGACAATTATTTTTAGATAATAATAGATTAGTAGTTAAATGTAGTGATTATGGTTTAGTTTTAAGTGAAGTCCAATTAGAAGGTAAAAAACCAATGACTACCAATGAATTTCTAAAAGGTAATGCTTGGATTATTGGTAAGATACTTAATTAAGGTCTCTTCGTCTAACGGTTAGGACACCAGGTTCTCATCCTGGCAATATGGGTTCGATTCCCGTAGAGATCACAAAAAAAAATAAACTTGGTAACAAGTTTATTTTTTTATATATTTAGAAAACACAAAAAATTTATTTTTTATTATCTCTAATTAACCTATTAATTTCTTCTACTAAAAAATGAATACTAGTTGATGGATTACCTTTAACACTTAAATTATTCGGCCAATTAATTTTTTTATAATCAAATACTATACTTTTAGCATGTTTAATAGCTTTATCTTGAAAAGGTAATAATACTTGAAAAATTTCTTGATTTTTTTTAAATTTACCTAATTTATTTTTTTTAAATGCTTCTACAATTTTATTTTCCATATTGCTTCCCCTAGAAATTGGACCATTCGGTTTTTCAAAATGAAATAAAATCCAAAGCTCAAAACATTCATTTGCATAAGCAATTCTAATATTATTATGTATAGCATCTTTAATTGCCATTAAAAGATTCTTGCTGTCTTTTTTATAAAAATCATCAATATCAAAAATACACCAAACCTGATCACCATCATCCTCACAAATTTTTATTTTCTTCCACTCCACAATTTTTCTTAATAATTCTTGTGGTGTCCAACAAATTTCTTTTTTTGGCATTAATAGAGGTGTTTTTAAATAATTTTTAAACTCTTGAAAATATTCTATTTCTGCTTTTTCTGTATGCGACCACACAAAAATCTTCGGGTGAGCTTCCCGATGTTTAGTTTTACCTCTATATTTTGTCATACTATTTTAAAAATTTTAAATTTTCAAAATCGGAAATATACGGCAAAGCATTATAGCGACCTTCTAAATATCTTTTAGCAAAATCTACTCCCTTTCTCTCTGATATATCAGCTAAGGAAAACAATTCGGTCGATCCTTTTTCATTCTTTTCTGTAAAATAAATTTGATCTCGACATAAAAATTCTTCATTTAAAAGCGAAGTATCATGAGTAGTGAAAATTAACTGAGCATTATTAGGGTTTTTTTCTTTTGAATTAAAAATTGATACCAAATATTGACACAGTATTGGGTGTAAGCTTACATCCAGCTCATCAATAAATAATATTTTTCCATTATCTAATGTATCAATAAGTGGAGCTGATAACACAAACATTTGTTGAGTTCCATCAGATTCTTCAATAAAAAAGTCAAATGGTTCACTTTCTATCTTTTTTCCGTTTTTATCATATTTTTTATGTAAAAATTTTATGCTTCGCTCAGCAATTTTAGAATCTTCTTTAAACAATAAATCTTTAAATTTATCAGGAATATTTTGTATTTCTTTGGTTGAAATAAATTTCTCACTAGCTTCAATATTTACTACTCCAAAATCAGCCTTTAAAATAAACTCTTTTATTTTTTTAGCCATCTTAGGGTTTGATAAAAATTGACCAAACGAATAATTTAAAGTATCTCCACCTTTAGCACTAAATATTAAATTTATATTTTGAATAAATTCAACAATTCTTTTTGAGATTGGTCGACCATTACTAGATAAAACCGATAAAAATAAAACTCTTTCATCTGTATTTTTTTTCAAAATAGCCGATGCTTCTTGAAAATAATTTTTATTACTCTTAATATTCTGACCATCTCTTTTAAATAAAGTCTTTTTACCTTTTTCCTGTTTTAACCATTCAGAACAAACCTTTTTTTTATCAATTTCAAAACCATAAATATAGACTTCTTTATCCATTAAAAAACTAATTTCAAAAAATGACGGCTTTTTTTCTGTCTCAGAACTTAATTTAAAATATTCATTGGGTAATTCACTTCCGGTATTTCTAAGAATAAGTGACTCTAAAATCATTTTTCGAAAAACAAAAAATGCTTTTAAAATATTACTTTTACCTGATGCATTGGCACCATAAATTGCCACTGATTTTAATAGTGATACTTTGCTATTTTTTACTACGGCATTAGATTTTATTGCTTCCTCTTTTGTTGCCCGTAAATCAAGAATAATTTCATCTTTAATAGAACGAAAATTTTTGACTTTAAAAGTTAATAACATATTTTTGTATATTAAATTATTATCTATAATTTAATATTAGCAAAATATTGTCCAAAAGTCAATACATTATGTAAAATATTGTCAAAAAAGACATAAAAATAGAAATATTTACCTAATTATACTAATTTTTTACTTAAATAACCATAAAAACGATTTAAAAACTCTTTTTTTCATTATTTTAATTTTATTATTTTATTTGAAAAAATATTCATTATTAAATTATCCGTTTGTTTCTTTTTTTTAAATTCTTCTAGAGTGAAATTAATAACATTAATTTCACGACCTATTTCTTTTTGTATTTTATTTATTTTATTTATTATATCAATTGAAGAATGATCTCCAATAATTAATAAATCAATATCACTTATCTGATCCATTTTATTACTAGCATAAGAACCAAAGATATAGGCTTCAATTATTTTACTATCAGAACTAATTATTTTTCTTAAGATATTCTCTATACCTAAAGTTTTTAAAAATATCTCTTTATATAATTTTAAAAGTGGAAAAGATTTATTTAAATAATAATACTTTTGTCGACCAGAAAATTCACTGGTAAATAATCCTTCTTTCTCTAATTCATTTAGTTTTCTTAATAGATTCTTCGGATCAACTTTTAATATTTTAGCTAATTCGTTTATATAGCATTTAGCTGTGGGGTTAATAAAAAAATAATTTAATACTTTTTGTGTTATTTGTGATTTTAATGATATCATATCAGTGATAAATTAATGATAAATTTACTTATGGTAAATATATACCATATATATGGTAATATAACACCATAAAGTAAATATAAAGTAAATATTTTAACAATAAAAAAATAAACTTGGTAACAAGTTTATTTTTTATATATATATTATTTTTCTATTAAATCACTAAATTCTTTATAGAGTTTTAACAGTGCTTCAGGCACTTCTTCATTTTTAATCTCTTCTATTTTTGTTTTTAATTCTTTAAAAACTTCCTTAGAATTACATTGAATCCCTGGTTGTTCTCTCAAAATTTTTTCAAAAATTGAATATTCTTTAACTGGAATATAGAAATAAGCTTTTTCATATAATTTATTATTCTCTTCGTTATACCATTCTCTATCGGTTCTTTTTATTAATTTTCCTCTCTCTTGCTTTAAGGTATTTAAATTACTATTCCATTTTTCTTTTCCAAAAATTTTTGGTTTATTTCTCTCAAGATTTTCTATTTCAAATTTTACATCTTTTAATCTTTTTTCTTTTTCATTAGTTTCTTTTTGAAAATCGCTTTGTTGTTTTTTAGCCGAAGGCACTTCAATATGTGCACCACTAAATATTACTTCTTCATTAGGTAATTTAGCTTCAATTTTTGAAATTTCATTAAGCAATATTTCAGCTTCTTTTTTATTTGACTCTATTAATTCAATCCTTCTTTTAACATCTTCTATGTTATTAAAATAAAAACCTTGTATTTTTGCTTCATATCTAAGTTCATTTTCTCTAAGTTGACGATTTAATTTTTTTTCAAACATAGGTAAAAATTTTGATTTTACCATGTTTTTAAATTCTTCTAATTCAGGTGTTTCACGATCATACGACCCCGATAAACCATATGAATAAGAAGCATTATTAATTTTATTTCTTAATACCTTTGTCATTGCTTCTCGTATAATATTATAGGGATATCTTTCTTCTATTTTTTGTCGTTCTGTAGAATCATTCATTATATAAAATCTTTCTATTTCATTTTCATTAAATACAATATTACTATAATCTCTACCTAAATCTAAAACATATTTTTTATTATAAAAACTATAATCTTTATCCTTAGAAAAAGAAGAATTTGGTATTTTTTTATCAAAATATTGAATTAATTCCTCTTTTAATTCTTCTTGACCTTCTGGTGTTTTCCCTTTTTCTAGAGCAAGTTCTTTATCTACTTGTTCTATTTTTTCTTGTAATAATTTTTCAGCTAATTCATATGATAAATCTTCACCAATATTTATTCCTAAAGCTAATAATTTATCTTTTAAAGCTAAATCTGATAATTCTAAACCTTCTTTATTTTCTTTTGCTTTTTTGTAATCTATTATTTCTTCATCTTCGGAAAAATCTTCATTTTCTAAAAGTTGATCTTTACTTTTTATTCCAATAGATTCTAATGCTTCTTGATTTTTATTTATTAAGTTATCAATTTGATTATCTTCATTTTCAAATTTTCTTTCTGTTTCAATAGAGTATTCTTTCATACCCTGACCATTTTTTTCCTTAGAATTTAAATTTAAAGAACCAAGAACTAATTCTAGTTGAAATTTTATTTCTTCCAATTCTTTTATTTTTAAACGAATTGGTGCAAGTTTTTCTTCTTGAAGCTTTTTGTTTTCCTTAGCTTCTTTTTCTTTAATCTGATTAGA
>Ga0116171_10004269_pt1 | contig 12895 bp, 7 predicted proteins | sample AD_JPNHW2_MetaG_FD_89798 | JGI IMG/M metagenome (GOLD analysis project Ga0116171, IMG submission 89798) | Active sludge microbial communities of municipal wastewater-treating anaerobic digesters from Japan - AD_JPNHW2_MetaG | ecosystem: Engineered > Bioreactor > Anaerobic > Digestate | place...
AGCAGGTATGGCATGAGTTTTGGCGACTATACGGGCTTGCCAACGTTGACCAATACAGCACTTTCAGCCTCTGCGGTTACAAGTAATACCCAAAGCGATAGCAGTTGGCTTGGTAAAGTTTGGGGCGGAATAAAGTATTTTGGTGAGCAATATTGGGATGGTTTGAAAACAGGCCGCCAGCGTGACAAGATTTATAATTGGGCGAATTCTGCCGGCGAATTTTTTAATGCCGAAGTCAGCAGTTTTTCCAAGTCTGGCGATGAGATGTTAAATTCCGCCTATCGTGGACTGGACACTTTAGCCAAAAGCGGCTTGGGGTATCTTCTTGATAAGTCCAAAGATGTTGAAACATTGGTGACGAAGGTTTATAATCAGGCAGTGAATAATCCAGGAGCTACTTTTATTGATGCCCCGTTAAATTATTTGCAAAGCATTCCAAGCCGCGCGGAAACCACATGGGAAATAATGAAATCCCCGAAAGGAGGGGAATACACCGGTGACTTGTTGTTTGATTTTACAATGATGGTTGCTCCCGGCATAGTTCAAAACATGAGTTAATATATAATTTGCAGAAAGCGTAAAAATATGTGAATTTCTTGTGTTCTGAGGGCTATTTCAAATTGCATCTGCCTCAATTTACAGTATTATATCTCTCAGGAATCGGGCAGCAAACATAAATAATCCGAACTTTTTACTAAAATTAAAAAACATGAAAATAAAATCGAAAATACCAGTGAAGTTTAACTGGTTATTATTTGCATTGTTATCAGCTTTGGTTGATGACACTACACGAAAGCAAATTGAATATCTGAAAGCCGAAAGTAGGGTTTTGCGAACTCAGTTGCGAAAGGCTACAGGCCGAAAGCGAATATTCCTGACTGATGATCAACGTCGATTATTAGCACTTAAGGCCAAAGCGATAGGTTCCAAGGCATTGGCTGAAATTACAGACATGTTTTCACCTCAAACAATAATCGGCTGGTATCGCAAGCTGGTTGCCCATAAATATGATGGCTCTACTGCTCGTAAAACAGGTAGAAAAAGAACCGACATAAAACTTGTAGAACTTGCACTGAAACTGGCGAAAGATAATCCTGATTGGGGCTCACAGCGTATAGCTTATATGATGATTTATCTCGATTATGAAATCTCCGGCTGTACAGTCAGAAGAATTCTGCGCGACAATGGTATTGATCCCGACCGCGAGTATAAAAAGAAGCTGACATGGGATAAATTCATCAAGTCGCATATGCATGTCATGATGGGGTGCGATTTCTTTCATGTCGAACTTTTAACCTTGCGAGGTTTGGTTCGTTGCAGCGTGCTGTTTTTTCTGGAACTCAATAGCCGCAGGGTCCATATCATTCCGTCGGTAGTGAATCCGACGTCTCAGTGGGTAGATCAACAAATCGAGAACCATTGCAATTTCGACGATGGGATTTTCGATAACCGCAAATATTTGATACATGACAGAGACCCACTGTTCATGGCTAAGCAAGTGCAGGAAACGCTCAAGACAAGCGGCGTAAAAAGTGTCAAGATTGCTCCTTGTGCTCCAAATGAAAATGCTTTTTGCGAAAGTTGGGTTGCATCCATAAAAAATGAGATGTTAAATAAAATGATATTTACTTCCAAGAAACAATTAGATTATTGTTTAACGATTTATGAAGACTATTATAATCGATGGCGTGTTCATTCAGGGCTGGATGGTAATATAATTGACCCGTTGCCGCAAGATGAAGGTGGAGAAATAGTTTGTCAAGAGTTCATAGGTGGGCTACTTAAAGGTTATCGACGAGTTAATAAAAGCCTTGATATTGCTGCCTGATGTGAGTTATGAGTTTTGACATACTCCTCACGATAGGCCAATTGGCGGGCAAATGATGAAGCTGATATTCTGTAGAATTGATAACTGAAAATGAGGCACAAGTGAGTGCCAGAGAACAGCATAAAAAGTTGGACAATATGCTTTTAACAAAGAAAGTATGCTGCAAAATAACTTATAGAATATAATGAATAATACGCAATGTATAAGTCATTGATAGGGGTAATAGCTATAAGTTATTACAAATTATGAAACTGGGAAGATATATCATATAACAAATATGATATATCTTCAAAAAGGTACTACAGCCGCAAGAAAATCCCGAAGGACACCCGATGGCATCGGGGACATATAAAGAGTGGATAGAACTGTCCTGGGAATGTACGGGTTACCGGAAGAATCGAGGAATACAAGGGCAGGCCGGAAATTATTCTGGAGTCATCAAAGCAGATAGAAGTCGTAAACTGAATCATACCGGTGGAGTTCATTCGCCTTTTTCCGGTTTTTCGCAGGCCGGTTCATAGGGAACTCTAATAAAATCAAGCACTTTGCCGAGTCCTAAATTCTCGATACAGTATTTATGCAGCTTGGGATGCGTTTTTTTCATCAACTGAAAGCGGTTGTCTCCCTTTTCAAGGTGAACTCCGTACATGCAGAATGTGCAGCCTGTTCTCTGGTAGCCCATATCATAGACGGGGCAGTAAGGAACATTGAAATGGCGGATATACTCCCATATGTCGGTATCGGACCAGAACGCCAAAGGAGTGGAACGGGGCCTGGTAAGATCAAAAGCGTTGCAGCCGTGTTCAAAATACATGGCTTCCCTGTTTTTCCCCTCAAAAGCGATAATTCCCAGAAACGGCTTGAGCTTTGTCTTTTTTTCAAACTCCAGCGTCGGAGCCATTTTCAGATAATGGCAGCATTTGTTTGAGATTTTGAACGGAGCGCCGATCAGTCTCCGCCATTTATTGGATATTTTGCTTAATGGTGAAAAACTGCCGTCCTTACGTAAACCCTCAAGTCGAAGCCGCCTGGTATTGGAATTTCTCCGGGCATGACGAACATCGTAGACGTATCCTGAAATCCGCTTGCTTACGACGGGATAACCGTATTTTTCGATTACTTCCCTGAAGTTCAGTTTGGGCTTCAGCCATATGACGTTATCTGTATTTTCGACCAGATTACGGATTTCCGGGTATTCAAGGCCGGTATCGGTAAAAGCTGCCGAAACGTCCGGATAAAGCGACCGTACCAGATGCAGAAGTACGGTTGAATCCTTTCCCCCGGAAAAACAGACGTAGACTTCTCCGTCCCAATAATCGTACCATTCCTTAATCTTAGACTTTGAAAGCTCGATTTTGGCATCAATATCCAGAAATCGCATCTGTTTAAGGCTTTCCGGCGTAAGTTTCGAGGCTGGCTGTTGTTCCTGGTTCCCCATAATCGCAATATTCTCCTTGTATTGAACGGGCTTTGTATCTGACAAACCTTCTACCCTATCTGCGATACCCCTTAACCAGGCGCAAAACAGGCTGTAAAAAAATACGAAAAATAGAGTTAAGTGCTTTGTTTGTAAAAAGTTATTTAAAAATAATTTTAAAAGCATACAAGAAGGATTAAGGGACGTTTTTGGCTACTTAAGTATGCGGGAGTAACGGCAGGAACATTGAATTCGGAGTTATCTTCACCAACCTGATGATAAAAATCTTGAAAGGTCTTGGGCTTTGCATACAATGAATAAACTGTTTTAAGGGAAGTAAATTCGGGAGATACGCAAATGAATTTATCGAATGAAGAAGTACGCGAACTTTTGATGGATTTGGGGCACATGGTCTCAAGACAGGGACGGCGGATAGTGATAGACAAGAACGGAAAGCATGTTTTTGCCGTTATCACGATGGGAGAACTGGAACTGCTTGAAAAACTTGAACAGAAAATAGACTTAAATCTGCTTTACAAAAGAATCAAAGAAACTACCTTTAATTGGGAAAAGATAAAAAAGATTTGAATTAGTTGATGCTTCATTGAGAACCTTTTGCGATTTTGATTATTTTTTTTTGCTCTTTTAACCTTAAACCAAACATTGGATATTTTGCAAATTGAGGTCAAAAAAACTTACTTAACTTAAAAGGAAAGTGAGGTAAGTAAGGAAATTTTCTTTAATTTCTACTGATATCTACGGTATTATATGCTTCTGTGGTTGTAATTATTTTTTGTGTAAGAGAATTTAGAATGGTGGCATAAATTAAATGGGAATTGGAAATACAATTGAAAATATATGGAAAAAGCATAAAAAAATATTGTTCCATTTTTTTATCGCCATCTCTTTAACTATGATTATTTGTTTTTTTTATCGTTACTTAACGGCTATCAGTTTGGAAAAATACGGCATGACTTTTTGGGGCGGTTTGGTCGCTATAGTAATAGCATTTGCTTCAATTCCGCCGCTTATGGCGAGTTTTATTTCCTCATACGATTCTGTAAATTTTCGCAATACGCTAGCGTATATTTTAGAAGCAACACATTATATTTGGAAATTAATAATTGCTTTTGCAATTCTAATAATTTCCTTTACGTTGGTTACAGTTAACATACACAATAAATATTTGGATTTATTGGTTAAAATAACCTTCCTATATTTTATTTGTCTTCTTTTATTTTGGTTTATTTCGCTTCTGAAAGATATGTTTGATTATATTTGTAAGATGCAGGCAGATCAGAGGAGAGAGAGGTTTGATTACTACTTAAAGCAGTTTCGCAGTTATCTTGATAAAGATATAGAAAATGGACAAAAAATTATTGAAGAAGTATGTGGGAGAGGGATTCTTTTCAAACCTTCGCGTTTATATTTGAGTGACAGTAATTTTTATATTGACTATCCTTATGAAGATTCTATTTTTACCGGGATTGATTGGGGAATTTTTGATAAAGTAAAAGCACGAATTTTTGAAGAATACAAAATTTTTCTAGTCTGTGCTCCAAATACATATGTGAAATCAGGTAAAACTATTCTGCTTTTAGAACGGATATCAAAAGACAAAGTGAAAAACAGGCCCGAACAAAATAACCAACAAGCAGATAATGATCCCAAAGAAGATGCGGATTATAGAAAGGCAATTGAAGAAAATAGAGACGAAAACAAAAAGAGGGAAAAACTATCAGAAGAAAATATAAAAAAACAATTACGCGGCAGTTTTAAAATGAAACCTTCTTCTGAACAAATAGAAAAAGGTCGCAAGCTTTATTCCCTGATAAATGAAACAATAGAACGCTGTCAGCAATATATTTTAGAAGAAAAAGATCTTTATTTTGAATCAGAATTGAAAACATTTATTGATTTTCTAAAGAAATGGCAAAAAGAAGGCTTCGAAATTTATAACATATCAGATTTATATGAAAATAGACTTTTTACAACTCGCGAGAGTATTCTTGCAGAATTATTAGATCCTATCATTACTAATCTCGTAAAAACTGAAAATCGTGAAAATTGTAGAGTATTTGCAAGTTTTATATATGATTTGATGAATATTGCGACACAGGAGCAAGATGAAAATGGATAATAATACAATATCTTCGTGTTTGCATATATTGCTCCGGTGGTATTATCTTTCTAGGAACAATCTACGAAAGAAATTTGAGGTTGAAACGATTGGTAAAAACGAAAAATCGGCAGTCCTGAGGATGCAATACGATAATATTTTTGAAAATTTACGTTTCAGATTCGACCGGCGATGGGAAGGGAAAGGGCAGAGCAATTTTGAACTAGCAAAACTTATTTTGCCAAAACTCTTTGATATTATTGTTGAAGCCTTGAAAATAGGAGAAAATAAGGATGCAGAATGGTTTTATACTCGTCTTTCTCTGTTTGAAGACATTGGGAAAGATGATTTCAACAGGTCGTTTCCAAAAAATGATGATGATAGGTTAAGCCAATTATATGCGATTTATAATATAGCTCTGACTGGTTGGTGTATAAAAATAATCAACTTTGTTAATAGACAGGAAAAAAAAACAAGCTGTGACAAATCAGAGTATGTTTTTGATAAAAATAGTAAGGAAGCAGCTAGAAGCCTTTTACTGGAAATAGCCAATAGCAATAGATGGAATTTGACAGCATGGATGTATTTTTGGGAGGTAGCAAATTATACTTTTAAAGATGGTAAATGGACATGGCAACGATTTATAGATGAATATAATGTAAATAGTTGGGAATATTCAGCAGAACATTTTGAACGTATGAATATGGCAACTGCTCGTTGTGTTGATATGCACTGGCCAGAGAATGGAATAGCCTTTCTTCTATTAACTTCAAAAGGGGATTCGGAATTTGAAAATCCTAATCTATATCCTCCTGCTGAAATTTGGTATCCTAAAGAATATGAAAAAAAACTTACTAAGATTTTAGAATCTCAATGGTTTAAAGATATTAAATCAAAAATTAAAGTAACGACACAAAAACATGTTTTGGAAACCATAGTAGAAAGAGAAAAAGAAGGGTTAATACATTATTATAAAGAGTTGCTTGAACGAAATATTCCAGATGAAGTACAGAAAGAATTTGGACAAGAAATAGCTATTGATCTTATTTCTTGGCGAGAAAATACAATATTCAAGTTCATTACTGCAGAAATAGCAACTGATGAGGTTGAACACGAATTTCAGTTTTTAGACAGACGATACATTCTTTGGAAAAAAACATTTTTATCAGAGAATGAATATCAATGTAAAGAGGACCGACGGTGGATTTGCCACGATCAGGTCTTTTGGGAAACAATGCGTACCTTAGCGGGTGATATTGATTTTAACGAAAAATTGAATTGTCCCCTAGAATTGCTTCTGAACGATTGCGAAGAGATTTGCCAAAAAATTGATTACGCAATATCCCTATTGTGGGGCAAACAGATCGAAGCTGAATTTATTTTAATTCCTAGATATCATAAGCTAAAAGATAATTTATTGGGTAAAGATTACTACAAACATAGAAATGAACTAGTATGGCCCACCCAGGTAGGTGAATATAAAAAACTAGCGGTTTTTTATTGGCCACATTCAAATCCACAAAACATAGTGGTAGGCCAAAGGAAGATTCTTTTTTCGAAAATACAGGAAGTGTCTACCGAGATTGAATTTAGTCCAAAAGAAGATCATAAAAGTGTGGAAGATTTTAAAGCTTTAAAAATAGAAGAAATGCGTGAGTATAAACCACAGGTCGCAATTCAAGTAAAATCACATCCTTGTATTGTTGTTAATGATATCGAAAAAGGTTGTCTTGGAATAAAATTATCGCAAGAGTTAGCAGAAGAAATTTCTTCCGAGAAACAACCATAACATTAGTAGCTATAAAAGTCTGAATTTGAACTTGTTCATTTTTGTGTCTAGATTATGTTGGAACTGTAAATGAATAATTGGAGAATATAGACCAATGAAAAATTTGCACAGCGAGCATCCTGGTCCTACATACAGAGGATATCGTCGGCAGATTTTATATTCTCTTTATCGACTACTTCAAGAGCTACCAGGGGATGTGGTTATCCAGCCGGAAAGCAGAGAGGACTTAACCGTCTTTTCTACTATCGGAGAAGTCGTTGATATTATACAAGTTAAAGACTTTAGCAGTCCATTGGTTTTTTCAAGTTTCAAAAAAGCTTTTTACAAAAGAATAGTACAATATTCTATAAACAATCCCAGAACCTCAGTCACTATTGTTCATTATGGCGAACTTGGTAATGATTTTTTAAAAATCAAAGAAAGCGATAAAGATACCATTAATAAATTTATAAAATATGTTACAGCTATCAAAGAATGTAATATTTCACGGAATCAAGCTGTTTCTGTTTTAGATAACTTACAATTTCAAAAAGTTGATGAAGTCATACTAACAAACAAGATATTAGATATTCTTAGAGTTCAAGCTGCTGGTATTGATTTACAAGCGGCAATAGATTTGCTGATGAATTGGGTATATATGGCTTCTGAAAAACAAGTTTGCCTTACCAGAGAAAACGTGCTCAAGAAGCTCAATAATATTGGGCGTTTTCTTGCAGAAAGAAAAGCTTTTTATGATCAATGGCACACCTCAATAATTCCGTTAGAGTTCCAAGATATTAGTACAGATTGTCTTGAGCAACTTTCGGAAGAATTCCATCGTGGTATTAGTGCCAGATTTGAGCACATTCAATGTGGATTAGATATTGACCGACCTTCATTGATGACAAAAATAGCTGCTGGGTTTAGAGAAAACAATATTGTAATTCTACGAGGAGCATCAGGACAAGGCAAAAGTACACTAGGTTATCGCTATTGTGCAGATACTTTTTCAGAAGGGCTTCGCTTTAAGGTTGAGGCTATTACTGATGCAAAGCAAGCGCGTAAAATTGCGTTGGCTCTTTCAGGGTACGCAGAAGCTCTGGAGTTACCTGTGGTAGTTTTTTTAGATGTACGGCCAGGAAATATGGAGTGGATAGAAGTTATACGGGGACTTTGTAATGTTCCACATATTCGAATTCTTGTCGCAATACGTGAAGAAGATTGGTATAGATGTCATTTGTCTCCCGCAGAGTTAAATTTTATCGATATTGAGATGCATTTGGGGGAAGACGAAGCGGAAGAATTATATGGTAATCTTGGACAAGTTATTAATGGACAATTTATTGATTTTCAAGATGTATGGAGTAAATTTGGGGAGAAAGGACCGTTATTGGAATTTGTCTATTTACTCAATAAAACGGAGCTTTTAGAAGACAGATTGCGTGAGCAGATTCGAACAATCCAAAAAGAAATATGCAAAAATGAACGAGATGCGAGTGAGCTGGAATTTCTAACTCATGTTGCTGTTGGAACTGCATATGATACGCAGTTGGATTTACAACTATTGCTTAATATTTGTCCTGTACCAAACCCTCAAAGTATGTTGGAGTTTTTCGAAAAAGAATATTTATTTAGAGTTTCTGACGATGGTCGGTATTTAGAAGGCCTTCATGCTGTTCGTTCGAAAATTCTGGCTAAGATATTGATTGATCCAGTAATTAAGCCATATAACCATTTTGCCAGTAATTGTTTAGCTTGTATTAACGAAGATATGTTGGAAATGTATCTTTTGTGTTTGTTTTCTCGCCATCCCAAGGAACAGAAGTTTTTGCTGGAAATGCTTCAAAAATTTACACCTAAAACTTGGGTTGGAATCTGTGGTGTTGTCAGAGCACTCCTTTGGCTTGGCATCCGAGACTATGCCTTTGTTAATAAACAAGTTATCGATGACACAAAAGAAGCTTTTAATGGTGCATGGATGATTCCTTTGGAATTTGATGTAGGTTTAGCTGACTGTAATGAAGACAGTTCATGTTTTGAGAAAATGATAGCTATCGATCCTAATTTTCGAAAACGTGCTCAACCTTTTAGGGAACACCAAACTCCAATCACTGATGCTCACAAGCCATTGATTCATTGGCTAAATGAGACACGTCAGGTGCCTGCAATTCGTGATATCGAACAGGACTATCTTGCCAAGGCAGAAGTTTTGTATTGGATAGGACATCTTAAAATCTCGATAAATTGGCAGCCATTTGAGTCATCAGAGATGTTTAAAGCACTAAATATAGTATCCTCTGGACGCCTGGCTGATTTTTACCGTGGAGTTCGTGAAGGTTGTCCTGTTCAATATAAAGAGTGGATTGATATCAATGAATCTTATATGCGTGAAGAAATTCAGTCTAAAGCTGGGATTATTAAATTTGAGAATACAAACGATTCGCTTGTAGGACATTTTATTATTCAACGAGAACATGATAAAACAATTATGAAAGGGAGTCAGTCACTGTGCCCAAAGAAAGTTGATGTTTTGAATTTTTCGGCTGTTCAACGATGTCAACTTTTTTGCGCAGTATTTCCTGGTAAAAAGAAATATGGATCTTTCGGATATGGGCAAAATACATTATTATTGCAATTTCCTAATGATAATACACATAAGGATATGACAGAAAAGTATTTACTCCCCCCATGGTCTGCTGCATTAAATTCGAATCTATTGGGTTTGGTAGAATTTTCTGAAAGACCAGAAACATGGGAATCGTTCTTTTTTAGTATTGCTGAAGTTCGGCGATTGGTTCTATTGTGTTTGTTGGATTTATATGCGAGCATCCAGAAATGGCGAAAAGAAGGAAAGCCTCAGAATTTATGTCAAATTATCGATATAGCAAAATGGGAGTTGTGCTTGAAAAAACTGAATCGAACTGTCCGTCTACCACAGGTAGCTGTGGATGAATGGGGATTTGTGTCGGAGACTAAATCGGAAGAAAAATCCGAAATTAATCAAGAAAATAGGGGTGTTGCTATTCTACGGTATCGGAAACTTATGGAATCGCAACGAGAATGGTTTCGAACATTGACTAATTTTTTTAACCAAAGTCCAGATGCTATGGTAATGTGTCCACCTTTGTATGCGGCAAAGAGTGCTATTCAGAGAACACATATTTTTGAGATTCTCGAAAAGGAAAAAGTTACATCTAATTCTGTCCGTCTCTCGCTTGTCAATTTTCGTGATGCTTGTAAAGCAATATTGGAATTTCAGCAAGAATTAAATGAAACTCTTTATGTCAAATGGCAAGAGCAAGAACTGTGCGATCAAGAAATTGACGTATATCGTAAAGTGTTATCGTGCTGGCATGATTTTATTTCAATTCTGGATAAAAAGCCTACTACATTAAATAAAAATTCCAAGAAAAAGTCAGACCGAAAGAATAAAAATAGAATTATTCGCAGAGGAGATGCACTTTCTCAAACACATGAGTCTTTGCGTATGAGAATTCGTGCTGATCTTAAAGCTCTCTCGATTAAGGGAATTAATGCAGCAATTCTCACAGAATCTGTTTGTTGGGATGGACAACCTGCATTGTGGATAACCATTGATGTTTCTCATCCTTTTGATTTATTGCATATACCCGATTTGGCATGGAAAGTATTACAAAATACGGGAATCTCAATATCCAAGCCATACCATGCAGACGTATTGGCCATATATTGGCAGAAAATTATTATTTTACCTACGGTATTAGGACGTAGTATTAGACGCCATGCATACTTCAATTTCCATACTGCTATTTGTTATGATGATTCGCTAGAAAATCACCTTTATGTAGCTTTTCCAGAAGAAATAACAGAAAAGATATGGTTGCAACTTGGAATAGATACTTGGCCTATTTCTAACCAATTAGTGCATGCGGATGAATTATTTATGCACTATGAAGTATTAATCAATCGTGTTAGTTATATTGCAGATTTTTTTAGGATACCAGGTGAACTAGATGAAGTATCACAAAACCTATTGCAAATCCATATTAATCGTGAAATGCAAGAAGGGCTACCAATATTGCAGCAAACATTGGATCTAGCTGGAGAATTTCTTAAACATATAACTCTTGCTTCGGAAGGTTCTTCAGAGGAGTCCAATGTTGTGCAGGCACTAATCTGTTTTACAGAAGCTTTCAAGAGTATTTTGCCAAGTCCAGAATTTGATGGTGAAATTACCCTCTCTTTAGGTGAAATGGTAAAATGGCGAGACCAACTTTATGGTGCACGTCAAAACTTATATAGTGGTTATTTATTGTGGATGGCTCACTGTTATGGTTTTCCTGCATATAATTGGGAGAAAAGTCAAATAATGATGGTTTAGCTGCCTACAAACGGCTCGTTAATTTTATGGAATCGAGATAATCCCGATTAGTTTTAAACTCAGAATTTTGGAAAGACTTTATCGCGAATGTGTAGGAATGTTTCTATTTGATTTCCAGTGATTATGGGTTATCACGACATGTAAATGCTCGGCGTGGCCGACACTACTCAAGGGAGGCGCAGTCTATGAATGAATCTGAGATAGCTAGGTATTTCTTCCATCCTGTGTGTACGGAGGAGGAGATTGACCGCATCTTCAATGTCCAGAACGCATCGGATTATTTGCTCAAACTACGCGCAGAGACGATTGTGGATCACATGCGGCTCTTTCGGGTCTATCGGAACAAGGCCCTCGCTGATCCCAACAACTGGTCACTTGAGAAATCGTTTCAGACAACACACTTTGACCGTTTCATCAAGCATTCTTCTCAGAGTGTTGCCTTCGATTGTTCCAATGTTACCTACGGGAACATGTTCTCCAATGACCCAAACGGGACTATTTTCGCAACCGAATACGGCCCTATCATCACCATATCAGAAGCTCTCACATTTTTTCTGAAGTTTGCTCACTTGGCACTGCTTGATTTCGATACCGTAGTCCCCCCACACGTCCGCATGAACGCTCTTCGCATCGCCATACGCGTAATGCTAAAGACCGAAGCTATGGATTTTTTGATGGATCCGAGAGGAATTGTCCCTGAATCTGTCGGTATGGCAATTTACGACCCCATTCCTTTGCAGTTGGAGTTCATTGCAGGACATGAGTTTGCTCATCATATTTTAGGGCATCTCGATTCAGGTGCAACGATAAAAAAGCCAATCTTTTGCACCATTTCCCCAAGCGACAAAGACTACAAACCTCTGCCAGTCTTTTCTCAACTACAAAAGAAAGAACTGGACGCAGACCGTCACGCGATTTTGTTGCTGGAAAAGGACAAGCCGCATCAAGCAGATGTCTTAGACGCGGCACTTCTTTGGTTTGGGTGTTTGGAACTCTACGAAGCCGTGTCTGAATTCATGTGTCCATCTTGTCCTTGGGCGACTTCTTCACACCCAACAGCCCGTCAAAGGTTCGAACAATTGGTGACACTTTCTGAGTCACTTGGACGAGGAAAGACTACACTCTGCGAGCAATTCCTCCAAACCATTGACGGGCTCAAGCCAATCCTCCTTGAAGATGTCTCGACAAACATTGATATCTACGAAATCTATGGTTCTGTTTACCTGGACAAGCCTGATTCAGAGTGGCGTGGCCCTAAATTAATCGACAGAAAGGACTACTACTGAGCTGTCCCAAACAAGTAGGTTTGAGTTTCTATCCTGTGAATAGTTTTTCAAAATCCGTCATTTAGTCTGGCCTACATAGAGTAGTCGCAATTCTTTGTAAGCGTTTTGTAAGCTATG
>Ga0116171_10004270_pt1 | contig 12895 bp, 10 predicted proteins | sample AD_JPNHW2_MetaG_FD_89798 | JGI IMG/M metagenome (GOLD analysis project Ga0116171, IMG submission 89798) | Active sludge microbial communities of municipal wastewater-treating anaerobic digesters from Japan - AD_JPNHW2_MetaG | ecosystem: Engineered > Bioreactor > Anaerobic > Digestate | place...
AATGAGTACTTTCTTCATGGAAACTATTTATCTTAAACGCAACACCGCTCCTTCACTCACTTCCTGTACCGGAGAGAGACCGTTCATGCTGCACAGCGAACTCAGCTTAATGCCATATTTCTGTGAGATGTAGTGCAACGTCTCTCCGCCACGCACCACATGCGTATCAGGTCCACTGGTCACACGGGCAGCTTTTCGCTGGATATAAACCCTTTCGCCCACAGCAGGCTGACTGTGGCGAACAGCATCATTAAACCTGATTATTTCATGGTTGAACAGACGGAATTCTCCGGCCAGCGACTCGTATGTGTCACCCGGGGATGCCAGCACATAGCGTTTCTTATTGGTGACGTAAACCTTGCGGTCAACAGATATCACAAAAAGATCCTCCGTTATCGGTGCTGTCGTTTCGGGATAGAGCATTTCCCCGCCCGTAGAAGGATACGTATCGTATTGGTATAATTTGTTTTCTTTTATCAGATCTATCAACAGCGTGGCGTACTGTGGATTGGTTGCGTAACCTGCCGCCTTAAGGCCGTGAGCCCAGCCCTCGTAATCTTCACGTCCCAGATTAAACAGGCTGCCGTACCTCGGCCTGGTCCTCAGAAACTCGGAGTGGTCAAAAAAAGAATCCTCGGCCCGGGCGTATTTACGAAAACACTCCTGTTGGGCATCATCGTCGTGATAAATACGGTCTCCGTCCCAATCGTGACATTTAATCCCAAAATGATTATTTGCTTCTACCGCCAGACGGCTGTTCCCGTTACCGGATTCCAGACAGGCCTGTGCCAGAATGATACTGGCAGGTATGCCGTATTTATGCATCTGCCTTATGGCAATCTCTTTATATCTGTTAATATATTCATTCCGGGAAAGTGCTTTTTGCTCCGCTACCTGCGCCGCACAATCCGCTCCGGGAACCGGACCCATTCCCAGGGCAGAAACATAGAAAATTACAGGAAATGCCTTACGTACAAATGAATGTAACATGGGTGCAAATGTAGTAACTTTTCTTATATTTGTTTTTAATAAACACACCACTATGAATAAAAGCACCCTAACCATTGAATATACAGAAACCACACCTGACCGTATACCCCGTGAAGACGCCTTATTGCTGGAGAAGGCCGTTACTGCCTGTGACAATGCATATGCCCCTTACTCCCATTTTAAAGTGGGTGCGGCCGTCAGGCTCTCAGACGGTATGATTGTAACAGGGAACAATCAGGAAAATGTTTCCTTCCCCGCGGGGGTTTGCGCTGAACGCTCCGCGCTAAATTATGCCCATGCCAAATACCCGGAACAACCTGTAGAAGCCATTGCCATTGCGGCTAAGAACAAAGAGATTCTTTGCCAAAAACCTGTATCGCCATGCGGTATCTGCAGGCAGGTGCTGCTGGAAAGCGAAAAACGTGCGGGAAAACCCATCCGGATCATTTTGGGAAGTAAAGGAACCGTTCGTATTTTTGAAAGCGTTAAGGATCTGCTTCCATTTGGATTTGATTCTTTCTAAAATTTCTTACCTTTGTGCGGGGTAAGTCTTGTACGACCAGCTCCCACTGAACTCCCCCAGGGTTGGAAGACAGCAAGGGTAGGTGGTTGTAGCGGTGCGATACATTCAGCTTACCCTTTTTTATTTAGTTATTTACCATGAAAATAGCCGTAGGTCTGTCGGGCGGGGTAGATTCATCCGTTGCCGCCCTGTTACTCAAACAACAGGGTCATGAAGTCATTGGGCTATTCATGCGAAACTGGAACGACACCACCGGAACTCTCCACGGAGAATGTACCTGGGAAGACGATCTGGATCTGGCCAGAATGGTTGCCGGAAAACTTGACATTCCTTTTCATTTTATTGACCTGAGCGGCGAATACAGAAAACGTGTCGTGGACTATATGTTCAACGAATACGAAAAAGGCCGGACACCCAATCCCGATGTATTATGCAACCGCGAGATTAAATTCGATGCCTTCCTGAGCGCCGCTCTTGAACTGGGGGCAGAAAAAGTGGCTACGGGCCATTATTGCCGTCTGGGCTCTGCCCCGGGCGGCCTTTTCAGGCTTCTTGCGGGAGCCGACCCCAATAAAGACCAGTCCTATTTTTTGTGCCAGCTCAATCAAAGCCAACTTTCCAAAGCCCTTTTTCCAATAGGGGATCTCATTAAACCCGAGGTAAGGCGGCTGGCATCGGCAGCAGGTCTGCCTACTGCCGACCGCAAGGATTCCCAGGGCATCTGCTTTGTTGGTAAAGTAGATCTTCCCGTTTTTCTGCAACAGAAACTCGAGGCCCGGGAAGGAAATGTCGTGGAAATTTTTAGAGACGGCCGGCAAAAAGTGATAGGCCGGCACCAGGGAGCCCAGTTTTACACCATCGGACAGCGAAAGGGTTTGAATATCGGAGGCCACAGAGAACCGCTTTTTGTGCTTTCTACAGACGTGGAGAATAACATCATTTTTGTGGGAGAAGGTCAGGACCATCCCGGTCTATATCATAATAAGCTGTTCATAAGGGAGGATGAAATACACTGGATTCGCCCCGATCTGGCCATGCAGGCAGGTGCTTCGGAAAAATTCAGTATTCGCATACGCTACCGACAGCCTTTACAGGAAGGGACTCTCTTCCGTATACCGGAGGGTATGGTCATTCATTTTGATATGCCCCAGCGAGGTATAACCCCGGGACAGTTCGCTGCGTGGTACACCGGAGATGAACTTACCGGCTCGGGGGTGATATCATCCCGTTCATAACTTCCAGCGCTTTCCGGAATACAGGCAGGCCGGGATTTACTATACGGTAATATCCCGCCGGACCGTAAAGACGTCCGGCAATAAGACCTTTCACCTGCAGACGTATCTCCTGTTCCGAGACTGCAAGATCGCCTTCTCCGGGCACTACGTCTCTGGATTGGGCAAAAGAAAGTAATTCTTCAAAAGGAACGTCGTCGGTTCCAAATCCTTTCTCAAAATCATCCAAACCGGGAAATACGGCTGTCAGGTCCTTACGTTCCACATCCAGGTAACTGTTCATGAAGTCATTGATAATGCCGCGTCTTACCAGATTAAAGTAAAATCCCGAATAGAATGTAGTGTCCGCCGGTACAAATACATCGGGCATAATGCCCCCTGCGCCGTATACGGTGCGGCCGTCCCTGAGAGTTTTGAATGCAAGTGAATCGGGTATCTGAATGCTGTCTGCAGAAAATTGTTCACCCCTAAGATAACGTTGTAGAAATTCGGAATAATAGGCGTCTTTCTCACCCAGTTTATAGGGAGATTGAATGACTCGGCCGCTGGGAGTGTGGTAACGTGCTATGGTAAGTCTGAGTTCCGATCCATCCCTTAGGGTAAAGGCCTGTTGAACAAGTCCTTTACCAAAAGAACGTCTTCCCACTACCACTCCCCTGTCCCAGTCCTGGATGGCCCCGGCCACAATTTCACTGGCCGATGCAGAACCTTCGTCAATCATAATCACAACAGGGATTTCGGTAAAAAACCCGTTTCCTGTTGCCTTGATATCCTGACGAGGCATGTTGGCTCCTTCGGTATACAGGATCAGCTGATCCTTTTGTAAAAATTGTTCGGCAAGGAAGAGGGCCGCTCCCAACATTCCGCCGCTGTTTCCGCACAAATCAATAATAAGCCCGCGGGGCTTTTCGCTCAGATCGCGAAAGGCATTAATAAATTCTTCCTGTGTAGTGAGCGCGAATTTATTCAGTTTAATATACATTACTCCCGGAGCAGCCATATAGGATGCATCTATGCTGGTAATGGGGATCTTATCGCGGACTACCTCGAAATACAGGGGTTCCGGCTCACCCGGACGGATCACTTTCAGTGCCACACGGGTACCTTTGGGTCCGCGGAGCAGACTGTACACTTTCTGGTTATTCAGGTCAGGATTGCATATATCCTCACCGTCAACAGCGACAATACGGTCATCGGCACGAACACCAACCTTTTCGGAAGGAGCTCCGGCTACGGGCTGCGCTACTACCAGTGTGTCGCGAATGATGGTAAATTCAATGCCAATACCTTCAAAATTTCCCTCAAATGGCTCGTTTATAGCTTTAACGTCTTTCTCCGGAATAAAAGCGGAATGCGGATCGAGCCGCTCGACCATACGTTCCAGCAGATCGTCAACAAAAGCATTGGAATCTAATGTGTCGAGGTAATATTCACGTATATAAAACAATGCCTGCCCTATTTTATTAATCTGGCCGTTCAGGTCGTCGACAGACGACTGCGCGCTCAATACTGACCTATGGGACAGTGTGACCAGGCTTCCCAAAGCAATGACAGACAAAAAGATTAATTTTTTCATATTCTGCAAAAATAGTAATTATTACTCCGCTTGTTACATCTTTTTTTCTTTTGAAGCGTAATATAGTAAATGCATTTACTATATTTGCATTTACTATAACTGCTTTTACATTTTTCACCTTAACACAAACCAAAATGAAAAAACTACTGTATGTTTCCGTTCTAATATTTTTTTGTTTTGCCGGACAGCGTATTTACGGGCAGGATACAAATATTGAGCCCCGCGTATCCAAACTGGAAGGTTTTGTAGCCAAACTTCCTTCCATATCGGGATTTGTAAACCTCCGTTATCAGTACGAAGAAAACGCCAACGGATTTGATATCCGGCGCGCCCGTCTGGATTTCAAAGGCAACCTGGCCAAATGGATGGATTATCGCCTGCAGGTGGATTTTGCCTCCTCTCCAAAGATCATAGATGCTTTCATCCGCTTTAAGATCAATCCTATGTTCAATGTTCAGGTTGGACAGTTCAAATATGCTTTTTCTCTGGAAAACCCATACTCGCCTCTGAACGTCGAGACTATTGAAAATTCACAGGTAATCAGCTATTTGTCAGGATATAACGACGCCTCGGGCGTTAAGGCCACTGGTCGTGATTTCGGGATCTCTTTCTATGGAGGTTTCTTCCAGATGGATGGCTATAACCTCATCGATTACACAATAGGATTGTATAACGGCACGGGCATTAATGCAAAGGATGACAATAAGCACAAAGACTTCACGGGGAGAATTGATATTCATCCCATAAAGGCCGTTACCCTCTCGGGATCATATTACAACGGGAAACTGGGAACCGACGGATCACTTCAGCCGCGTGAACGCTGGAGCGCCGGTATACGTTACGACGACAGTAAAGCGCTTCTGCGCTCTGAATACATTAAAGGCAAAACATTTGACTTTGTGAGCGACGGGTTTTATGTACTGGCCGGCTATAAATTCTGTGATAAAATTATGCCTCTTTTTAAATACGATTATTTGCAGAAAGATCTAAGCAAAGAAGATTCAAAGCAGACTAATTATGTCATAGGTGTGGATTACTGGCCTTACAAAAACTTTCGTCTACAGCTTAATTATACTTACCGGACTTTTAGTGACACCGCAAAAAACAGCGGATTACTCGGCCTGATGTTTACAGCTCGTTTCTAAAACATAAAATATATATATAATGGAAAAAACTAAAAAACACTGGTGGTCGCAACTCTATACAGAAGACTGGATTATCGTTTTTGCCGCTGCCATCATCCTGGTGCTGGCCATTCTGGTACCATCCGTTATGCCCAAAATGCCAAAAACTCTGGCAGAATCAAAATCCTGGCTCGACGCCGGTTATATGTTCCTCTTCCTGCTGGCGGTGACCTACCTGACTTCTTTCGTGCTGCGCAAGCCGGTTAAAGGCGTATTCCTGTCCTTTTTGACAATTTATATTCTTGCCCTGCTTTCCAATGTGGTTGCCTCTATACCTGCAGTGAAAGAGACAGGATTGGAATCGGTATTTTTTGCCGTTATTTTTGGGCTGCTCATCAGCAATCTGTTTGGGATCCCAAAATGGCTTAAACCGGCCATACAAAGTGAGTTCTACATTAAGATAGGGATCATTACTCTCGGATCCACCATTCTTTTTGGAGAAGTAATGAAAGCAGGCGCTTACGGCCTCGCACAGGCGTTGGTTGTCGTTCTCGTCGTATGGAATTTTGCTTTCTGGGTAGCTCGTAAAATGAAAGTAGACGGCGAGATGGCCACCATGCTGGCCAGCGGCGTATCTATCTGCGGCGTTTCGGCTGCCATTGCCACCTGTGGTGTGATCAAGGGAGACAATAAGAAATTGTCTACAGTCATCTCACTTGTACTTGTGATCGCCATCCCTATGATGTATTTACTTCCCTGGCTTTCCAGGCTCATGGGCCTTACCCCCGATGTGGCCGGTGCCTGGCTTGGCGGTACTATTGATACGACCGGTGCCGTTGCCGCTGCCGGTACGTTACTGGGAGAAGAAGCAGCCCAAACAGCTATCATTGTAAAATCTTCCCAAAATGTACTGCTGGGTATTGCCGCGTTCCTGATTGCCCTTTACTGGACCTATAAAGGAAAAGAAGGCCAGGAAAAGCCCACAGTGCGCGTAATCTGGGATCGTTTCCCAAAATTTGTCGTTGGCTTTATTCTTGCCTCGCTGGTGTTCAGCATTTTCTTTGACATCGAGGGGGCCAAAGTCATTGGCAAAGTCACCAAAGGATTCAGCAACACTCTCTTCAGCATTGCTTTCGTATGCATAGGCCTTGAAACCCGTTTCAAAGAGATTTTCTCAAAAGAGAACCGCCAGCCCCTGAAAGCATTCCTTACCGCACAAACGTTCAATATTGTGATAACGCTTTTTGTAGCCTGGATTCTGTTTGGAGTACTGAAACCTATGTTATAGCCGAACGGGGAACGGAGAATACGGATCCTTCGTAGCCGGCCTCCGTTGCCGGAAAGATCGCGCGAGCCTCGGCCAGAAAGGCCGGGGTTTCTTTATACCTGGACGAGAAATGGCCTATAACCAACCTGTGCGCTCCCGATTCCAATGCACAGCGGGCCGCATCTGCGGCTGTACTGTGAAGGTATTTTTCTGCGGAACATTTATCCTGCTCCAGAAAGGTGGCTTCATGAAAAAGGATATCGACGCCGTTAATCCATGCAGGCAAATCCGCAACGGGGGCAGTGTCGGTACAATACGCCACGGAACGCGGTTCACTCCTGCGAACTTTCTTTTCCCTGAACAAATAACCGTAGGCAGGAACGCTGTGATGTAACGGGAGGGAATAAACACCGGCTGTAGGTCCGTCTAGAAGCAAAGCGGGCCGGTCGCCGGATACTAGATGATGTGTAACCGGAAAGGAAGACGGGCCGTTAACGAAGCGGGAAAAATAGAATTCCAGCATCTTTTCAAACCCCCCGGGTGCAAAGATATGCACCGGTGCGGTTCGCTCCAGCAGGTGCATGGAGGAAAGCAGTCCGAATATCCCAAAGACGTGATCGCCGTGCAGATGCGTCAGGAAAACATTATCTATGGCACCGAGTGAAATGCCCAGCTGGCGGAGTCTTAACTGCGTACCTTCACCGCAGTCAAGTAAAAACAACCGCCCACGTACATTCAGTACGTGAGCGGTAAAATAGCTCTCCTTTAACGGGAGCGCAGCAGCAGAACCAAGACTAGTCAGCGTCAGCGGCATTTTGTTCCATTTCCGATTTAAGGGCAGCCAATTCGGAAATATCACCCAACGTAGTCTTTTCCAGGTTGGCTTTCAGTTTTTTAACAGCTTTCTGAGTAGTTTCGGCTTCCGTTTCGGGTTTGGCCTTTTCTACGGTCTCTTTCTTCGCTTCCTGTTCCCAGGTACGGGTATGAGAAATGCTTATACGTTTAGTATTTTTGTTGAATTCCAATACCTTGAAAGGAAGTTTCTCTTCAAGCACTGCATTGCTTCCGTCTTCTTTCACCAGGTTCTTTTGGCTGACATAAGTTTCAATGCCGTAAGGAAGACTTACGGTAGCACCCTTGTCAACAAAATTAATGATGGTGCCTTCATGAACAGATCCGGCCGTAAATACCGTTTCAAATACTTCCCAGGGGTTTTCTTCCAATTGCTTATGTCCCAGACGAAGTCTGCGGTTTTCCTGATCCACTTCCAGAACAACCACTTCAAGGGTTTCACCAATGGACGTAAATTCTGCAGGATGTTTCACCTTTTTTGCCCAGGATAAGTCGCTGATATGCACCAGACCTTCCACTCCTTCTTCCAATTCAACAAAGATACCGAAGTTGGTAAAGTTACGGACAACGGCCGTATGCTTGGAATCTACAGGATATTTCTCGGCAATGGAGGACCAGGGATCGGGTTTAAGTTGCTTAATGCCCAGGGACATTTTGCGTTCTTCTTTATCAAGTGTAAGTACAACGGCATCTACTTCCTGTCCTACCTTGAGAAAATCCTGAGCGCTACGCAGGTGCGAAGACCAGGATATCTCGGTTACGTGAATAAGACCTTCCACACCGGGCTGAACTTCCACAAATGCTCCGTAATCTGCAATGACAACCACACGGCCCCTTACCACTGTGCCTACCTTTATCTCATCGCCAAGAGCTTCCCAGGGATGAGGGGTAAGTTGTTTAAGACCTAAAGCAATCCGTTTCTTTGTATCGTCAAAGTCAAGGATAACTACATTGATCTTCTGGTCCAGCTGCACGATTTCTTCTGGGTGATTAATACGTCCCCAGGACAGGTCGGTGATATGAATAAGTCCGTCAACACCGCCCAGGTCAACAAACACACCGTATGAAGTAATGTTCTTGACAGTGCCTTCCAGAACCTGGCCTTTTTCGAGTTTGCCAATAATGTCGGCCTTTTGTGCTTCCAGTTCGGCCTCAATCAGAGCCTTGTGAGAAACCACTACGTTGCGGTATTCGTGGTTGATCTTGACAATCTTGAATTCCATTGTCTTGTCCACAAAAATATCGTAATCGCGGATAGGTTTGACATCTATCTGCGATCCGGGCAGGAAGGCTTCAATCCCGAAGACATCGACGATCATACCGCCTTTCGTACGGCATTTAATATAGCCTTTCACGATCTCATCCTTATTGAATGCATCATTCACACGATCCCATGAACGCATGGAACGAGCTTTCTTATGAGATAACAGTAATTGTCCCTTTTTGTCTTCGGCCGTCTCTACATATACATCGACTTTGTCTCCCACAGCCAGTTCTGGATTATAACGGAATTCATTGATTGAAAGAACACCTTCACTCTTGAACCCGATATTGACAATAACTTCGCGTTTGTTCAGAGCAACAACAGTGCCTTCAACTATTTCGTTCTCGATCACTTTGTTAAGTGTCTGAACGTATTGGTCTTCAATGACACTTTTATCTGTGTCATATACAGCATCTTTTTCAAAAGCATCCCAGTCGAATTTATCTACAGGGACCGATGCGTTACTTTTTCTTTGTTTCGGCTGATCGTCTACCACGGAGATATCCTCTGCGTAAGCGTCAACACTTTCTTTTTTTTGTGAAATTACTTCAATTTCGGGATCATGAACGTCGTTCAGATCGTTTTTGTTGGACAGTTCTTTTTCTTTTGCCATTTTAATAATTCTGAATAAGATAAGGCTGTTAGACTTTATTTGTAAACCGACTTGTCGGGGGGTGCAAAAGTAAATGATATTTTTTAATTATCAAAAGAATGTAACTTTACATATACAAATCTAGTTTCTATTTCAATGATAAAATCTGAATCCGGGGTGAAATCATTCCCCAAAAATTACTGGACCGCGATCGTAATGGAATTTTTCGAGCGCGGCGCCTACTACGGAGTATTATCCATCCTGTCTGTTTATCTGGTACTGTCCCGTGAAGAAGGCGGGCTGGCTTTTTCCCGGGAGGCTGCAGGCGCCATCATGGGGACTATTCCTCCCCTCCTCTACTTCCTTCCTATGTTTGCGGGGGCCTTTGCCGACCGGTTTGGTTTCCGCAAAGTGCTTATGTTAGCTTTTACGTTCCTGTCGGTCGGTTATTTTCTTACCGGATTCATGGAATCATACGGAATGGTGTTCGCATCACTTATCATCATGGCTATAGGAGCCGGACTTTTTAAGCCGGTTATTTCGGGGACCATAGCGCATAGCACAACTGAGAAGAACTCCACCCTTGGTTTCGGTATCTTCTACTGGGCCATCAACCTGGGGGCTTTTTTATTTCCTCTAATCCTGGTTCCCATACTCAAGAAACAATCGTACGGTTATGTATTCTGGATGGCGGCAGCAGCCGGAGTGATCCTTTTGCTCATCAACATATTTGTTTACAGAGAGCCACAACATAAAAAATCCGATCTTTCTGTAGGAAAAGTATTTAAGGAAATGGCCCTGGTGTTCCGGGACTGGAAATTCATTACCATGATCCTTATATATTCAGGTTTCTGGATTATGTATTTTCAAATGTACGGAACCGTTCTTTGGTATGTTAATGAATATATGGATATGACGCCTTTTAATAACGCGGTGAATTCTTTCCTGAGTTTGTTCACCTCGTCTCCCACGCAATGGGCTTTCGATGTGGAACACGTTACGGTACTGAATGCCGGGGTGATCATCCTTCTTCAGCTCATTGTGTCCAAACTGGTAAGCAAGACCAAAGCACTTCCCACTATTATTACAGGTATAGGTTTCGGTACCCTGGGTATGGCCATTCTGGCCCTGTCGGGACATGCCTGGGTCTTTATTACAGGATGTGTTGTCTTTACTTTGGGTGAAATGACCGCTCATCCCAAATTCAATTCATTTGTTGGTCTTATTGCTCCTCCCGATAAAAAAGCCCTGTATATGGGTTACTCGTTCTTCTGTAGTGTGATAGGCAGCTTTGTCGGCGGCTTCATTGGCGCTCCCCTTTATAATCATTTTGTTGACAAAATGAACAATCCGTCTGCTTTGTGGTTAATATTCAGCTGCATCGGCCTTACCAGCATGATTGGACTCGCATTGTTCAACCGTCTTGTAATTAAAAAAACAAATTCACCATCATGAACATTACAGAACGATTAGCCGCACTCCGTTCACTTATGGATCGCTACCAATGGGATGCCGTTATCATTTCCGGTACGGATCCCCATGGAAGCGAATACCTTCCCGAACGATGGCAGCAAAGAAAATGGATCTCGGGATTCACGGGGTCTTACGGTACCGTTGTGGTTACACGCGACCATGCCGGATTATGGACAGATACACGTTATTTCATTCAGGTAAAAAAAGAACTGGATGGAACCGGCATTGAACTGCATAAACTTCGTGTACCCGATGCCGTGAATTATCCCGAATGGCTTGCCTCTGTATTGCCTGCCGGTTCGGTAACGGGTATTGACGGTCTTTGTATGAGCGTTAATGACGTACGTCACCTGGAATCGCTCCTGGCAAAGAAAGGCTGCCGTATAGACAACAGACCTTCCTTTCTGGATGAAATATGGAAAGACCGTCCCGGATTGCCGTCGAACCCTCTTTTCATGCTTGCCCCAGTTTACAGCGGACGAACCACGGAGCAGAAGCTCGAATGGCTGCGTAAGGACATGAAAAGTACGGGAGCTGATTACTTCCTCATGAACAGCCTGGACCAAATCGCCTGGTTATTCAATATCAGGTGCCACGACATACCGTATAATCCGGTGGCCATTTCCTACGCCCTTATTGGAAGCGAAAGTGCAATTCTCTTTATTTCCCAGGAAAAGGTAGGAAAGACCGTTAAAGAAAATTTAAATGTCCAGGGGATTTCCATTGCTCCCTATGAAAGCATTTTCCGCGCATTGGAAGCACTTCCCGGGGACAGCACCATGATGTTGGACGGGAACACACTCAACTATGCCCTTTTCAGCCACGTACAGCAACTGCCGGGCAAAAGTTTGGTTGACAGGCCATCACCTGTAGCACTGGAAAAAGCACTGAAAAATCCCGTAGAAATTGAAGGATACCGGAAAGCCTATCTGAACGATGGCATAGCCCTTACGCGTTTCTTTATCTGGATTGAACAAATGCTTGCCCTGGGCACACCCGTTTCCGAACTCGATGCCGAAAACAAACTCTCGGCTTTGAGAGGAGAGGCCGAAGGAGCCATGGGGGACGGGTTTCATTATACCTCGGCTTACGGAAAAAACGCAGCACTCCCTCACTACTCTGCCTCACCGGCACAGTTCAGTATGCTGGAACCCAAAGGTTTTTACCTTATTGATTCGGGGGGTCATTATTTGTACGGGACCACGGACATTACCCGTACCGTACCACTGGGACCGCTCACTCCTATGGAAAAAGAAGATTACACACTCGTTCTTAAGGGGATGATTGCCCTGAGTACGGCCGTATTTATGAAAGGTACCACCGGCACTCATCTGGATATCCTTCCCCGTATGCCCTTGTGGAAAGGGTTGCGTAATTACGGACACGGGACAGGACACGGGATTGGGCATTACCTTTGCGTACACGAAGGGCCCCAGGATATCAGGCTCACTTTCAGGGATCAAACTATTGTCCCGGGAATGGTTACTTCCAACGAACCCGGAATGTACCGCGAAGGAGAACACGGAGTCAGACACGAAAACGTACTTCTCTGTAAAGACCTTGGAACAAACGAATTTGGAGAATGGTACGGGTTCGAAACATTGACAATATGCTATATAGACACAACCGCTGTAACACTGTCACTGATGGATCCGTGGGAAGTGGACTGGCTGAATGATTATAACCGCATGGTTTACAAAAACCTTGCGCCTCATCTTGATCCGGACGAAACGCAATGGCTGGCCGCAAAGACGGCTGAAATCAAATAACACGCTCAACCTCCCTGCACAACGGTAAAACCTTGTGAGGCAAAGAGTGACATTGCTCCGGCAATTGTTTCGTCCGAGGGCTTATAGAAAGAATCCGGGGGCAATACCGCTTCCGGATTTATTCTTATAAGTTTACTCCGTCCGTAGTCGTGATATGGCAGTAAATGGATGCGGGTAAGATTTCCCAGGTTACTGAGTTCCAGGGCAAGTTGCAACATGGCATTAATTTCCTG
>Ga0116171_10004271_pt1 | contig 12892 bp, 9 predicted proteins | sample AD_JPNHW2_MetaG_FD_89798 | JGI IMG/M metagenome (GOLD analysis project Ga0116171, IMG submission 89798) | Active sludge microbial communities of municipal wastewater-treating anaerobic digesters from Japan - AD_JPNHW2_MetaG | ecosystem: Engineered > Bioreactor > Anaerobic > Digestate | place...
CAGGAGGAGGCCCAGAATAAGACTGACGGCAAAGATAAACATGGTCGTCTTGGTGTTTGCTCCGATTCCGATAATGAGACCCAGGAGCAACCAGCGTCCCAGACTGGGGGATTCGAGAATACAAAGCGCACAATACGCGGCCAATGTAATCCAGAGAATATCATATGCGTTCATCGAAACAAAACCGAACACGACCCAGTAGTACATGCCGGTCAGTATCGAAAGAACCGACAAGAACGCCGCGAATCGGCCCCCTCCCAACTTGATGCAGGTGGCCGCTGTCACCATCAGAGTCGCCACACCCGCAAGGGCAGGAAACAGATGGAGGGTATAGGCTGAATTTCCGAACAAAAGGCTGATCCGGGTTATCCAGGCGATGAAAGCCGGATGATCCACATACCCGAACGCCGGGTGGTAGGCGCAGGCGAAATAGTAATACTCGTCCGGATGGAAACCGAACGTCTGGGCCGTGAGAACTTCCAGCCCGGCAAACAAAATGGCCAAGATGCCGGGAAAGAAATAAGGCGAGTACCTGATCGCGTTGAGGTTCATAGAAACCCCGAACAGAGGATGGTGAAAACTACCGTATTTCGGGTCTCACTGCTGATTTCATCTTTCCGGCACAAATTCGGGATGAACCCCGGCGGGGATCAGGCCGGCCTCGGCGGCGCGGCCCAGGAATTCTTCGAGGGCGCGTCGGCCCTTTTCGCCGTAGTCGAGGGTCAGTTCGTTCACGTACATGGCGACGAACTGGTCCGTGCGCGGATGGTCCAGGTTGCGTCCCCAGGCGCCGGCGTGTTCCAGCGCCTCGAGCCGGTGAACCAAGCCCCAGTTGACCGACTCGCGCAGGATGCGGTCGGCGTCCTGCTGGACCTTGAGCGGCAGGTCGCGTCGGATGGCGTTGACCCCCAGCGGCAGGGGGAGGCCACCGGTTTCCTGTTCCCACCAGGACCCCAGGTCCAGGATGAGCCGCAGACCCTGGTCGGCGTAGGTGAGCTGTCCTTCGTGGATCAGCAGGCCCGCCTGGGCTTTGCCTTCCGCGACGGTCTCGATGATCTGGTCGAAGGGAACCACCTGGTAGTTGAACTCCCCGATGGCCAGTTGGAGGGCCAGGAAAGCCGAGGTCCGTTCGCCCGGCACGGCGATACAGACGTCCCCGGCCTCGCTCGACAGATCGTCGGGAGAAAGCGGTTCGGAGGCGACGATCATGGGGCCATACCCCTGTCCCATGCTGGCGCCGCTGTTGAGCAGAATGTAACGGTCGGTCAGGTAGGCGTAGGCGTGGGCCGAGAGGGCCGTGATGTCGAGTTCGGAGCGCTGGGCGCGCTGGTTGAGCGTCTCGATGTCCTGCAGGATGTGCTCGAATTTATATCCCGGTGTTTTGAGTTGCCCCTTTGCCAGGGCGCAGAACATGAACGCGTCGTCCGGGTCGGGGCTGTGGCCAAGGGTCAGGTGGTGGGTTGGGGTGGGGAAATCGGTCATGGGGCGGTCCTCTCTGCCGGTTTCGGCAAAAGCAATTCTGTTGCGCAACTATCCTAGGCCGGGGATTGCAGAAGTCAAGGAAAAGGTCCGAAAAAAGGGCGGACGGGACCAGAAAAGCCTCACGGTCTAGATGACTTTTCGGTTCACGAACTCCAACAGTCTCCTGTCTTCGGACTTTCCCTCAGAGAGGAAAGTGGTTGCTGAGGTGGCATGGGCGTCTCGCCCATGAAGAGGCGCCGGAGCAAAAAACCCGAGATTTCCGGCTCGACCGATGAAAATGCCGTCGGCCCTTCACGGGCGGGGCACCCGTGCCCCCTCTGGGTCTTTCGGGAAATATCCGGACGATTCGGTTGTTTGTTGCAGTCGAATGCGGTTTTGTGTTTGATTGGGTGGGGTGGGAGAGTACAATACCGTCGGGTTGAAAGATAGAGGGGAAATGCGTCCCGAACCGAGAGGTCGGAAGCGAGGGGGGCGGTGCCGTTTTTTTTCTGGCGGGGACGTGGGAAAAAGGGGGGAATTCCCGGTTTGGGCCGGGAAACAATCCGAAAGTGATGTGGGATTTTTATGCGGAATACGGTGGCGCTCGTGCTGGCGGGCGGCGTGAACGTGGGATATTCGGTGTTGACGCACAATCGTGCGAAGTCGGCTTTGCCCTTCTTCGGGCATTTCCGTCTGGTGGATTTTGTGCTCACCAATCTGAGCCGCTCGGGTGTCAACAATGTCGGAGTCATGATTCAGTACCTGCCCGGTTCCCTGATTGATCACATCGGGATCGGGCGGGCGTGGGATTTCGATTCCACCAACCGGCGCATCAAATTGATGCCGCCGTTTGTCGGGATGGGGCGCACCGACTGGTACCGGGGGTCGGCCGACGCGATTTACCGCAACATGGATTTTATCCAGAACAACCAGGCGCACGACGTGCTGGTGGTGTGTGCCGACCACGTGTATTGCATGGATTACCGTCCGATGCTCAACCTGCACCGGGAACGGGGCGCCGATGTGACCATCATGACGACCCCGCGTCCGCAGGGTACCGATCCCCGCCACTATGGGTATGTGACGGTGGGGGATCGCGGGCGTGTTGTGGATTTTGTCGAGAAGCCCAGCCAGCCGCCCGAGCACGATGTGGTCTCGACGGGCGTCTATCTGTTCCGGGCCGATCTGTTGTGCGACCGTTTGTACGACATGCAGCGCATGTCCTCGGACCACCACCTGCCCACGGTGGTCGTCGAGCCGATTGTGCGCGAGGGACGCGCGTTTGCCTGTCCCTTCGAGGGCGACTGGCATTACCTGCCGGATATCGAGTCCTATGTGGCGTTTCACCAGCGGCTGCTGCGGGGGGAAAGCACCATCAGCCCCGATCACGACTCCGTCTTGACGGACCTGCGCGACCGCGATCTGGGTTCGCGTCCCGCTCCCTACTTCGGGCCCTTGTCCGAGGTGGAGGATTCGCTCGTGTCGCCCGGGTGCGTGGTGGAGGGCAAGGTGGTGCGGTCGGTTCTGTCGCCGGGCGTGCATGTGGCGCCCAAGGCCGTGGTGCGCGACAGCATTCTGTTTCACGATTGCTTCGTGGGGCAGGGCGCCCGGCTCGAAGGGGTGGTGAGCGACAAGGATGTGCGGTTCGATTCGTTCTGCCGGGTGGGGGCGCCCCTGCCCGATCCGGCCAATGTCCGGGCGGGGCAGTTGACGGTGGTGGGCAAGAGCGCCCGGATCATGCAGGGCGTGGTGATCGAGGTGGGACGCGAGGTGCCGATCCGCCAGGTGGTGACACGGGAATGGGACTGGAATATGCCCGGTTCTATTGCGCGACTTTGAATGCCTGATTCGAAAATGGATGTGAGAGTGGCGGCATGAGTGAAACGATCGCAATGGTTTTGGCTGGAGGTCAGGGGAGCCGGCTCTCGATTCTTTCGGAGCATCGGGCCAAGCCCGCCGTGCCCTTTGGCAGCAACTATCGGATTATTGATTTCGTCCTGAGCAATATCATGCACTCCGGCATTCCCTACGCGGGCATCCTGACGCAGTACAAGCCGTACTCGCTGATGGCGCATATCGGCTCGGGCGAGTCGTGGGGGTTCACGAGTCGCCAGTCGGTTCTCAAAATCCTCCCCCCCTACCGGGGAACCACCGCGGGCGACTGGTATGCCGGCACCGCCGATGCGATCTGTCAGAACCTGTCCTTCATCAGCCGCTTCGATGTGGATATGGTCCTCGTACTCTCGGGCGACCATATTTACAATATGAACTACAGCGATCTGGTCGAGTTTCACAAACGCCACAAGGCGGATGTGACCATCGCCACACAACCCGTTCCGTGGGAGGAGACGGCGCGCTTCGGGGTGTTGAAGAGCGACAAGAGCGGGCGTATCGAAGGCTTTCAGGAGAAACCCAAGTCGGATCCCATTTCCAACCAGGCCAACCTCGGGATTTATGTCTTCCGCCGCGCCTTCCTCGAAGAACGCCTGCGGGAGGATGCGCAGGACCCCGCCTCGACGCACGATTTCGGAAAAGATCTGATCCCTAAGATGGTGGGCGAGAGCCGCTGCTACGCCTTCGAATTTTCCCATTACTGGCGCGATGTCGGCACGCTCGAGTCGTACTGGGAGGCGAACATGGAATGCCTCAATCCCCGGGGCGGGCTGGATCTGGACGCCTGGCGGGTCCACACCAACTGGACGGATGAACCCTCGCACTTCCACATGCCCTCGCATATTTACGGAAACGGGACAATCGTCAATGCGCTCGTGGGCAAGGGCTCGTCGGTGCGCGGGCGGGTGATCAACAGCATCCTGTTCCGGGGGGTCGAGGTGCAGGAAGGGGCCGAAGTGCGCGATTCTGTCCTGATGGATGGGGTGCGGGTTTGTTCGGGGGCCCGGGTGTCGCGACTCATCGCGGACAAGTACGCCGAGATCGGCGTCCGGAGTGTCGTGGGTGAGAAGGAAACGGACGCGCCGCCTCCCAATTTCGAGCATCCGGACCTTCTGGCTTCGGGTCTGACTCTGATCGGGCGCTATACCAAGACGCCCGAGAATTGCCGGATCGGTCTGAACTGTCTGGTCTATCCCGATTTGGGGCCCGAGTGTTTCCCGGCGGAGGGACTGTCGTCGGGGGGCTCGATCTGCAATCACCCGGGATGACCTTGTTCTCCCGTGGCGGTCCGGTTTTTCCCTGCTTCAGGACGGAAGAGCCGGAAAGGCGGGAGAAAATACGAAACGGAGGTACGCATGAAGGGGGAGAACAGGGTGCAACCGAGGCCCTGCAGGCGCCAGGCGGCCTGGGGGCTTTTTCTATTGCTGGCTGTGCCTGCGATACTTCAGGCGCCGGCCCTCTGGAGGGGCGAGGTGCCTTGGTTTATGGATGTCCTCACCACTTTCTACCCGATTCGGACCTATGCCGCTCACCTGTTGGCCGGGGGGGAGTTGCCGTTCTGGAATCGGTCGGTTTATGCCGGGGTCCCGCTTCTGGCGAACCCCCAGTGGGGGCTTCTCTATCCCGGTCACTGGCCGTTTCTTCTGGCGCCCCAGGCGCGGGTTTTCACCGCGACCAATGTCGCGCACATCGCCTGGCTGGGGCTGGGGATTTTTCTCTGGTTGCGCCGGGCGCTTCGGCGGGCCGATGGGCGCAAGCCCCTGGCTGGCCCCCTGCTTGGGGGGCTGTTGAGTCAGGTGGGGGGGTGGACGTGGGCGCATCTGGCCTTTGGCGCCTACCTGCAGGCGGCGGCCTGGTTGCCGTGGATGCTGCTGGCCTTTGAGCGGAGTCGCGAGGAGTGGGCTCGCGCTTCGGGGCGTTGGAACCGCCGTGTGAGGCTTTGGGCCGCCGCGGGCGGACTGGCGGGGGCGATGCAATGGCTTGTCGGCGCACCGCAACTGGCGCTCTACTGTCAGGCGGGAGCGGCCTTCTACCTCCTGTTGACCGGCTGGATGCGCGACCGCACGGGGCGCGCGCTGGGAAGGGCGCTGCTCTGGGTGGTCGTGGTGGAAACGGCCGCCCTGGGACTGTCGGCGCCCCAGTGGATGACGACCCGGGCCTTGCTGCGCGAGAGTGAACGGGGAAACGGATTGACGCAGACGGAACTGTCCATGGGAGCCGTCACGTTTCGCGGGCTGGCTCAGGCCTGGATTGGAGGGACGGGTGGCGATCTCGAGGATGCGGAACAGATTCTCTACCCCGGCTGGGTGGCGCTGGCGCTGGCGTTGACCGCCGGGGTGGGAGCCGGGATTTCCCGGATTCGGAGAGCGAAGAGTCCCGCTGAAACCGCGATTGCCCGAGAGGGGGGACGCGGCCCTGTGGTGGCGGGACTGTTCGCCCTCCTGACGGCGTCGTGCCTGATGGCGTGGAAAGGCCTGGTGCCGGTATTGTTCAAGATCCCGTTGCTGGGAAGTTTCAACGGACCTCGCAGGGTCTTGTTTCTGGCCTTCTTCAGTGTTGTGTGTCTGGCGGCGGTGGGATTCCAGATCCTGTGGGATCTCTGCCGGGTCGAAAGTCCGTCCGACTCCCCCTCGGCGAAGCCGTTTTCTGGCGATCCGTCCGGTTGTTCCGTGGGGTTGGCCGATTCGGCGCCCGCCAATCGTCGCGTTTTCTTTCTGTCTCGACTTCTCCTCGTGGCTCTGGCTCTGTTCGCCTGTTCCACACCTCTGGCGTTTGTCCGCTGGAATGTAGATATCAAGACGATTCCGGAGTCTGAATTTCGGAATGAACGATTCGCCCCAGCCGAGGTCTCGACCGGGGAAGAGGCACCGCCTGTTCCGGAGGGGGCGGCGGACCGCGCGGGACGATCGGATTTCCCGACCGGCGGAACTCCCTCGGACGCCTCCCGGGTGTCCCCGGACGATCCGATGCGTTTCTTTGCCTTCGACATGGGGATTCAGTACAGTTACAACTACACCCGAGCCGGGTTCGGGCGTTCTCTGATGCCCTGCCTGCCCGCATTTTACGGGCTCGAGGATATCGGGGGGTACGATCCCATGATCCCGTGGCGGTATGCGATTTATATGAGACGGCTCAATTCCGTACCGGCTCCCACGCCCTCGCTGCATCCCCGTCACTTCGGCCTGGTCCGCAATCCGGACAGTCCGTGGCTGAAGCGGTTGGGGCGCCTGGTTGTTCGGGGCCCGGTGGATTGTTACTGGCCCGCCCTCGGGCCGAAATGGATTCCGCCGGGTGAAACGATGCGGGTGGATCTGGCGCGTGAGGGACGCTCCTGGCAGGCCGACCCGAAGGCGCTCGAAGCGGTCCGCGCTTATCTGGCCTTCGGGCGGTTCGAAGGACGGGGCGACCAGGGGCATGAACTCGAACTGCGGTTTCTGAGCGGGCAGAAAGTGGTGGCGTTGGCTCGCGTGGTGGGGCGCGACATTGAGAGTTCCCTGGAAAACCCCGACGCGGACGGGGTCCGGCTCTGGCCGGATGTCCTCAAACCCACCGGTCTGCTGCCCGGTCTGACCCTGACCCCGGTTCATCGGGGACTGATTGAAAAAGTCCAGATCGCGGGCGAGAAGATAAACTCGAATTCTGAATCGAGAGAAGCCCCATCACCCCTTCCGTCTTCCTCTGGCAAGCCCCTGACGATAGACGCCATTGAGGTCCACAATCCGGGCGGGAAACTGGCCGTCCTGCTCTACAGTCTCGGCCTGCCCCGCCCCCTGCCGCTCTACCGCCCGGTGGGGGAACCGAACCCGTTCGGGGAGTTCGACACGTTTGCCTCGACCTGGGAGCCAGGTTTCCCGGAGAAGATCGTGGTGGAACGCGGGACGGAAACGGAGACTCCGGAAGGCCGTCGGGCTTTTGAGGAACGGGCCATGCGTCAACCGCCCACCGAGACGCGGGTGGAACTGGCGCCCGGCGATCCGGAACCGACAGTCCCCGTTCAATTGATTGGGGGTTGGCGCTGGGTGGAACGCCGTGCCAACCGCTTGCGGGTGGCGCTGCCCGAGGGGCACCCGGGGGGCTGGCTCGTCCTGCCCGAACCGTTCGCCCGGGGCTGGACCGCCCGCGTGGACGGGGCCCCCGTCCCGATCCACCCGGCCGACGTCTTGTTCCGCGCGGTTCCGGTTCCCGTTGGCGCGCGGGAGGTCACGATGACCTACTGTCCGCCCGGGCTGACGACCGGTTTCGCCGTAGCAGGCCTGGCGTTTCTGTTGCTTGTGCTTGGAGGGTTGCTGGCTGGCAAACCCGGTGGCGACAATTCGGATTCGGAAAAAAGCGCAGGAGATAGACGCACTTCGTTTTCGTGAGAGGTCTTGCCGGATAACCGGGATGTCACCCCCCCACGATTTCTTGCAGGAGCCCGTTGATTTCTTCCAGATGGCCGTTTTCGGTTGAGTCGAAGAGGACCTGGCTCAGGGCCGCCGGGACGATCCGGTCCGGCTTGATGGCGAAAAGGATCGTGCGCGTCATGAGGAAGTGCAGGCGGTGTTCCCACAGTTCATCCTCGTGGGCCAGTCCCACAACGGTGGGGTTGTTCTTGTCGCTGTTTTCCTCGCAGTGGAAACAGCGGGCGAAGTAGAGCGAGAGGAGCACCTTGAAGACGGCGTCGCGGGTTTTGGGACTGACGCCTTCCTGCTGCAGGTACCGGGTCGCCCGTTCCTTCCATTCGGTCAGGGGGAAGGGACCGTTGGCGATCATTTCGTCGTAGGTTTCGGCCAGCGCATCGAGGATCTGGCGGCGCCCCTTGAGGTTGGGTAGCGTGATGCGCAGTTTGCCCTCGAGCAGGTTGCGATAATGGTCGGCCATATTGCCGGTGTCGCGTCCGAGGACGGGCTGGGGCAGCACGATTGGCTTGTTGACCAGTTGCTTTTCCGGATTGACGGTCAGGACGAAATCGCCCGGCCCGTCGGGCCACGTAACGAACACGATCTGCGCCTGTTCGGCCCGCTGGATGAACCCCTTGAATCCCAGACACCCCACCAGTTCGGGCGAAAAGTCCGAACGCATCTGGCGCATCAGGGCCGCCACCGATGTCCCCACCGCTTTGGTTCCCTGATTCTCGAGCGTGCGGATGGATTGCCGCAGGACCAGATAGTAGGATTCGAGCAGGTAACGCGTGTCGTCATCCGGCTCGACCGGGGTGTCGTTGGTGCTGCGGTCCGGGAAGAGGGATTCGTAATAGATCAGCCGGTCGGAGGCGTCGCGCACCATCTGGTTGGTGTTGGCCTGGTCAATGCCGATGGTGATGACGGTCCGTCCCAGTTCATGGAGTTTGTTGTAAAGGGGGACATAGTCGCGGTCCGACGAGAGGATGGCGAAATGGGTGATTTCTTCGTATTGAAACGCCAGGGAGAGCGCCTCGATGACCAGCCGGATGTCGGCGGTATTTTTCTGGGCGGTGATAAAGGGGATGTCCTCGATCTGGATCAGGTTCTGGTGGAGCATCCGGCGGACATGGTACAACTGGTTGCCCTTGCCGATGCTGTTGAGCCCCTTTTCCAGATCGCCGAACGAGCGGCGGATCTGGATGCGGCCGAATTCTTTCAGTTTTTCCAGAACCGGTGACACATCAATCGGCAACCCCATTGTCGAGGCGCTCCCGACCAGGTTTTCGATGTCGATAAAAAGGGCAATTCGCGCATTCTGGACTGTGGATTCGAGTGACATGTTAAACATTCTCCCTAAAGTATTCAAATTAACGTATTCAAAGACCGGATACCCTCGGAATTCCGAAAGTCCCCAGAATATACAATGTCCCATCTTACTCATACCGGGGGCGGATGACAATGGGAAAGACGGGCTGGCGAGTGGTTCAAACGCACGAGCGTAATTTTCTCAATTTGAGACAAAGGCTCCATTCCCTCGTTGGATCGGGTCTCGCCCCCCTGCGGATTTCCGTTGCGGGTTGGGCGGGATTTTGATTAGGTGGTCCGGATTCGCGTCCGGGGGAGCGGGCCGGGAGGGCCACTTTCCGAAGCGAGTCCGCGTCCGACCGCGTCAGAGTCGGACCTAAGTGGTCTTTTATCAAGAGGATAGTGGCGCTTGACGGGGTGGGGGTTTCTGCCCGGAGCGTCTTTTTGTCCCGTAGATCTCGAACAGGAGTGACGTGTATGAATATCGTCGTGTGTGTGAAAGAGATCCTCGATTCGGCCGATGTGAAGTTCGACGCGCAGACCGGGCGGTTGGTGCGCGACGGGCAGCCGGGCACGATCAATGCTCTGGATGAGTATGCCGTCGAGGAAGCCCTGCGTCTCAAAGAGGCGCACGGGGGCACGGTCACCGTGCTCTCGATGGGACCGGCCAAGGCCGAGGCGGCCTGGCGGCATGCCATCGCGATGGGCGCCGACAAGGCGATCCATGTGACCGACGAGGCGCTGGCGGGGGGCGACACGGTGGCGTCGGCCTATGCCCTGTCGCGCGCCCTGGCGCGCAAGGGGGATTTCGATCTGGTGCTCTGCGGTTCGGAAACGCTCGATGGCAACACGGCCTATGTCGGCCCCGCCGTCGCGCAGAACCTCGGGTTGCCCTGCGTGACCTTTGTCCAGAAGATCGAGCAGATCGGCGACGGCAAGGCCGTGGCGCAGCGGATGATGGAAGCCGGCTACGACCGGGTGGAAACGACCCTGCCCGCTGTGATGAGCGTAGTCAAGGCGATCAACGAACCGCGTATCAGCAGCCTGAAAGGGAAAATGCGCGCCAAGAAGGAAGCGGCCGAAGTGGTCAAGGCCGCCGACCTGCCCGGCGCCAGCGCCGAGCGTCTGGGCGCCACCGGTTCCACCTCGCGGGTCACGCGGACCTTCCCCCCGCAGGGGCGTCCGAAAGGGACCCTCTTCGAGGGCGAACCCGACGCGATCGCCGATCAATTGTTCAACGCCCTGAAAGGCTGAGCGAGACCGCTCGATTCACAGAAAGACGAAATTGTTTTCCGAAAGGGAGATTCAATAATGGAACTGATGCAGGATCCCGTGCGGTTGACCCCGGAAGCGTGCAAGGGCGTGCTGGTATTTGCCGAGCAGCGCGGGGGCAAACTGGTCAATGTGTCGCTGGAGTTGCTCACCATCGGTCGGACGCTGGCAAACCAGCTGGGCGCGCCGCTCTGTGCCGCTCTGCTCGGGCAGGGCGTGGCCGATCTGGCCGGTGAGTTGCAGCATTATCAGGTGGACGAGGTCCACGTGGTGGACAACGCCGAACTGGCGAATTTTCAGGATGAAACCTATGCGACGGCCCTCACGGCCGTGATCCAGACGCTCAAGCCGTCCATCGTGCTGGCGGGTATGACGAACGTCGGCCGGTCGTTCCTGCCGCGCGTGGCCGCGCAGTTGGGCGTGGGTCTCACGAGCGGTTGCACGGCGTTGTCGCTCGACGGTCAGACGCTGGTGGCCACCCGGCCCGCCTTCGGCGGCACGGTGTACGCCGACGTGGTGTGCGAGAAAGCGCGTCCCCAGATGGCGACGGTGCGGCGCAAGGTTTATGAACCGGCGGCGCGGCAGGCGACCTCGGGTGGGACGGTGGTGAACCACACCGTGGCCTTGAACGCCCCGAAGGCGAAGTTCCTCGAAAACGTCAACGAGTTGGCGGGCGCGCTGGACCTGACCGAGGCGGATGTGATCGTTTCGGGCGGCCGCGGCATCGGCGGGCCGGAGTTTTTCGATACGATCAAGGAACTGGCGAAAGTGCTCGGAGGCGCGGTGGGCGCGTCGCGCGCGACGGTGGACGCCGGGTGGATTGACTACTCGCACCAGGTGGGGCAGACGGGCAAGTCGGTCAAGCCGAAAATCTATTTTGCCTGCGGCATCAGCGGCGCGATCCAGCACCTGGTGGGGATGCGCAACAGCGATACGATCATCGCGATCAACCGCGACCCGGAAGCGCCCATCTTCAACGTGGCGACCTACGGGCTGGTCGGGGACGTGAAACAGATCGTGCCCGCGCTCATCAAGCGTTTCTCGCAGGGCCGCTGAGTTTTCGAACGTCAGTAGAAAGAAACAGAGAGACCGCATCGGGCCCTGCTCGATGCGGTCTCTCTGTTTAAAAGAACTCTCCGGAGTCCCCTTCGGGCTCCGTAAGAAAGCAATCCGAATAAACAGGGGACACTCAAAGGTTCTTGAGTTCCTTGCCGATGCGGAAGGTCACCACGCTGCGCGCCGGAATGGGGTATTCCTTCTTGTCGCGCGGGTTGCGTCCGATGCGTTCCTTGCGTTTTTTGATCTGAAAAACGCCGAAGTCACGGATTTCAAGCCGCTGGTACTGGCAGATGACTTCCTTCAGACTTTCGATAATGCCGTCCACCACATCCAAGGCATCCTTGTCCTTCATTTCGAGTGTTTTGGCCAGGCGTTTTACGATGTCTGCCTTAATCATGTTTTTCTCCTCAGGGGGTCTTTTCATCACCCTTGCTCAAGGGGATCTAATTGACTCGGGCTCCTGTCTCTATTTTTTGACCACGACCACTTCGAACAATTCCGTGAGTTTGAAGAGGTCGAATACCCGCTTTGTCTTTTCGGAAGCCACTTCCACAAGAATGGTTCCGTTCTGTTTCTCCATGCGCTGAAAAATCCCCACCACCACATTGACTCCCAGCGAGGAGAGGATATCGAGTTGCGTCAGATCCACCCGGGCCACTTTCTCGTGTCCCGTTAATTCGGAGCTGAAAAGTCCGATCCACTCCTGTGTCGAGGCCGTGGTCGGATTTGACTCGAAAACAACAAGCAATTCTTCCTGGCTGATGCGTGACACTTTCATAAGCGTCTCCCGACTTATGCCTCTACGCAATGGCGAACCTTCGCGAGAACAAGGTTATCCTACCACCGTGGAAGATTCCAATGCAAGCGTTTAGCAGAGGGAAATTTCTTTTTTTCTTGCCGCCTGATGTTCCCCGGCATAGGATGACGCGGAAACCCACCTCGGGGGACCAGGGGGAAAGAGATGGAAATACTCGAACGATTCTTTGCGCTGCGCGAGCGCCAGACCACGGTGGGGCGCGAACTGGCGGGGGGGCTGACCACCTTCCTGACGATGTCCTACATCATTTTCGTTCAGCCTATTATCCTCTCCGCCGCCGGCATGGACAAGGGCGCCGTCATGGTGGCCACCTGTCTGGCCTCGGCGCTCGGGTCGCTCCTGATGGGGCTCCTGGCCAACTACCCCATCGCCCTGGCGCCCGCGATGGGCCACAACGTCTTTTTTGCTTTCACGCTCTGTGTGGCCCTGAAAATCCCCTGGCAGACGGCCCTGGCCCTCAATTTCCTTTCCGCCGCCCTCTTCGTGGTCCTTTCCTTCTGGGGGTTGCGCGAAAAAGTTATCACGGCCGTCCCCGAATCCCTCCACTACGCCATCGCGGCGGGGATTGGCATGCTGATCGCCCTGCTGGGTCTCGAGTGGGCCGGGATCGTGGTGGATACGCCCGATGTGCTGGTCGGACTGGGCAACCTGAAGTCCGCGCCCGCGCTGGTCAGTCTGGCTGGTCTGGCGGTCACCTCGATCC
>Ga0116171_10004273_pt1 | contig 12887 bp, 10 predicted proteins | sample AD_JPNHW2_MetaG_FD_89798 | JGI IMG/M metagenome (GOLD analysis project Ga0116171, IMG submission 89798) | Active sludge microbial communities of municipal wastewater-treating anaerobic digesters from Japan - AD_JPNHW2_MetaG | ecosystem: Engineered > Bioreactor > Anaerobic > Digestate | place...
TTTGCAAATGACTGTTTTCAAAACAAGAATAACGATGAAGTCGGACATTATGGACAAACTCTACATAGCTTCCATGCAATTTTTTCTGCATTGTTTTTTCTTTTTCATTTTCTCTTTCCAGCATTTGAACCAACCCTTACATTCAGGTTTTTCATCCAGGTCAGGGATTATATATACATACCAGTTCAGAACCTGTTTCTGTATAATTCCGGTCAGCATAAAATTAATCTCCCCGTCAGAAAATACTGGTTCAAAAAAGGCGCCGCCAAGAATATTTTCTATATTATCGGGAAAATTTTCGATTAATGCAAAATTATCAGTTCCCTGAAAATTCAGTTTCCGTTTAAAAATAGCCCATTTAATGTTTGCTTTTTCATTTTCAACCGGTTTTTCGGTATAGGCCATCATTGCCCAACCATTAGCTGATTTATGTCCGGGTTTTAACTGAACTCCCTTTTTGTCAAAATATAAGCAATATAACTTATGTTCTGCAAGTTTTTTTTGATCGGCATCTTTCAGGTTGGTTCTTTGAATCTTTTCAAACGATCCGGATTCGTCACCTCTGATATATATTTTGTCGAGCACAGGCGTGAATTCCGGTGTGATTACAGCGCTTTTATCCGTTTCCCAGGGTTTATTGACAAGCTCGGAACACCAGAGAACTTTGTCGGAAACCACACCAAAATAATGTTGTACACCATAATAATTATTTTCACCCCTTCCATATATTTTTCCCTGTTTGTCTTGTAAAATGTACTCCTGCCTGATCAAAAATACATTATTTTTAAGTGCATCATATACGAAGGCCTGATCCAGTGAATTAAATCCTTTATTGAGATCAACGGTCTGCGAAAATGCCTGTTCATAAAAAAGCTGTGCAATAAAACAAAACAGTATCAAAAAGTACTTTTTCATATAGTATTTATTTAATATTTATAAAATTTGACAAAGGTAATATCAATCCTTCATCGGGAAATCCTGTGACCATGCCGGCTATATATATTTTGGGCTTGTGTTTCGGGTCGTTGCCTTTACGGATAAAAACTACCGGAGCCCCCTGCCTGGTATGCAGGTCCGGGTGTTTATACATGATCATCCTGTTATTTTCTATGGATTTAAAAATACACAGGTCTACTACCAGCCCTATATTACTCATGGCACAAATGTATAATGTGTCATTTTCAGTTAATTTCATTGAAGGATCCCATATCATGCCGATATCAGAGGTTTTAGGAATCAAACCGGATTTTGCCCAATTGTTGGAAGGAACGCCTCTTTGCATAACGCTCCCCTTGCCATCAGAGCCGGTTGTTTTTAAATATTCATCGTCCTTTGTGCTGATAATGAAGTCACTGTTATAAAACTTCGTTTTAAATCGCTGTAAGCGGAAGGGCACTTTAACGCTTGGTTTAGGGTTGGCATTGTTCACAAGCTGATTAAAATCATAATTGAAAGATTCATCATCGCTAACTATATAATAATCCCAAGGGGCAATCATCTGCCTGGTGGTGACAAATAATTTTGTTTTACCGTTTAAAATGAAAAAACCCACTCCCTCAATTCTGCGATTGTATAATATTTCCTTATTATTTTCAGATTTCAGAATAATAGAGTCAGAAGAATACTGCAAAATATCATCATCGAGTTCCTGTATAAGGAATTGCTCGGTATTCGCTGGAGTGACAATAATAATCGGCTCTTTTTCCTTAATTTCTTTGAGTGTATCTGCTTTTTCCTGCTTCTCAGGAACCGGTGCTTCTACTTTAGGCGCCCTTTCGTACTTTTTATAGGTTTTACTTGTCTTTTCAGTGTCATCCCTTTTCTTTTTATTATCCTCATCGTAGATATCCTTAGCATTCTTTAAAGTTTGTTCAAATTGTTTTTTATCAATTTTTCTTTGTTCTCTTTCATCATTGATCTCCTTTCTTAAAGCTATATTTTCCTTTCTTGTGTCAATTAAGAAAAAAGTCAGACCTGCTATCGCCATAATCAATACCAATAATACCGGAATAATGATTCTCTGATGAATTTTCAGTTGTTTGTTAAGAATTGCGGTTCTGTTTGAGAATGTTGCCTTAGCTGTTTCACTAGTTGGCAGACAAAATCTGAAACTGGGGCCCTCGTATGATAATTGAACGATATCGCCATCTTTCAGAAAATATTCCTTTTGAACAGGATTGTTATTTATAAGAGTTGGATTCGTTTTTGATAAATGCCTGAGCATCCATTTGCCCTTATCGTATACTATGGCTGCGTGGCTTCTGCTTACATATTCGCAGGTTTCATCATATTGGATAAGGCACTTTGTATTCCTTCCTATTTCAACATAATAGCAGTAAAAGGCATCTTTTTTTCCGCTTCTGAAATTTTTTGTCGTAGTAATATGTTCTATCTCAAATGTGACATTTCCCGAAATCACGGATGATAGAGAACCGCCCAGCCCTTTAATAAATTGGGCTCCGGGTTTTGTTTTGGAAATCTCGTAGGTTGCCATACTTTTTAATATGATTTTTCTGATAAATAATTCATTTCAATAATTAGTTAGAGAATAATTTCCCGTTTTTCCATAAAAAAAATCCTTTTTTCTTTTTTTCGGGTACTTTAAGTGCCGGGCTTTCCATTTCATTTACTTTTTCCTTCTCTTTCTCCTTGTCTTTTTCCTTTTCCTTAATATCTTTTTTCATGTTTGAAGTTTGACCGGGAAACATGTTGTCGGGTTTATTCTTTTGGTCAGGCTTTTCGATTATTATCGTGGTTTCTCCAATTATTATCTTATCATTAAATGATAACATAATACGTTCCCCTGGTTTAACAATTTTTCCGCAAACACTGGATCCATTTGTAGATGGTTTCCACTCAGTACCTGTGAACTGTCCGTCGAGAAAATAATAGCAATTTTTTTCGGGGTGCCTTTCAATAGTTGCGTGCCGCCTTGAAAGAAATTCATCAAATTCATTAACATTTATGTGGTTAAATATATTTGACCCCGGATGATTTCGCCCAATGGTCAGCACATACACTTTTTTGCTGTTTGAAATTTCCTTCAGATTATGATACTCTATGCCTTCAGCGCCTTTAAAAACCTTCAATATCACATCATCCTCATACTTACACAGGAGGGCTTTGTTTGGTTTGTAAGCGGGTATATAAGAACGTATTTCTGATGGAGTCATTAATTTCACAATTACTTCATCAATACTTGTAAACCTGCTTTTTAAATCATTATGAAGGCATTGATAAATGGTCTCCTCCCATATTTGCGGTATGTCCGGTCGATATAATTTAATATCATCCCATTTGTTTTTAATTTGCCTTTGCAAGTATTCGATATCATCATCATTTTTTCCAAACGGATATTTCAGAGAGAACAAATAATACATGAGGACACCAAAAGCATAAATATCAAGACTGTCCATTATTAAATATTCAGGATTTTCCTCTCTTTGTTGCGGAGGCATATATGCCGGTGTGCCGGCAAGGTTTCCCCGTGTAATTCTTGAGGAAACAAAACCGCATATTCCAAAATCACATAAGGCATACCGGTCATTATCGCATAAAACATTTTCTGCTTTAATATCGCGGTGTATGATCCCTTCATTATGTATGGTATATAAACCCGACAACAACTGAAATATAATATGCTTTATCTCTTCAAACGAAAATTTCTGTCCATTATTAATTTTATTATATATAATGTCTGCAAGACTCCCATGTGGATAATAATCCATAACAATGAAAAAGGTATGTTTTTGATTATCTGTGTAACCATAGTCTATATTATGAACGACATTGTCATGAACTATCAGCTGCCCGGCCATATATTCTCTTTCTGCCCGTGTTCTAATATCGAAATGTTTACCCCATTCTTTTTCTATCTGCTGCAGATCTATTTTTTTCAACACCCATGTTTTCTTTTGCGGGTCGCCTTCTTGATAAACTTTGTAAATTTTCCCCATAGAGCCGATACCAGCACCGATTTCTTCAATGACCACATAAGTGGCTTTCTGGCCGGTAAATTTCAATGTTTCACTCATATAAAAATTGAATTATTTTTACTCCTCGCTAAGGAATTTAAAACGCCTGTCTCCAAAACAAATAACATCCCCGTCTTTGAGTTCACATTCACTGACACGCACGTAGGTTTCCTTGAATCTACTTATATCTTTCAACCTCCAGATACCTTCTTTAAACTCAATTATCGCATGTTCACCTGAAATAGTTGTATTGTCACTATCCAGCATGTCTCTTGTTAGGGTATTTTTCCCTTGTGACATTTTTATTCCATTCTTTATATTTGTCTCCTCATAAGGCAATAGATAGTATTTTTTTGTTTTTGAAGGTTTTACTGGCTCAGTAGGCTTGTTAATATGGCCTCCTTTCCCCTTGTTTCCTTTAGGGCCTTCTCCATCACCAACCGTTGGACCTGATTCTAACCCTGATGTTACACCACTATTCCCATTTGGGAGCTTTTTCTCACCATCATCTACTTGTGGTGGGGGAACTTTAGATTCAACAATCAATCCCTTGCATATCAGGCAAAACTTTGTTCCGGGTGCGTTATCATAACCGCACACACAAATTTTACTGCCGTCCGGCATTTTATCGGTCGGGGTTCCCTGATAATTGCTGTTATTTTCTTTTCTGTCCATAGTATTGTTTTTTTGTTGGTCAATATAATCGCCATCGTTGGCTTGTTTTCCCTGTTTGGTTTTATTACTGGAATTATCTTTCATTTTTTAAAATTTTATATGCAAAAATATGAATAATGTTTGTTTTTCCATATATTTGTCAAAAATTTTTTAAAAAATTTTTTTTATTAAATATTTATCCAAGTAAAACCATTAATAATTCCATTATGAAAAAGTTAATTCTATTTATTTTGGCTGGCTTTATCTGCTCCAGTTCGTTTGCACAGATTGATGATATCAATGAATATATCAAAGCAAAAAAAACCATGCTCATCATGGCGGTCAATAAAGAAGCCAGGGCAATCTGCAAAAGAAAAGAAGTAAAATTCATAGAGCGAAACTCCACTATTGAAACAGGAGGTATTGAGATTAATGATATTGAATCCGGCGAAGCACAAATACCACTTTTTTATTATATGAAAGGTACTGTGGATTATGAAAGCACAAACTGCGAAGGTATTGTTCATTGCGAATATAAAGCAAAACTCACCATAGGCAAGGATGAAATAAAATGTTTTTACATGAATATGCCGGTATGCGTTTTGGGCGTACAAGTTATTTTTATGAAAGAATACACGGTTGAAGACATGAGTTGCGATTAACTGATGATACTTTGATGTACCGCCAGCTTTCTTTCCATCATTTTAAATTTTACTAATTACTATTACACAAACATTTATGGTTGATTTGAATAATAAAAACCTCCTGAATGAGATTATCTATAGGCTAAAGCCCACTAAGGAAAGTCCGATTTACATAGGTAGAAATCTGGGCGCTCACGAATGGCGGCCACTTTCCCACCTGATTGATTACCGTGATAGCACCAACGTTTCCAGGGACCACGCCGAGATATGGATTGAGGATAATATAGCCTTTATTGTTGATAAAGATTCCTCGAACGGAACCAAAGTAAATGGTGCAGAAATTAAAGGAGCAGGTATCAAACAACTAAATAATAACGACACTGTCTCTTTCGGCAGCTATTCTTATGTCATCCAAACTTCTTTTTCGATAGGTAAAACTTCGGATAAGCACATAGGAGTTTGCAATCCTATGATGGCTAATATAGAAAATGATCAACCTACCTGGGACAATCCTTTACATATTGGAAGAAGGTTCCCAGATGATAAAAGGAAATTATTGTTCGACCTTTCGGAAGACGGCAGGGTTTCGCGTAAACATGCCATTATATGGATTGAGGGTAAAAAACTGTTTATTAAAGATGCAGGTTCTACTAACGGAACTTTTGTTAATGACAAGGATATTAGTTTGCATGGTACGATTGAATTGAAATCCGGAGATGAAGTGCGTTTTGGGAGTACTCAATATGTTATCGGTGATTTTAGTATAAAAAAACCCATCCCCCAAAAACCTCTAACACCTCCAAAAGACACATTGATTCAATTACTTGATATTAAGCAACAAAAAAAGAAAAAAGTAAGCGACCGAATAAAAGGAAAAAAGGGAAATGAATATATTCTCCAAAATGCAAATTTAAGGGTAGAGGCAGAAGATTTTATTTTAATCATGGGCCCTTCAGGATGTGGAAAATCCACTTTACTTAAAATTATGTGTGGCGAATCTTCAGCATCAGAAGGCGATGTAGTTTATTTTATTAAAGGTCAGAAAAAATATATTAGACCTGACTGGCCCGAAATAAGCAGGTATATAGGTTATGTCCCGCAAAAAGACATTTTACATAAAGGCCTGACTGCAAGGGAAGAATTAAAATATGCAGCTCAACTCAGAATGGGAAATACAACAGAAGAAGAAAGAGAGAAAAGAATTTCGGATGTTATTAATGAACTAAACATTGCTAATTGTATAGAAAATAAGAAATTATCGGGCGGACAGGAAAAAAGGGTATGCATTGCTATTGAGTTATTAACAAAGCCAACGTTTTTGTATCTGGATGAACCTACCTCCCCCCTTGATCCTGGTGCGATGGAAGACCTTATGGAATGTCTGAAAAAGTTGAACGCCAAAGGTACAACCATCATCATGGTATCGCACAAGCAGGAAGATTTAAAATATGCTAATAAAGTTTTGTTTTTGGGGACCAATGGCTATCAAACTTACTATGATTATACAGGTTTTAAGTTAGACGAATGGTTTGGAGTTAATCATCCGAAGGAAATTTATGAAAAAATTAATTCAAAAGAAAAAGCAAAAAAATGGTCTGATAAATACTACAAGTATAAACAGACACAAGGTGTTACGGACAGAAGAGATAAAATAGATCGTACCGGTGCAATTGTGAGCACCGTTGCCCAGCAAATAAAAATATTAACAAAAAGGTTATTCAGAGAACAATTTAATGCACCGACCGATTTTCTGAAACAAATAATTGGTGCTTTTTGCATTGCCCTTTTTGTTGCCTTTTTTAATGAAAAAATTGATATTACACTTTTATTTTGGGCTGCCATAACTGCAACCTTTTTAGGGATTTCTAACACCATGAGTTCTATTGTCGAGGAGGCTGATATTTATAACAGAGAAAAAATGACGGTTGTAAATAACTTTTCCTATCTGACATCAAAGCTGGTGTATGCCCTATTTATTTCCCTGGTTGAAGCTATAGTCGTTGTTTGTATTTTTGGAATTGCATATAATATGCTACGGTCTGATATTCCAATTTTTAACATAGGGTATTTTTTCCTGCTATATTGGTATATGGTAGTCTCGGCCTCTATGCTGGGACTTCTGATTTCTGCCGGTGTCAATAAAGTAAAAGCGGCTTTTAATTTGTTGCCACTTATCCTTGTACTTCAAATTATACTTTCCGGAGTTATAAAACCCATTGAGGACAAAGGCTTTGAACTTTTCAGCTACGCTTCCATCTGCAGATGGGGTACCGAAGGTTTTGCCCGAATACAAAATAAAATTGAAAAAGATACTATTAATATAAAAAATTTCAAAACAGATAAAGGCACCATAAATAAAACCATATACCTGAAACAACCAGACACTTTGTTGTACAATATAAAAACAGATAAACTGTATATTCCAAAAGAAAGTAAATCTAAAGATTTAAAGAGTAGGAATCCTTTGATAATGGAATATGATACTATTAATATAAAAACGTATGATACTCTTCCACAGACTGAAAAAAAAATTAAAAGCATTTATCAGCCATCGAAAGTTGCAAATAAAGATACGGCATATTTAAAACATGGGGCGTTTTCTCCAAAATTTACTGATACGAATCGTTATGAACAAATAAATGCTTTGGATATTCTGCCTTCCACACACAAAAGTAATTTATACAAACTGTTCAACGGATTTTGGTATAATATGTTAGCTCTTAGCATATTGAATATTATTTGTTTTGGTTTGGCATATTTGTTTTTAAGGAAGAAAACACGCATATAAGCAGGGGTCATTCCTCTATTGATTCAACAAACCAATTATTTTTGAGTTTTATTAGAGATAACGTTTTAGCCGCCCCGCTGGCTTTAAAGGTGCAGGTAGCTTTTGTGCCTTCTTCCACACAATTGAATTCTTCAATTTTCTTCCATGTGATAGCTGGCTCAAACTCTGCTTCAGTATCTTTTTCAAAGTCAGACATCAGCAGATTTAACAGCAAAATATGTTTCCGTAACTCCGGGGTGGATAGCTGAGCCATACCCATCAAATTTTCGCTTTGGGAATAATTAATGAATTTTTTTGAAACAACTTCTGGATTACTTCTGTTTATTTTTGGGTCAAAAACAAATTTTTCCTGTGCTTGTTTTAATAGTTCTTCTTCCAGTTTTTTTTCATCAAGGGGTAGGATGGAATCTTTTTTATTCTGCTCTTCAGCATTTGAGGGATTTCCAATATAGCTTATCAGTTCGTTAAAAAATCTTTTGGAAGTTTGCTTAATTAATTCAGCAACTGCGCTAAATTCAGGCAATTCAGGAATGTTTATTTTCCATTGCCTGTTTTCTTTCAGTAAATTTAAAGTAACCGTATCTTTATTGAGAAGATAACGGCACGTGGCGGTATCTCCGCTCACTTCGCTATTTATCAAAACAATTTTATTTTTGCCGATACTGTCCTGAATTTTTTTAAGACTGTCGGCAGGGACTTTCATGATAGAATCTGTCTCTTTGAAAAAATCAAAAACAGTTTCCCAGGAGGTAATTGCATCCTGAGTAGATGAAGTACACAACAATTTGGCTTCTTTCCATTCCATATTTGTTACATGTTTCAGAAACAGGCCGGTAATTTCCTCCGGTGATTGTTTTTTTGTGCAGCCTGATAATGCTGCTGTTGCTATAGAAGCAAGCAAAATGATGTAAATTTTTTTCATGTTTTTGGGTTTTGGGGTTTATACTAAAATATTGATTATTTGAAACTAATTATTCTTAACAAACTAATAACCATCAAAATCAATTATATCACGTTCTCCTATCTGGTTGTATATAGATATCTTGATCACATGCTAACCAGCCTTCAGGCAGTTGTTTTTTCGGAAAATTAATGTAAACTTTTTTCCCAAAGTTTTGATTTATTATACGATTACCTCCTATAGGGTGTTTTTTTATCAGCTTGTTAAACACCATCCTGAACTCTGAGATATTTTGGAATCTATCCTCTTTTTTAAATGCAAGGCATTTAATAAAAAACTGTTCCCATGCAATCAGTGACTCGGATTCTTTAAACAAAATATCCATAACATCCTTTGAAAAATGAATTTCAGGCGATACAATAATATCTATATATTTATTATATATATGATTCTTATATTCTGTTTCGATTTTACTAGATGGAAAACGGCAATCAGATATTAAGGTGTAGTATGTTTTAATTTCACCAATTAATTTTCCGTCTAACAATTCTAAAATAATTAGCCCCAAATTATATATATCTGTTGATTCGTTTACAGGTTTTAAAAGCAATTGTTCCGGAGCACAAAAAGCGATTGTATAAAACTCTGAAACATCACCTTTGGGAATATCTAAACTATCAATTGGAACAAATCCATTTGTGTCTAAAAGTATATTCTGGGGTTTTAGGTCACCGTGAATTATTCCTTTATTATGCTTTTTTTCAACTTCATCGATAAGGGATTGAAAATTTTCCAATATGGTCTGTCTTGAAATAATAATGTTGAAATAGTGTGGCCAAATATTCGAACTAATCTGATCGTTTTCAAAATTGCCCAAATTTTTATTAATGCTAATGGGTCTATCTAATTCTTCAAAAAAATAATCACGTATTTCGTGATCTGAAATAAAGTCACTTCTTTCGTGAGGATAATATCCCTTGTTGTATTTAGGGTTTAAAACATTTAATTTTTCAAAAACAAAATCTCTTAATGATTCATTTTCAATGGAAATACCACTTGGATTAACTTCACCAATTTTTACTTCTGTACTGTCAAGTGGTAAAATTATATGCTTAGTACATCTACCTGGTTTTGTAGGGAAGTTCAATCTATTCCATCGAAGTTGTTCCAACGGAGTATCTCTAATAATTTTACTTAAAATTGTTTCAGGAAAAAGGTTTAAAACAGTTGAATTGCTAACATAACAATCACCAAGTTTATCTAATGAAATAAAATTTTTATTATCATAAAGTTTACAAATTAAAAAAACACTCTCTTTAATAATCTGATTTATGCTTTTCCCAGTATCCTCAAAAGATCTAGCCAGATTTCCCTCGCTACTAATATATGTGCCTAACTCCTGAATTTTTTTATTAATATTCTTAATATAATTTTCGAAATTGTATTTCTCATAATCAAAATAATATCTATATGAAGGAAAATCTATTTTCTCATACGATCTGAAATACTTAAGGATTCCATCAATATTTTCAATTTCCGGTTCTGATCTTCGAGATGCATCTTCATCATCAATTAACAGATACTGTGGGTTTCCGTCAGGGGCAAGGCCTATGGGAATAACAAGTTTTGAATACCTGAAAATCTGCTTTCTAAACATTATCAATTCGTCTTGAGAAAATATGGCTTTCATAAAATATAAGTATTTATTGAATTGCTGGTCAATAGTGTATTATTAGTTTAGACCAATGCAACCACTATTTTTGTAGTTATTTTAACCTTCACTTAAATATTTTTGCAGTGCATTTAAAATCTTTATCTTATTGTCTTTTGCTTTTATCCAATACCATATATAGGCTATTGAGATTGCCAGGTAACAACAAAGTTTTATTGAATGTAAAAATATGCCCTGTCCTCCAGAATATATAAGAGTAAAGATAATGATTATCAAGATCAAGTTGTAAAAAAATGGGAAGCGAGCAGTTATTTTCAGTTGGTTGTCCTTTTCAAAAACATGGAAATAAAAAATGTGATTTCTTAGATTGTAATATTTATCTTTCCTTGTAGCTTTGTACGCAGGGAAGGTTTTAATAATAAAATCAATACAAACATCAATCGAAAGGCTATCTGTACTACTATGGTTTCTCCAGTGATTATTCCCGTATTCGGTGTTCAGGCCTGCACGATAATCCATTTCATTAAATTTAAAACTTAATCCGAAATGATAAAGAATCTGATCCGGAAGCGATATCGGTAAATGTTTCTTCAAATAACACTGCATTATTCTCTTTGTTGAAATCAAAGTTTCCCTGAAAATCAACTTTTGATATTTTTTTATCAAATTTAATAAGAGAAATAAATGTACACGAATTCAATTTTTCCACAGTTTTTACTTCAGGGGTACCATTTACTTCAGAATTTATAATGGCCCGGTTGGTGTATAAATAATTGTTCTTAAGAGTAAAAGCATGTTCGCTGGCAAAAGGGTCGAACAGAAGCAGGGCATCCGATACATTCAGGCCTTTTTTTCCGAGGCATCCCGGGCTTAAACACGCATTCAAGCCCTCCAGGGTGGCAAAAGAAAAAGAGACGAAATGAATATTATCACCATTGGTTTCCACCGAAATATCTGTTATACCCTGAACCTTGCTCAAGCTCTCCCTGACTTTTACAATTAAGTCGTTCATTTCTTTTTTCATAACCGTATCATTGTTTATTTCTTTAAATGAAAAAAAACGGGATTCTTCTGTTTCGTTTTCTGCAAGAGAATCCAGCGCACGCATAGCTTTGGAATTTTCTAAAACTATCATATACCGTCCTGAAAAATCCTTCTTGAATTCAATTAATTCGGATACCCTGCAGGAGCCTGATACAAGGACAATAATCAGAAGCAGGACACCAACCCCTGATAATTCAAATTTATTTGTATGTTCCGATCTCATTTTGGGTTTCATTGTTATAAATCTTTACAGTTTAAAAACTCACATATTAATAATTATAGAACAAAAATAAATAAATTAATCCACAGTATCGGGGTCAAGTGTTAAAAAAAACCAGCATATAACAATAAGAGAAGAGTAATTACTATGCCTGTTAAACCTATAAAAAGACCCGTTCCGGACATTACCCTATTTGCGTGATGATTTGCAAAAGAAATTTTTCTGTTCATATTCAGAGCTTTAACCCCTTTGCCAATAGCCAAAATACACAAAGAAATGATTATAATGTTTGAACATACTGTCAACGTTATATCCATTGGCTTGAGGTGTAATGAACTGCCAAACACTTTTCGAGACAAATTAAGGCCTTCAGAATAAATATAGCTAAGAGACTGGTGTGAATCCTTTGCCATGAAAATTGTAATCCAGAATAAACACGTCAGGCAAACAGAAATTACTCCAAATATCAGAGAGGATTTGCTTTCCGGCATTAATTGGTCATATTTTTTGTTTTTTTTCAAGTGGGTTTCATTAATATCCCATTTTCCATTTTCCAAAAAGCCTGAGGCAACATTTCTTAGTTTTTCTGCTGATAGACGTTCTTCAGGGTCAAAAGCCATACATTGTTTCAAAATGTTGTTCAGCTCAGCAGAAAATTCGTTGGGCAGGTCGGGTATTTCAGCTCCATTGCGCATTGCCAGTCCGCCCATATCGCCAAAGGGCAGTTCCCCGGTGAGTAGTTCATACATGGCTGCGCCCAGTGAAAAAATATCGCCGGCAGGCAAGGTTTGTTTTTTCTTGTCCCATTTTTCGGGAGGCATAAAAGCCAAAGTCCCCGGCGAACTTTTGTCGCCCATGCTGCGCGTTAGCGTACGCCGTATGCGGCTGCTGATGCCGAAATCGGCCAGCAGGTAGTTTCCTTCGTCATCAATAAGGAAATTGTCGGGCTTGATGTCCTGGTGGATGATAGGCGGCTGGCGGGTATGCAAA
>Ga0116171_10004274_pt1 | contig 12885 bp, 11 predicted proteins | sample AD_JPNHW2_MetaG_FD_89798 | JGI IMG/M metagenome (GOLD analysis project Ga0116171, IMG submission 89798) | Active sludge microbial communities of municipal wastewater-treating anaerobic digesters from Japan - AD_JPNHW2_MetaG | ecosystem: Engineered > Bioreactor > Anaerobic > Digestate | place...
ACCTGAAAAAAATACTCGAATAGAGCAATTGACCAGCTGATAAGCACTATAGCGACCAGTCCAAGATTTTCAAACCATCGCATCTCCTTGAATTTTAAATGACCGTACCAAGCAAGGGTCATAAAGGTATTAGAGAGAACGAGTAGCAAGATAGTATAAAGACCTCTCATTACTTTTAAAAAATTTAAGCTGCAAATCTATACAATCATTCATAATGATTGGACAATATTTCGTGTTAAATTTGACAAAATAATCAATGATGAATATCAATAGATCCTATAATCAACTGGTTGGGCTGCTTTCAGTCATTTGCCTAATACATAATTTAGAGGAATGGTATCTATTTAAAGTTAAATTTTCAATAATAATTAATGCTTTACCTGTAGGTTTAAAAGGATCTATTGGGAACGACCAACATTTTTTAATTACACTCTTTGGTGTTGCGATTGTAATTGCAACAGCGATACCGTTTGTGGTTGCAATATATATCTGGAATAAACCAACAATTCTTAATGCAAAAATTCTTTTAGTTGCAGGACTAATTACACTAGTAAATGGGATATCCCATATCTCATCATCATTTATGCTTGGAACTGTTTCCCCCGGATTTATAACAGGTGTAACTCTATGTATCCCTTCGGGTATTTTAATATTTGAATTCTTTAGAAGAAACTTTACGATAACACTAAGAAACTATCTATTAATCTGTCTTTTAGCTATAGGTATTTTCATTGTAGGCTTAGTGTCAATTTGGGGTCTTGCTTACCTTGTAATTTCCCTATTTTAACAAAAAAAGAGGGTTAAAAACCCTCTTTCTCAACACATCTAATCTTATTATTATTCCAATCTTGCACTACCATATTTGACAACAATATCAACTTTTGATTTTGTGTTAGCATCTTTACCAACAAGTCCATCGACTTCGGTACGAGTAGGACTTTCAATCCTATTCAATCTGCCATGTTCACCATATTTTATACTTCCATAACCAGCTTCAGCATTTAGATAGTATGATGCTGATGGGTCAATTCCTGCATGTATATCTGTGTATCCTCCATTAAACTTAATGCTTTCAAATGATGCAGGTATTCTATCTATTTTAACATCTCCATATTTGGCTGTTAAATCAAACTTTTTATTCAGCTCATCGAAACGATAGGAAGTATATCTACCTTCACCAACAAAGTTTGAAATAGTTCCAATAGAGTAAGTATCATATTGAGATTCCGATACTATTGAGCTAATCTGATCTATTGCTACTTTTGAATATCTGCTAATTAGAACAATAGCCTTTCCCTTAATGATATTAAGTTTACCGTATTTTATATCGGTTTTAAACCAGTTTACCTCATCAATTGATGCATTTCCATAGCTAAGAGTAAGGTTGCTTAATGGATCAGTATTGTCTCTGAGAATTTTATTAGCCTTTAGGTTACCATATCTAAGCTCGATTTTTGACTTCCCGGTAAGCTCGTTTATAAAAATATCACCATACTTATTAGCTAAGGTAATTGTACTCTGTTTAGGCATTTTAACTTCCCAATCAATGCTGAAATCTTTTGAGTCACTATCAAAATGCCTACCCCACGAGTGTACAAAATCCTCCTCAATTTTTGTTATTGCACTAATTTCGTCGCCTGTTTGGCTAAATTCAATATTAATAGCATTTAGCAAACGAGTGGCTTTTTCCCCTTCAGGGTAATCAACTTTAATTTCAATGGTAATAGAGATGCTGTTCTTATCCCAATTTTCGATATTCATTTGGCCAAAACTATTCTCAAGGTAAATGTTAGATTTCTCGGTTAAAGCAAACTCTTTTTGATAAGTTTTGGCAACTCTTTCTTGACTATAACCTGCTAATGTCGCTGAGGTTAAAGTTAAGAGGATGAGTGCGGAGAATAATTTTTTCGATTTCATAATTCTATTATTTAAGGCTATTGATTACTTATTATGTTGATGTTTTGTAATGTTCTTAAAATTTGGTCAAGCATTTCAATTCGAGTTTGGTACTGCTCAATCATTGCACTTACAATTCTTTCCTGCTTTGGACTTTGAGAAAGATCCTTTTTAAGTAAGTAATAACCAAGATCCATATCATTAAAAGTTTTGTTTATCTCAGCTTTTACTTCAGGCGAGGATTTTTCTTTTAACGTGTTGATTTGGATATACCTATCATTAATTTGACCTTGATAATAGCTCTCGACTTCCTTCAATTCCGGTGAAATGCTACTAAGTGAAAGTTCGTTTTTGTTGTAACTACTTAAGGATGAGCTATTGTAAATTAGGCTTAGTGTACCTGTTAAAATTAACCCTGCAATTGCTGCTGCAGCACCAACCATAAAGAGATTTACTTTACGGACAGGCTTTCGGGATTCTATTTTTTGCCTAAACCTATCGAAGTGACCCTCCAATGGTTCCTTTTCGTCAAAGGAATCTCGGTTTTTCCGGATGTACTTCTTTAGACTTTCCATTTTATTTAATATTTGGGTTGTTTCTTAATAATTCTATTAGTTTTTGCTTGGCTCTTGCCAGTTGCGAACGTGAAGTGGATGCTGTAATTCCTAACATATTTGCAACCTCTTCGTGATCGTAATCCTCAATAAGGTGAAGGGTAAGCACTAATTTATACCCTTCAGGTAGCTTTTCAATTGCATCCTTGAGCTGATCGATAGTTTCAACCGAGAAATCGGATTCTTCGGTTTGTTCATCTTTTAAATTGTAAGCTTCTTCAATTGGCAAAAACGAAAGCTTACGTTTTTTAAGTGCATCAAGGGATGAGTTAACAACTATTCTACGTAACCAAGCGCCAAAGCTAACCTCATTCCTATAGGTTGCAATTTTATCGAATGCTTTAAAGAACGATTCTTGCATTAAATCCTCTGCTTCTTGCTCGTCTTCAACAATTCGCAGACTTGTGTTGTACATCGCTTTATAGTACAACCGGTATATCTCGAATTGAGCTTTGCTTTCGCCTGAACGGCATCTATCAATTAAATCTTGATGGATATTTTTATAAGTGCCTTTTTCGTTCATTACTCAATTCTAAATTATAGACGTTGGGTTATGGCTAATCGCTGCATTAGATAAAAATATTTTTATTTATTTACCTAACCATGCAAATATAAGGAATAGAATGCGATTGGTGTTACTATATAAAAAAACATATATTTGCCGCCTTATTTAACCCTGTTTTTTATTGTTTAACTTAAATCACTAATTTAAAAGATGAGAAGAAAACGTTTCCGAGCGAAAAATCGGATTAGCTGCTTTAATAGGTGGACTAATAAAGGGTATAGCGTTTTTAATAGCATGAAAGTTGCTGTTAAAATATGCGTTCTTCCAGTTACCTATTCATTAGTTGTCAGTCCTACTATTGCAGTAGCACAAACCGATACTAGTTCAATAAGCAAGCATCTCGATTTGAAAGAGGTTGTTATAGAATCGAATGTAAAAGCGGATGCCTACTCTGAATTAACAAGAGTTGTTAGCGTTGTAAAACAGGAACAAATACAACAGCTGTCAGCATCATCTGTGCAGGATGTCCTTAAAAAGTTAATTAATGTGGATATCCGACAACGAGGAGGGCAAGGTGTTCAGGCGGATATAAATTTTAGAGGAGGTTCTTTCGATCAAGTTTTAGTTCTTTTAAACGGTGTAAACATCACCGACCCACAAACAGGGCATCACAATTTAAACATTCCCATCGATTTAAGTTCAATTCAACGAATTGAAGTTCTTCAAGGTCCAGGTGCGCGAGTATACGGACCAGGCGCGTTCAGCGGAGCAATAAACATCATCACAAAACCAGAAGCCGAGAATTATATAAAAGTTTCCTCAAAAGGAGGAGAAAATGGATTATTTGGAGGAAATATACAAGGCTCGGTTAAATCAAAAAATACAGCAACATTTTTATCTTATTCGCACAATCAGTGCGATGGGTATATCAAGAATACCGACTATAACATAACGAACCTATTCCTTCATTCAAATTTACACTCAAGGATCGGCGATTTTAGTATATATTCGGGATATCAAGTAAAGGAATTTGGTGCGAATAGTTTTTATACACCAAAGTACCCAAATCAGTTTGAACAGACAAGAACACTTATCTCATCAATAGAGTATGAGAAAACGTGGAATCGACATAAAGTAATAATCAACAGCTATCTACGCAAAAATTGGGATAGATTTGAACTTTTCAGATCAAACCCTGCATCGTGGTATACCGGTCATAATTACCATTTAACAACGGTAAGCGGAGGTAAGGCTGCCTATCAAATTTTAACCCAGAAAGGACGTACTCAAGTTGGAGTTGAGATTAGGGACGAAGATATTATAAGTAATAGGTTAGGAGATACCCTTTCGAATCCAATAAAAATAAAAGGAACAGATAGTTTATACTATATAGTGGGGGATAATAGGCTTATATACAATATTTTCGCTGATCAAGCCTTTTACTTTAACCGGATTAGCTTATCGGGTGGATTTAACTATTCATACTGTAGTAGTTTTAATGGGAATTGGAGCTATGGTATAGATGCATCATATCAATTGTTTAATAAATTTAAGGTTTATACATCGGTAAATCGCTCGTTTAGAAATCCAACGTTTAACGATTTGTACTATTCTGGGCCAACAAACTCTGGTAATCCCAATTTAAAACCGGAGTCCGCAATTACCTACGAAGGTGGGATTAAACTCGAATATACAATACTTTCGGGGAATATTGGGTGTTTCCATCGGGATGGAAAAAACATTATTGATTGGATAAAATTTCCAGTTGAAACAAAGTGGCGTACACAGAATTACACTTCACTTTCAACAGATGGTTTTGAAATGTCACTTGAGTCGAACTTTAAAAACAGAGATATTTTAGTAAGTTCTGTTTTTATTAGCTATTCAAGATATTGGAGCAGTAAGCAAAGTGGCGGTTTCGACTCATACTATGCATTAGATTATATCAAACATAATTTGAAGTTTGGAGTAAACCATCGGATTGTAAGCAAACTCTCAGCATCATGGAATTTTGCTTGGCAGCAAAGGGCTGGTGATTATATTAATGCAGATAATGAGGTTAAAGCCTACAAATCTTTCTGGTTAGTTGATTTGAGGTTAAACTGGACTGCTTCAAAGTATTCCTTTTTTACGGAGGCTTCAAACGTTTTTGATTCTCAATATGTTGATATCGGAAATATAGTGCAACCAGGAAGATGGATTTCATTAGGGTTTAGCTATAAATTTGGCTGGTAGCATCTAAATAGGAAAAAGTAATAAACTAATTTGGATGTAAACTATTATCTGATTTAATTTGCTGACCGAAAACAAAACCTAAAAACTATGAAAAAATCGAGAATTATTCTTTTTGGAGTTATATTTCTAAGTGCTTTAGCATTTGCTTCATGTGGTTCAAAGAAAGCCAAAGATTGCTGCAAAGAAGGTGAAAAGAAAGAGTGCTGTGAGAAGAAAGACAGTACCAATTGTGAGAAGAAAGATAGCACAACATGTGAGCACAAATGCGAACATAAATGTGCACATGAGTCAGCAGATACAACAAAAAAATAAGTTTTATTTTGATGTAAAAAAAGAGGCGAACAATCCAGTTCGCCTCTTTTTTTTAGAATGGAAAGAAATTTCTTATTAAAGGAATAAATCCGCTAACCACTTTTCCTGTTTCATAGTTTAGCTCCGAACCTCTTAAGCTATGAGGTATACTGTATACAATAATCATAAGTATTGCAGCAATTAAACTTAAATATGGACGTTTTTCTTTTCTATTAAAGTAAACCGCAATAGCCCAACCAATAAAAGCAATTAACGTTTTGTTGTCGGTTAAATCATAACCAAATGGGAAACCAGTCCATGCTTGTCCAAAAGCGAAGTACTGAACCAATGGTCCAAAAATAAAGCCAGCAACAAATAAAAATATCAGCGTTAATAATCCATAGTGTACAAATCTCTCATGTTTAAAAAGGGCCATTGTCCCTGCTACATTAGAGAAAAGCATAGCAATGAAAATTAGTATAATATGTGGAACTAGTGCCCATGCTGGAACTGAATTTTTAAAACGAATAGCAACGGGTTCATCCTTCGAGATCTCAATTAAATTGTTGTTTTCATTATTTTTAATTACAATATAATATTCATACTTACCAGCAGCGGGTAGGTTTGGTAAAATAGAGAATATCTTTCCAGCGCCATTTGATTGGAATGATTGCTCAACCCATTCTTCTTTTGTTGGAAAATGTCTGAAGTATAAAATTGCCTCATAATTATCAGGAATAGCATTTATCTCAACTTTACAATCGGTTCCACTATCACCACTACGGGGTAAAAAGGTTTTAATTATTTTACCATCAATTTCGTATTTAACGAGTTTTGAGTGAGTTGGGCCTGTAACTCGTTGATAAACCATTGCCCCAAGGGTAATAATTGCTGCTATAAGCCAATACCAAAATGTTGACTTCATTGTTGTATTTTTTATAGTTGAACCACTAATACCATTTTTTGTTCACCGCGTAATATTTCAACTGAAACGGTCATGCCAGGTTTTAGCTCAGATAGCCTGAACATGTAATCTTGAATGTTTTTTACAGGTTTTCCATTAATTGCAGTTATTATATCGCCACTTTTCATACCAGCACGATATGCTGGGTTATTCTCTGTAACACCAATAGCCTTTAAACCGTTATTTGTTGCACCACTAACATCGGGGATAATGCCTAAACGAACTTTAAAACCTCGTCCACTTCTCATTGGCCTTGATTTTGGTCCTGATTCTTGGAATATCAACCTTTTTGGGCGATTTGAAAGATTGGTTACCAATGAGTAGATATACTTGGTTGCCATTTCTTCACCTTTTAGATTGATCTTATCGACATCATCAAATGGAGTGTGGTAATCTAAATGTAGTTCAGTCATAAACCCGAATACTGGTATGTTCTTGTTATAAAAACTTGAATAGTCAGATGGCCCATACCCTTCAGGATAAAAAGTCAGTTTTATTGAACTATCAGCATCTAAACCTTTAAGTATTGTCTCACTTTCGGTGGATGTTTTGGTGCCATATACATTAAGTTGGTTCTTTTTCATTCTACCAATCATATCGATATTAATCATGGCAACAACAGAATCCATTGGTATTATTTTAGAATCGACAAACTTTTGTGAACCAATTAATCCCATTTCCTCTGCAGCAAAAGCAACAAACACGATACTTCTTTTGATTTTCTTATGCTTTGAAGATAGTTTCTGAGCAAGCTCAAGAACTGCTGCAACACCGGAAGCATTATCATCGGCTCCGTTATGAACAGCAATTGTATCGGGACGGCGGCTGGAGGAGTTTTTACCACCCATGCCAAGATGATCAAAATGAGCACCAATTACAATGTACTCCTTTTTCAACTTTTTATCTGAACCTTCGAGCATTGCTACGACATTCTGTGTTGTTTTTGTATCATTAATAACCTCTGTTGATGCGTTAACTTGAGTTGACAACTCAATAGAGTAGGGGTGTCTATCTTTATTAAGTTTCTTTTCAATTTCTTCAATAGTTGTTTGACCACTTAAGATCATGTTGGCAACATCCCTTTTTACTTGAATAACTGGAATCCCGATATCATAATTTCTCTCGGTCATTCCTGTTAGTTTATCCTTAGGATCGTAGTTGTTTCCTGAAACAAGGATTACACCCTTTGCCCCTTGATCCTTAGCAATAAGAGTTTTGTTTCTATCCGAAGATTGATTAATAAATACACTATTTAGGCTATCAGGTTCGGGGTCACCCCTAAGAATAAGCACCCATTTATCGTTTACATTAACCGCTTGGTAATCGTTCCAAAGAACTTTATCGGTATTTAGCTTAAAACCATACCCAATAAAAACGACTTGAGCATCAAGTGAACTTGTTGAAGAGAAGGGTAATGTAGTGAAATTGACATCATACTTTTGCTCGGCTCCATTGACTGATACCTTATTATTCGAACCTGGTTTCTGCTCCATAATAACATCCATGAATTGATAGCCTTTATCACCAAGGGGTCTTAAACCAAAGCTGTCAAATAGATCTTTAATATACTTAGCTGAAACCCTATCGTAGGGTGTGCCGGGTAGCCGACCTTTTAAGCTATCTGATGCTAGAAAGTCGATATGCTTAAAAATATCATCTTTACTAATATCTACATTAAGGTGTGGTTTGGTTTGGCACGAGGCTACAGTAGAAATAGAAACAAGTAGCCAAATTTTTAGTATATACTTCATATGTTTTATTATTTAATATTCAATTTATTACATAATGCTTTCTACAAACCTACATTTTTTCCCCCATTCACAAAACAGTATATGGTTGATATTTATTAGTTCAAACTAAAATCTTTTTGAGAGTAGATTAAAAATAGATTACTTTTGGTGTCTTTTTTAAAAACATGGCAATACAAATCTCTGAAAGAAAAATTATCATTTTTACGACCTTGCTTATTGTGTTTGCAGGTCTTGTAAGATTAATGAGGTATTCAGTTGGCATTGTACTATTCTATTTAGCCTTTGTTCCCTATATTATTTATCGAGTTAGTTATTACCGAAAGCTTAAAGGAAAAGAAAAATCACAGCACGATCGTTATCGTTTTGCTGTTCTTGTTGCTATTATCCTGACAATTCTCTTGAACTTAATAGGAATTCAGGATGTAGAGTTCTTTCTTTTATTTCTTTTAATGATTGATTTTTTGATTGTTATCAATAAAAAAGCTAGCTAATTTTTATTCCCATAAAGCTCATATCATCTACCTGAATATTATCGTTTTTCCATGTTTTAAAGGTGTCATATAGGATTGATCGTTGCTCAGTTAAGGGTAGATTAGCAATATCACAGATAAGCTTTCGGAGCTCTTGATAACGAAACTTCTTCTTATATAAGCCCCCAAATTGATCGGCAAAACCATCGGTAAAGAGATAAAGTATATCATTCTCCATCAGCTTAATACCATGTGTAATGTAGTTTGTGTCCTCGAAAATGTAACCAATCGGTTGTTTGTTTGGTTTTACTTGATATAAAGTGTATTTGCTATTACTATGAACAATATGCGAGGTAGGTTGGGGTTTTGAGTTTTCGCGTAGAATATGCAAGGGTAAATTAGCCCCTGAGTAGTTAATTTCTTTTGTTATTGGATCATACGAGCATAAACCGATGTCCATGCCATCAAAAATTTCTGATCCTTCGGATTGGTCAATGGAATTTTTAAAGAGCACGTTCATCTCATTAAGAATCTCCCCTGGGTTGGTTAGTTCCGATTCGTTTATAAGATTGTTTAACCCGTAGGTGCCTATAATGCTCATAAATGCACCGGGAACACCATGACCTGTACAATCGGCAATAGCAAAGAGTATCTTGTTCTTTTTACTTTTTACCCAGTAAAAATCACCGCTAACAATATCTTTCGGAACAAATAGGATAAATGATTCTGTAAAGAAATCTTCGAGCCTTAGCGATGTTTTTAAGATAGCTTGTTGAATCCTTTTTGCATAATTTAAGCTATCGGTAATGTCCTTATTCCGTTTATCAACAATTTGCTTTTGAACCTCAATCTCGTTTTTTTGTGCAGAAAAATCGACCTTAATACGTTTTTTAAGCCTGAATTCTCTATAAGCGTAACCCAGCAAACCAATGGAAAGGGCTGCTGTTATGAATAAAAAAATATGATTTAAATCGGATGTGTTTTCTTTGTTTAAAACGAGTGAACTGCTATCTTTTTGTATTTCTTGAGAATAAACATTCGAGAACTGAAATAGCAAAAAAAGAATAATAAGTAGTCGTAAAGACTTGCTTAGTAGTGTCATTAGTGATAATTAGTTGTTTAGTTGTAGCAAATGTATAATTTTTGTGGTTAATTAGTATGAGTCATATCAAAATAGGTTCAAAAAAACAATAGTTACAATGTTTATAGGCAATTCAAACCGAAATACCTAGAATAAATATAGAAAGAATCGTTAAACAGGTTGTATTTTAATGAATTATATCAATTAGATAAATCGCTTAAGGGTGTTGATTAGAATTTCGGGCTTAATGGGTTTTGAAAGGTACTCATCACAGCCAACATTTTTCCCCTTAATAATATCTTCGGCCATTGCGTAAGCTGTTTGGGCAATTACAGGGATTGAAGGTTTAATCTCTTTAATTATTGTTGTAGCTTGATAACCGTCCATTTCGGGCATTTTAATATCCATAAGAATAAGTGATATGTCTGCTTGACTTTTAACAATGTTTACTGCTTGTATACCATTTTTTGCACGAATAATTTTAGCTTTTGTTGGGTTTAGAACCTCTTCGAGGAAAATAAAGTTATTATCCTCATCTTCTGCAATGAGTATCGTTTTACCTTCGAATGAGTCAGTAATATTTGATTCAACATTTGATTCAATAATTTTTCTACCAACATCCGGAATAATAAGCGGAAGTGAAAAGAAGAATGTCGAGCCCTTTCCTTTTTCTGATTCAGCCCAAATACGACCCCCCATCATCTCTACAAGTTTTTTTGAAATGGCAAGTCCTAAACCTGTTCCACCAAATTGACGAGTAATAGTATCATCGGCTTGCCTAAAACGCTCAAAAATTAAGTGAAGTTTATCATCGCTAAGGCCAATTCCTGTGTCGCTAACATAAAAAACAATGGTTACATTGTTTGGCATAATATAACCAACCTCAATAAGTCCTTCAAAGGTAAATTTAAGGGCGTTATTCAAAAGATTTGTTATAATCTGTTTAAGCCTAAGGGTATCACACAGAAAGCAGAAGTTGATATCGCGAATAGCCTCGTTTTTTGTTATAAGGATATGATCTTTCTTATTCCTTTTCTTCTCATTATTAATGTAATCGATAATCTCATTAAGCATTACATTAACGTAGGTAGTAGTTTTATTTATTTTAAGCTGACCTGCTTCGATTTTTGCTATATCTATAATCTCATTGATTAGGTTTAATAACGCTTTGCCACTACTAGTTATGTATTGTGCGTAAACATCCTTTTTTTCTTGTGGAATCGATTTACGTGTAATAAGCTCCGAAAAACCAATAATAGCGTTCATTGGGGTTCTAATCTCGTGGCTCATATTAGCAAGGAACGATGATTTAAGTTTATCGGATTCCTCGGCTCTTTCCTTAGCCATCTGTAAATCTTTTTCTATCTCTTTATGTTTTATCCCAACAGAGATTTGAATAGAGACAAATTCAAGAATTTCTAAATCATCAATAGAATAGGCATTTTCCGAAGTGTAACTTTGAAGTCCAATCAACCCATATACTTCATTATTGCTGAATAGAGGTACCGCCATCCAGCATTTTGCCAATGTTCCAACTATATCTATTAATCCTTTATCTTTTAGATCAAGAATATCTTGCTGCTTTAGCAAAACCGGTTTTTTTTGGTTGATAATATACTCACTAAGCGTTTTCCCGAAAGGAAACCTAGAAAAGTTATCCATTTCATCAACCATGTAGGCTAATACAAGGTTTTGACGGTATCTGTCAAACTGGATTACAAAAAAATTATTTGCGTCTAGAGCCTTATTAAGCTCCTCTTGAACAGATTTATAGTATATCCTAAAATCCTTTGTTTGAACTTCTGATTTTGCAAGGTTGGCAAGAATTTTTTTAACTCTATCGTGTTTTCTTGCTTTGGTTTTATCTTTTATCCAAACAATAAAATGCTTGCTATTTCTTATATCAATTTCCTTGAAAGCGAACTGTAGGCAAATAGTCCTATTTGATGAAATTGTATAAAATATTTCAATATGGTTTCTATCCTTTAGCTCATCAAAACCACCAAAATTTCTAAACTGTTCGAATAGATCAAAAAAGCTCGGGATACTTCTTGTTTTATCAATATTAAGATAATCAACAAGATCGTTGGTAATTGCTAATGAACCACCTTGGTTATCTACAATTAATCCATACCCCGGAAGGCTCTCAAAAAGGGTATAATCAATTATCGAACTATTTGAATTATTTTGGTAAAGCATTTCTTAATCTATTACAGTAAAAATAATAAAAAATGTTTTGGTTAAATCTTAATTCTATTTAAAAACATTTTTAAATTTTTTCATCGATTTTTAAGTTTAGTGTATAATGTATTTTCTAATTTTCACTGAATAGACTACTTTCGTCAGAAAAAAAAGTGATAATTAGAATTTGGTATATTGCATTGGTATTCATATTGTTTGGCTGTAATAGTAATAAAAAAGAATGTACTTCTCAAAAGGTATTATCTAATGAATACGCAAAAGGATTTACTATTCAATATACTGATAGTTGTACTAAACTAACCGTTTATAATCCATGGCAAGGTGCTAAAAATATTGATTACAACTATTTTTTTGTTGATAGTACAAAGTATTTTCATTTTAAATCAAACGATTATACTGAAGTTTTTAAAACACCCATAAAACGGTTAATTTGCCTTTCTACAACTCATATAGCATATATTGATGAACTTAATACAACTCCAACTATCATTGGAGTTTCAGGGATTTCTTTTGTAAATAGCACAAATTTAAAGCTTCGAATAGATAAAGGTGAGGTAAAGGATGTTGGGTACGATCAGAATTTAAACTACGAGCTGATTGTTAGCCTAAAACCCGATGCAGTAATTTGTTATGGAATAGGTGCCGAATCTATTGGATATCTTCATAAACTCAAAGAACTTGGCATTAAACTAATTTTTATTGGCGATTATCTTGAGGATAATCCTCTTGGGAAAGCGGAGTGGATAAAAGCATTTGGTGCAATTTTGAATCTTAAAAACAGGGCTGATTCTACTTTTAAAAGTATCAAAGGTGAATATCTCGATGCAGCCAAGCTCGTACAATCGGTTAAATCAAAACCTAAAGTTTTTCTTAATC
>Ga0116171_10004275_pt1 | contig 12883 bp, 13 predicted proteins | sample AD_JPNHW2_MetaG_FD_89798 | JGI IMG/M metagenome (GOLD analysis project Ga0116171, IMG submission 89798) | Active sludge microbial communities of municipal wastewater-treating anaerobic digesters from Japan - AD_JPNHW2_MetaG | ecosystem: Engineered > Bioreactor > Anaerobic > Digestate | place...
CACCGGGCCGACCGTTCCGAATTTACGATTCAGGATCTCCAGGAACTCACCGGCTGGCCTTACATCAGCATCTACCGGGCCCTCAAAGGCTACGACAGCCGGGGAAAGAATTACACCGGGCTGCTGGAAAAGTGCCCTGCTATTTCATTCACTGACCGGACCGTAACAGTCAGCGATGAAGACGGGATCTCGATCCGCCGCAGGACCGAGGCATTTTCATGGAGCCGTGAACTGTACCGGCAATGGTCCTTTGGCGGGATGTGCTGGCTTGATCATGAGACACATGATGATCATGATAATGATGATGACGATGATGACGACAAACGCAAGGACAGCGACAAGAGCATGGACAACAACAAGGTCAAGGGCAACAAGAGAGGCAGCGACGATGGTGGCGCTGGGTCGTTTACAGCATTACAGCACGTTTACAGCACATTTTCAGCAACTGCTGAAAAACAAAATGGTGCGATTTCTGCTTCCGGATTTCCTGATTCCTTAGGTTATAATAATAATTCTGTACTAAGAGAAAGTAATTTTCAGCAAAAAGAGAATGCTGCTACCCAATCGGAACCCGGTTTGCAGAGTACTCAGTGTGTGCATAATTCTGAAAATGCTGTAAACAAAAAACGATCTTCCCAGATTTCGGCGCAATCCGACAATAAGATACCAGAACGCGCTCCGATGACTTACAGCACGTGCTGTAAAACTGCTGAAACGAGCCCGGATTCCCCACCCCATGCTGTAAACAAGGACCCGCCCCGGTCCATCCGGGCCGGTGATTACAAAAAACTCGAGATCCCGGAGCCGAAAACCCCATGCTGGTCCTGCTGGAAGAAAGGATCCCGGTATATTGAAAAATATACCAAAGAGCGCCGGGCCCGGCCCAGGGACCAGCAGGAGGCCCGGCGGATCTGCCGCTCGTGTTTCAACGAGGCGGTGAAAGCAGAGCAGACCGCCTCAGTTCCGCTACCGGGAACCGTCGATGTTTCCCGGTGCATACGGGTTACGGTGGATGTCGGGAAGTGCTCAGTCTGTGGGATTGTGAAGGCGGTGTGGCTCGATCGCGAGGCTGGTGTGAAGCTCTGCGAGCACTGTTACGGGAGAGGTGTGCGGGAGGATGCACGGGAGACTGGGCTGGTGTGAAGGGAACCTTGATTCAAATAATGGAGAGACAAAAGCGTAGATATCTTTATTGTAAAACATTGTATAAATCAAAGCATGAAAATTTGTCCAAATTGTGATTTTGAGAATTTTAAAGATTCAGAATATTGTGAAGGATGTGGACGATCCATCCACAATATTAGACAAGAATTTTTTACTATTACTGATTTTATTAAAAAAAACAGTCAAGTATATGCCGTAATTGGGATTTTTCTTGTATTATTCCAATATTTTTTTAGTTCCCAAGACGCTAACGTAAAAGGTATATCATTATTCCCACTTTTTGTTTCATTTTATTTGATGGCTTCATTAATTGATAAGGGAGACCGAATTGTAATCTCACAATCCTATGAAAACACCTTTAATCGCTATTTTAATTCAAATTCTTTTGAATTTTTAATTTTTCTGTCCATCAATGTTTCTCTAATTCTTGGATTAATTTGGAGTACCGGAACTCAATATATTCTTTCAATTTGCTCCCTAGGCTGTATTGCGATAATATTTGTGGTTTTTAAAAGAAAGATTTCAAGAATATCAAATGAGAGCGCCCTTACTGCAATGTCAATTTGGCTAATACTTTTAATGGTTTTTTTTGTTGAAGTCGGATGGTTAGTGTTTCAAATCGTCTTACCACTTATTAAAAATCCAACGGATCCTGTGCTATTTTATGTGACACTTATGATCCCATTGATTTTGATATTTTTGGGGATTGGAACTGCTTCTGCAAACATGTTTATTGGCGGTTGGATGTTTATCAGAGGAAGACAACGCGACGTTGAGAATAAAAAGCAATACTCGTGGGCATCATTGCGTGAAGAATTTTCTCATTACCATAAACCATTCCAAGATGATATTCATATGACTTTTTTTTTCGGATTGATTATTTTATTAGGGATTGGAATTTTTTGTATTTTTTTTAACCGTCCTTAAAAATTCAGTTGCGCATTCAGCAATCAGCAAGACCTAAAACCACAAATTCACAGATCTATCTCCTCAATGTACCACAAGTACGATAGAAGGTCATTATGACGGTCCCGCCGGCCCTGCTCTCGCACGAAAGCACCGAGCATTACACACCGCAGTACATTCTCGATGCGGTGATTACCTGCATGGGCGCGATTGACCTCGACCCGGCCAGCAACAGTCGGGAGATCCCGAATGTGCCGGCAGCGAGGCACTACACAGCTCAGGACAACGGGCTCGTGCAGCCGTGGGAGGATCGGGTGTTTCTTAATCCGCCGTTCGGGCCTGGTGTCGAAAGGTGGTTCTCGAAGTTATATCAGGAGCGGTCCGCTTGCCGGACCACTGAAGCGATTGTGTTGTGGAAGTCGGCGACTGAGACTTCGGCATGGAAGACGCTGACAGCGATATCTTGCCGGGTGTGCTTTCCATCGGCCCGTATCCGGTTTGTAGGGCCTAATGGGAATGATTCGGGACCGACATTCTCACCGGCGCTGTTCTATGTTGGTGAGCGAGTAGAACGATTCAGTGAGGCTTTTGCAGGGATTGGGTCAGTATGGGTTGTGCCGAGGAAAACTGGATGCTCAAAAATTTTAGAAATGTTTATCGTTTGAATTTCCAATTGTCTTTAATGGCCATTTATTCATATTCTAATCGTTTAAAATTAGCAAGATGGGTTAAATATGCAATTTTCATCAATGTCATCACATACATTTTATTTATAATTTTATGGATAATTGAGTTAGGGCCACAAGAAGCTGGAATAGAGACGGGAAAAAATCTCTTTTCGCTGTTAGGGTTTAGCTTTATTGCTTATTTAGTACAAGAAAAACTTCAAAAACCTGATGATGGTTTTTGGAGAAAATTTGCAGAGATTCTCGGAAGCCTTCAGGTTTTTTTTGTATGTTTAGGATTTATAATTGCAACCGTGGCATTTATTTTTGGATTGTATGCTGTATTTATGGGCATTCCGATTAATACAGATCCGCAATCTGTTACGACGGTAACAACGTACACCTATAAAACAGTTGTAACTTACACGATGACCTTAAAAGAATATTCCGACCCAACTTTAGATTTCAAAATCAAATATCCAGAATCCTGGACTTATCAGAAAAATAAAGAAGTTAACGCAAATTGGGTTACAGATACAACGTTTTCAAGTAGTGATGGAAAAACAGGATTTCAAGTGCAAGTCAGCGATTCTGTTCCATCAGGTTATGAACAAGTAAGTTCTCCCTCGGATTGGGCAAAAAATGCGATTGATATGATGAATTCTGACACGAAAGTAACTCAATTAAATATAATCAGCAATGAAAAAACTTCATTGGCTGGGTATCAATCCCATAAACTAGAGTACACCGCATTTTATGCCGGTGCTAAATTACATAATGTCCAATACTTCATCTTAAACGGGAAGAAAGGGTATAATATTTTCTTTTATTCAACGGATGATGAATTCAATAATCGATGGAATATCGGTCAGGTAATGTTCAATTCGCTAGAGATCGTTTAAATAACCTTAATATTTTCTCAAGTAACTTCTAATTATGAAAGCAACTACAAGTTTTATTTTATTTTTAATGGTTCTGGGAATAATGTTTGTCGCTGGGTGTACTCAAAGTACAGACTCTCAACCCTCAAATCTCCCTCCACCAATACCTGGACAACAAACATCAACACCAGTCCCGACTGCATCCTCAACGCATGAAACTTCATGGGATGGAAATTTAGCAACGGTTAACCAGTTTTATTTCGCAGATTGCACTCATACAATTGATACAACCAATATGGAAAAACTCCAGGGGATGTCAGTAAGATGTGAGGACGGATCCGAGGCCCCCTATATACTGCGTCCCGGAATGTCATCTCCTTCTTATAGCTCAACACCAGCTACTCCCTCATATGCTGGTAAAACAATGCAAAATGATCCAATTATTGGGACTTATGTTTTCAATTCCAGTCAATTCAAAACTGTTGACGTGGAAAGAATGGAATATTTCTCAACCTTAGGGAGTTCGGAATATGACCGGAAAGTTGTCCCTCTCGATATTTCACCGGATATAAAATGGACTTTCAGGGATGATGGTATCTTGTTATTTTATCAAAATGACATTGTTTGCAGCGATGACAGCCCACGAAGAGCCTGGAAACAAAGCAATGGGGTTTTTCTTAGAAACGGGACTTGGAAAAAAATTGAATCCGAAAATGGGGTAAATAAATATCAGATAACACGGAAAGCTTTTGGTTCCCCAGCCCACGAATACCTCGTCATTTATGACAAAACCGGGGTTCGTTTGACTTCACCAAACTCTCTTAATATGACTAAAATTGAATGAATAACAAACACTTTTTTGTTACTAATAAGTTCGATGAATGTTTTTCACTGTTATCAAAACCAATAACATATGTTGATAATGTAAAAAAATAGAGCATCTTTTGATGAATCATGGGATATTCGATTAAGAAAATTGTAATTCATGCCGGAATTGTAATAGTAATCAGTTTCATTTGGATGATTGTCATCGGGGAATTATACCAGATTTTTGAAAATCATAACTATTCACAAATGGCAATGTATTGGTTGTTTGGGACAATTATTTTGGGTTATTTTTATCTCAAATATGCTGAAAGGAAAGGTTATTTATCATAATTATTAGCCCGAATCCCATTTTTTTTTAAATTTCAATTCATTCGCCGAGGTACACTATCAATCGTATCCATCCTCTCTATAGAATCAAGATCTAGTGAGAGAATATAATCAAGACTCACCGGCCGATAATTCGTCAGTTCGGCACTCACATTGATCGTCTTTTTCTCACCGTTGATGAATGGATAATTTTTCACATCATTGTCATGCGTATGACCGTGGATTACCCAGCCGTCCCATTTTACAGGACGTTGTTTCGGGTCTGGGTTATGAATAAGCAAAAACTCGTGTCCCCGATGATTTAAAATTGTATAATCCTGGGAATTCTGCACACCATATTCATGATTTCCACGGATAAACTGAATTTTTCCGTTCAGTTTGGGGAGCCAATATTCTGCCGGTCTGGCACCCCGGCCAAATGTGAGGTCGCCCAAAAAATAGATGGTATTCGAATTATGGACAACATGATTCCAATTTTCAACGAGAACCGAATTCATCTCATTGATATCCGAAGACAAAAAGGGCCGTGCGCAATAGCGGATGATATTGGAGTGATCGAGATGCAGATCGCTGATGAGATAGATCGAATTCGAAGTTTCGTGATAATTTTCCATCCCCTTTTTTACTCGGAAAAATTTCGAAGTCCGCTGCCATTCCCGTTTACTTAATGCATCCAACCTCGGTAAAAGTCTGTGCTGGAGAAGATCATATTCACAAATAATCCGAGATTGGTTATTGAGAAAAGTGATCCTTAACGCCGCCATTGGCAGATAAAAATATGGCATGATAAAATCATCAGAAATCGGATCAAATGAATTCACGTACGCGGATATCCGCTCGTATTCCGAATCAGATAATTTATAGGCTAATGTCGAGTGAAAAAGAAAATCCTTATCAAAATCAAAGGACTTGGTATCGGGAACAATTGAAATTAAATTCCAGGCTAATTCATTCCTGAACTGCTTGAGCTCTTCCGATGGGACGATATTGAAATAAATAACAACCCCTTTCTCCCCCTCAATACATTGCAAACCATCAATCGTGAAAGGCAGATATGAATATTTTCTGCCGATCGTTGCCAACACCGCTTTCACTTTTTCGACTTGACCTGGATTGGCGGAAAAACTGCCATAAAGTGAAATGTGCGGGACTCGGTGGATTTTCGTTTCAGGAATTCGACACCTTTCACAAAACCGGGAAATCCATTCGGTGATCTTCCGTTTACCAGGGCCGATCCGAATTTCAATAAGCATCAGCTAGTTTCTCTCTGTTTATATCGATAAGGATTTTGGATTATTGAAAAGTGATTATTTTTTTGTATCACCAATTATTTCATTGACTTTTTTGGTCCATTCTGAAGTCGGCTGACTTTTTCTAATAACATCAATTTGATCATAAAATGTATCTCCAAATAACCAAGTATCTAATTTTGGCTTTTCCTTTTGAAATTCAAATCGCTCTATAACTGGATATCTATAAACCAACAATCGGATGAAATGAGCAAGAAACGGAATATTTTTGCCATAACCCGGGATATCATCTATCATTTCTGGGTTAAATGAAGATTGACCTGTATTTACGGGGATTTGATAACGTTTTGAGATATAGTCACTTGCATGTCCCAGAATATACATGTCATAACAGAGTGTCTCCAAGGGATACAGATCAATCTCGTTTGAATTTTCTTTTACAGGATGAATAACAAGTTGATATTGATCTGGCGTTTCTCTGATAGAACATTTAAACGGTTTATTGAGATCCATTTTCTGATGAGGGCGTTGATAACTATATTCAAAAAATATCGTGTTAATATCTAAATAGGGATTTACACAACCTAAAAAATCCCCATTTTCATCAAATAACGAATGAGTATTGTTGATAATTGAGGTTATGTCGATCGCAGTATTTTCAATTGCTTCTGCATCATTTGGATGTTTTTTAAAATAAATTGAAAAATAAACAGTAATCCATTTTTTTCCGAGTTGATTCGGAAATTTTCTTATCGAATTATCCACATCGCGCCAGGTGACAGTTTCACCAAATAAATTACTCAGCAATCCCATTATTCACCTATTATGAACGATAACAACTTTAAAACGATAATGATATCGTGAGAAAAAATCGTTGTATTATTATCCACATCTCATAATCTTGGAAAACCATTGAAGATTTAATCAAAATTTTATGAAACCGGTGAAAAACCTAATTTTAATAACAAATAAAAGAGTGTACCTGCAATGAAGGGAAAATTAAAAATTTTTGTTTTATGGCTCCTTCTTGTTATTTTAATATCATTGTGCGTATCAGTCGTATCTGCGGTACCCTCGGCATCGCCACCTACTGCAACCAATCCGCAACTCAATTTCGTTTCGACAGCATATTCCGATGACCATTTATACGGTGTAGGATACACCAGTGATTTTTCAATTTATTTTTTAGATTATACTAGAAATACAATATCTTGGAAATACCCTATCGGTCATTGGGTTGGTTCAATCGCAATCTCTCCCGACGGAAGATATGTTACCGTTGGGGGTGATGAAGGGAGGATTTACCTATTCTACCAAACAGGGGATCTGTTATGGAAGAAATCTTTCGGAAATGCGGTAATCAGATCAATTTCATTTTCAAAAGAGGGGTATTACATCGATGCTTCAACAGCATTAAACCAGGCATATTATATCAATAAATATGGAGATCTGGCAGATCGACCCGCCACGACTCCTGTTGTTGAAAATCCTTCAGCAACTCTTTCATCTATATCGGGATCACCGTCAACGGGGAATTTCGATACAAACAGTATTTTTGGGAATAATTATTTTGTTTGGATCGTTCTCATTTTACTCATTCTGTTTGTTTATTGGGGAATTAGCTCAAGTCAAAAAAAGGGATCTTCAAGTGGGTATCAACCTCCATCCAACAATGGAAATATTTACGCTGACTCAATCCCGCTCGGGGCGGAAGTTTATTTGGATGGGGTATTTGTAGGAGTCACACCGTTTACAATCTGGGCTGTTGATCCAGGAACACATTTATTGAGAACTTCAATGAACGGATATGACTCGAATACACAACAAATTTCAATTTCTGCCGGTCAGACATTTGTCTATTCCCCAACTCTTCGAAAATTATCTCCGCCATCTCCACAACCTCAACCACGGCCCCAACCGCCAATACGGCCACAACCTCCGGTATCTCAACCCAAATCATCATTTCAGGATTTAATCACTCAGCTGGGAGCGAAAGGTAGGGAAGAGGCTCAAAAACAACTTATCATAAAAGTGAATACTGAAGGGAAATCCGCAATCCAACAAATTATCAAAGAACTGGAGAAGCAGCCCTCCGGAATCAAACGGGAAATTATCAATTTGTTATATTATCTTTGCAAAGAGAGCCATGAAGGGCAAAAAGTCACTGAAGAACTAATTCTTGCATTAACATATTCTTCACCGGAAGTGAAATGGTTGATAGTTCAAACTTTGGGAAGACTCAAAGATAAGAGAGCCCTCTCTGCGGTCGAAGCAGCGGTATCAGATACGGATTTCCTCGTGAAATACTGGGCGATAATTTCCTTGAAAAGCATTCAAGAATCCTGAAATACTTCGACGAAATGATCATTGTTAAATTTTCTTCGTCATGCCGTATTTGTTAATCATATATTGAAATCGAGAAAAATGGTATTGATTCAATACCTGTCCTCGTGATAAAATATCGTTCCATTCTTCAGCATCCCGATATTCTTCCTGAACCCCATGAAATGTTTTACCATCGGAAACCGGAATTATTGACGGGGCTGACGTTAATTTCCCTGTATTCACGTAATCACAATGACAATCGGATATGATGTTTGGTTTGGTAGTTTCCACAAAGGCATATCCGGTTTTCTTATAACTGAATTCTTCCGGTACCTTAATTCCAACCGCCATATGCCGCTCGATTTCGAATTCCAGCAATACTACCCCGTAACCAAGCTCTTTTAATAAAAACGCTAATAAAATGGACTTATCTTCGCACACTCCGCACTGATTGTACAGAACCTCGTAAGGATAAAAACGTCTTTCCTGATGGTTTTTGATTTTCCCATATGGGATTTGTTGAACAAGGCTTGTTGCTATCCGAAGATCATCATACTGATTACGGCCTCCAACATTTTTTATTGAATTCACAAGGGATTTCAATTCCTTTTTTTGTTCATCGTGTTGAAGAAGAGTGAGATAAAAAACCTGGTCGAATCCATTGACAAGTCGTAGCGGGAGTTTCTTGATTATTTCATAATAGATCTGTTCATAGACGGTCAGACCGATATATCCGGACCTCCCTTTAAGAGTGAAGGGGAAGTGTATTGTAATATGGCCGTTTTCAATCCGATTTGTTTTCAAATCCGCCGTGAATTGTTTGATATCGCTTATGTGTCCTGAAGTAATATTTTGCCAAATCTCAAAACAAAGCCTGGCCTCATTATCGAATCCGAGTGTTTTCAACAGGAGACCTTTATTCCATACTGCATCAGAATACGTAGGGTCCTTATCAAGAATTTTATCATAGCATTCCCGCGCTTTTTGATAAAGACCACATAAAGATAAAAGATTCGCCTTACTATTCAGTGCACTAAGAAAATTTGGATTAATCGTCAGAGCCTGATCGTAACAGAATAATGCATCGTCATAATTTCCGATTTTTTTCAGGACAAGTCCTTTGTTATACCAACTTTTTGAATTCCCCGGATTTTGTGTCAGGGACTTATTAAAACACAGAATTGCCTCTGCATATTTTCCATTATTAAAAAAATTGATACCGGCCTCATTGAGATCGTCTGAATTCTTGAAGACGAAAAATAATTGATCAAATAAAGTATCATAAATTGCCATTTGGTTCTATCCTTAAAAATCAATATCGGAGGGCGCTGCGGTTTTTATAACGCTCAATCCCCGGGCAGTCATGATTGAAGGGCATACGATGATCACTACAGAATGATCCGCCGCAATAATTACATCTCCAAGGAAGATATTCGCGTTTTCCGCAATATGAACACCCCCCATGGGCAAGTGTATCTGGTTTAATCTCATGAGATACTGAGGTTTCTGCCTCCTCGTATTTTTCCATATACCAAGGCTTCAGTGGCGTTATTCCTTTTTGGATATACTCGACATACCAAGGGGGTTCCACTACATCAGAGGTTGTTCCACAGGTACCGGTATATGAATCAGGATCCAGTAGTACATCGACGTATTTGTCTATCCAACTTGTATCTGATGTTAATGGTGGGAGGGAATAATCAACAGGAGACGGAATAAGTTCGGGTGAAACCATAAGAGAATTCATAAGCTCTCCGATTTTTTTGATGGAAGAATGAGAATCATTTTTTAACTTTCTTAATGTTGAACTTTTATCGGGATTGACAAAATCTTCGTACTTAAAAAGGAGTTCATTACCTTCCAAATCTGGATGTTCTTCAATCCACAAATTTGATTTTGTTGCTATCAAAGCGAGAGATGAGAAAATTACCCATGCAGAAAAATTATCCATATTCTTGTCAAAGGGTTGGAATGTTTTTGAAGGGTGTTGATAATTTATGTGTCCAAATGCCAAACTCCGTTTCCCAATGAAATCCGGTATAAACATTGTATCATAATCAACTAATTTTAACCCATTACCAACTACCAGAATATTCCCATGTTGTAAATCACAATGAGCAATATTTTCTCTCCTGATTACCGTTAGCATTTCAAGAAAATCATAAGTCAAACCTAAAATGATACGCTGGTCGTGGTAATTTTTATTGATGAAATCATCCAAGGGTTCCCCTTCAACCCAATCCATTTTCAAAATAGGATACCAGGTATTTTGTACTTTGATACCTTCTTCAAGGAATTTGAATCCGACAGTATATTTGAGATTTCGTTTCTCTAAATAATCACTGATCTTTTGATATCTTTCTTTCTGGTCAGGATCATATCGTAAAAAACACCTTACTGCATAAACTTTCTTTGAAGGACAGATAATTTTGAAGACCAATGCATTCTGACGGAGATAACTCTCGGCAAGCCCAGTCTACCGGTCTCAATAATACCGTTCTTTAGCTCTGGATCTTTGAAGCACGATTTTGGGTTTTGGATGACCGCCATGTATTCATCCGAAACCGGTAATTTCATTATTCAATCTCCCTGGATTTCTAAAATCATCAACGTAACATCATCATTTCGAATCAGTTTATTTTCGCGTAGCTCTTCAATCCAATCTGCAAAACCGGATTTATGAATAGCTCTTTCTCGGATAATTTCCCAAGGTTTCGTTCCCTTTTCATGCTCCTGAAAAAACCAGGATGCAAGGGCATCTGTCATTAAAAAAAAACGATCTCCTGTTATTACGCTCTGATTCTCCCAATACGCTATTTTCTCTTGAAGATTATCGTTTTGTTTTGGATTACTCGAAATAAGCGAGGGAGAAGAATCAAATTCTGCCGAACTATTAAGGGGAAATGCAGTAACAAGTTCATCATTCCTAACCAGAAACAAACATGAATCCCCGATTGCAAGCGCTGAAAAAGATTCTTTGATTTTATTCCCTTCAAGAGAAAATGAAATCTCCAAAAATGTCGAGGCAGCACCATTTTGAAGTGCTATTTCATCATACCACGAAAGGGGTCTTCCCTCTTCATACCGTGTTTTTGTAAAATTTTCCAACTGGGTATTCCATTTTTTATCTAAAATCAAAGTACGAACAAGATCTAAAAAATTTCTATCTGTAATTTCATTTTCATACAATCCAAATTCATCCACGAGCGTATGAGCCCATAATCCACTCAAATATGCCGTTGATGCACCATCCGCGATTGTATATCTTTGATATTTTGAATTTTGGGGAATGTTCTCAAACGGATATTTATAGGGAAAAAAATCATCTTCGTAGGCACTCGGGAGATTACCGGCTTTTTGCAACCAAAAATGATGAGAGTAGTTAATAATCATTTATATCGGCGTCAATGTTCAGGAGTATCGCCTTTTATTTCAGGAGTGTCGCTTGGAGAGGTCATTTTTGTACCGATGTCCAATGCTAAAAAGACGGAGACTGGATCGGCATTATATACAAAACCTCTTGCATTTTTCTCGATATTTAATTCATGAGCTTTATTTGCATAATTTATCTGGTCATCAGTCATTGGGCTTGACATCGTGTACAATAACTGAGCATATTGATCAGAGAGGATTGCTTCACTATTCGGGAATTTAACAGGTGTCGGAGATCCAGAGGAGAGATGAATATTCCAGAGCAAGACATTTCCCTCATTACTCTTAAGATTTTTTAATTCCTCCGCCGGGATTAATGGATTTCCATCTGTAGCAGCGCCATCTGTCATATTGATCACAATAGGAGGATGGCAGTTTGGATGTTGTGAAACCCAGCTTTCGAGAATTCCCTTTGCTTTATTCAAAGCCTGGCACATGGGCGTCTGACCATCAGCAACCGCATCAAACCATATCGGGAATTTGGTCTTCACAACGCCTCCCGCACCATCTTCTTTCAAACGTTCTTCAATACGGGCTGGCTTATCCGCGATCTCGCTTATCGGTACGAGATCTTTGTTAGCCAGAGGACCGATAAATGCAGAAGCTACATTAAGGCCGTAACCAATGACACTAACATAAAAATAATCCCGAACACCCTCAGATTTAGTACAACTTACGACCAAATTCATCAAAAACCGATTGATCATATCTTTTAAAACATCGGCTTTTAATCTCCCCGGTTCATTTGAAATTACCTCACTCATCGATCCAGATTGATCGATAAGGAAAATATAACAGGTTGGATTGCGTCGTGAAATTTCTACATAGCCCATAGTTGTTTCCTCACAAGTATTTCCGAAATCGTGAAATGCTAATATATGTAACTAGATTTTTCCTCAACGTCAATGTTTTGGTATTTTCCTCTGGATTTATTGTATTCGTCCAAGAACAGTTCGATCTCGTTTACCGATCTTCCTCCCCTTCAGCAAAACCTAAGCCCCCCGTCCTATAGAGTAATATTCAGCCCAAGGGCCCAAGGGCGGGAGTGAAGTATGGCAGATTTCGTACAGAGTGCAAATGTCAAGAGTGCAACCCGCACCCTTGC
>Ga0116171_10004278_pt1 | contig 12881 bp, 9 predicted proteins | sample AD_JPNHW2_MetaG_FD_89798 | JGI IMG/M metagenome (GOLD analysis project Ga0116171, IMG submission 89798) | Active sludge microbial communities of municipal wastewater-treating anaerobic digesters from Japan - AD_JPNHW2_MetaG | ecosystem: Engineered > Bioreactor > Anaerobic > Digestate | place...
ACTTGTTGAAGAAGGTTATGCTCAAGTTGATGAGGTTATGGCCAACTACAACATGGGTCTTATCACCAACAACGAACGTTACAACCAGATCATTGATATCTGGACACATACTAACGCTAAGCTAACCCTTATTCTGCTTAAGAAACTTTCCGAAGACAATCAGGGTTTCAACTCAGTATACATGATGCTTGATTCTGGAGCCCGTGGTTCGAAGGAGCAGATTCGTCAGCTTTGCGGAATGCGTGGTCTTATGGCTAAACCTCAGAAATCTGGAGCGTCAGGTAGTGAAATTATTGAGAACCCAATTCTTTCAAATTTTAAAGAAGGTTTGTCGGTTCTTGAGTACTTCATCTCAACCCACGGTGCTCGTAAGGGTCTTGCCGATACCGCATTAAAAACTGCTGATGCTGGTTACCTAACCCGTCGTTTGGTTGACGTTTCTCAGGATGTAATCATTACCGAGAACGACTGTGGTACACTTCGTGGTCTTGTTGCTACAGCAATTAAAAAAAACGAAGAGGTTGTTGAAACTCTATACGAACGTATCCTCGGACGTACAACCGTTCATGATGTTTACCATCCATTAACAGGGAAGCTTATTGTTGCATCAGGGGAGGAATTAACTGAAGAGATTTCAAAAGAAATAGATAGTTCACCAATTGAGCAAGTTGAAATTCGTTCGGTGTTAACCTGCGAATCGAAGAAGGGCGTTTGTGCAAAGTGTTACGGACGTAACCTTGCAACAGGTCGTATGGTTCAAATTGGAGAAGCAACAGGTGTTATTGCTGCGCAAAGTATCGGTGAACCTGGTACTCAGCTTACACTTCGTACCTTCCACGTTGGGGGTACCGCTTCAAACATCATTGCTGATTCAAAGATTATTGCCCGTTTCGATGGTAAAGCCGAGATCGAAGAGCTAAAAACAGTTGATCGTGAGGATGAAAACGGCAAGTACTTAATTGTAATTGGCCGTTTAGCTGAGATGCGAATTATTGATAGGAACACAGGTATTACCCTATCTACACATACTATACCTTATGGTTCTAAACTATATATCAATAATAATGATAATGTAACCAAAGGTCAACTAATCTGCGAGTGGGACCCATGGAATGCTGTTATCATTTCTGAATCTGCGGGTACTGTTGAGTTTGAGTCTGTTATTAAGGATGTAACATTCCGCGAAGAATCAGACGAACAAACTGGTTATCGCGAGAAGGTTATTATCGACTCACGCGATAAGACCAAGAACCCAATGATTAAGATTCTGGATAGTAAAGGTGAAGTTTTCCGCTCATACAGTATACCAGTTTCAGCACATATTGTTGTTGATGACGCTAAAAAGGTTAAGGCAGGGGATATTCTCTCAAAGATTCCTAGAGCAATGGGTAAATCAGGCGATATCACCGGTGGTTTACCACGTGTAACCGAGCTGTTTGAAGCACGTAACCCTTCTAATCCAGCAGTTGTATCTGAAATCGATGGAGAAGTATCGTTTGGTAAGATAAAACGTGGCAACAGAGAGATTATCGTTACCTCGAAAACAGGTGAAGTTAAGAAATACCTTGTTCAGCTATCAAAACAGATTCTTGTTCAAGAGAATGACTACGTTAAAGCAGGAACACCACTTTCTGACGGAGCGATTACACCTTCTGATATATTAGCAATTAAAGGACCCACAAAGGTCCAAGAGTACATTGTTAACGAGGTTCAGGAAGTTTACCGTATGCAGGGTGTGAAGATTAACGATAAACACTTTGAGATTATCGTTCGTCAGATGATGCGTAAGGTAGAAATTGAGGATCCAGGTGATACTCGTTTTCTTGAACGTCAGATTGTTGACAAATGGGACTTCATGGATGAGAACGATTGGATTTTTGACAAGAAGATTGTTATTGATGCTGGTGACTCAACCGTTGTTAAACCGGGTATGGTTATTACCGCGCGTAAACTTCGAGATGAAAATTCAGTTCTCAAACGTAAGGACTTAAAGCTAATTATTGCTCGTGATGCAGTTCCTGCTACTTCAAGTCAGGTACTTCAGGGTATTACCAGAGCAGCATTACAAACCAATAGCTTTATGTCTGCCGCATCGTTCCAAGAAACCACAAAGGTTCTTAACGAGGCTGCTATCCTTGGAAAGGTTGATAACCTAGATGGTTTAAAGGAAAATGTTATTTGCGGTCACTTAATTCCTGCTGGAACAGGTTTAAGAGAGTTTGATAATTTGGTTGTATTCTCAAAAGAGGATTATGATCAGATATCACAATCAAACCAAGCCGTTGAAATTGGTATTGAAGAAGAGGACTAATTGCAACTAAAATACGACAGAAAGGCTGCATTAATGCAGCCTTTCCTTTTTAAATCAATATAATTCACTCTCTTAAAAATTACTCATTTAGTTTTTTTACCTTTACAAAAAATTATAAAATTATGGCAGAGAAGAATAACCCTATTAATATCGAGATCAACGATGAAGTAGCTCAAGGTACTTACTCAAACCTTGCTGTAATTACCCATTCATCATCAGAATTTATAGTTGATTTTGTTCGTATAATGCCTGGTATGCCTAAAGCTCAGGTTAAGTCAAGAATTATACTTACTCCTGATCATGCTAAACGTTTATTGCTTGCGTTGCAGGATAATATTTCAAAATTTGAATCAAATCATGGGACTATAAAACTTGCTGATGGTGGAGTACCTGCTTTTCCTGTTAATTTTGGTGGAATGAGCGGTGAAGCATAGTATTAATGTTATATAAAACATAGTGATTGCCGAAATTATTTTCGGCATTTTTTTTTGTAGTAGTACACTGAAATCTCAGGGTAGTTATAACATTTTTTGGGCTTAAGTATTCCTGTATGGAAAAAATCTTGTTTTTCCATTTTTACTATTATTATTGAGTCATTTGAATAGCCCGAATTATATGCGGATGCTATAAAACTTATTTCCATTTCGGGATCACAATGATTTACTTTATACTTTTTTTCTACAACTTTTAGAAACATAACAAGGTACCTTATTTGCCATTTTTCATCCTTTAAACGAATAATTCGGTCCCTTCTTGTTTCTGGGTTGTCATTAAGATTAAAAGGCTTTATTTGGCATTTAATTGGGTCTCTTTCATAGAATGAATCCCAATCCTTTTCAAGTTGATAAGCAAAGCTAGGTTTCATCTGAAATTTTCCTATGGAGAAATCAGCATATTTTGTACCGTATTGGGTATAGAGCACTTCAAGGCTACGCGTCTCTATTTTATCTTTTATTGCTGAGTATCGAATTAACTCTGGAAATACAATAGAAATACCCAGAGATGGGTCAATTTCATATCTGGCTAAACTATCTTGTATCCATTTGTTGCTATTAATGTAACGCTCCGCTTCTATATACTTCTGACCAAAAATATCTTTATAGTCTTTCCCCTTGTTGCTACAGGAAGCTATAATGCAAACTATAAAACTAATAATTAATTTACTATAGAGCCTTTGTGTACACATTAATTTCTTTGTCATTTTCAAGGGTTATCAGTCTTAGATAAGCCTTCCCCTCTTTATAGAATAGAGTTGTAATTATAGGATAAGGAACAACTGTATTATCTGAGAATTTAACCTTATCATAGCTGGTTACCGCATAGCGCTTACAATCAGAACTAAACCACAAATCGCAACGATTTGCATTTTCAGGCATCTTCATAAATGGTTTTCCATCTAAAAGAAGATCATCCCCATTCCTAATAAACCAATGATTTCCTGTTGTTTGGGTGAACCAAATATCCGATTCTGTTACTTTTTCGCCATTAAAGGGGCCAATTTTTACTCCATCGGATGTAAGCAATGTGTACGATGATATTTGCTCCATGTTGATTTTTGTGGGATCAATATTTTGTGCTGTGTAGTCAAACCCAACTTTAGCAATAAACATGCTCCCATTTGGGCTGAAGTATATTTTTGAAACCAACCCATCGACTTTAATTGTCTTCCCATTGGAAAGGATCAGCTCTTTGCTCATATCTGGAGCAACGGCAGAAGCAACAAAACTATTCTTGTCGCTACTCAATTCAAATGCTTGTAAAGCAGTAAATGTTCCGTAGTCCTTTCCTTTGAAGTTTATTGAAAATGTTCCATCGTCGTTAGTTTTAACGTATTCGTCGTATGAGAATTCTGTGTTCCCATTAGGTTCAAATACAGAACAATTATTGTTATTCTGTTTGCATGGTTTAAGAAGGCTCTCATTCATCTCTTTAAAAGGACCCTTTTTAACCCCATTGTTTATAGTATAATAGCCATCATTCCCATGAATAACAATAAAAATTTCTTTTCCATTATCTGAAAAATTGAAACAATTCTCCCCGTATACCATGGACTCCCCGGATTGAAGGGTGTAAAGGTTTTCCTTTTGTGGTACTTGGGAATGAGCGTTTAATACTCCCAAAATAATTATTGCAAGAGTAATATTAAATATCTTTTTCATAGTACATGATTTATAGATTTATCAATTAAAAATAAGTCTTTTCATGATACTAGACTGAAAATCGAAAGGTTAGTTATTAACAAAAAACTATTGTTAATATATTTTTTGTTATGGGGTTTAGAATTTTTATATTGGGTCACCGACTATTTTTGTATTTAGGTTTTTAATACTAAAATAAATATATATTATGTACTAATATATTACGCATTGCAAAACTATATTTACATGATAGAAAACTTTAAAAGGTATTTTGTTGTATATATATTTATAATATTCAGTATATTATCTATTTCCTGTGTGTTTCTTTTTATAAAACAAATTGAATATAATTCATCAATAAAAACATTCAACGCAGAGACCCAAAGAAGAAAAAATGCAATTCAGGAGCATTTGGTTAAAAACTTAAATACATTAAAACTGATTCAATCTTATATAAACAATGATAAAACTATTAACAGAAGAGAGTTCTCAAAATTTGTAACGCCTGTTATTGAATCCGATCAAAATATTCAAGCAATTGAATGGATTCCAGTGGTTTGGAATCAAGAAAGATCAGAATACGAGGAAAAAGCGAGAAAAGAGGGTTTAATAGATTTCAATTTTAAGGAGTATGATATAAATGGAAATATAATTAAAGCGAACTCACGGGATTATTATTACCCGGTATACTACCTTGAACCAATAAAATCAAATGAGAAAGTACTAGGTTTTGATATTTCTAAATACTCTTTTGCAAAGAATAATTTAAATAGGGTAGTTGAACGGTTTGGTTTTGCAGTTGCTTCTGGTTTAAAACTAATACAAGATACGACTGAATATGGCTTAGTTGTTTACATGCCAGTTTACATAGAAAAATTAAAAGACGGATTATATAACTCCAATTTATACGGCTTTGTAACAGGTGTTTATAAGGCATCGAGTTTGATAAAGCATGTAATGTGTGAATTTGATGATGCTTACCCCATTCAGGTAATTGACATTACTGATCGTTTACATTCCAAAACGCTTTATTCTTCATATCCCCAAGGCTATATTTTAAATACTATAAATCAAAATTCTTATTTAGGGTCTAGTTTCAAGATTTTTAAATCTAGTTACTCTATTAAAATAGCAAATGTTAAATGGGAGATTGTATTTAATTCATATTTAAAAGAAGAGTCTTGGCGTTTTTCCTCTGTATTTCTTTTAATTGGATGTATATCAATTATTTTAGTTGCATACGTGCTGTTTTTAAACAAAAAATCTAACATTGGCATTGGTCAGCTAAACAGGCTATTAACCGAAGAACTAAAAAAGAAAAATGAGTATGAGGAGGAGCTGAATGAATCCGAAGAAAAATTTTCAAAATTATTTCTTTATTCCCCCATCCCAATAAGTTTAATTAGTTTTAAAAACAGGATTTTAGTAGATATTAATTTAGCTTTTGAGAGTCAGTTTGGTTTAAAGAAGGTTGAGGTTATTGGAAAAACGACATTAAATACTGGTTTGTGGGTAAATACTGGAGAATGGGAGGATTACTACAAGGTATTCTTTGAAAAAGGAGAAGTTTTAAATTATGAAATGCAAGCAAAAACTGCTTTAAATGAGATAAATACATACCTTGTCACTGGAAAGAGGATAAATTATTCAGAAGAAGAATATATTTTAAATTTTTTTCAAAACATTACCGAACGCAAGAAGTTTGAAATTGTATTGCAAAATTCAGAACAAAAGTATCGAGAGATTTTTAGTTCAGTCAATGATTCTATTCTTATTTATGATGTAGAATATAGAGTTTTTGTTGATGCCAATAAGAAAGCATTAGATTTTTTTGATTATAGTATACAGGAATTAAAAAATATTGATTTTAAAAATTTAATACCCAATAAATACCCATACACATATGAGGCTTTATCAAAAGTATATTTTGAAAATGTTGGTAGTAAAAAATCAGGAAATACAGAATGGCAGGTAAAAGACAGGAACGAAAGAATTTATGATGTAGATATAAGCTTTAAAGAGACTCTGGTAAAAGGTAGAAGTATTGTAATTATTGTAATCCGAGATATTTCTGAGAGAAAACGAATAGAAAGATTGCTAATTGAAAACGAATTCCTTTTTAGGTCACAGTTCGATAATAGTAATATAGGTATTGTAATCTCATCACCAGGAAAGGAGTTTATAAGAGCGAATAAGAGGTTTTGTACAATGATAGGTTTTTCTGAAGAAGAACTAGTAGGTAAAACTTGGTCAGATTATACTTTTACAGAGGATTATGATAATGAAGTACCTCTACATGACAGTTTAATGAAAGGCGAGCAGGATGGCTATGAGTTAAATAAACGTTTCTTAAGAAAGGATGGGGGGATAGTATATACGCATATTTCAATTTCTTGCTTCAGAAATCCAGATCAATCCATACACTACATTATTGCTTATGTTTTCGAGATTACAGATAGAGTTGAAATTGAAAATAAACTGATTAAAACGATAATTGAAACAGAGGAAAGAGAACGGTCACGATTTGCTCAAGAACTTCACGATGGCCTTGGTCCCCTGCTCTCATCAATTAAGATGTATGCTCAATGGATGCTTAAACCAGGTGCTAATATAAACCAGGTTGATGTCCTCGAACAAATTGAAAACTTAGCGAATCTTTCCAATCAATCGGTAAAAGAAATTGCATTTGGTCTCAGCCCTCATATTCTTAAAGACTTTGGAATTATTGAGGCTTTACAATCATTTATAAGTAAGGTAAACGCTACTTCTGGGATCAAGTTTGAAATAATTAACAACTTGTCACATCGTTTTGATGAAACAACCGAAACAGTTATCTATAGAATATTAACAGAGTGTATCAGTAATTCGTTAAAACATTCAAAAGCCGATCAAATTAATATAGCTATTATGGAGTCTGAAAAATATCTGGATATTGAATTTTCTGACAACGGGGTGGGATTTGATCTAAATGAAGTTGCTGATAATAAATTTGGGATGGGGCTGCATAATATTAAAAATAGATTGAAATCGATTAACGGGAAACTGTTAATATTTAGCCAAAAGGACAAAGGGACTACTTTTAAAATAAACATTTTGTTATGATTAATATTATTCTTGTTGATGATCACAGCATCTTCAGAGAAAGTTTGAAAAGGCTGTTAATAGCGGAGAAGATTGGAAATGTAATAGCAGAGGCAAGGAACGGGAAAGAATTTGTTGAAATTATAGAGAATATTGTACCTGATCTTGTGCTGATGGATATTGCAATGCCAATTATGGATGGTGTTGAAGCTACTCGAAAGGCGATTGAAAAACACCCTAACTTGCAAATAATTGCTCTTTCAATGTTTGGCGATGAGAAGTACTATCAAAAGATGATTGAAGCCGGTGCAAAAGGTTTTGTTCTAAAGAATGCTGACATTGAAGAGCTTGAGAACGCTATTTCTGAAGTTTCCTCTGGAGGGAATTGGTTTTCGAATGAACTTTTGCGAAAGGTTATTTTCTCAATGTCTAAGAATAGTGTAAATGAACTATTATCATCAAGAGAACTTGAAGTATTAAGGTTTATTTGTAAAGGTTATTCGAATGAGCAAATTGCACAAGAACTTAACTTAAGCTTTGATACAATAAAATGGCACCGCTCAAATATACTCTCAAAAACAGGTTGTAAGAATACAGCATCGTTAATTATGTACTCAATTAGGAACAAACTAGTAGAAGTATAACTTTCATTTATCCCAATTTTAAAAAAGATGATTGGAATCATTAACCACCCCCTCAGGGTGGTTTTTTTCTATTCTTTCGTGGAGTTAAAAACACCCATTAATATTTTGTATTCAGTAAGTTATAGTGTTCTTATTATTTGACTTTTAGCCTAGATTTAAGTTTTATATACAGGGAGTCAATTAAGTGAAAAATCAAAGAGTAATAATAGTCGATAATAATCATGTTTTCCGGGAAGATTTTAAATCGATTCTGGAAAATGAGTTTTCGGCTATTGTTATAGCTACTCTTGATAATGATAAGGATTTACTCAATTTGAACAATGTCGTTAGTGCTGATCTTATTTTTATAAACCTTGCTATTGCAAGAGTAACTGGCTTTCAGACTATTAAGCAATTTATATGGAAGATCCCTACCATGAAGGTTGTTGGGATAAACTCTTTTTTTTCAGAGCAGATATATCTACTTCAACTCATTGAAATTGGATTTAAAGGGTGTATCGATAGTAATAATATTTATAGCGAACTAAATGAAGTTTTTGATAAAGTGACGAATGGGAGACTCTTTTTCTCAAATACTATTTCAATGACAACTAATTCAAAAAAACCATAATTCTTATAATAATTAACTAAACCCAACACTTATGAATCTGAATAATTTAAAAATTGGAAAAAGGTTAATGCTCGGCTTTGGAGCAATGATTGCATTAATAGTTATCATGCTCTTTGGAGGATGGTTTGGCCTTAAAAAAGTACAAACTAGGTACTGGAAAACAAGCATGCTCAGTCAAATTGAATCAAACCTGATGGATGCAAGGTTAAACTCAAGAATGCTTATTCAGTATGAGGATTTACAGTATGGCGATAAACTATTTACAGCAATGAATAGTTTACAAGGTTGTATTGATAAATTAACCCCAACCTTAACAACTAAGCTAAATCAAGATCAGCTTTCAAGAATTAATACAGATGCTAAAAATTATTCTGAAGCAGCCAAGCAATACATTGAATCAACAAAGTTTAAAAAAGAGGAACTTGAGAAATTTGATGCTAACGCCAAAAGGATAATGGAAGTGTTGATATCTTCGAACTCAAACCAAAGAAGTATCATCAATTTTATGAATGCTAGAATTTCGGGGCAAAAGTATTTACGTTTAAATGATGAGCTTGATTTTCAGAATTGGAAACGATTAGTTGAAGAATGTGAACAGGATTTTAGAGGAGAACTGGTTTCAACTCTTAGTGAATATAAAGCTACTTTTTTTAAAGTTTATGAGTATGAAAATAACCAGAAAGAAGGAGAAGTAAAATTTAAAACTGCAGGAGAAGCACTTCGAGGCGAGGTTGTTGCTGGAGTAACTAGTATGTCGGATCAAATGGTTAGCGAAATAAATAGTTCTTTGGTAATTATGGTCACCATAGGAATCCTAGCAATTTTTCTAGGGATTATTTTTTCAATAATTATAAATAACTCAATCAGAATTGGTATAAATAAAGGTGTTGCCATTGCCTCAAATATTGCCGATGGTGATGTAACTATTGCCATAGAAAGTTCTTACCTTGAACGGAAAGATGAAATCGGCGATTTATCACGTACGTTACAAAAAATGGTCGATAAACTTCGAGAAATAGTTGAAGCTATGGTGACTGGTGCAAATAATATCGCTTCAGCAAGTGAACAGACCAGTTCAACTGCACAGCAACTATCCCAAGGAGCAAACGAGCAGGCATCATCGGTAGAAGAGGTTTCATCGACAATGGAGGAGATGGCCTCAAATATTCAACAGAATACGGATAACGCTAAGCAAACCGATAAGATTGCAACCTCTGCTTCGGACGGGATTAAAAATGTTGCAACAGGTGCTCAAAACAGCTTATTATCCATTAAAAATATTTCAGATAAGATTAGCATAATTAATGATATTGCTTTTCAAACCAATATACTTGCTTTAAATGCTGCTGTTGAAGCTGCTAGAGCCGGAGAACATGGTAGAGGGTTTGCAGTTGTTGCTGCAGAAGTAAGGAAACTAGCAGAAAGGAGTAAGATTGCCGCAAATGAAATTGTTGATTTGGCAAAATCAAGCGTACAAACTACCGAAGATGCAGGAAAGCAAATGATGTCAATTTTACCCGAGATTGAAAAAACAGCCAAGCTTGTTCAAGAAATAGCCGCAGCTTCAGTTGAACAGAATAACGGAAGTAATCAAATCAATAACGCAATTCAGCAGCTAAATACAATTACTCAACAGAATGCATCGGCATCAGAGGAATTGGCAAGTAATGCAGAAGAGCTTACATCACAGGCAGAGCAGTTACGTTCAATAGTTTCGTACTTTAAGGTTGATGTTGGACAAAGTGCTAAATCAAGTTTTGTTCATAAAAAGGTGAGTGCACCGGTGCATCATGAAACTCAATCTGCAAAAGTTACTAGTAAAAAAGGCGTTAATTTAAAGATGAATTTGCATTCGGCTGATGATGAAAACTATACACATTTCTAATTCATAATTATATGATTGATCTTACAAAAGATATAAAATCATACTTGTCCTTTAAGGTTGGAGAGGAACTCTTTGCAATAAACGCTATGCACATTCATAGTATCATTGAGCAAATGCCTATTACAAAAGTTCCCCACATGCCAGAATTTGTTCTAGGTATTATAAACCTTAGAGAACAGGCTATCCCTGTAGTTGATACTCGGATTCAGTTTGGAATGCCCCCTTCAGAAGCAACTTTAAACACCTGCATAATTATACTAGAGATAAATTCAAACGAAAACACTTTACTTATTGGTTGTTTGGTTGATGCTGTATCTGAGGTTATTGAAATTGATAAGGATAAAATTCAGCCAACACCTGATATTGGAGGAAAATATAAAAGTGAGCTTATAACTGGTGTTATTCAAAATGAAGATAGCTTTATTATGGTTTTAGATGCGAACGAGCTATTTGCTGGTGATAGCATTATTGCAATCTCAGAAAATACCAAGTAAAATTTTATTATCTCAGAAAAGGAGTGCTGTTTATAAGTACTCCTTTTTTTATTTTTTGTGGTATGTCGAATCCCTGTTTTTTACTAACTTGTTGGCATGCAGGCTCAATTGCTTAAGTCTATCGATAAATGTTTCTGTTCATTAAGTTCTAGCTTAGTGTCAGTATCTGACGTTTCTATTGAATCTACTCATCATTTACGCTTAAACATTAAGAAGATAAGGGTGTTTCTTAAGGTTATTGATTATAAACAGAATGTTAGACCTGATTCTAAAACCATTAAATCAATCAATAATATTTTTACTTATTCTGGCTTACTTAGAGATACTCAAGTTCATATTCAAATTTTAAAAACGTTAAATGATCAATCAGATAATGAGATAGAAGATTTAATCGCACTTTTTAAGAGTGATCAGAAAAGATGGGAAAAAATTTTAAAAAATAGTTTGAAACGATTGAACCCTTTTAACATAGTTCTTTTAAACCAACGTATCGACAATTATATCGAAAATCAAAACGATAAAACCTTGAAAGGGTTTTTAGAGCAAAAAGCAAGAGAATATCAAATAGAATTTTTACATCTTGTCAGTCAGGTGATTGAAGAAGATAATTTGCATCGAATTAGAATATTACTAAAGGAATACATTAATCTACTTTCGATCATTAAAAAGGATATTTTAGCTCAAATAGATATTTCAAACCTAGAAAATCTTGATAATCTTCAACGAAAACTTGGTGAATGGCATGATTTAAAGCTGCTCTATGATAAAATTTTAACGTTAAATCCAAATACTCAAAATGTGCTTGAAATAATTAAAGTAAAAAAAGACAATCTTTATTCTATAACTATCGATGCGCTTAATGTGCTAAAAAATAAAAAGGGGCAAAGCCCCTTTTTAATCTAACTTTTACCCTTCACTTATCTTATTGATTGTCCATATCGTTACTCATGTCGTCCATTTTATTATCTCGTCGCTGCTTATAATCGTTAATTTTGTATGAGAATCCAAGAAAAACTATTTGACTTTCCTGTCTCATCTCGCTGTACGATGTATATCCTATCCCGTATGTAGTAGATTTAAATCTTCTTGTATTAAAGATATCACTGACCCGCAAAGTAAGTGAAGCTTTATTACTTAGGAAACTGTACCTAAGTCCTAAGTCTAACCAGTATAATTCCTTCGTTTTACCTTGTGCATTTCCACCACCACCACCACCGGGTCCACGATCTCCACTCGAAATACCAGAAATAACAGGACTTCTGTAATTGCCATTGAGTTGAAGTTCAAGATTTTTTGTAATTGTGAAAGAGGCGTTTACCTTAGCAGTCCAACTATTACTCTGATTTGAATTATAATAGATTGTTGTGTCTATACCATTGTAATTGTATGAATAATTATATGCATCTAGCTTTGCTCTAAAGAAGCTGAAACTACCATTCGCCCTAAACCATTTAGTAAAAGTTTGTGATACAACAACCTCTAACCCTGTAGTTGAACCACTGGCAAGATTTGTATAGGTTGATATTAGAGTGTCGGGTTTATCAACTTGTCCTTGTATCTTATTGGTAATTTGTGTGATTTTATCTTTAGTATATCTGTAGAATAGTGTTGTATTAATATTTGTTTTTTCCCAATTTAATGAGTGTCCTATTTCGTAGGAATCAGTAAATTCAGGTTTAAGATAAGGATTCCCATAGTTTATGTAGTAGAAATTTTCG
>Ga0116171_10004280_pt1 | contig 12874 bp, 1 predicted proteins | sample AD_JPNHW2_MetaG_FD_89798 | JGI IMG/M metagenome (GOLD analysis project Ga0116171, IMG submission 89798) | Active sludge microbial communities of municipal wastewater-treating anaerobic digesters from Japan - AD_JPNHW2_MetaG | ecosystem: Engineered > Bioreactor > Anaerobic > Digestate | place...
CCACTTAATTTATTTAAGGTTTCAGGGGTGGACATGTCAAGATTCTTCAGATCGTTATATTCAATTTTTATTATACTTGCTCTTATGACATCATGCGAAATGTTTGACAATTCGCCGGGCTCGTTCCTGATATCCTTTGAATGGCCTAAAGACGGCAAGCCTGATTTCTCGGCAAAAAAATATTTTGTATGGGTGCTTTTAGAGGAATGGAAAGATGGAGACAAGGATAATGCAACATTACTGATGCAGACTTCCGCAGTAGAGTTTGACAGCAATGGGAAGGCAAAGATAGACCTGAGCGATGTGAAATACGGAGATAACAGAGTTGTAAAAGTTGAGATAAGGGCTACTAACAAAACGCAGGACCGGGTTCTTTATTTCGGCAGGTCGGAACTTTTCAGCTTCAGCAGTAAAGACAAGGATAAAGTTGTAAATGTAGAGTTGCAGACACAGGCTACACCTGGAACTGGCGGCACCGGAACGGACAGTTTCTCACTTCAGATAATGCAGGGCGGGAATGTCGTAACAAAAATAAATGACACTACAGTCGATGTCAGGATAAAGATCGTAAATGGAAGCAGGGTGATCATTGCAAATTCGCTTTCACTCCTTGAAAAATACATCAATGACAAGAATTCGGTGTCGGAAGGTGTTGCAGATAAGGCTTTATCTGAATTAAAGGCAGGAGAAGCAGGATATTACGATCTGGAAAGCTGGGATCTTAATTCCGGACTGGATTTCGCCGCAGATGCAGGCGGAGAAAGGATCGTTTACGGCAAGCTGGTCAATGATGACGGTTATATGTCGGAAACGGTTCAGACTTCGGTCAATGTCGATAAGGCGGCGCCGGCGATAATAAATCCTGTTGTAGATCCCAATCCTGCAAAGCTCGGAGACACGGTCGTGGCATCTTTCAGTTTCACAGAGCCTGTTGATATGAATGCTCTTGAACTTGACTGGGGCGGACTTGAGTTCGTTCAGGCAGAATCCGAGAGTTCCAATGTTTTTACTTACACTTTCAAAGTGACTGAAACTACTGGTGAAAAAACATACAGTCTTAAAGGAAGTGCAGTCGATGAAATAGGTAACGGACCTGTTGAATTCGCTCTCGGAGATCTGAGAATTGATAAGACACTGCCGTCAATATCAAATGAAACGGTCAGTGTTACGGATAATAAGAGTTCCATCAAGACCGGAGATAAAGTAACTGTCACTTTTGAAGTTAGTGAAGAGCTTGAAAGCGATCCTGAAGTAACTATTGACGGAAAGAAATTCACGAGGAACGGAACTTCTGACAAACCGTATTCATTCACATATACGGTTACAAATTCCGATGCGGAAGGCTTGAAAACGGTTCTCGTATCTCTTTCTGATCTTGCAAGGAACCGGAATGTTATTGAGATCGGTGAAACTGTAAAGTTCGATCTCAGCAGTCCTGAAATTATTAATCCGACCGTCACTCCATCGGGTGATCCGGGTATGGCAGGACTGGGAAATAAAATAGAGATCAGGTTCAATATCAGCGAGCCTGTTAAGGAGCTTAAATTTTTTGTCAACGGTACTGATAATTCAGTTTCAAGGCTTTTTACTGAGTCTGTTAAGGATCTTACATATACTTACACAAGGACAGTTCAACCTTCAGAAGCGGCATCGGAATATGTTTTTTCTGTTTTCGCTCTTGATCCGGCGTTGAACGCTCTTGAGAATTTTGAACTTGGTACTGTTTCTGTCGATATTGAAAAACCTGATGTTGAGTCTTTCGTGCTTTCAACAACCAATGTGAAACTTATGGAAGAATTCTCTCTGAGCCTCGATTTTTCTGAAGAGCTTTCTTCTCTTGCAGTCCTTGTCGGATCTAAAGATATTTCTGCCGGCTGTATTCCTGATAATCTGGATAAAAAGAAATATCTGTGCGGACATCAGGCAAATAAGGACAGTGACGAAGGTGACGGTGTCAAGCAGTTCAGCGTGCAGATGGTGGATAAGTCCGGTAACAGTAATACGGTACAGCTTAAAAAGGAAGGCGGCGCACCTGCAACAATTGAATATGATGTTACACCTCCTGAAGTTGTAAACCCTGTCATTGCACCTGAAAAAGCGAATCTTGACAGTACGATAGATGTGCGTTTCAGCTTTACCGAAAATGTTCAGAACCTTGTAGTGGACTGGGGCGATCTTGCAGGAAAGTTCACAAGGTTCAATGAAGAGACAAATCAGAAACTTTTTATTTATAAAAGAAAGGTGACGAGTGATGACCCTGAAGGCGTATTTCCGGTTGTAATTACAGCTGCGCAGGATCTTGCAGGTAACTCTATTGCCGGAAATATCGCAATAGGAAGTGTCGAGATAGACAATTCTGCACCCGAAATATTCAATTCTTCGGTTAAAGTCAACGGTTCTGCACTCAGGGTCTTCGTTGTTGAGAACGATCTTATAGAAGTAAGTTTTGAGGTTCATGAAGAGATCAGTGATTACAGTGTCAGATCAGGGTTGAAAAAGATAGAGTCCTGTGTTTCCGAGGCAGTTGCCGAAGGAACTAAATATACCTGCACTTATTCAACTCCGTCTTCTGATGACGGTGAAGGATTGAAGGATGTTACAGTCGAAGTAAAGGATATTGCAGGTAATTCAGCTACATATCCGGTCGGACAGCTGACATATGATATGAGTCTGCCTCAACTTTCAAGTGCGATAGTAATTCCTGAAAAGGTCAACAGTTCAAGCAGTGTCGTCAAGGTGCAGTTCAGTTTCTCCGAAGATGTCCAGATACAGATAGACGAAGTGTTTATCGTGCCTGAAAATCTCGGTGCCGATCTGCCGTTGAACTGTGATACAGGTGCCGATTATAAAAAATCGTTCACATGCCTCCATACTTTCAGTGAACTGGATTCAAGGGTTGAAAATTATATCGTAAGTGTGAAAGTAAGGGATAAAGCCGGAAATCAGATAGATGAGCTTTTTATAGGAAAAGTAAATGTCGACAGAGAAAAACCATACCTCACAGCTTCAGATGTCAACCCTTCAGCGGTAAGGCAGAGCGAGCCTTTCACAATATCATTTGCGGTAAATGAAGATCTCGAAACAATGCCTGTGGTAAAAATCGGCGACAAGGAGATCTCGGGATCTGAGTGTGCTGAGATTTCGGCAAGAAATTATTCATGTACTCATACTGCAAATGGAGATGGTGGTGAAACTGACGGTGTTAAATCCGTAACGGTCAATCTGCGTGACTCGGCAGGGAATTTAAGCATAATAATACTTTCAAAAAATGTGACTTATGACGCAACCCGTCCTGAACTGCTGAATCCTGTTATAATTCCGGAAGGAACCGCCAACAGGTATAACAGCCTTATTCAGGTAAGGTTCAGTTTTTCTGAGAAAATAAACTATCCTGCTTCATTCAATTTTCTGACCGTATCCTCAAAAGGGGGCAGTGTTCCTGTTTTTAACTGCTCTCCTGCCAATGCCAATAATCAGTCTTTCACCTGTCAGGCGACTTTCAGCGATGAAGACCAGACAGTCGATACATTCACTTTCAAAGTTTCAGCGTCTGATCTTGCCGGAAATGAACTGAGTGCAGGAAATATACCTGTGGAGATCGGTACGCTGAATGTTGACAGATCGAACCCTGATGTCGTTTTTGAACCGGTATCTCCTTCAGTTCTTATTGCATCGTCAACTCAATTGACAGTCATATTCACAGTCAGTGAAAATCTTAAGGAAAATCCAGTTGTTAAGATAGGAAGTGAGATTTCTTCCAATACACCTTCATCAGTTTCAGGGCTCAGGTACACCTATGTTTTCAATGATCTGACGGCACTTTCTGACGGTGAAAAAGCGATAAGCGTAAAAGTCACAGATATAGCAGGGAATTCGTATGATGCCGTCTATTCATCGACACTTACGGTTGACAGGACTGAGCCGGTGCTTGTTTCGTCAAGTGTTGCTCCTTCTGTCGTGAATAAGGATACAAATCAGATAGTTGTCTCTTTTACATTCAGCGAGAAAATGACCGCACTTACAAACTCGAATGTCACAGTTACACCCGCCGGACTTCCTGCACATAGCTGCATAACGGCAGATAACCAGTCATATTCCTGCACCGTCAATACAAGTTCACTCGGTACTGATAAAGACAATACATACACATACTCAGTCTCCGGCAGTGATACTAATGGTAACCCGATAGGTTCTATTGTCATCGGTTCCGTGCTTGTTGACAGGACTGATGCGGTAATATCGTTTGTCTCAGTGACACCGGCAGCTGTAAAGGCGGCAACCGGTTCCGTGACTATTGTTTTTGATGTTAATGAGACGCTTGGAACAAATCCTGTCGTTTCAATAGGCAGTGAACTTTCCAAAAACACACCGACTTCGGTTTCCGGATTGCGGTATACCTATGTTTTCAGTGATCTTTCTTCGCTTTCCGATGGGTCAAAAACAGTGAAAGTGTATGCAACAGATTCAAAAGGGAACAGCAAGGAAACGCCTTATGTGACACCGGTTGTTGTGGATAAGACACCGCCTGCACTTCTTGCCGGCACGGTAGCTCCGGCGATCGCAAATTCTGAAACAGTGTCAGTTGCAGTAAGTTTTGCTTTCTCTGAAAAAATAGATTCTTTTGTAAAAGGTGATGTGACGGTAGTTCCGGCAGGAATTCTTACAAACTATGTCTGCACAAATTCATCAGGCGATGAACAGACTTATTCATGCGTATTTGATACGACAGCTCTTGGAACTTATGAAGGTTCGTTCACTTTCTATGCGGCGGCTGAAGATAAGGCTGGCAATCCGATGGCAGTCAATCCGTCACAGATCGGTGTCCTTACAGTTGATAGAAATGCTCCTGAGCTTACTTTCAATTCTGTAACACCTGCAACTGTCAACAAGGCTGTAACTTCTGTAAGTGTCCAGTTCACGGTAGATGAAGTGCCTGATGGCAATCCTGTTGTTAAAATAGGGACTGAAATAAGTAAAAATACTCCGTCATCAGTTACAAACGGCGGAAAGACATTCATTTATGTTTTCAGCGACCTGACAGGTGTTTCTGACGGAAACAAGAATGTGTTTGTCGATCTTAAAGACGGATCAGGGAACATCGTTTCCGCAACCTGGGCGGGAGTTATAAAGTTTGACCGGACCTCTCCTGAGGTGATATCTTCAAGTGTTGCTCCTGCTTATGTCAACAAGACCGCTTCGACACTTGACATCAGTTTTTCTTTCAGCGAACCGATGAGTGCTTTTTCAAACACATATCTGACAGTTTCTCCGGCTGGCATTCTTCCGGCTCACAGCTGTACGGCGCTTGACGGCAGTAATCAGACGATTACCTGCACCATCAATACATCAGGGATCAACAGCTCTGCAGATAATTTCTACACTTTTACTGTAACAGGCACAGATTCATCAGGAAATGCAATGGTATCTCCGCATACGCTCGGTTTTTCGACTGTTGACAGAACTGCTCCTGATGCCGCATTGAATTCAATTACTCCGTTAACTGTAAACAGAAATTCAACCACAGTCACGGTTATTTTCACTGTTACAGAAACTCTTGCCGCCAATCCGGTTGTAAAGATCGGTTCTGAAAAGTCGTTGACTGTTCCGAACTCTGTTTCCGGAAAACAGTACACATATATTTTCAATGATCTCAGCGGAATTACTGACGGACCGAAAACAATAACTGCACAGATAAAGGACATCGCCGGCAATACGGTTGCAAAGGATTTCAGCGGTCTTTTCTTTGACAGGACACTTCCGGGTGTAGTTTCATCGAGTGTTTCGCCTTCAGTTATTAACAAAGATGTAACACAGCTGAAGGTTTCTTTCACATTCAATGAAAAAATGACACCGATCATAAATTCCAATGTAACAGTTGTGCCGGCTGGAAAACTTCCTGCTCACAGCTGCAGTTCTCCATCAAGTGACAATCAGTCTTTCGAATGTATTGCTGATGTCAGTTCGCTTACTTCAACTGCTGACGGAGGATATGTCTATTATGTTCAGGGAACCGATGTCAATGGTAATGTCATGTCAGCTCCTGTTTCAGTCGGTTCTACTTTTGTTGACAGAACCGTTCCGACTGTCACTCTCAATTTGCTCACTCCTGCTACTGTCAACAGTGCCACAGCAAGCGTTTCTGTTGTTTTTACTTTGAGCGAAACGCCGGAAAGCAATCCTGTGGTTAAGCTCGGAACAACAAAGCAGAGCAGTACTCCGTCATCGGTTTCAGGACTTCAATACACTTATATTTTCAACGATCTGTCAGGAATTACAGATGGAGATAAAACGATCAACATAAGTGCAAAGGATTTAAGAGGGAACACCGTTTCAACTGATTTTACAGGCCCTCTTTTTGATAGAACACTTCCGTCGGTCATTTCCTCAAGTGTCGCTCCGGCAGTAATTAATAAAAGCACAGGCAGCCTGACGATCTCATTTACTTTCAATGAAAAAATGACACCGATAGTTAATGCCGATGTAACAGTTTCGCCAACTGGAAAACTGCCTGCTCACAGTTGTTTATCACCATCAGGAGATAATCAGTCATTCAGTTGCACAGTTGATGTGAGTTCGCTTACTGCAACTGCTGACGGATCTTATACATATTCGGTTATAGGAACGGATTTCAGCGGGAATCAGATATCAGCTCCCGTTACGGTGGGTTCTACCAGAGTTGATAGAACCGATCCTAATGCAAGTATTGTGAGTATTCTTGTTTATGATCAGGTTACGAATTTAGTAAAGTCGCCTCAAATCGCAAGAGCCGGTGACTATATTATTGCACAATTTACACTGACTGAGACGCTGATTCAGAATCCTGTTTTAATGCTTGGCGGAAGAGTTATGACAAAAATCGGAGGCGACTGTTTAAGTGGAACATGTAACTATCGTCAGACGGTTCTTTCAACAGATGGAGACGGTTCCAAGACACTTTCTATTGAATTGAAGGATGTCGCAGGAAATGTCAATGCATTTCCTTATGCTGATGCTGCTGTATTTGATGTTACGGCTCCGACAATGCATAGTTATTCGTTATCTCCGATTTATGCGAAGGAAGGGAGTGAGCTTGATGCCAAATTCTCTTTCAGTGAGCCGGTGCATACTTCAAGCATGCTGATATCAAGTACGATTCCGTTTACAAAAGATACCGGAGTAAGCACGGATTCAACATTCCTGTACAAGACATATGTGGAACCTTCCACACCTGAAGGAAATGTCCAGTTTCAGGTAAAGGCGAGAGATGCTGCCGGAAACTGGGCGAACAGCGGATCTTATTTAACTGTCGGAAATGCGACTGTGGACAGAACGACGCCTTTATTAAATTCAAATACATGCAGTGTTACTGTATCAAGCGGTTACACCAATCCTGCAGGAATAAAAGCGGTCAAAGCGGGACAGACGGTTACTGCAAACTGTAATATCACGGCGAACGAAACTATAACCGGCAATCCTGTCCTTAAAGTAGGCGGCTATACCGCAACAAGACAGGGAACCTGCCCCGGAGGTTACAATAACTGCTTCGTTTACACAGTTCTCGGTACGGAAGGTGACGGAAATAAGATGATCACTACTGAAGTTACTGATCTGTCCGGTAATATCACCACTGGAAGCACCGGACAGCAGGTTGCATTCGACTTTACCCCGCCGCAGCTTGTTTATGATATGATATACAGAACACCTGATCTGCCGGGTTCCACGGAAGGTACTACGGTCCATGTCAGTGCATATCATCCGGTAAGCCGACAGAACATTGTAGTGACTTTTCAGCTTTTTGCAGACGAACATATAGACCCTCTGACAGCACAGCTTACTTCTTCTCCTGAAGGATTCAATCCGGCGCTTGTGTCTGTTGCCGGCAATATTGTTGAATTTGAAAAGACCGTTCAGCTGTCCAATTCAGGAATTTACACATTCAATCTGACATGGAAAGATATGCTCGGAAATACAAGCGGTACGATATATCTTACATGGAATATCAATGCCGATAATACTGCGACAAGTGCCGCTGATCTGAATATGGATCTGATAAGATTTACAAAAGTTCCTTATGGTTCCGAGGATACCGGCGGTCTGCCCCGTTATATTCTGACAGGAGATCCGGGAGCAGTCACAGACAGTACAATTTCAAATATTGCGGCATATACACTTTCAGGAAGCATCGCAGGTCAGGCAACAGTGCAGACTGACGGAAGTTTTTCTATTCCAAACATGTCAAGCGGAAATGTCAGTGAGATTTTTATAAATCCTATAAGAAAAAGCGGTGCGTCAATGATGCCGGCTGCTGCCTACAGTCCGGTTGATGATTTCGTTCAGGTGGAAAAAATAAAATATATCGCCACAATGGGATATAAGACCGCAGGAAGCGATCTTAATAATCCCAATGACTGGTATATCACCAAAAACACATCATATTCAATTAGCTTATCGGGTGAAAACGCCTCTGTGCCTGCTGACGGAAATCTTTTAAGCAGAATAGACGGATTATCTCTTGAAAGCGGAACAACATCAAAATGGGTGCTTAATACAGAAAGTTCATATCCCGATCCGTTAGCCGGAGGATCGATATGTTATGATTCAGCAAGAGGCAGGATCGTACTTTTTGGCGGTGCGGACGCTTCCGATAGAAAAGATTCCACATGGGAATGGTATGACGGAAAGTGGAACAATGCTGTCTTTGATGACCCTGAAGGAGACGGTGAGCCGGTGCCGGCTTCATACGGACAGATGACATATGATAACAGAAGGAAAGTCTGTGTTTATTACGGAGGAGGAACTTCGTCAGGAATTCTGAATAAAACATGGGAATGGAATGGAAGGAGCTGGCAAAGGATCTGGCCGTCCGATCCTGAGAATGACGGAAACGCCGATCCTATTATGACCGGAGCAATGGCCTATGACACTCATCGCGGAGTATCGGTAGTGGCGGCAGGTGCAAGCGGCGGAGCAAATGGTACGACTTTCGAGTTTGACGGAAATAGCTGGCTGTTGACACTACAACAATCAGCAGGTCCGACAGGTCCCGGTGTGGCAATGGCCTATGACAGGAGTAGAAGGGTCATGGTTCTTGCCGGAGGAAGTAATCAGGGCGACAAGACTTATGAGTATACCGGTCAGAGATGGATACAGGTATGCGGAACAGGAACGGCATGTTCAGGGCTTCCGGCAAAAGAATACGGCATGATGGCATATGATGCAAAGAGAAAGGTGGTGGTTTATTTCGGAGGTCAGGAAGGTGGAGTCCGTACCAATACAATTTATGAGTGGAACGGAACGGCATGGACACTTAAATCACCGGCAGGAGATATTCCTGCAATAAGAAGAGCGGGTTCAATGGTCTATCATGAAGGCCGGCAGACGGTAGTGCTTTTCGGAGGTTCAAACGGTTCTACTTACTATAATGACACATGGGAATGGGACGGTACAAAATGGACCCGTCTTTCTCCAGCGAACATAGCTTCAGCGCCGGTTCCGACAATGGTAAAAGATTATGCCATCGGATACGATCCAAGCAGAAAAGTTGCGATCCTCCATGGAGGTGTTGTGGGTACTGGAACCACAGTTTCCAGCGAAACATGGGAATGGAACGGGTATGGCTGGAAAAAACTGTCTCCTGCGACCACACTTTTCAGATATGGACATACAATGGCCTATGACAGTTCTGCAGGCAGGCTTCTCATGTTCGGCGGCATGGATAATGTCTCGGCATATCACAATGAGGTTTATGAATGGAACGGAACTGACTGGGCTATTCGTACTTTAGCATCCGGATCTGCTCCGGCAGGCAGAAAGAATTCAAAAATGGTTTACGACAGCGTCAAGAACAGAATGATAGTTTTCGGCGGAGAGACTGCGCCGGGTGTTTATACAAGGCAGACATATGAGTGGAATAATTCTGCCCGGACATGGTTGTATGCATCTATTTCAGGTCCTGAAGCGAGAGTGCAGCACGGAATGGTCTATGACCCTGTTAAGCAGAGAACCATACTTTGGGGAGGAACTGACTGGAGTTTGTCTGATTTGACCGGTTTCGGCGATACATGGGAATATAACAGTGCAACTTATGGCTGGACGAAAGTTGTAACAAATCCATGGACATGGGGCGGTTTTCCAAGTTGCCCGTATAGTGATTCTTACTGCTGGAATAATGGAACCGCTACTCAAAGTCCAATGCCGAGGTGGGGTCATCTGATGGTCTATGATCCAAAAATGAGAAAAACCATTGTTTCCGGAGGACTTGCATTCCTCGATTATGCGGAAGGAAATGAACTGGTCATGTCGGATACATGGATATATGACAGTGCTCTGGCTACATGGGCACCTTTTAATCCTGTCAACAAAGATGCTTTCAGTTCCAGAACGGCAATACTGTTTCATAATGGATTTTACGATTCTACAAAGGATGAGGTTGTAAGCTGGGGCGGACACACATCTTTAGACAATCCGTCTATTTACAACAATGTTCAAACCTTAAGGACAGGAGCCGCTGAAGTTCCGTCTCAACTTTTCAAGGTAGGACTTGATACCGTAGGATTAACTGAAGATTTGGCATGGAGAGATATTTCATCAATAAGCCTGAGTGTTTACGCCGGAGCAACTGTTCTGAGCGGTACAAACTGTGCGGCAGTGAACGGTGTTGTTCTTTACGGATGGGCAAATGACAGATGGCTGATGCTTGATCAAAGTCCTGCTCCGAAGAGTGCTGTTACTCAAATGACATTCTCAGTCAACAAGCCTGAGATCATTCAGGAGCTTTTAAGCGGCGAGGCATCAGAACTTCATTTCAAGATAGAAGCAAAAGGTCCGGCTGGTTGTGTGAATAACGATGACGCACTTCTTGCTGTTGATTATGCCGAAATAACTGTTGACATGAAAGAAGATTCAATTCTGGATCGCTACTATGTTTCAACCAGCTCTACAACATGGGCTGATGCAAGAACAGCATGTAACAGCATGGGAATGGACCTTGCAGTAATAAACTCACAAAAAGAATCGGAACTTGTTTATAACATGTTGAATACCGGCAGACTTTACTGGATAGGACTTAATGTTCCGTCAGTTGACGGAGACTGGAGATGGGTTAACGGATTACAGGCATGGAGCGGTGGAACAACCGGTTACGGACTTTCGTGGACAAAATGGTATTCGGATGCAGCAACAGGTGCTTTATATAGACCTGCAACCGTGACGGTAGGTACAAACTGCGCGACAATGTATTATGTCGGCGGAAAATGGCAGTGGTATGATCTGGCTTGCACACAGAACAGATATTATGTCTGTGAAAAGCGGGATTATTCATATTCAGGTGTTACAGGCTATCAATCGGCCAATGAAAGTGCCTGTGTGTCGAACGGCGGACATCTGACAAGTATAAACAGCGAGCTTGAAGAAGATGCTATCTGGCCTTATGTCGCTTCTACAACGAATTATCAGTATATCGGTCTGAAAAATCCGTCTGATTCTCCGCAAATTTACACTTGGAGTGACGGAGATGCTCTATGGGACGGCGGTTCCACAGGAACAGCTTATGGATATTCTCACTGGTATTCCGGAGAGCCCGCCGGAGGGGAGTGTGTGACCTATATTCCGGGTTTTTCCAATAGAAACTGGTATGACCTGTCGTGTTATTATGATTATTTCGGCGGCATTTGTGAGTATTGATAATTTTTAGGGACATCGTATGAAAAAAAGATCTTTATTTTTTGTTCTTGCACTGATTTTCTTTGGCTGTAATACAAAAAGTTCTGTCACAGATGAGAGTTCTTTTGATGACGATATTCTGTTAAATGATTTTGATACATTCGTGCCGGATGTTCAGACAGAAGATGCTGATCTTACTGATGAAACCACAGATATTGACGATGAAATGATCGAAGTCGATGATGAGATTTTCGAAATTGATGACGAATCCGCAGAAATTGACGATGAAATTGCTGAACCCGATGAAATTTCTGATGAGATAAGCGATGAAGATACTGACAGCGGGCTTGAAGTTCCGCTTGCCGGTTTTGGAGAAATATCCGGAGATTGCGGATTTATTGATGCGGAAATACTTTCTGAAGAGTCGTTTTATTTTCTTAACAGCATTGATTTTAAAACCGATCCTTATGATGAAAGTGATTATATTTATCTGACACCAGGCGGGCAGAAAATTCTTAATGATGCCAATCTTGGCGGAAGTTCGATCTATTTTAAGGTGTTCGCCTACGAAATGTTAAACCGCTGTGAGCTTGCCGGACTTCTCAAAACAGAAAGCGAGATTGTTTATGAAGTTGAAGGAGAAATGACGGATCTGCTTGTGAATATAGATGGTTACAAGATCGGAGTGAGCGTTGCAAAAGCGGTAAAGTTTCCATTCGATTCGGAGTATACCGTTGCGGAAGCACAGAGTCTGCTTACCGCCAAGCTCAGTGATATTGCAGAAAGCAGTTTGAATGTTTGTGCCGAAGATAAATGGGAAAAGCAGATACTTTATGTGATAGCTTACTCAGATACTCACGCCGCATCGATCCAAACAGCTTATGATTCCCTCGATGAATCAGTCAAAGGCGACACAATTGTCATAGTTACAGTCACAAATGGTGACGATTCTTTCCTGTATTAGTCGTGCTTAAGGAGGTTGATCCATGGGAATGAAAGGAGTATTTTTTCTGCTAACGATCTTGTATAGTTTAAGCGTTTTTGGAAATGCCGAACCTATTGATATTCAATCATCACTTAAATCAACTGGCAATTTGGTGGCGTTGCAGAAAACTGACATAGAAATAAAGAAAGAAAAGCTGAATATCGTGGTAGATGGTGTCTGGGCAAATGTTGAGGTGAACTATACATATTTCAACAAGGGAAAAGAAGAAGTGGTTGATTTTGCATTTCC
>Ga0116171_10004281_pt1 | contig 12874 bp, 15 predicted proteins | sample AD_JPNHW2_MetaG_FD_89798 | JGI IMG/M metagenome (GOLD analysis project Ga0116171, IMG submission 89798) | Active sludge microbial communities of municipal wastewater-treating anaerobic digesters from Japan - AD_JPNHW2_MetaG | ecosystem: Engineered > Bioreactor > Anaerobic > Digestate | place...
ATATTGATACTTCCGCTTTCTCCGCGAGCAACAATAGAAACTTTAGTTCCTAATGCTTCACGTAATTTTTCTTCCAAAAACATCAAATTAGCATCTCGTTTAAGTGGAACTTTTTTTAATTTTATTTTTTGCGCTTCACGTTCCAATTCACGAACAGTAATTTTTTGTCCGAGCATGGAAGAAAGAGTTTCCAATCTTTGTTTATCATCTGGCAATGCAAGTAATGCTCTAGCTTGCCCTGTACTAATTTTTCCTTCGACTAAAGCTTCTTTCACTTTTTCTGGTAATTCTAATAAACGAACAGTATTGGCAACAGTAGAACGACTCTTCCCTACTCTTTGAGCCACTTCTTCTTGAGTCAAATCAAATTCTTTTATCAATCTTTCATAAGCAAAAGCTTCTTCCAAAGAATTTAAATCTTCACGTTGAATATTTTCAATCAAAGCAATTTCCAATTTTTCTTGTTCTTTATATTGTTTTACTACGGCCGGTACAGTTGCCAAACCCGCAATTTTGGAAGCACGCCAACGACGTTCACCGGCAATAATTTCATAATTTCCATCAGGTCTTTCCGATAATAGCAAAGGTTGCAAAACACCGTGTTTTTTGATGCTTTCTGCCAATTCATTCAGTTCTTCGGCTTTAAAATGTTGACGTGGTTGTTTCGGATTATTAATAATTTTATTTAAAGGGATAAACCAAAGATTTGGAGTTTCACTTTTTGTTTCATTTTTTACAATTGGTTTTTCAGAGACAACAACATTTGTCACTCTTGGGGCAACAGGTGTTGAAACTGGTTGATTTTTATTGTTATTGTTAGACGAAATTAAAGCGCCTAAACCTCGGCCTAAAGACATAAATTATTAATTTAAAAAATTCAAAAATTTAAAGATTAAAAAACTGTATTAAACACGACCGTCATTCTGAGTGAAACGAAGAATCCCTTATAGTTTAACTTATTTCTAAAAGCCTTGTTTAAGGGATCCTTCGTTTCACTCAGGATGACAATCCCTTATTTTTTACTATTGTGGTTTTTCATTTTCAAACCTCTCTACAAACTCTCTTGCCAATCTTTCATACGCTTTCGCTCCTTTACCGCTTGGTTCATAGTGAAAAATACTTTTACCATAAGATGGGGCTTCAGCTAAACGCACAGTGCGTGGGATAACAGAACGAAAAATATTATTTGGAAAATATTTATAAAGTTCATGTAAAACTTCTTCGGATAATCTATTACGACTATCAAACATAGTCAAAACCGCACCCAAAACATTTAATTCAGCTTTGACATTATCTTTGACTAATTCAATAGTTTTGAGAAGTTGTCCCAAACCTTCAAGTGCATAATATTCGGCTTGTACAGGAATCAAAATATGATCAGCTGCTACCAAACCATTCAAAGTCAAAATACCAAGTGATGGTGGACAGTCTATAATAATATAATCATAAGCATGTTTAGCTTGAGCTAGCACATCATCCAATCTAAATTCACGTCTATCTAAACCAACTAATTCTACGTTGGCTCCAGCAAGATCTTGGGTGGCTGGTAAAATACGTAATCCTGCATGTTTGGAATCAACAATTACATCATTCACCGGATGATTATTTATCAAAGCATGATAAAGACCTCTTTCTAATTCATTATGATTTATACCTAAACCTGAAGTAGCATTGGCTTGAGGATCCAAATCTACAAGTAACACAAATTTACCCAAATCAGCCAAACCGGCAGCTAAGTTCACAGCAGTAGTAGTTTTACCTACTCCCCCTTTTTGATTAACAACAGAAATTACTTTTGACATAAATAATCGAAAGTTAGCCAATTCTTTATGGATGAACTTATTTTATCACAAGCTTGACAAAAAATCAAAATTTGATACAATTATTGACGTAAAAACGGTGTCATCCCTGCGAAAGCAGGGATCCAGGAAAAATTAAGATGACCACTGGATTCCTGCTTTCGCAGGAATAACAACAATTTAAAATCATTTGCCCTGGTGGCGGAATTGGTAGACGCGCACGACTCAAAATCGTGTACCGCAAGGTGTGAGAGTTCGATTCTCTCCTAGGGCACTTATCCCGCCCCTCTTTTTTGAAAAAGAGGGGCGGGATTTTTTGCTAACACAAACTTAAGTCTAATTTAAAAATCAACTCTAAAATATCAAAAAAAATCGAACTAGGAAAGGGAGAAAACGTGAGTTTTCTCTTGCAGAGGAAAGGTATTGGAAAACCCGCCCCGAAGGGGTCCCGTTGGGAAAGGTTTGCCAAGGAGGAAGCCGAAGGCTGACGACGTGAGTCTTCTCTCCTAAAATACTAAATAAACTATAGGCTTTAAATCTGTATTTTTTAATTTATTCACTTATTCCTATATATTTACTATTCCATTTTTTTACAAGGTTATCTGTTAAACTTTTAGAGAAAATCACAATTTTTCCTTTTGAAAATATAATATCTTTTGGATTTCTGTATTCCTCCGATATCATTCCTTTCTTGTAATAAAGTTTGGTAGCTTCAAAATTAATTACATCATCTGTATACAATCTAATATTTTTATATCCGTGTTTCCTTGCATACTCTTCAAAAAAATCAAAACTTTCTTCACCGTATCCCTTTCCTCTTACATTAGGCAATATACCATACCAACCCATAAAAGCATCGTCTGGGTATTTATTAAAAGAATATAAACCAACTATTCCAGTCGGCTCATTTTCATAATACATAATCCACCAAACCAATTCTTTATATGAATGTTTACCGATGCTATCCAAAAGATCTTTTTTACCATCTTCATCTGGAAAAATAATATTTTGTATTTTAATTGCCAAATCAATGTTTTCCTTATTTACTACAATATAATTTAGCAGTTTTCTCATATACAAATTTATATTCTTTTTTTCTAAATTAAATTGATAAATTCCTTCATTTCATCCTCAAATCTCACTTCCTCTTTCTCAATCTCCCTAACCTCTTTTGGTAATTTTGAAATATCAAAAAATCTAATTGGTCTACCTAAACTTTTAAACATTTTGATTTCAGCCAAAACACCATCGCTAATCTCACCATAAACCCACAACTCATCACATCTTTTCATCAAATTATTATTACCATTCCGTACCAAATCTCTTTCTACCAATTCATATAGATAATAACCAAAAGTATTAAAAGGATTTATTGGAACAACACCTTGTTCAAAAGCGTGTTTACAAATCAACATTCTTTGGTGAAAATTTTTACAAGATTGTGCAGTAAAAACTACTTTCTTTTCTGCTTGTAATTTTTCCGCAATATGTTCAAAATTACTCATAAAAATTATTTTCCTATTACTAGATTATGTATATCTCTCAAAAGGTCTTTGACAGATTCTATATTTATCTTTTCTTTGTCTATTTCTTTATTAAAACTATTTACTAAATCATTAAGCCTTTCCACTGTATTTTTGTCACTCAATGATTCAATCAAAGAACCATTCGGCTTATCTTTAAAATATTCTTCGTATGTTTTTATATGTTGCAAATTATCAAAATCTGTTTTTCCAGAATTAATAATGGAATATAAAGCACTGTAAGCGTTTACGTAATCGGGACTAAGTTTTTCACCATGACCAAAATACATTTTTTCTATAAATTGTTTTTCCGCTAAAGAAGCATCTGGTTTTTTTTCATTTTCCATATATTTATGATTTTATAAAATTATCAATTATATTTTTTACGTCTTCAAAAGTTTTATATTCTACAACTTCTATCCCTGGACAGCCAGCAATCATAGCTGAGAGTATTTTATTTTCTTGAACACGATATAAGCATAATATTTTTTTATTAAACTCAATAGCTTTAGCAATTTCAAATCCCACTCCTAAGCTTGGGGTAGAAACTTCTACAACCACAAGATCCGAAGACATAAGCCATTTTAAATCACGGTTATAAATTTCATCACTTGTTTTATTTAAATCAATTGTCGCTAAAACATCGCCCTCGCCTACATGCTCCGTCAAAACTTCGCCAAAATTTTGTAAATAATCAATGATTTGTTTATATAATTCACGATCATTTCTACCACCACGAATAGAGCCTGCAAAATATATTTTTTTCATATTTTTATAATCACATAGTCCTAACCAAAATATTTTTTATCTTAACTTCAAAGCATCAAAAATCATCTTTTCTACATTTGGTAAAAGCTCCATATTTTTTAATTCGTCCATAATTATCCATTCGGGGATAGTTTCATCACTAGCTTTTAACTCACCTTCCCAATTTTTACATAAAAAATTCTCTTGACTAAAATTTTTTATTCCACCTTTTCTTTCAATAGACGCAGTATAAAATTCAGGAATTTTAATTAAATTTTCTGTAATAACTTTTAAACCAGTTTCTTCAAACAACTCTCTACCCGCAGCTACTACAGCAGTTTCCCCTTCTTCGATACGTCCTGCTGGTAAACCATAAACATCATTTAAATGCTCAGCTTTTTTGCCATGACGAACTAATAAAACCTTGTTGTCTAAAAAAACTAAAACCCCTGCAGTTTTTATCACATTATCCATAAAACTTATTTAAAAAAAGTTTAAAAATCCCGAATAAACTATATCAAATCTTAATAAAAATGTCTATTTTAAAGGTTTTCGCACAGTTTACCCATTGACAAAACTTTTAAAATATGTTATATTTAAACGTTGTCAAAATGACAATTAAACCTTGAACGAGGTAATTAGTACTTTAAATGGAGGTCTTTACAATGAAACTTATCGGCGCAATCAGCATCCTTTTCGGGGACAAGTTAATAACCGAACAGATCCTCGAATTGTATCGTGACAAATGGAAAAACCGTGCAATTTGTCCCGGAAAAGGTGCAGTGGACATGGTAGAAGAAACCGTGCTTCATGCCCTGTTGTACGAATTGACACCGTTGACAATTGTCGCGGACGAAAATTCAAAACCACTTATCCTCAAAGCTTTGTTAAAAAGGTTCCCTTACTCAATTGATGGCAAAGAGAACTTTGCTGCCTTTGGTCTTCGCCTTGTACCGGTCCAAGGTCGTATAAAGCAAATAGACATGGATCCTTACATGAATCCTCGGAGTAGTGTCGCTATCAGTAATATCTCGATCAACACCGAACTCTTATCTGTTGACTTTGGTAATGAATCACTCCACCTGGAAATATTCTTCCAGTCCCAACCGAACGACCTGCTTTTAAAAGAATTGGAACCGCCCACAGGATTCGAAAAAATCAGAAAAACCTCGAGCGACTAATTCCTCACCAGTGCCCAAACGTATAACAAACGTAAGGGCACTTTTTTATTTTCTCGTGAATTCTATCTTCTAGTGTCCCACCTCAAGAGCCAAAGCTTGATTTGGGGTTAAAAAGTTAAGTGATTTTCTTGGTCTGTTATTTAATCTTTCTTGTATAATATAAATTTGTTCTTCAGTCAATTGAGAGATATCTGTTCTCTTAGGAATATATTGTCTAATTAAGCCATTGAGATTTTCTACTCCACCTTTTTGCCATGAAGCGTAAGCATCACAAAAGTATGTTTGTAAACTAAAATCATTTCTTAGATTAACATGATTTGCCCCTTCGCCACCATTATCAAAGGTCATTGTTTTAAATAAAGTAAGTGGTAAAGAATCAAATGTTTTACGAATAGCTGTTTCCGTTTCCACTGCTGTTTTGTCTTTTACTTTATGTAGTCTAACTAATTTAATTTTACGTTCATATTGTACTGATAGATTACCCGTTGTTGTTTTCTTACCTTCAACCGTATCTGTTTCCCAGTGTCCAACACTGGTTTTTTTATTAATTTCTTCTGGTCGAGTATGGATAGAAATACGTTCAGGAATCTTGTTTTTCTTGGGTTTTCTCGCTCTTTGTTTCAATCTTTTCTTTCTTCCTCTTCGTAAGTGCGGATACAGATATTCATATCTACCTTGACCAACATAAATAAATTGATAAATAGTTTCGATACAAATATTTTGACCAATCAATTCTTTTGGTGGTTGTGTTCTAAGTACACCAACAATTTGCTCTGGAGACCAATCTTTCCTTAAACAATTGATAATAAATTCTTTTAGTATTTTATTCTTGGCTTTAATTAACTTTGGGGTATTACGTTTAGCTTCACGTTCATCCGTTAATCTTTGTGCCACTATGGCTAAGTACGGCCTGCCTAATATTTGGTTTCTTTTTATCTCTCGATCAATATCTCTCCTGTCTCTTCCTAAAGCCTTAGCTATTACCCTGTGGCTCTGATTAGTTCTTAATTTTGATTCAATTATCTGGCGTTCAAAGTATGTTATTTTTTGCATATTGGCTCATTTTAGCCAAACCATGCGAATTGTTCAAGGGTGGGACACTACGGATAGAATTCTGCTCTTTAGGTGAATTCTTGACAAAAATATAATTTTATGCTATATTTATATGTTCTTTTTTACAAATTTTTCAGAAGGAGAAAAAGATGGGTTGCAAACTTTTTATCGAAGGAAATTTACCATTAAAAAATGGTGAGGAAGGGGTCCTTTGTATTCACTTTTGGCGTGCAGATACAAAAGAACCAAGTAAAGAGGAAATAGAAGAATTTCCTTTATGCACCACTTCGGGCTCCGAAGGTCTTTATCACGGCTCACGTTGTGGAGGGGATATTGCATTCGTAAAAATTACAGACAGCAAAAAAATATTGTTCTGTAAAAAATGTGGATTAAGAATATCCTTCCCGGTCAAAATTGAAAAATTTGGCGAATTAAAGGGATGGGTATAAATACCTCCGCGATTCTTTTCTTTATGAGTTCAACCTGTGTTAGACTCTTTTTTTATATATTAATATTGTCTTTTCTCCTAAAATCCGCTAAAATATACTCACTATGAATCCTATTGCTGTAATAATTTATAGTTACATCTTAATCGCTTTATTGCTGATTTATTTTATCATTCGCGATTTAAAAATAGCTGGTTTATTTTTTAACAGAAAAAAAATTCTTAGCTACAGCATAATCGCTATTTTAGTTTTTGGAATTTTTGCCGCTCTTTATAGTCATTTTGTAGAACCTTTTATTTTGATAACCAAAAAAGTGGAAATAAAAGATGTAAAAATCAAACAACCTTTCAAAATAGCTTTTGTGACTGATATCCAAGTTGGTAATCACAAAAAATCCGATTGGGTGGAAAAAATTGTAGAAAAAATTATTTTACAAAACCCAGATTTGGTTATCTTTGGTGGAGATTTGATAGATAATGAAGGAACTTTTGAAAATGAAAGTAAATATTTGGAACCATTGCAAAAAATTTCAGAAAAATATCCTAGTTTTTATGTGCTCGGCAACCATGAATATGGTTTGGGACAACCTAACTTAGCCAACGATTTTTTGGGTACTGGCAATCGTTCATCAGAGCTGATTGCAAAAATGAAAGAGTTGGATATTGCCTTATTACGAAATAATTTAACCTGTCTAGAAATACAAAAACAAAATATTTGTTTGTTTGGAACCGAGGATTTTTATATTGGAAAAAAAGACTTTTCTGAATTAAAAAATGTACCATCAAATACTCCTCTACTTTTCATCACCCATAACCCCGATGGAATATTATCTTATCCAAAAACCTTCCCAAAACCTATTCTGGCTTTAGCTGGACATTCTCATGGCGGACAGGTTTATTTGCCAATATTTGGGCCCCTAGGGAGCGCTGACCTGATTTTGCCTGATATCTATTATAAAGGCCTAAACTCTTGGCAAGGGGTGCCAATTTACACTTCTGTGGGCTCTGGAGAGTCAGGTGGACAAATCCGCTTCTTGGTTCCACCAGAAATAGTTGTTTTGAACCTCAAACCTTGATTTTTTCGCTAATTTGTGCTAAAATATAGTCAAATTATATGCCTACACTTTACCCTAAAAAAATCACTAAGTTTAGCCAAATAAACTTGGTCCATACATCCTCTCCAATAGAGAGAAAAGATCAAACTGATTTTAAAAAAGCCATTGAGAAAATTCAGAAAGATTTTCCTTTGACTAAGTTTTTTGACGTAGAAAGAAATTCTCTTGATCCTCGTTATTTATCTGCTTCAGGATTGGAACGCTTACGTAAATTACGCAAAGCTCTCAAAAAAGTAAATTGGCTTTTGCCTGTTTATGGTGGTACTGGTTGTGCTGATATTACCCGCAAACTGTCCCCTGAAGATTTGGCTCGTATCAAAAAACAAAGACCACTAGTTAGTGGATTTTCTGATGGAACTTTTCTTACCAATTATTTATATTTCAAAACTAAACTTTTGACTTTTTGTTATGCCAACGCTTGCGGACTTTACTCTCATGATAATTATAAATTATTTTTTGATATAATTGGCGGGACAGAAAAAAAATATTCTTTCAAAGAACCAAACTATAAATGGCTAGGCCTTGCTGGAGCCCCCACCAAACCTATCGAAGGAATTTGTATTGGTGGAAATTTCAGCACCTTCCGTGATATGCTTGATATTGGTGAAATCAATCCCCGCTCTTGGGAAGATTATATTTTATTTATTGAAGAACTAGAAATGGATTTGGAAGACCTTCATCGTATTGTCATTTCTCTTGATCAACGTGGAGTTTTCCGTCATATCAAAGCTCTAGTTATCGGAAAAATAAATGAAGTTAAATTAACTGGTGACTATCGCCGTTTCAATTCTATTTTCAATCGTGAACCTGAAGCAAAATTTGATAACGTTTTTGAATATCTCATTTCTGATGTTTTGAAAAAAAGGATGGAAGACAATGATCCACTTTATATTTTGAAAATTGAAAACTTCGGACATGGGGTTTATAAAAATATGATGATTCTACCAATTGGTGGAAAAACAGTGATTCATCCAGATACAAAAGTAGAATTTATCGGACCGTTTATGGAAACAGATGATAAACCAGTGGAGAAGACCATGGGTTTGTCCATAGAGAAATAAATTAAAAAAAATACCCTGATATAAAATCAGGATACATATAAATAAAGAACAAACTTCAAAATACGGAGAGAGCGTCGCATTGTGGGTGGTAGCCATAGGGCTATATAATAAAGGTTATAACAAGATACATAACAACCCACAACTTGCACAACAACAATTTTAAACATTTTGTTTAAAATGTAGCTGATAGCCAATTCGACGCTCCCTACCAGACATCCAAGAGAATCATAGCTCGAATTTATATTGTTCCATTTTTTACAAAATCTGTCAAATTTTTAAATAAAAAAAGAGCACAGTTTTAAATAATGTTCTGAAAAAACACCACTTAAAGCTGTGCATGAGAGCTTTCTACAATAGAAAAAGGTAAAGGGAATATCCTTTCGAAAAAGGAAGAAATTCTCTTAGAACTCCTTTGTTTATAAAAAGCAATCTTATCTTAGCACACTTTCATCAAAATATCAAGATGTTTTTATTCTAACAATGGATTTAAAGGTGAGACCTTTTTTTGGCTATGATAAGAGCAAAAATCAAACAGTATTTGTTCCTGTTTTTTAATATTATCTTTGTTTAGTTTGATTTCTGACCAATCGTTTCGAACTAACATTTTCAAATTTTCTTTATCTTGCTCTTTCAATAAAATAGCCTTTTGTAATTCAAAATTTTTCGCTTTGCAATTATTACATGCCAACCCCCCGTTTGAAGAAGCAAAAAAATTCAAATCATATTCTTCTCCACAGATCACACAACTATCTAAATTTGGTAAATAGCCTTGAAGTGAAAATAATTTCCATAAAAAAGCTATACCAAAAATTCTACTAACTTCCTTGGCTTCAGACAAAAATTTTAAATACGAAAAAAATAATTTAAAAATTTTATTTTCCGGCGAATTATTTGATAATAAACAATTCAAAATTTCACAAGCATAACCGGCTAAAATACTTTTTTGCCAATCAACCCGAATTTCTTTGAAACTTTCAACGGGTGTCGCAGTAGTAAGACGAAAAAATTCTTTACCTTCTATAATATCCGCCTCAACTAAAAAAAACGGCTCCAAAAAAGCCGAATTCTTTGAGATAACTTTTTTTACTCCTTTAGCCAAAACTTCAATTTTACCTTTTTCAACCGTAAATAAAGTTATCATCTGATCACTCTCTTTATAATCCCGACGAGCTAAAACAAAAGACAACATATATTAAGGATTTGCCTCCAAATAATCTTGCAAAATTATCATCGCTGCTTTTTCATCACGACTTGCTTCCCCTTCCATTTGATCTGCGGCAAAAGAAGAAAATCGTTCATCATAAAAATCAACCGGCACATTGATATTTTTATTTAATTCATCTACAAAAGCTCGAACCCTTCTACTATTTGGACTTTCTTGACCTTCAAGCGTCAAAGGTAAACCAAAAACCACTTTTTCTGCTCTTTCCTCTTTGATTAATTTGGCCAAATTCAACACCATTTCTTCTTTGTCTTTTCCTCTAACTTGACCAAACGGCAAAACAACCCCGAGTTCTTTATGAACCCAAGCAAGGCCGATGCGTTTTGTGCCAAAGTCAACACCAAGAATATTCATAATATATAAAATATCAAATTCAAAATTACAAGTTCCAAATAAATTACAATTACCAAAATTCAAAATAATAAACACCATTTTGTCATTCCTGCGAAAGCAGGAATCCAATGGCTGTCTTAATTTTTCCTGGATCCCTGCTTTCGCAGGGATGACGTTTAGATATTATTTTTGTTTTGAATTTTATATTTTTGATTTGATGCTTATAAACGGCAACGAGGAATCAAATGAAAATTTATTTTAATTTGTTCCGAGTGAACCGTTTACATGCTTTGCATATTTAGGATTTGTAATTTTGAATTTGTAATTTAAATAATTTCCTTTTCTTCACATGGCCTACGTGTAACTACTTCACACCCATCTTTAGTAACCACAACAGTGTGTTCAAAATGTGCACATATAGAACCATCAGCAGTATCAATTGAAAAACCGTTATCTCCGTCTTTAACTCTCCAACCACCCATTGTAATCATAGGTTCAATAGCTAAAACCATGCCTGGTTTCAAAATAAAACCATCCATTTTTCTATCATAATAATTTGGGATCATAGGATCTTCATGAACTTCATGACCAACACCATGCCCTACCAATTCACGCACGATACCATATTTACCTTGGCTATTAACATAGTTTTCAATCGCCCTACCAATATCAGCTACACTATTGCCTGGTTTAACAGCTTTTATTCCCTCTTCAAGTGATTGTTTTGTTACTCGCATTAATTCTTTTATTTTAGGATCAACTTTTCCTATTGCTACTGTAATCGCTGTATCTGTAATCATTCCTTTTTTTGTCATTCCAATATCAATAGTAAAAATATCACCGTCTTTCAAAATAACTTTTTTGGAAGCAATAGCGTGAACTATCTGTTCATTTATGCAAGCACAAATAGTAGATGGAAAAGGTAAATCACGAGGATCGCCTTGATAATTTTTAAAAGCCGGTTTACCTCTAGCTTTGATAATCATATCTTCCGCTACTTTATCAATCTCCCAAGTACTTTTTCCGGCAACACAAATTTGGCCTAATTTAGATAAAATATGACCAATTATCACACCGCCTTCTTTCAAATTTTCTATATCTTTTTTACTTTTAATCAACATACATTTTATTAGCCATTTATAATTTCATTTTCTACCAAAAGAGTAACTTCGTCAATATTTTTCATACCATCAATTACTTTTAACAATCCTCTTTTACGATAAAAATCTAAAATTGGTTTTTGAGCTACCGAGCCTTGTACTTTAATTCGTTTTTTTATTATAGCCAAATTATCATCTTTACGAAGCTTTAATTTCCCTCCACATTTTGGACATTCTTTTAATTTAGCCGTAAGATTAGTCCAAGGAATAATTTCATCACATTTATTACAAACACGTCTCTTGGTCAAACGATCAAAGGCTTCTTTGTTGGAAATTTTAATATCCAAAGCCAAAACTTCTTTTTCTAATTTCAAACTTTCAAAGTGTTTTTGAAAAGCACGAGCTTGTTTCAAATTACGAATTGCCCCATCAAAAATAATACCTTTGGATTTTTTTAATAATAATTTATCTGCTTCCGGAAAAACGGTTTCGTAAATCAACCAATCAGGAACTAAATGTCCTTTTTTCATAAACACTAAAGCATTTTGTACTTTTTTAGATAGATTTTCATGCTCACTCAAATGACGTAATAAATTCCCGGTACTTATATGAGTAAACCCAAATTTTTCAACCATTCTTTTAGCTTGAGTCCCCTTTCCTGATCCTGGACTACCAATAAAAATAATTATTTTTTTCATGTAATTTAAAATTTTATTAATTTTTTTGCGTTCGTATTATAACAAAAATATCATATCCACACAATTAACCCCGCTCGTTTAAAGCGGGGTTAATTTGTAAATTTATTTTAAAAGATTTTATAGATGATCGTATTGATGCATCATCACTTGAGAATCTATTTGTTTATATGTTTCAATAGCAACCGCTACAACGATAAGCAAAGATGTACCACCAATAGTTAAACTACGAGAACCAATAATCGCTTGTAACAAAAGTGGTAATACAGCAATCAAACCTAAGAATGATGCGCCTACCAAATTGATACGGTTAACAGTTTTTTCTAAGTATAATTCTGTTTCTTTTCCTGGTCTAATACCTGGAACAAATCCACCTTGTTTTTGTAAATTCTCTGCAATTTTTTGTGGATGAAAAACAACCGAAGTATAAAAGAAAGTAAAACCAAAAACCAAAGTAAAATAAGCAATACCGTAAAACATTTGATTTTGGAAAGCACCAATAATGAAATAAGCAAAATCCTTTAACCACTCTGCTTTGGCATTTACAAAGAATTGAGCAATCATCGGAGGAAACATTACAAGTGAAATAGCAAAGATAAT
>Ga0116171_10004285_pt1 | contig 12870 bp, 14 predicted proteins | sample AD_JPNHW2_MetaG_FD_89798 | JGI IMG/M metagenome (GOLD analysis project Ga0116171, IMG submission 89798) | Active sludge microbial communities of municipal wastewater-treating anaerobic digesters from Japan - AD_JPNHW2_MetaG | ecosystem: Engineered > Bioreactor > Anaerobic > Digestate | place...
GAATTCGATCCCCGCAAGTATCTCGGACCGGCCCGCGATGAGCTCAAGAAACTCTATATGCACAAGAATAAAGAGGTCCTTGGTTCAGCGGGTCAGGCCTAAAGGCCTGCACCGCTGAACTTCGAGAAACCGGCAATGCCGGTTTCTCAGGGTTCCGCTGGACAGGCTTACTAGACCAGATCAGCTAACCAGACCGAGCCGCAGAGTGTAATCGCTTTGCGGCTATATAATAGAAAAACTCCGACGATCGTCGGAGTTTTTTTTAACGGCCATTCCCGCTCAGAGCGCAGGCATGGCAATGACCTAAGCGCGAATAAGGCATCCGTACTTGCGCAGAACAGGCCCGATTAAAACGAAATAAAGAGCTTTCCGTACGCCCGAAGCCGCGTATAGAGCGCGAGAAGCGGGATCGCGAGGAAAAACGGGAGCCAAACCCAGAACGGGAAACAGAAGTACCAGAGGGTTTTATAGAGATCAGAGGCAACGAGCATCGCGAACGCCGGAAGCACGGCCACCGCAAAATCAGACAAATCCGTAGCCCGATTAATTGACGCAACATACTGCCTCAGGCAATACTCGGCGAGGAAAAGAACCGAAAGGACGAGTATCGGTACCCCGGCGATCACCGCGAGATCGGGATAATCATAGCGGGTGATCATGATATACGGCAGGTACACGCTCGCGATCCCGAATAAATGGAGCTTTATCTGCGCGAACCGCTCCTGAAGGGGCGAAGTCGCCAGGTAAAAGAGCGCGAGCGGTGCGAGGATAAAAGGAATTACGGTTTCCGAGAAGAAAATTATGGCAAGTTTGACGAAAAAATGGGGCGTCGCGGCGGGAAGAATATGCGAAAGTATCCCGTTAACGATAACGGCGCAAATACCGGCGGCAATACCCGCGAGATACCCGGTTTTCTTGCCTTCGACTCCAGCGTCTCGGTATCCGGCGAGATGATACACGAACGCCGCCGGAACGAGCAAAAATATCAAAAAATGCATAATTGACCGTAGCATACTCATCGGTTTCTGTGCAAGACACGTACTTGCCTTGACAGTAAATGAAGCTTTTTGCTATAGTTGCGGTTGTAACTCTGCTTTAGAACGTACGGGTTTCGGGCTCGTATACAAGGGGGATCGTTGGCGGACAATAGAGGTTTACGGATTAATGAACAAATCCGTGTACGCGAGGTCAGGCTCATTGATGATCAGGGCGAACAGAAGGGTATAGTCCCTACCCTCGAGGCGCTCAAAATGGCACACGAATTGAGTCTTGATCTAGTGGAAGTTGCACCGACGGCGAACCCGCCCGCTTGCAAGATCCTTGACTACGGCAAATATCGTTTCGAAATGGAAAAGAAGCTCCGTGAATCCAAGAAGAAACAGAAATTGCAGGAACTCAAGGAAATTCGCATGCAGCCGAAAATCGACGATCACGATCTCGATTTTAAGTCAAAGCACGTGAAGGAATTTCTTGCCGACGGGGACAAGGTTAAGGTAACGATCAGGTTTCGCGGACGCGAACTGGCCCATACCGAACTTGGACTTGTCGTTCTGAAAGATGTGTTAAGCAAGCTTGGTGACGAATACGTAATCGAGAAACAGCCCGCTATGGAAGGCCGTTTCATGTCGATGACGCTCGCCCCCAAAGCAAAAAAATGATGAGGTAGTGGTATCATGCCAAAGATGAAAAGCAAACGATGCGCCGCGAAGCGCTTTTCCTTCACCGCGAGCGGGAAGGTCAAGTACAAGAAGATGAACCTGCGCCATATTCTTACCAAGAAGACCACCAAGCGCAAGAGAAATCTTCGTCACACCGGAATCCTTTCCGAGGCCGATTCGGCCAAGATGCGCAAGCAGCTCTTACCGTACGGTTAATTCTTTTTCAGGAGAAGCAAAATGCCCAGAGCAATAGATGGTAGCAAGCGCAAGGATCATCGCAAGAAGATTCTCAAGCTCGCGAAAGGTTTCCGCGGACGCCGCGGAACGAATTTCAAGGCGGCAAAAGACGCCGTCGTTAAGTCCCTCACCCATGCCTACGAGTCACGCCGCAACCGCAAGGGCGAGATGCGCAGCCTCTGGATCACCCGCCTCAACGCGGCGGTCCGCGAGGAAGGACTTTCCTACTCTCGCTTCATCGACGGTCTGACCAAGGCCGGCGTCATCATCAATCGCAAGGCTCTTTCGAACATGGCGATTGAGGATTCCGCCGCTTTCAAAGCCGTCGTCGCGACCGCGAAAAAGGCTCTCGAGGCCTAAGCGATGCTAAGCCTCGATCAGGTCCGCCTTCTTGAGAATCGGGTCATGAAAGCCGTCGGGAAGATCGAATCCCTGACGGCCGAAAATGGCCTCCTTAAAAACCAACTCACGAGCCTTCAGTCCCGCGTAAACGAGCTTGAAGGCCTTGTGCGTTCGTTCAAGGATGATCAGGGCAGGATCGAGGAAGGAATCCTGAACGCGCTCGACCGCTTAAGCGCGTTCGAGGATTCCGCCTATGCGAGCCGCGAGCCCGCGCAGGCTCAAAACGCGGCCCCGTCCGCGCATGAAGGGCCGAAACCGGCCGAGCAAGGCAAGCCTTCGCTCAAAGAGCATGAATCATCGGCGATTAACGCCGTGCCCGCCGCCGAGGCGGTTTCACCGATAGAAATTGAGGCTGACTGGAACTCTTCCGGCGAGGAAACGCACGCTGCGGCTTCCCCCGATAACGGACAGATGGATATATTCTGACTGGCAGGAGTCCTATGGCAAAGGGAAGTTTGCAAATTGACGTGCTTGGCGCCTCTTTTGCCATTCAAGCCGATGAAAAGCCAGAATACCTTTCCGCGCTCTATTCCCACTACAAAAAAACAATCGACCAAATCGAAGCGACCTCCGGTTTGCAGGATTCCCTTAAAATCGCGATTATCGCGGGCATTTTGCTCTGCGACGAACTCTATAAAGACAGAATGAAGCACCCCGGTCCCACGCAGGAACTTGACCTCGCGGAAGCCGAGAAACTCGCGCTCGGGATGATATCCCGGATTGAGCAGGTGATTTAGCCATATGCAACACTTCCTGATACTGAAAAATACCATTCAAACCTATGTCTGGGGATCGTTCGACGGTATCCCGGCGTTTACCGGCCTCGTGAATACCGATGACGAGCACATGGCCGAACTCTGGATGGGCGCGCACCCGGCGGCACCGAGCCGCGTGCTCTTCGGAAAGGGAATTGCCGTGCCGCTCGATAAGTATATCGCCGAGCACACGGTCGAGATCCTCGGAAAGGACACGGTCGACGCGTATGAGGGAACCCTTCCCTTTTTGTTCAAGGTGCTTTCGGCGGCAAACCCGCTTTCCCTCCAGGTGCATCCTTCCCGCGAGCAGGCAGAACGAGGCTATAATCGGGAAACCGACGCGGATATCCAGATCCTTTCTCCAAACCGAAACTACAAAGACAAGAACCATAAACAGGAAGTGCTCTTGGCGCTTTCGCCCTTTACCGTGCTTTGCGGCTTCAGGGCTCCCGAGGAAACCCGCGAACTTTTTAGCCTCGCATCCTCGCCCGTGCTGGACGAAGCCATCGAACGGCTCGATCGGGACGGATACCGCGCGCTTTGCCACTTCCTCCTCGAGCTCGATCTTGACGATCGAACGGAGGCCATCATCGCCGCCATCGCCGCGGCAGAACGCGCTCCCACGGAAGACAAGCGATGGATTTTCAGCCTTGTGAAGCGGCTTTCCGCGCATTATCCCGGGGACGTCGGATGCCTCGCGCCGCTTTACCTCAACGCGCTTACCCTCGAACCGGGAGAGGTGATCTACCTTCCCGAGGGGATCATGCACACGTATATCCAGGGAACGGGGCTCGAGCTCATGTCGAACTCGGACAACATCCTCCGAGGGGGACTGACCGCCAAGCACCTCGATATACCCGAGCTTTTGGCGATCCTGAATCCCGCGCCCTATAAACCGGATGTCATCAAGCCCGAAACTCGGGACAAGACGTATACCTACCGAACGGCCGCCAAGGATTGCGAGCTTACCGCGCTCCGACTTCAGGACGGCGAGTATTCCTATCGCGCGACGGCTCCCGCGATCGTCATCGGCGCCACCGGGGAAATCGTCGCGAAAAGCCCATCGGGGGAAACCTGCACGATCGGGCGCGGCTCGTTCGTCCTCATCCCCGCGAGCGGCGATTCAATCACCTTCTCCGGCTCGGGCGTTTGCTACGTCGCGTCCACGCCGGGAACCCTTTCCGCATGACCCTTTGGATTGACGCCGATTCCTGCCCGCGGCAAGTCCGCGACCTCGTATGCCGCGCCGGTGACCGACTTAAGATTCCGGTACGGTTCGTCGCGAACCGCAAGATCCCCTTCCCCGAGTCTCCCCTTTGCACGATGACGCTCACCGCGTCGCATCAAGACGCCGCCGACGACTATATCGTCGAGAACGTCGGCTCGGGCGACATGGTCATCACGCGCGACATCCCGCTCGCGAAGCGGCTCGTCGACGCCGGGATGCGGGTGATTAACGATCGGGGGATCGTGTATTCGGCCGAAAACATCAACGAGCGTCTTTCTATCCGAAACCTCATGCTCGAGATGCGCCAGAACGGCCTCATTCCGGAGAAGACCAGTCAATACGGGAAAAAAGAGCTTCAAGGATTCGCGAACGCGCTCGATCGGGAGATTACCCGAATGCGCAAGGAAAGCGCGTCCGCATAACGAGAAAAACGCGCGTCATGCGCCCGGAGCTATTCCTCGACGTCAGGGAACCGTTCCCTGATCGCCTGAATCGAGGGAAGGATCTCGAAGAACGCGTCGACGACCGCCGGGTCGAATTTCGTCCCGCGCAGGCTCTTAATCTCTTCCAAAACCTTATCCTCCGCCCAGGGTTCCTTGTATACGCGCTTGCAGGAAAGCGCGTCGTACACGTCGGCGAGCGCGACGATACGGCCCGCGATCGGGATCTCCTCGCCCTCGAGCCCCTTCGGGCGGCCGGTGGCGGGATCGGCTACCTCGACGGCGCCGTTATCGACCGACACGCGGCCGGGATACCCCGTGCCGTCCCAGTTCTCGTGATGGGTGAGCGCGACCTCGCGGGCGACGCGATCGACCGCGGACTCGATTTCGTTGAAGAGTTTCGCGCCAAGCCACGTGTGTCCCTGCATGATCAGGTATTCTTCCGGGGTAAAGCGCGAGGGTTTCTTGAGGATCAGGTCGGATATGGCGACCTTGCCGACGTCATGGAGCATGGACGCGATCTTCAGGGTATCGCGGAACTTCTTGCTTTCATTCTCGCCGATCGAGTTATTGAAAGCCCAACGGTCGTAAATCTCGACCGCGTAGCTCGAAACGCGATTGACGTGTGGGCCGGTCTCCTTGGGATCCCGGAGCTCGGACATTCGGATCATCCTCAAAACCATGGAACGGGTAAGATGCGCGTGCTCGAGCGCGGTCGTGGCGTTCGCCGCGAAATGGCTCATGTAGAGCTCATCGTCCTTATCGAAAGGAACCACGTTCCCCGAGCCGTCGAGGGCGTTCAGCACCTGAAGCACGCCGAGGATATTGCCGCTTGAGGTCCTCAAGGGAATCGTCAGGTTGGAGACGGTTCGGTAGCCCGAGACCGCGTCGCTTTGGCGGCCGAATTTATAGGGCTTGTCCGGGGAAATCTCGTATACGTCGGTCTCGTTGACCAATTGGTTCGTCAGGGCGCTGTAGCCCGCGATCGTTTTCTCGTTAATCGGGAAGGAAAAATAGGAATAGACGATCTTCTGGCCGGGAGGGAGCTGCTTTTGAAGGGTATCGTTCTGGGCATAGTGGATCGCGAGCCGGTCGCCGTCCCTAACGTAGATCGAGCCCGCGTCGGCATTCACGACCTTCCGTGCCTCGGTAAGTATCTGTTCCATAAGGACATCGACGTCCTGAATCTTGTTTAGGAGAGTTTCGGTTTCTATGATGCCGGAGAGTATCTCTTCTCGCGTCTGTCTTCTGTATGCCATCGGGGGAACTCCTGGTTTCTCTGGAAATCGAATTCTACAACAGGTTTTTTTTTACGTCCAGTCCTTCCATACATGGTATACTATACAACATGATTCAGTGCGTTTCACAGATAGAAAAGGAATTTTTAATTAAAACGATCGCGGATAACGCGCAACCGATCCGATTCCATGGGATTTCATCCGCCGTCACCGGCCGCATCACCGATATCGGCCGTTCAACCCTTGGGGTTACCCTGCTCGACACCTTCGGAAACTCGGGATTCTCGATATGCGAGCACCTCACCGGCTATTTCGACTTTCACGGAAAGACATACGCCTTCGAGAGCACGATCAGGGATTCCTCGGGCGGCGAGTTAAGCATCGACCCCCCGGTTAAGCTGCTCCGCAGCCTTCAGCGAAAGTACGTGCGCGTCAAACGCCCGCGCGGCGTGGCCGTCAAGCTCAGCCTCGCGAACGAGGACATCAGCCTCGATTACCCCATCTGCCCCGAATACGTCAGCGTCGAGAAGGAACCAGAGAAAAACGAGTTCTCCGGAAAAAAGCTCGCCGACATGATCGCGCTTTTCCAGGCGGAGCTCTCCGCCCGAAACGCCGAGCAGACGATTATCATGTTCCGGTCGCGAAAGCCCGATCGTTTCGAGGAAGAGCTCGTCACCGCGACGGGAAAGGTTTTGTTCATCCCGTCGACTTCGGCGTCGCTCCCGAAGACCGATCCCTATCCCGAGGGACGCGTCATTACCGAGACCCTTGAGGAAACCTTCGAGGACCCGAATTACTTCGTCGAGGGCTCGAAGTTCGACGGAATACTCACCGAGAAAAGGGCCGACGGGATCACCTCGGAGATCTGGTGCCCGATCGTGTTTTACCAATATGTCGTCGGCTACATCTATGCCGGAAGCCGCTCCGGGGATTCGTTCGACATCACGATGGTCGACTACCTTTGGGACTTTTCGCGCATTCTCGCGTATCGGCTCAAGGAGACGGGATACTTTAAGGGCGGCGAGTCGAAAGCAAAGAATCCGGGACACAGCGCGCGTATCCTCGACATGAGCCCCGAGGGGATGCTGATCGCGCTCCCAATGGATGAGATCAGGACGCCAATTAAGGAAGGCTCTTTTTTTTCCGTCGAGATCGCGACGCAGAAGACGACGGTGCGCTGCACGGCGAAGGTCATGCGCCGTTTCGAGGAGAACGATACCCGATGCTACGGAACCAGCTTTTGCGGGCTCTCGAGTCAGGACATCATGACCCTCTACCAATTTCTCTATCGCCGCCCGTTCGCGAACGACGATCCGCTCGCGTACGAGCAAAAGGCGATGGAATTGGCCTGACGCCGTTCTCGCGCAGAAATCTATCCGTGAATCAACTATCCGCTTTTCGAATCAGGGCGTAATAGATTGGCCCCGCGCCCGAAGCGCGATCGGGAAGGATATGGGTGCCATACCGAGTCGATTCCCCCATCGACTCGTAACCGGGCTCAGTCAGCGAGAAGTCCGGCGGGACGGCCGCGGCGTCAGGGTATTTCTTGATGAGCCGCTCGACGACGCCGTCGTTTTCCATCTCCGAAAGGGCGCACGTCGAGTACACGAGGAACCCTCCCGACTTGAGGACGAGCCACGATCCCGAAAGCAGCGCCCATTGTCGCTGCGCGAGATTCTTTACCCGCGCGGGAGACCATTCGGCGAGATAGGCGGGAGACGAAAGCACGTGGCGCTCGGAGGAACACGGCGCGTCAAGGAGTATGCGGTCGAAGGCACCCTTCTCGTACCGCGACCAGCGGGCCCCGTCGTAGCCGGTAACGGAGACGCGCGCGCGAAGGGAATCGCCAAGATGCTGATCGAGAACCGCGATGAGCCGCGCCCTACGGTCGCGCGAGAGCTCGTTCGCGGTAAGCGTCGAACCCTCGCCGAGGCGCGACGCGAGGGCGAGGGTCTTGCCGCCCGGGGCCGCGCAAAGGTCGAGCGCGGCGCCTGAGTCAACCGAGGGAAGCGCGAGCGCCGCCTCAAGGCTCGCGGCGTCGAGCCAGTACGGCTTGAGTATCGGGGGCGGCAGGGTAACCTGGCGGGACGGCGCGAGGAGCGCCGCGCGCAAAGCCGGCCATCGGTCGGCGAACCTTTCTTGATAATACGCCTCGAAGGCTTCGGCGCCCGAGAGGGAGGGTTTCTTCCCCATCACGCTTCTTCCGGGAAAGCCGACCAGAGATTGTCCGGGTCGCGAACCGGCGCGACGACGGTGATGACGTCGAGCGAGACCGGATGGGTAAACTGGATGCTATACGCGTGAAGCCTGATACCGCCCAAGGGATCGCTCCGCTTCGCGCCGTACTTGAGGTCGCCCTTGATCGGTATCCCCGCAGCGGCGAGCTGCGCCCGGATCTGATGGGTGCGCCCGGTTTCTGGGATCACCTCGACGAAGGAATAGCGGTCACCTGCGCCGGAAAGCCGCCACTCGAGCGCGGCGCGCTTCCATTCGGGACCGGGGTTCTTGATTTCTGACTTTATGACCGCCGTCGCCTTGTGATGCTTTTGGTCGAAGCGAATCATGTGCTCGAGCCTTCCGCCTTTCGTCTCGAGGATACCGTTCCCGACATCCTTTGGCCGCTCCACGATAGCGCGGTATTTCTTCCGAATCTTCCCCGAAGCGAATTGGGCGGAGAGCGCGGCATGGGCCTCGCGCGAGAACGCGACGAGCACGCACCCGGTCACGGGCTGGTCGATGCGGTGCACGGCCTCAAGAAAGTCGAGCTTCCTTCCGGCCTTAGCCTCGAGCTCTCCCTTGAGGTTGCCGATGAGCGAAAGCGACGCGTCCGCGGCGTCCGACTCGCACACCTCGCCGCGATTCTTATACACGACCGCGATCGATCCGTCGCACCACAAGACGCGCGATTGCGCCTGTACGTCATTTTCCATTGATATCCCCAAGTATTTTTTCGGCGTCCCGTCGCGCCGCTCGAAACCGCTCGACGCGAAGCGCGTCGAGGCTTACGGTATCGCTTTCCGAGCCGTCCATCCGCGAAAGCGCCAATCGCTCATGCGCCGTCCAAACGGCGCCGGTCTTTACCTTCACCGCGAGCACCCGCGATACGGCTTCGTCGAGTCGCCGCATGAACGCGGGATCCCGCTCGGCCTCGCGCGCGATCGCGTCCGAAAGGCGCTTGCTATCGGGAGCGGACGACATGATCATATCACAGCCGGCAGAAAGCGCCAACAACGCGGCGGACTCTGGGTCATAGCCGTTTCCCGCGAGCGCGGCCATCGCGACGTCGTCGGTGATCACGAGCCCCGTAAAGCCGAGTTTCTTTCTGAGCAATCCGGTTACCCCTTTTTTTGAAAGGCAAAAGGGCCGCTCGGGATCGATCGCGGCGACTACGACGTGCGAGACGAGCACCGCGTCGGGCTTCGCCTTGAGCGTCTTTCGAAAGGGAGCGATGTACTGGGAGTCGAGGATCCTTCGCGAAGCCTCGAGGCGCGGTAAGCCCCGGTGCGGGTCCCCTACCCCGTTGCCGGGGAAATGCTTGACCGCGCACGCGACGCCTCCTTCCTGAAAGCCCGTGACGGCCGACCGCGCGTACCGCGCCACGGTCTCGGGCGAAGAGGAAAACGCGCGCGTGCCGAGGAAATCCGCGTTGCCGTCCGTGAGGGTTTCGGCGACCGGCGCGAGGTTAAGCCCGATGCCAAGGAGCGCGAGCTCCTCGCCCGATGCCCGGTACAGGGTCTTTGCCTTTTCCGGGGTAAGCCGCCGCGCAACCGTCTCGGCCGAGGGAAGCGCAGAGGTAACGCCTGCGGTTCTGAAGACCGTGCCGCCTTCATGGTCGATCGCGAAAAGCGGCGGTACGCTCGAGCCAAGCGCGAAGAACGCGCGGTCGCAATCGCGGAGATAGCCGCCGACGCCCGAGGCTGAGTCGGCGATGTTGTATCGGAACAGAAGAATCGCGCCGGGAACGGTTCCCCGAAAGCGGCCGTAGAGCCGAGGCGAGAACGAGTCCTTGCCGTCTATGCCGGTCATAAGCACCTGCGCGGCCTTTTCCTCGGTCGTTAGGGAATCGGCTACCGCGCGCGCCTCGCGGGCGAGATATGCGTCTTCGGGGATTACCGTAACGGGGCCGCGCGCGCACGAGGCCGCGAAAACCATAAGGATAAGCGAGAGAGACGCGATGCGCGTGCGCGGGGATTTCGGGTAGGATTCTTTCATTGCTCTTGGGAGTCAGTATAAAAAAAACGCCGCCCTTATTCAAGGACGGCGGATCGCGCTCCGGACTGATCATCGCGCTACGGACCGCGAGATCCCGTGCGACTTTAGGCGATTTCGGCGACGCGCTGCCCGGAAAGGATCTGCGAGCCGGGCGCGATGAGGAAATGGATGCGTCCCGACGAGGGCGCCTTGATCTCGAGTTCCATCTTCATCGACTCGACGATGAGTATCGTCTGCCCCGACGCGACAAGCTCCCCGTCCGCGACGACGTGCTTGAGAAGCGTCCCGGCGACAGGAGCCTTGACGACGCCCGATGATGGAGCGTTCCCGCGCGCGCGCTCATTCGCTGCATCCACTGCAGGATGCGCGCCTTCCGGGCCCTTGGCTTCCTTAAAGGCGATCGCATACGGCGTACCGTTCACCGTAACCTCCATGCCCTCGCCCGAAGATCGTGAATCGACCGAGTAATCGGTGCCGTTTACCGAGATAACGTAGGAGCCGCCTGCCGCGCCGCTTTTTGCGCCGCCCGTGGCGGGCTCTGCGGGAGCCTCAAACCGTACAGGGCCACTGGCCCGTTCCGCGAAAAACTTCGGCGCGACCTTCGGAAACATCGCGTAGGTGAGCGCGTCCTCGACGCTCCCGTTTCCGCCCGCGGCCTTTGCCTCCTCTGCTATGCGGTCGAACTCGTTCGGGATGAGATCGGCGGGTCGCTCGGTGACGATACGTTCCATCGCGCTTTCCGCGAGCGCTTTCGCGACGAGGTCCGCCGAACAGGGCGCGGGCGTCTTTCCGTAGCGGCCGGACAGGAGGTCGCGGGTTTCCGCGGTGAGCTTCGCGTAGCGGCCGAAAAGGACGTTGAAGACCGCCTGCGTCCCGACGATCTGGCTTGTCGGTGTGACGAGCGGGATATACCCGCAATCCTTCTGGACGATCGGTATTTCCTTGAGAACCTCGTCGATCCTGCTTGACGCCCCCTGTTCCTTCAGTTGGCTTTCGAGATTCGAGAGCATCCCGCCGGGAACCTGGGACACGAGGATCCGCGTGTCAGCGCCGAGGAAGCTCGACTCGAACCGCGCGTATTTTTTGCGTACCTCGCGGAAGTACGCCGCGATCTCGAGGAGGGCGTCGATGTCGAGCCCCGTGTCCCGGTCGGTACCGCGGAAGATCTCGACCATGGTCTCGGTCGGGCTATGCGAGGTGCCCATCGCCATCGAGGAGATGACCGTGTCGAGCGCGTCGGCGCCGGCCTCAGCGGCCTTGACGAGGGTCGCGACGGACATGCCAGTCGTCGCATGGGTATGGATCTGAACGGGGATATCGACCTTTGCCTTTATCGCCTTCACGAGCTCGTAGGCGTCATAGGGCTTAAGGAGCCCGGCCATATCCTTGACGCAGAGGGAATCCGCGCCCGCGGCGGCAAGACCCGCTGCGAGCTCCGCGTATTTTTCTTTGGTGTGAAACGGCGTCGCCGCGTACGAGATCGCGAGCTGCACGCGCTTTCCCGTCCGCCTCGCGGTCTTCGCAGCCCGCTCGAGGTTGCGCGGGTCGTTGAGCGCGTCGAAGATGCGGAACACCCCGACGCCGTTTCTCGCGGCAGCCTCGACGAAACGGTCGACGACGTCGTCCGCGTAGTGGCGGTAGCCTAAGAGGTTTTGCCCCCGGAGGAGCATCATGATCGGCGTTTTCGGAAGCGCGGCATGAAGCCTTCGGAGCCGTTCCCACGGATCCTCGTTCAGGAAGCGGATCGCGGCGTCAAAGGTCGCGCCGCCCCACGCCTCAAGGTTCTCGTACCCGATCGCGTCGAGCATGCCGCACGCGGGCAGCATATCCTCGGTCGTCATCCGCGTCGCGTGCAGGGACTGATGCGCGTCGCGCAGCACAAGATCCGACAGCCGTATCCTTTTGGTCATCGATGGTCTCCTTACCGTTCCCCGGGAACCGCCAATGGCGGCGCTGAGGTAAATGATACCCCCGAGATCCCCTATTGTAAAGTTCATCCTTGTTCAAGGGGTCCAAAACGGGTATACTTTAAGAATACCGAAACGACAAAGGAGCGCTAATTCCATGGACGCAAAGACGATACTTGCCCGCGCAGAGGCCTATATTTCCGAAGAAAAGGACGCGAAATTCGCCCAGGAGGTACGGGACCTCATCGCGAAAAAAGACACCAAGGAACTCGAGGACCGCTTTTACCAGGATCTCGAATTCGGCACCGGCGGGCTCCGCGGGATAATCGGCGGGGGAACCAACCGGATGAATACCTTCGTCATCAACCGGGCGACCCAGGGACTCGCGAACTACTTCATCAAGACATTCCCCGACAAGGCAAAGGCAGGAACGCTCTCCGCCGTCATCGCCTACGATTCCCGCCATTATTCAGACGTCTTCGCCGAGGCCACCGCGCTCATCTTCGCGGCGAACGGCTTTAAGACCTATCTCTTCACGGGACTCCGCCCCACGCCGGAACTCTCCTTCGCGATCAGGACCCTTGGGTGCGACACCGGCGTCGTCGTCACCGCGAGCCATAATCCGCCCCAGTACAACGGCTACAAGGCCTACTGGAACGACGGCGCGCAGGTCACCGAGCCGCACGACACAGGCATCATCCGCGAGGTCAACGCCGTCACTTCGGTCAAGACCGTCACGAAGGAAGCTGCCGTCAAATCGGGAAAGCTCGAGCTCATCGACAGCCTCATCGAC
>Ga0116171_10004286_pt1 | contig 12869 bp, 11 predicted proteins | sample AD_JPNHW2_MetaG_FD_89798 | JGI IMG/M metagenome (GOLD analysis project Ga0116171, IMG submission 89798) | Active sludge microbial communities of municipal wastewater-treating anaerobic digesters from Japan - AD_JPNHW2_MetaG | ecosystem: Engineered > Bioreactor > Anaerobic > Digestate | place...
CGTAAGTTGGAGGTTTTGGATCCAGCAATGATGCTAGTAGCCGGAATATCTCTAATAACCCTTTGCATGCGGCAGTAATAGGGAATTTCCAGCATTATTTTTTCCATTAATTGATTTAATGTTTTTTCAGGGTATGGTTTATATTCTCCCTTTAAGTATGATTTATAAAGCTTAGATTCTTTTAAAACTACGCACGGATATATTTTTAATAAGTCCGGTTGGAAGTCGGAATTTCTAAATATCTCTTTAAACATCGCCAAGTCTTTTTGAGGGGTGGAACCCATTAAATTGGGCATTAAATGGTAGCAAATTTTAAACCCAGCTTCTTTTAGAAGTTTGGTAGCCACGATAGATTTTTCAACGGAATGTCCTCGTTTATTTAATTTCAAGACATTGTCATAAATACTTTGTATTCCCATTTCTACTCTAGTAACGCCTAATTCACGCATCATGGCGATTTCTTTTTCATTGATAAAATCGGGACGAGTTTCAACTGTGAGTCCAATAATGCGGTTGTTAGATTTTTCATTAAGCATTTGCGCTTGCTTTAAAGTCTTACTGGTTTTTTCGTTGGCAGCGTCAAAAGCACGTTTAATAAACCATTTTCTGTATTGTGCTGGTAAAAAAGACCAAGTGCCGCCAATAACGATTAATTCAATTTTATCGGTAGGATGTCCGCTGATTTTTAAATCTTTTATCCTGTTGGCTGTTTGTTTATAAGGATCAAATTTGTTTAAAATAGCGCGCATGATGGCCGGTTCGTTACTTAAATAACTTTTCGGCATTGCTTTTTCAGTGGGACAATAAATACATTGACCGGGGCAAGGATATTGTTTGGTAGAAATGGTAATAATCGCTACTCCAGACAAAGAACGCATTTTTTTTGTTTTTAACAAGGCATATAATTTTGCGTCTTTCTTATTTTTCTTATTTTTAGTAAAATCTAAGTAAGCCATTGATAAGCGGCGATTGGATATTGGGTCTTCACCAGAGGATTTGGAAATTTCTCTTTTAAAATCATTCAAATCTTTCTCTGTATGAATCTTGGCTTTTATTAATTTTTTGATTATTTCGTTTTTCATCGTTATAAAACAATTTTACGCTGAAAAAATATTAAAGCAAGTATAAAAATATTTTATATTAAAATTATGAGACAAAAAAGAGCTGAAAAATTATTAAGTGATGTTAAGGCTGATTATAATAAGATTGCCGGTCATTTTTCTAAAACTAGGGCTTATTTTTGGCCGGATGCCAAATTTTTATTGGATTATATAAAGGATGGCGATTCGGTTTTGGATTTGGGCTGTGGTAATGGGCGGGCTTTTCGGGAAATTAAGGAAAGAGGGGCACAATATATTGGAGTAGATTTTTCCGAAGAATTAATAAAGGAAGCTAAAGATATTCATTCTGAGGCTGATTTCAGAGTGGCCAATGCTTTGCAGCTACCGTTCGTTGATGAATATTTTGATAAAATTTATTGCTTTGCTGTTTTGCATCATATTCCATCAAAACAATTACGCCAAGAATTTATGGAGGAGGCGCGTAGAGTTTTGAAACCAGGAGGTATTTTAATTTTAACGGTTTGGGATTTATGGTCAAATTCACGCGCTAAGAAGATTTTATTTTGGAATAGATTAAAGAAATTGTTTCTTGCTTCATCTTTAGGTTGGAATGATGTTTTTTATTTATGGAAAGACGCTGAAGGGAAAATATTGGTTAAACGTTATGTGCATATGTTTAAAAAGAGGGAATTGATAAGATTAGCGAAACGGTCAGATTTTGAAATAGTAAATTCCGGGAAGATTCAAAAAACAGGAAATGAAAATGGCAATATCTATTTAGTAGTGAAAAAGCCGCGTTAATAATTTAAATTATTATGAATTTTAAAGAATACCAAGAAAAATCTCAACAAACCGCGATTTATCCTAATTTGGGTAATAATTTTATTTATCCGTCTTTGGGTTTGGCTGGTGAAACCGGTGAAGTGATGGAAAAAATAAAAAAATTGATTCGTGATCAAGATGGGAAAATCAATGACGAATTTAAAAAAGAAATCAGTAAAGAAATGGGCGATGTGTTGTGGTATTTAGCGCAATTAGCTACGGAATTTTCTTTATCTTTTGATAAAATAGCAGAGGAAAATATTGAGAAGCTTTTTTCCAGAAAAGATAGGGGAGTATTACATGGGGATGGCGATAATAGATAAAAGTTTATAGATTTTTGATTTATTTTTATGTTTTTGCTGCTAATATTGGGCCACCTTTGTGGGGGTTGACTTTTATATTAAGGTATGATATAATGATATCACTTTTCGTTTAGTATTTGAAAAGTCGAAAAAAAGCTTAAAACGTATAAAAAATAATATGAATATGAAAAAAACTATTAATTTAATACTTGGCTTTGGTTTGATGACCGGAATTATTTTATTATCTTTTATAATGATAAATGGTTTGAATTTTAGACCGGTTTTTGGTATGGCCGCTGTTGCTAATGGCGCTGTTTGTCCTCCAATAACCGCTCATCCAACCGGTATCAATTTTAATCCGGAACCAGCTAATGTAAATCAATCAGTAAATATCAGAACTGATCATATTTATGAATGTGATTCTGCTTCTTGCACATGGTATTGGTCTGGTAGTGCGAATAATACAAATTCCAACAAACCGAATGGTTCTTTCAATACTACCTTTTCTTCAGCTGGTACAAAGAGCGTTTGCGTTGAAGTTCGTGCTGATTGGGCTGATGGTTGTGGCAGTGTAAGAGTCGCTTATGGTTGTGATAACCTTGCGGTAAATAATACCTCTGGTTCTCTTCCTACAGTTAACCTCTTAGTTAATGGATCTAATGGTCCGATCACTGTTTCTCCTGGAGAATCTGCTAGATTATCTTGGACTTCTACTAATGCAGCTTTTTGTACTGCTTCTGATGATTGGTCTGGTAAGAAAAATCCTGAGGGATCAGAATCAACTGGTAAAGTTTATAGTACTAAAGCATACGTTATAACTTGTACTGGTGATGGAGGTTCTGCTTCTGATAAAGTTACTGTGAGAGTATCTGGTTCTGGAACACCGACTCCGTCTCCATGGCCGACTTCAACTCCGTATCCAACTTATACTCCATGGCCGACTTATACCCCTTGGCCAACTTACGGACCGACTTGTATTCCTCCTGGAATTAATACCGTATCTATTTATCGTGATCCAACTCCGGTTTGTGCCGGACAGCAAAGTCTATTCAAGACTCAAGACATTTTTGAATGTTACGGATATTACTGCGAATGGCGTTGGTCAGGAGATGTTGGTAATACTACCAGCACAAATAATCCTAATGGAAGTTTCTACACTACTTTTTCTAATGGAGGAACTAAAAATATCTATGTTGGCGTTTGGAAGAAAATGTATGTAGCCAATTGTGGCGAACAATATTTCCAAATTGCTACCGGTTATTTGAACTTTACCGTTGGAGATTATTGTTCTTACACTCCGACCCCAACCGTAAGTCCTACTACCACTCCAACCCCTCCGATCTGTCAGCATAATCTTTTGGCTTTACCTTTAGCTCAAACATCTTGTGTTGTTACAGCCAATAATGGCGGAACTTGTAATGTTTCCACTTCTGATGGTTTTAACGTTAGATACAATGTGTTAGCTGGATCAGTGAGTGCCAATACTAATATTAGCGTTTTCGTTTATCGCGCTAGCGATCTATCAGCGCTTAATGTAAAAGTTGGAAACTTGTCTATCATTGGTAATAAGGTTGTTCAGGTGATTGCTGAGAATGATAATTGTCATGCAGTGACTCTTTCTAAGGATGCGATAATTAATTTTACCTATCCGAATAGTTATACCTCTGGGTATATTGAGAGCTCATTCACTAACTATCATACTCCAACTTATGCTAATAATTGGTTTATGTTGCCGACAGCTAGAAGCACCAGTGCTAATACATTAACTTCATTAACAAGGAATTTGGGATACTTTGCTATCTATGGTCCGAAATACATCTATATTCCGACCGCAACACCGACAGCAACTGCAACTCCTAGTCCGACTCCTGAAGTTTTAGGCACTACCTGCGTTTATCCGCCGGCCGCGCCAACTGATAATGACTTTTTAGATTCTTTGTTCTTGGCCGCTTTAATTGACCAATTCAAAGGAATTAAAATTACTTGGTGTCAATTCTTAGCTCTATTGAATTTATTGCTTTTACTTTTGATCTTGTGGTTTGCTTTTTACAGAAAGGAAAAACAACCAACTAAACAAGAATCATTAGCTTTTAACGGATCTGTGGCTCAATCTAAAAAAGGAAAATCCTTTTGGCAATGGTTAGCTATCCCATTCGTTGCTTGCTTCGCTTATTTCCGTAAAGTATGGAAAAATCGTCAGGAAAAGAATAAATTCTGGAAAGAATTCAAGAAAAACAATGTTTCTTTAAATTCTCTTTTAGATGAGATTAAAGAAAGCGACGGTAAAAACATTAATGCTTCAATTGCTCCAAATGATTTGCCAGTTGAAGTCATTAAGAAAGACGTTCAAGACGATGAGAGAGGATCTCAATTCGTTATCATCAAATAAATCCAGCATTTTTACGGATTTAACCGACCGCCCCTAGTAGGGCGGTCGGTTTTTTGTCATTATTATCTGCAATATTCGGGGTTGTTTTTTACTGGCAAAAATTATATACTATTATTGAATATGAGTATATTTTTTAAGGAAAAAGTTAAAACTCCAATAGAGGAGCAATTAAATATTTTAAAAAGGGGTGTTTTTGAAATTTTGCCAGAAAATTCTTTAAAAGAAAAGCTGGAAATTTCTCAAAAAGAAAATAGGCCATTACGCATTAAATTGGGAGTAGATCCGACTTCTAAGGATTTGCATCTCGGTCATGCCGTTGTTTTAAGAAAATTAAAGCAGTTTCAAGATTTGGGTCACAAGGTGATTTTGATTATTGGAGACTTCACTGCTTTAATTGGCGATCCTTCCGGGCGTTCTAAAACTCGTCCCGTTCTTTCCGATAAAGAAATTAAAGAGAACGCGAAAACATATTACATGCAGGCCAAGAAAATTCTCAATCCCTCTCAGACAGAAATACGTTATAATAGCGAATGGTTAAAGAAGATTGATCTGAAACTTATGCTGAAATTAATGTCTACTATAACCGTAGCGCAGATGTTGGAAAGAGATGATTTTAAAAATCGTTTTAAATCCGGTAGTGAAATTTATCTTCATGAATTTTTATATCCTTTGATGCAGGGTTATGATTCCGTGGCAGTTAGAGCTGATATAGAAATTGGCGGCTCTGATCAAAAATTTAATTTGTTAGTAGGCAGAGATCTGCAGCATTTTTATGGACAAAAACCGCAGGCTACTTTATCTATGCCGCTTTTGGAAGGCCTAGACGGGGAGATGAAAATGTCCAAATCTTTAGGCAATTATATCGGTTTAACGGAAAAGCCAGAAATGATGTTTGGAAAAGTGATGTCTTTGAGAGATTCTTTGATTTTGAAATATTTTGAATTGTGCACTGATTTAAAGAATGCGGAGATAAAAGAGATGGAGAGTGGATTAAAAAATAATGCTAATCCTCGTGATTTAAAATTGCGTTTAGCCTCTGAAATTACCAAGCTTTATCATGGAGAAGAAGCGGCACGATCCGCTAAAAATAGTTTTATTAAAACTTTTAGTCAGAAAGAAACTCCTACTGATATAGGCGTTGTTACTTTGGATTTTCAAAATCAGCCTCTTTTTAAATTATTGCCTCAAATAGACAAGAGCATTAAAAGTAATTCGGCTAGTCAAAATTTAATCATGGCTGGTGGTGTTGATATTGATGATAAAAAAATTAAAGATCCATTTATGGTTTTAGAAAAAGGAAAGGAATATATCATCAAAATAGGAAAGAAGTATTTTGTGAGAGTGAAGATGAAATAGGAAAGCTTTGGAAAATTGAAGCTTTATTGAGAATTGAATTAATTTATGGGAGTAATAGATGATGTCAAAAATCGTTTGGACATTGTAGAGATAATTGGTACTCACGTTAAGCTTTCCAAAGCTGGCGCTAATTATAAAGGTTTGTGTCCATTTCATAAAGAAAAAACTCCGTCTTTCATGGTTTCTCCTGAAAGACAGATTTTTCATTGCTTCGGTTGCGGAGAGGGCGGAGATATTTTTAAATTTGTAATGAAGTTTGAGAATTTGGAATTTCCGGAAGCTTTAAGGTTATTAGCGAAGCAAGCGGGTGTGGAATTAAGAAAAGAAGATCCGCGCGTCAAAGATGAAATATCAAAACTCCGTGAAATTACGGAAGCGGCTAGTGATTTTTTTATAAAATATTTAAAAAATAATTCTCAAGCATTGGGTTATTTGAAAGAGAGGGGATTGCAGGATAAAACTATTGATTTTTGGCAATTGGGCTTTGCGCCTGATGGTCGCGACACTTTGAACCAATATTTAATAAAAAAGGGATTTAAACAGGATGATATTTTAAAAACTGGATTGGTGATTAGATCCGTTAAAAATCCTGGTTTTTATTTTGATCGTTTTCGTTCTAGAATTATTTTTCCTATTTTTGACAGTCAGGATAATGTGGCTGGTTTTACTGGGAGAATTTTTGGAGAGGTCAAATATGAAAATGAACCTAAGTATTTAAATTCACCGGAAAACCCCATTTTTAATAAAGGCAAAATTTTATACGGATTTTCAAAAAATAAAAAAGCTATCCGAGAAAAAAGTGAAGCAGTATTAGTGGAGGGTCAAATGGATTTTTTGATGTCTTGGCAAAATGGCTTGGATAATGTCATTGCCACTTCTGGTACGGCTTTAACAGAAGACCAATTGCGCCTTTTGAAACGTTTAGCAAAAACTTTGGTGGTGGCTTATGACATGGATGATGCTGGTAGAATGGCAACCGAACGCGCTATTGATTTGGCTAAGGCTTTTGATTTTAATGTTTATGTTTTAAGTTTGCCAGAAAATATCAAAGATTTGGCTGATTATTTGCAAAAATACCCTGGAGAAATAAAAAAGATTATAGAAGCAAAAGAAGAATCCGGCGACTACTATTATCGTTTGGCTTTTAATGATTTGGATAAGGAAGATGTAGGAAAGAAAAAACAAGCCGTTGATTTCATGCTTTCTAAAATTCATTGGCTTTCTAATTCGGTGGAAAAATCACATTGGTTAAATAAAATATCTGCCGATTTAGATATTAAGGAATCGTATTTAGAGGAACAGTTGGAAAAATTGCAATTGGACGCGCGCGATTATAGAGAGATAAAACAGGATGTTAAAGAGGCTGTTAAAATTTTAAAAACGAGAAAAGAATTGCTTTTTGAAAGAATTTTAGCTTTAGCTGTTAAAAAACAAGAAATTAGAGAGAGATTAAGTGAGATTAAAGGGTATTTAGAGGGCGATTATCTAAGTTTGGCCGAAGCATTGATACTTGCCAAAGATTGTGCTATTTTAACTGATAACGAGGCTTTGTCTGAAAAGATAGGGTATTTCAATCTATTAGCCGAATATCAGTTTGAAGAAGACGCGGATTTATTGGGGGAATTTGATAATGCTATCCATGAATTGCGTAAGGAAGTTCTCAAAGGCCTTATTAGTCAAAAAACACAATTAATTAAGGCAGCTGAAAGGGATAATAATATGGAAGCGCTAAAAAAACACTTGGATGAGTTTAAAGAATTATTGAAAGATTTTTCCAAATATTAATTAAAAGTTTTTTAATAAGTTTTAAATATTTTAATAAATATAATCATGATAAAATCAAAATTAAAATCAAAGGCAAAGGCAAAAACAAATAAAAAAATAGTTGCGAAAAAAAATAAAAAGCCGGCCAAGAAAATCGCGGCTAAAAAAATAATTTTTAAGAAGAAACCTGCTCCTAAAAAAGGAAAGAAAACAGAGCTTTGGCAGGAGAAGTTTAATGTCCTTCTAAAAAAAGGTAAGGAGCGTGGTTTTATCACGGAAACAGAAATTTTAACCTCTTTTCCTCAAATAGAAAGTGATGTCTCTTTTTTGGAGCAAATTTATGATATGTGCGAAAAGGCTGATGTTGAAGTGATTACTTCTAAAGATTTGATTGAATTGCCGTCCGAAGGTGAAATCTCCGAAGAGGATCTTAAAAAGGCTACACGCGTTGAAGATCTTGGAGAGATTTCCGATGCGGTTCAAAATTATTTGAGAGAAATTGGAAAGATTCCGTTGTTAAACGCGGCCAGAGAAAGAGAGTTGGCTAAACGCGTTCAGGAGGGCGATAAAGAGGCTAGACAAATTTTAATTCAAAGCAACTTAAGATTAGTAGTTTCTATTGCTAAAAAATATGTTAATCGTAGTCCTAATTTAACTCTTTTGGATTTAATTCAAGAGGGGAATATTGGTTTGGCTCGCGCCGTGGAAAAATTTGATTATACTAAAGGATTTAAGTTTTCTACTTATGCTACTTGGTGGATAAGACAAGCTATTACTCGCGCTTTAGCTGATCAGACCAGAATTATTAGAATTCCGGTTCATATGATTGAAACTCTTTCTAAATATTCACAAGCGCGCAGAAGATTGTCTCAGGATTTAGGACGCGATCCATTGCCGGAGGAAATTGCCGCGGAAATGGGCATGGAAGTGGAAAAGGTTCATCATTTGGCTAAAATTGCTCAAGAGACACTATCTTTGGAAACTCCTATCGGTGATTCCGACGATGATTCTTTTTTGGGTGAAATTGTTTCCGATGAAAAATCAGTTTCTCCCACTCAGGCTGCTACTCATAGTTTATTGCGTGATCAGTTGAAACAAATTCTTAATGATTTAGCTGATAGGGAACAAAAAATTATTTCTATGCGTTTTGGTTTAGAGGATGGCGTCGGTCATACTCTGGAAGAAGTTGGTAAGGAATTTCAAGTAACTCGTGAAAGAATCAGACAAATTGAAGCCAAGGCATTGGATAAATTACGAGAACATCATTCTATGAAGGGATTAGAAGAAGAATATCTTTAAAAATAATTCTCGTCGCAAATTAATCAATCAGACAAATGAAGTTTAAAAAATTTAGTAAAGTTATTTTATTTATTTTGGTGATAATCTTTATTTTAAGTTTGCTTCTTTGGAGTGTTCCTTTGGGGCAAATCTAAGATATTTTGAAAATAAAAACAGCCTCTCTTTTGAGAAGCTGTTTTTTTGCTATTTCAATTTTTTTATCATCTGTCCGATCATGATCGGCCAGACGACAACATCAATCAATGGTTTGACAATGTCAAACACATTATTTGTTTCTTCAAAATCACAGCAAATTATTTTTGTGACTTCTAAGATCAGTCCCATTAATAGATAAAGAGGGACTATTATGTCGCGGCTCATTTGCACCTCCTTCGGTAAATTTTCCTAGAAATTATATCAGGCACAAATACTGAAACAATAACGCCGATGACTACTATAACAATCACAGACTTACGCAGTAAATATCCTGTCTTATTCTCCTTTTTTAATTCTAGCTTTAAATATTATAGCACAATATTGGCAAATAAGTCAATAAAAAAGCCCATTTGGTAAAATGGGCTTTTTGTTGTTAGTCGTTTAAAATTCTCTTGGCGATTTGAAAGTCTTTTCTATTCACAATTTTAGAAAAATTTTCTATTTTAACACCGCTTTCTTTTCCGGGCATAACTTTATTTTTTAAATCTAAACCTATGCTATAGCTTGGTACTCCTTTGTCGGTAGTAGCGTGTATAAATTTTCCATTTCCTAGATACATTACTATGTGTCCAATGCCATTTGGGAACTCTTTTGTGTAATGTCCCTTTTCGCCTTTAAAAAAAAGAAGGTCTCCAATTTTCAAATCTTTTTCTTGAAAAAATGGTGGTTTTTGGGCCACTTTTATTATTTGTCCATGATATGCTTGTAAAACTGTTGTTCTGGGTAATTCAATTCCGATGCGTCTATACAAATATTGGGTAAAACTAGAGCAATCAAAAAATTTTCCGATCTCAGATTTTTTTACGCCCCATTTGTATGGTTTCCCAATTTGTTTTTTAGCAAAAAAAATAAGACGCTCCCTTTTTTGTTCATTGTTTAGTTTCGCGATAAAAGAATTTTGTTTTGTCATCTTTTCCTCCTTTTAATACATTATACCCATATTAAAATATTTGGGTTGCATTTACAAGTGAAAAACCCCCATTTAAATGGGGGTTTGGAGTTTAAACTTCTCTGACTTCTATGTTTCTTTCTTTAGCTCGCATGTGAATGTGGGATAATCCTATTTTGGAAATTTCAAACTCTTCAATGTTTTTTTTGAAAACAATTACTTTTGGATTTTTTTTGATTAAAAAATTAATAAGCGTAAAAACATGATAATTTCCATTAACATATATGGTAGCTTGTTGTAAATCAATTCCTTCAATTTTTTTAATTCGTTCAAAAAAATTAAAAATTTCTTTTATTTCTTCATGAATTTTCAAGCGTTGAGTTAGAATTTTTTGGATAACCCCATTAGTTTCAATTAAAATACTGAGGTGACGCTCTTCGTTCATTGGTTCCAAAATGTCCAGCATTTTTTCAAAATGTTCATTCATTATTCGGTTGCCTCCTTTTCATTTTATTTGTTGTTTTGTAAAAAGCTGCATATTATTTTAATTATTTTTATATTTTTTGCAAGTAATGGCGTTTGCCTCGGGTTTTATTATTTGTTAGGATTGGGGTAGTTGTTTTAAAAACAAAATTATTTTTGTAAAGGAGGGGGAGGTGGCTAATGATAACAAAAAAGAGGTTTTTGGTTTTTGTCTTCTTGTTGGCGTTTGGTAGCTTATTCCTTTTGGGCGCTTCAACATCGTTTGATGGAAAAAATGAATTAAAAAATTATTTATTGTCACGCGGAATTTCTAATAATTATATTCAATCGGTTTTTAAAGATTCAAGGCTCACTTTTAAAAATGTAAATTTTAAAGGTAAAGAAAAGTACTTTGAAGATGATTTCAGTCTATTTCGTCCGGAGTCCGTAAAGCGAGGCAAAGTATTTTGGCAAAAGCATAAGGCTAGATTAGCAGAAGCTGAACGAGTTTATGGCGTTAAACAGGAATACCTTGTTTCCATTTTAAGATTAGAATCTGATTTTGGTTTAAATGAGGGGAGTGCTCCGGCTATAAATTATCTTTATACTTGGGCAGTAAAAAGCTCATCCGATCAGGCTAAAAGAGACTTTGCCAAAAGAGAATTATTTTATCTTTTTAAAATCGCTTTGAAAAATAATTGGGATATTTTTTCCATAAAGGGTTCTTATATGGGAGCGATTGGTTATTGTCAGTTTTTACCGGAAAATTATGAGAGATTTGCCGTTGATGGTGATAATAATGGGATTATTGATTTATCTAATTGGGATGATGCTATTATGTCTATTGCTAACTTTCTCAAAAGTCATGGCTTTGAATATAGTTATGAAAAAATTAGAGATTCGCTTTGGCGTTATAACAAAGGAAAGTATCGCTGGGCGGTAATGCTCTATGCTTATCTTATTCAATTGCCGAACTGAAAATAAAAGCCGTTTTAATCGTATGATTGAAACGGCTTTTTTATTAATCAACGCCTGAATCTGTAAAAGAGGCGATGAGCACTCTTGACATCTAAGTGCTAATTTTTTATACTGGAAATAATGATTACCGAAAGACAAAAAAGAATCTTAAATTTTATAGTAAAAGAGTATTCCAAGAAAGGTGAGCCTATTGGTTCTAAGGATCTTTGCGCTAAACATTTTAAAGATTTAAGCCCCGCTACTTTGCGTCGCGATCTTTTTGAATTAACTAATTGGGGTTATTTAAATCAACCTCACACATCTGCCGGGCGTGTTCCTACTGATAAAGCTTATAGATGGTTTGTTAATGAAACTATGGCTAATAAAGATAAAATGGCCAGCTATTCTAGTCAGTGGGTAGAAAAAATAAATCAGGATAGAGATATTGACGATGATTTTTTCTCAATCTCGGCTCAGGTTATTGCGAATTTTTGTGGTGGTTTAGGATTGAGTTATTCTCCAGAAGAACGATCTATTCTCAAGCATGGTTGGAAAAATTTGATAGAACAACTTTTGCCAGATACCGCGGAAGATGAAATTTCCAGAATTTTTGAAGAAATTGAATCCATAGATATGAGAATGGAAGAAATATTTGAAGAGGCAACTAAAAGTGAAAGCGCAATTTTTATCGGTAGAGAATGTCCGATTTTAAAAAGTGAAAGTACTAGTGTTATTTTCAAAGTAACACCATCAAAAAAAGATAAATTATTTATGTTAGTCGGTCCTAAAAATATGCTTTATGAAAGGAATTTAGCAATTTTAGAAGCAGTCGCTAATATATTGGATAATTAATTTTAAAATTAAAGTTGAAAATTTATGGATGAAAACAAAAAAATAAATACAGACGATTTATTAAAGCAACTTGAAGAAAGTAAAAAACTTCAAGATGAATATTTAGCAGGATGGCAAAGACAAAAAGCGGACTTTCTTAATTATCAAAAAGATACGCTGAAGCAGACTCAGGAAATTGTGAAGTATGCTAATGAAGATTTAATCTCGGATTTATTGGTAGTTTTGGATAGTTTTGATATCTCAGTTAATTCTTTGAAAATTGAAGGATTAACCGAAACGGAAAAAAGAATTATTCAAGGACTAGAATTGATTAAAGCGCAATTGGAAGATGTTTTGCGCAGAAAAGGATTAAAGGCGATTGAAGCCTTAAATCAACAATTTGATCCTGTTTTTCACGAAGTAGTGGAAGAAATTGAAGGGAATGAAAAACCAGGAACAATCGTTGAAGAAGTAATTAAAGGTTATGAATTTAATGGAAGGATTATTAGGCCTTCTAAGGTCAAAATTATAAAAAGTAATTA
>Ga0116171_10004291_pt1 | contig 12861 bp, 11 predicted proteins | sample AD_JPNHW2_MetaG_FD_89798 | JGI IMG/M metagenome (GOLD analysis project Ga0116171, IMG submission 89798) | Active sludge microbial communities of municipal wastewater-treating anaerobic digesters from Japan - AD_JPNHW2_MetaG | ecosystem: Engineered > Bioreactor > Anaerobic > Digestate | place...
CGCGGGCGATTGCCGCAGGATGCGGCTTAGAGCCCGTGTTCCGGTCGTGCGAGCAGAGTGAGCAGATGGAACTATGAGGGTGCGAAGATCGCAGAGCGTTGCAACGACTGACATGCCGTAAGACTACTATTGGAGATAAAAAAGTTTCCGTGCGCCCTTGTGAATCGGTGCGAAATATTGACTTTACAACGGTGGCAAGGTAAGCTGCCCCCATGAAATCGCAGGCAGATAACCACCCGGATGCAAGGCGTTTTGCCATGCAGCTGCTTGCACCTTATCGCCGCCACCTTGCTTATGGCATGATCTCGCTGATCATCGTCGATATAGCAGATATTCTGCCGCCGGTGATTCTAAAACACGCCATCGACAGCATCGAGCAGGGCCAGCAATTTTCGACGCTTCTCTGGTGCGGCTTTGCCCTGCTGCTGACCGCATCCATACAGAGCGTTTTCAGATTTTTCTGGCGGCAGTTTTTTATGGGCACCTCGCACCACTCAGTTTATGATCTGCGCAAAACTCTTTTTGCCCATCTTCTCAAGCTGCCGTTTCATTATTTCAGCCGCACCCGCACCGGCGACATTATGTCGCGCCTGACCAACGATATTCAGGAAATTCGCTTCATGTTCGGCATCGGCATCCTGGTCATTCTTGACGCCTCTTTTTATTTTCTGACCGTGCCTTTCATCATGATCTGGCTGTCGCCACGCCTGACTTTTTACACGATGCTGCCGTTTCTGATGATCCCGGTTATGGTGCTGCTGGTCAAAAACTCGATTCATAACCGCTCTAACGAAGTTCAGGCGCGGCTTTCAGATCTTTCGTCGCGGGCCGAAGAGAACCTTTCGGGCATGCGGGTCATCAAGGGCTTCAGAATTGAAGAAAGCGAAATCAGCCGCTTTAACCTGTGCGGGCTGGGCTTTGTGCGCGACAAAATCAGACTGGCCAATGTTGAATCGCTTTTTCACCCGGCCCTCGACATGGTCATCGCGCTTGGCATGGTTTCGCTGCTGTATTTTGGCGGCAACATGGTGGTTGCCGGCACGATCAGCCTCGGTTCATTCATTGCTCTTGAGTCTTACATGCTGAAGCTCAGCTGGCCGATGATGGCCATCGGCTGGATCATCAATCTGTATCAACGCTGCATGGCTTCCATGGAACGCTGCCTGCAGATCATGCGCGAACCCGAAGCCGCCAGCGCTGACCACAGCGAGGTGCAGCCCGCTCCGGCCACTTGCGACATTGAAGTCAGCGATCTCAGTTTTTCATACCCCGAATCGACGATGCGCAGCCTTAAAAACATCAGTTTCAGACTCGGCGAAGGCCAGACCCTCGGCATCACCGGGCCGGTCGGCAGCGGCAAAAGCACGCTGCTGCGCCTGCTGATGAAGATGTTTCAGCCGGCCACCGGAACAGTTAAAATCGGCGGCATCAATAGCGCCGGCATACCCCTCAGAGAGCTTCGCAGCCTTTTTTCTTATGTACCCCAGGAAACTTTTCTATTCTCTGAATCTATACGCGAGAACATTCTTTTCGCCCATGACGACAAGGAACAGCCCGAAAAGGCGCGAGCCTATGCCGACCATGCCGGCCTGACCAGTGATCTGGGTGATTTCCCGGCCGGCCTTGAAACGATGCTTGGGGAACGCGGCGTCAACCTTTCGGGCGGGCAGAAGCAGCGGGTTTCGCTGGCGCGGGCCATGGCAAGCGAGCGGCCGATACTGGTGCTCGACGACTGCACCAGCGCCGTCGATACTGAAACCGAGCAGAAGATTCTCACCGGAATAAAAAATGGGGCACGGCGCCGCACCTGCATCATTGTTTCGCACCGCATGGTGAGCCTGCAGAGTGCCGATCTGATCATTTACCTCGACAACGGTGCCATTGCCGAAATCGGCACCCACCAGCAGTTGCTCGAACAAAAGGGCCGCTATGCCATGGCCTGGCAGCGGCAGCGCCTCAAAGCCGAACTTGAAAAGAGCTGAACATGGACGATTCATATTTTAACGAAGACGATATCAGGGCGCCGGCCTGGGACAGCGGCCTTGCCCGACGCATGTGGCCGTATCTGCGGGCCTGGCGGCCGCACTTTGTTCTTGCGGTCTTGCTGGTCTTGGCCGGAACCGCTATCCAGATCGGGCTGCCGCTCATTCTTGGCAAGGCGGTTGACCTTGGCATCAAGGGCAAAAATTACCAGGTCCTCTGGAAATACGTTCTGATCTACGCGACCGGCCATCTGTTGTTTTTTGTGGTTTCTGCGGCCCGCAACTGGTTGCTGCAATACACCGGCCAGCGCGTGCTACACGATCTGCGCAACGCCTTGTTCACGCACATTCAAAAGCTGCCGGTGAGCTTTTTTGACCGCACCCCGGTCGGCAGGCTGGTTACCCGCATCACCAATGACGTAGCCACTTTGGCTGAGCTGTTTTCGGCGGCACTGATTAACCTGAGCGGTGAAGTCTGCATTCTCTTTGGCATTGCCGGCATGATGCTCGCGCTGCACTTCAAACTCGGGCTGGCGGCGCTGATCACCACGCCCGGTCTTTTCTACATCGCCTGGGCGCTCAAGGGAAAAATGCGTGACGCTTTCAGGCTGGCCAGAGCCAAGCTTGCAACCATGAATGCGTCGCTGGCCGAGAATGTTTCGGGCATGAGTGTCATTCATATTTTCAATCAGGAAGCGGCCCGCGAGAGCAAATTCGATCAGATGAACCTTGAGTTGCGTGATGCCGAACTGACTTCGGTGTTTTACAATTCGTTTTTCGTGCCCGCCGTCACCATCTTCACGGCCCTGACCCTGACAGTGGTCATAGTATATGGCGGTTGGCTGGTCAGTAAGGGCGAGATCAGCATGGGCCTGCTGATCACCTTTATCGCCTACACCCAGTCATTTTTTGACCCGGTTCGCCAGATCAGTGAAAAGATTTCGGTGTTTCAGAGCGCCATGGCCTCCGCTGAACGGGTTTTTTCGCTGATGGATGAGATGCCCGAGCCTGACTTGCAGGCTGGCCGTGAGTTTAAAGAGTTGCACGATTCGATCGAGTTTCGCAATCTGAACTTTGCCTATGCACCAGAAAAGCCGGTGTTAAAAGACCTGAGCTTCAAGGTTAAGAAGGGTGAGCGCCTGGCGATCGTCGGGCACACCGGGGCAGGCAAAACCACCCTGGCCTCGCTGCTGAAAAGGTTTTATGACTATCAGAATGGCGAGATTCTCATTGATGGTATTGAGCTGCGCGAGTATTCACGCACCTCGCTGCGTCTTAAAATCGGTCTGATCCAGCAGGATGTCAACATCTTCTCGGGCACGCTGTTCGAGAATATCTTTCTTGCCGACGACCGTCAGGACAAGCAAAAATTCGAAAACATCATCAATGAATTAAAAATGGAAAGCCTGATCAGCAAGCTTCCCGACGGCGTAAACACCCGCATTTACGAGCGGGGCAGCAACATTTCTGCGGGTCAGCGGCAGTTGATCGCCTTTTCACGGGCGCTGGCCACAGAACCCGAAATTCTCATTCTCGACGAGGCAACTTCATCGGTCGATTCAGAAACCGAAGCGATCATTCAGCAGGCGGTGCAGCGCCTGACCAGCCAGCGAACCAGCCTGATAATCGCGCACCGCCTTTCCACCATAAAAAACTGCGATCGCATTCTGGTGCTGCATAATGGGCGACTTGTCGAACAGGGCACCCACGAAGAACTGCTGAATGCCCGTGGTCATTACCACAAGCTCTACGAACTGCAGTTCGCAAAGCCTGATTCTGCCGTAAAGCAAGAGTAATTGATAAGAAAAACCTCTGCGCTTAAGGGCTTCAGACTTGCTTTGCAGCCTCAATGAGCTTTTGGAAAACGATGCCTGCAATTGATTTTTCAGCATAGTTTATTATGAACTTTGTGTTAGAATTGCTGACATGCGCCAACAAACCTTTTCGAGCATTGAATTAAGGATAGAAGACCATGTCTGATGAACATATTGCAGAAGAAAAAAACAAGGCCCGGCCGCAGCCGAACAACCCCTTGCACGGGGTCACTCTCGAAATGATGCTGACGGCGCTCCGTGATCGCTTCAGCTGGAAAGAATTGAATCAGAAGGTTGAACTGAATTGTTTTTTCAGCCACCCAAGCATCAAATCAAGCCTGACCTTTCTTCGCAAAAACGCCTGGGCCAGAAAAAAGGTCGAAAACCTCTACCTGCAGCTCATAGCCACCCCCGAAACCCCCGAAAGCATGATAACCCCAGAAAAAAAATGATGAAAAATACCAATACGAAGAGGGTATTACAATGCAAGAACCAGAAAGATCTTTTATGGAAAGTGAAGCATCGGGCGGAGCGACAGTAAGTGAAAACAAATCTGCCCTCAGCATAACTGCAGACCCCACCTTTTTTGAGGCGATCGAAATTGATGTTCCTGAAATCCCACCGGGCGATTCATTTGAATTTAAGGAGCCCAAGCTTAAAATTTCCGCCGATTTTCTTCTGCAACTGAAAGAGCGAATCAAAGCCAAAGTTTCCATCAAATCCTTTGTTGCAGCCGACTTAACACCATTTGAAGGCAACAGCAAAGTCTCATTAATCTGAAAAGCTGCGACACTCGTTGATTCACTATTTAATTAACATACAATGTTAATTAAATTGACAAAATGATCATGAAGATTTATTTTAATAACAGGAAGCTGGAAAAAATATGCTCTGATCAAAAACAAGGGATCAGAGAGCTTGGTGATCAATGTGCAAAGAAATTACGCCAGAGATTGATCGAGCTTGGTGCCGCAAATAATCTGAGTGATATTTCCAGGTTCCCTCCGGCAAGGTGCCATGAATTAACCGGCGATCGAAAGGGCTCTTTTTCTGTCGATCTGCAGCACCCGTATCGACTGATCTTCAAACCTCTGGGTGACCCCGTGCCTGAGCTTGCGACAGGCGGCCTTGATTTAAAAGAAATCTGCGAAGTTCTGATTACTGAAATCGCAGATACACATTAGGAGTCGATCATGGCAAAGAAGCTTTTTGAATTTTCGCCTGACTATGCTGTAATTCCGGGTGAGAGCCTGAAAGAGTTTCTGGAGTTTTCAGGTATGTCTCTGAAAGAATTTTCGTTAAGAACCGGGCTCACTCAGCAATCAATCATCAGAATAATCAAAGGCGAACAGCCCATTACTCCCGACACAGCCAATAGATTTGAGCTTGTAACCGGAACTCCGGCCAGATTCTGGAACAACCTTGAATCACAGTATCAGGAACAGCTGGCTAAATTGCGTGAGAAAGAACGCCTTGAAGGTGAAGTTGAGTGGCTGAAAATGATTCCATTCAAGGAACTGGTGCTGCGCAAGCTGGTTCAACCGTCAACAGAAACCTTTTCCAGGGTTAGAGAATGTCTCAAATTTTTTGGGGTCAGTGATGTGAGCGGCTGGCACGAAATCTGGCAAAGCCCCGAGGTCGCCCCGCGCCGTTCGAACTGCTTTGACACCAACCCCGGTGCGGCAGCAACCTGGATCAGAATTGGCGAGCTGCAGGCGGCAAAAATCAGTTGCCGGGCCTTTGACAAGAGTAGATTCAGAGAAGTCCTGAACAAAATCAGAACCCTGACAAGAGAAGAGCCGGCGGTTTTTGTGCCTGAAATGATGGCTCTGTGCGCCGAATGCGGCGTTGCTCTGGCTTTGGCAAAAGAATTTCCCAAAGTGCCATGGTCAGGCGCCAGTCGCTGGCTTTCGCCGGAAAAAGCGATGATCCTGCTTAATCTGCGCGGAAAAAGCAACGATCTCTTCTGGTTCTCGTTCTTTCACGAAGCCGGGCACATTCTTAATGACAGTAAAAAAGATCTGTTCATTAATTCAGGCGATAAAACCGACCCAATTGAGGTCAGGGCCGATAAATTCGCCGCCGGAATGCTGATTCCTGAAAAATATAACGCCAGAATCAACAGATTAAAGTCGATTGCCGAGATCCATGCAATCGCCAAAGAACTCGAAATTTCCCCCGGCATCGTAGTCGGCCGCTTCCAGTTTCTGACCCGGAAGTTCAAACTGTTCAATTCCCTGAAAACCCGATTGATCTGGTCTTAGATCACCCGAATGCAAAGAAATTGACGCCTTGACAGCCCGAAAAAGCCACAAACAGAACAAAACCACTTCCAAAGCCTGAAACACAGCTAATATCGCCAGCCTGGCCAATACAGCCGAAACGCCTTTTAATCGCAGATAAACAGCAGAACCAGGCTTTGCCGGGCACTATTCGCGCAACGAGGTGTCTTTGCTTATTTTTTGCAATATTTCTGGTTGATATGACCGAAACCGGTTAAAATAAGGTTAAATTAAGAATACAACGGCGCGAACGGCGTGGAAATGGCGGGCAAATTTTGAGATATCCTGAATATATGCTCCTTGGGATTGCGTTTATTATACTCGGTGGTTTTATTGCTTATATGTGGTTCAAGGTGCGGCGAAAAATCAGTAATATGGTTAATACCCCGACTTCACCGATCGGCACTCTTTTAAAAAGCCAGTCTTCGCAGGGCCGTATTGTCGAGATCAAGGGGCGTCTGGTTGCCGGCAACGCCCTGCTAAAGGCTCCATACACAGATCGGAATTGCGTCTTCTTTCATTCAGTGAGCAAAGACAAGCTCAAAGAAGTGTTCAGCAACAGCAAAGGCCAGAAACGCTCAAGAATAACCCATAACGTTACCGAAGATATTATCAGCTCTGAACTATTTTACGTTGAAGATAATACCGGCCGCATTGCCATTGACCCTCAGGGTTTTCAGATCGAGGCGCAGACCGTAATGAACAAAGAACGGCCGACCGACAACAATCCAGGCAAAGGCCTCTTTGGCATTTTTCAGCCTGATTACGGCACTTACTGTGTTGCTGTCATCAAAGAAGAAAAAATTCTGCCAGAAAAGCACCCGGTCTACGTTATCGGCGAATTGTTCCACAGCCCGCAAGGTCCGTTTATCAGCGCTCCGACCGCTAAAAGTTCCACCGCTTTTTTATCGCTCAAGACCGAAGAAACCCTGCTTGCCGAAAGTCGGCGCGAACAGCTCTATTACCTTCTCGCCTGGCTGCTCGTTATGACAATCAGTTTTGTGCTGATCGCCATGTCTAAATAAATCGCCTCACCACCGCTGCCATCAACCAACCTATTTAAGTTCAATTTCTTTGCCGGCGATTTTTATTGGTTCGGCCCCGACAAATTCTGAAATGTTCAATGCCAGCAGGCCGCGAGCCTTGAGGGTGGCGAGATCATAATGGTAAAGCCGACCTGCCGGGCTGTCTTCGTAATCTTCCGGCAGGCATTCGATGATTTCAGGGGTTTTGGAGCACAACAGCAGCAGATCGCCGAGTGAATGAACGTGGCGGCGCGCAATTTCGAACACCTGTGGAATCATGGCCTGCATGGCAATATGACGATCACTGTAGCCAAACCTATGTGCATACAGCGCCTTAAGCGAGCTCATAAGTCTGTCAAGATCTTTTTCAAAACGCAGCAAGGGCAATGCAAAGCTGCAAAGTTCCTGATATTGGCCCAGTCGGCCAGGCAAAGTCGCAGGGTCTATTTTTAAGGCTTTCTTTGCCTTTTGTTCGGCTTCTTTCGCAAGGTCTCTGCTAAAATCGACCCTCATGCTGCCACCAGTCCCGCTGCGGCCGGTTACGACTGAGTCAGATGTAAACCAGCTGGTGCGAGTGCCACTTAAATCATTTTCATAAAGCCGGTAACTGGGTGGATCAGCTGAAGGATCCCATGAAAGCTGCCAATTGCTCTCGCGGTCACCACCCTCAAGCATATAACCGGCCTTAATACTTGCGATAAGCGCAAACTCTGCACCTTTCGCTTTTTTGCCAGCAGGAGACTTGTCATAATCTTCCTTGGCATCTGGATTGATAGCGATGGCCGACTCTAAATACCCGTTTTCAATGGCAATATCATAAGCAGTCCGCCCGGTAGTGGTTTTCAGATCAACATCGGCACCTGCTTTTATCAGAGCCTTGACAACCGAAGAACGGTTCAGGCTCGCCGAAAGCAGCAATGGCGTCATACCGGCAAGATTTCGCAGATTCGGATTCGCCCCGTTCTCGAGCAGGCATTTTGCGTTGCGTGAAGTGTCGTAGTCATAGTTGAGAGAAGCGACATGCAATGGCGTGTTGCCGAGAGAATTTTGAGCATTCAAATCTGCTCGGTGCCCGATCAGGGCTTTTATGGTATCGTAACTACTTCCGCAGCGACCAGCAGCGATGTGTAGCGGAGTATCACCCTCACTGTTCCGTGCGTTAACATCAACACCATACTCAAACAGTATGTTCAAAATCGCCTCGTCGATACTGGCTTTGGCATATATATGCAAAGGCGTATTACCCTCATTGTCGCGAAGGTTAACATCGGCACCGGCTTTGAGCATCATAATGATATCTTCGCCCCGGCCTCTGATGCCTACGGCATTATGAAGCCCTGAGTCTCCTGGGCCGGCTTTTGTCGCGGGGGCTGCGCCATGTTCAAGCAGCAATCTGATGCATTCAGCGTCTCCCCGGCCATCCCGACATTCCATCAGGGCTGTGCGGCCACCAGAATCATGATCGTTAACGCGCGCGCCGTGTTCAAGCATCAACCTGAGAGAATTGCAGCTCGACACGCCGGCGAGGGTGATCCAGAAAGTCGAGCATTTTCCATCATAGTTGCATGAATTGTTGATATCGAGGCCTGCTTCAAGAAAGGCTTTCAACAGGTCTTCGCTGACCACGGGCGCGAGCTTGAACACAATGTTACCCATCTCGTCGCGCTGACTATAATCAAATCTGACCACCAGGTATCTGAACGCCGGGTTGCCATAATGATCGCAGGCTTTTACATCAGCACCAAGCCTGATAAGTTCGCCAATCCTCGCGAACAAAGGGTTATTGACCGATGTGTAACAGGCATCAAACAGGCATTCATTAAGCTCGGGCGCCGACATCGCAGAAAAATCCGGCTCTTCGCGGTAACATTCAATATATCTTACCAGCTCCTGCTGGGCCTTCTGCCAGATAGCCATCTGCTCTTTTTTGGGGGTGCCTTTTGGCCGGTCGCTTATGTTCTGATTTACCCCTCTGATATCCGAAAGCGGGTGCCCGATACCCTGGTCTTTTAAAATCCTCTCGCAGGCCGAGCGCCTCTGATCCTCGTTGTTCACCAGAATTTGCTTAAAAGACTTATGCTCTTCAACTTTCATCTTAAAACTCCTGTTCAGGTCAATTTTACCATGATTCGGGGCACAGCTTTCTGAACTGCCAGAGTTTTTCGGCACCCGAACAATCTTCACAGCCCCCGCAATGCTACCCGTGCCCCAGGCATTGTGTTATTATTGTTAACTGAAAACGAAAAATGATTCAACTTGTTACAGACCACGTTGAGCCACTGGCTACAGATGACCGCGACGGTTTGAACTGCGGGCTTTAAACCGGCCCTGCTGCCCTGACTTTCAGCTGAGGTGATCCAGATGCTTCCATTTTCAGGAAAAAGTTTTCTATGTTTTGCATTATGTCTGCTTCTCGGCAGTACAGGCTTTGCACAGCTTGCCGACCCGGAAAGAGACGACTTTGGCGAGGTTGAAACTTCCGGGCCTGCAGTAGAGACGGCGGCAGTCGATGACTCTTTGCCAGATGGCGATGTAAAGCCGGCAATCATGACTGTTCTTGAAAATGAACCTTTCAGGCTTTCTACGGCATTTTTAAAAAAGGCTGTCGAAAATGGTGCCGATATAAACGCCAGAAATAGCAATGGAGAATCAGTTTTAATCAGAGCCATAAGGACTAACTGCAGCCCTGAGATTATCGATTTTCTGCTTAAAAACGGTGCCGACCCATTCGCCACCGACAATATCGGCCTTCGCGACATGGAAACAATCGTAGAGAGCGAAAGTTGCGTGGAGCTGCTGCCTGTTTTTCTTAAAAACGGCGTCGATATCAATTACAAAAATGCCGATGACGGCGAAAGCCTGCTGGCGCATGCGATAGCCTTTGAAAACAACCTCAGGGTTGCGGAAAAGTTGATCGAACTTGGTGCCAACATCGATCTCAGCGCTCTCATTGCCTGTTCAAGCTGCCATGACAAAGATTTTTTCAATAAGATTCTGGCAAAAACGCCAGATGTGAACGAAGGTGACAAGAATGGTCGCACAGCATTGATGGCCTTTTCCGAAAACTGCCAGGATGTTGAATTGATCAAAGCGCTTATTGATAAGGGCGCCAAACTCGAAACCCGTGACAAAGAAAAGAATACGGCTCTGATACTGGCTGCAAGCCAAAACAGAAACCCGGAAATAGCCGCAACCCTCATTGAAAAAGGTGCCGATCTGAACGCCGCCAACAGGCTGGGCAGAACGCCATTTCTGGCAGCGGTTGAACGCGGAAACACCGCCGCAATCACCATGTTGATAAATAAGGGCGCGAAAATCAACGCCCTCACCAGTAAAGAAGAAACAGCCCTGCATCTGGCCGTAAACAATAGCCACAAAGACTGTGAGCAGCTGGTCAAGGATCTTCTGGATGCCGGCGTTGACGCGACTCTCATGGATGATGAATGTCGAACTGCCTATGATATTGCTGAATACAACTGCAAAGACAAGCTTGCCAGTGAAGTTTTCAAACGCCTTAAAATTGAATGCTCAAAGAATTTTATTGCCAAAGACTGATTCACTGCCCGGCCCAGCCGGGAGCATAAAAAAGCCGGAGAATAAGATAAAATGAAAATCTGCAAACGAAATGTATTATTTTTTGCCCTATATCTGATACTTGGGCTGGCACTTTCGGCCCGTGCACAGGAAGATGGCGCCTCACTCGTCAAAACCGGAACGGATTTTGCGCAAAAGGCCCTGCGAAGCGAAGACGAAAAGGCCAGGCAGGATCTTTTTAAAAGTGCCATGGCATGTTTTATTAAAGCTGCAAAGCTTAAATATGGCGAGGGTTATTACAAGATCGGCTGGATGCTTTTTTCGGGGCACGGCGTTGAACAGAACCGAAAAAAGTGCATAGAATTCTATAAAAAAGCCATTAAAGCAGGGTACATCGATGCCTGCTACAGCATTGGGCTTGTCTGCGCCTCAGATAGGCTTGGTGAGCGAGACATCCCCGAAGCGGTTAAATGGTTCAAGCTGAGTGCGGAGCGTGGCAATCCAGATGCAATGGGGTTTTTAGGCCGCTGGTATTTTACGGGCAAGGCCGGCGAAAAGAGTTACGTTAAATCAAGATTCTATTACGGAACCATAGTGAAGATTCTTGGCGCCGAAAATGCGGGTGGCATCATTGAAATAATCGCTCGTCTCGAAAGGGTCATGACCACCGCACAAATAGAAGAAGCTCAGAAACTGGTTGAACAGTACACCCCCGCAACAACCGTCCCTTCTCTTGATTAGCAGCGGTGGGCAACAACATTTCCCCGGCCCCGCTCAATAATCAGTTAGAGGTTTTTGCCGCCGGTTTTTATGGGTTCAGCCCCGACAGATTCTGGCATATTCAATGTTTTGAACAGCACATGCCGTCTTAATACGCTGCCGATCGGCACATTCGGGTGATCGAAATCTGAACCCGTGTTGTTCATGCCGATTCGTCGCATTACGGCCTGGGAACGCATGTTAATCGCGGCGGTGAACGCAACGACCTCGGCAAGCCTCAGTTCATCGAAGGCAAATCGCAGCGCGTCGCGGGCAGCCTCGGTCGCGAAACCTTTTCCCCAGTGTTCTCTGGCCAAGCGCCAGCCGATTTCGACGCAGGGCATAAATGGCAGATCGACCACCGGAACGCTCAAACCGGTAAAGCCGATGAATTCGCCAGTATCTTTTCTTTCGAGCGCCCACAGGCCCCAGCCTTCACGATCGATGCGGTCTTGGATTTTGGCCGCCAGCACGTTGCTCTCTTTTTCTGTCAGAGCTTTCGGAAAGAATTCCATCACCGCCGGGTCAGCATTCAACCTGGCAAATGGCTTCAGGTCAGCCGCACGCCAGTTTCTAAGAATGAGCCTCGCAGTTTCGCGCCTGCACTCGCCTTTATTCATGGCCGCAAGCGTTTCCAGGCCGGCCTCAGGGAGTGCGGCACCAGCAATCGAACTATCGGTCTTTTTCATTTTCCACCTGTCATCAGATTCTCACAAAATACATACCCCATCCCCGAAAAAAGTAAAACCCCTCACTTTCAGACTGAAAAAATAGCAACGCTATTTTTCGGAATAATAAAACAGTTAACATGCTTGGAAATTTTTGTTATCATTTGACTATATACGGGGTTTTCTTTGGATTATATAAGTGTCAGGATCAAAAACAACTGTTTGTTATGCTAACGGGAACACTTTCAACCTGAACGCAATTTGTTCGACTTGAATGCTGTTAATCACAGCACATTTCAGGTAACACATACCTTTCAGCCTGAAAGCACGAGGTATTTACATACAGGCTGATTATTGGGGCATCTACTTAAAGAAGCTTACACACAATGATAGAAGCATCTCTTAAAACACATTACCTTTTATGGGGCAAAACAGGACCCGATGAGAACTGGCACCCGCTGCTGCTGCATATGGTCGATGTTGCAGCAGTTGCAGACGCTATTCTTGAAAGAGAGCCGCAAGCAACCAGACAGATGTTGGCCAATTCATTCGGCCTCCCCTGGTCAGATGCACGCCCATTTTTGCTGCAGATAATTGCTTGCCATGATCTTGGCAAAGCTTGCCCGGCATTTCAGATAAAATGGGATCAAGCAAAGCCAATCCTTGAAAAATGCGACCTCAGGTTTCGCTCAAACATTGCCAAGGACATCAAACACGGCTATGTAAGCCAGCTGTCTCTTACTTCTTTCTTACAGAAAACGGATAAGACCGATCTATGTGAACTCCTTGCCGACGCC